>ERZ791746.108-NODE-108-length-88465-cov-13.990770_pt1 | contig 88465 bp, 75 predicted proteins | sample MGYA00510038_ERZ791746 | MGnify/ENA primary metagenome ERZ791746 (study PRJEB30046, sample SAMN00792018) | human gut metagenome | study: EMG produced TPA metagenomics assembly of the A metagenome-wide association study of gut microbiota in type 2...
GAACTCATGCTGACCGTTATCCTTCCTACTGACTCCACCGTAAAAAGCGTACCCCCTTGGAGAAGGGGGTGGCCGAAGGCCAGGGGATAGATCCGCCTCGAAGAGGCGGAATTTTGTGAGAATCAGTCTCACATTCGATGCTTACCGCAAACGCCCCAAAAGGCCCGTACAGCCTTTAGTGAGCAGGATAGGGTATTCCCCTTCCATTCCTGTCTCCCATCAGCAGGAGGACCGTTTAAATGCATTCTACACAATATAAAAAGCTGCGGGACATGGTTTCCCATATCCCACAGCTTCTACTGCCATTCAAATTCAGGCTTTTTCTGTCTTGTCCGCCCGTTCCTTATTGGCCTCTTCCATTTTGCGGCGGGCGGTTTCCAGCGTTTCCTTGCTGGTCCCGTTTTCCAGTTCCACATGCTCCCCGTGGAAGTCAGCGCCCGTCAGTTCGTCGTCGCGGCCACCCATTTCGGTGCCCTTCTGGCGGAGCTGCTTGATGCCTTCTTCAAAGGACATTTCCGGATGTTCCTGGAAATAGCCCTGGTCCCGGAGTTTCTTTTCCATGGCCTTATAGGTAAATGTCACCACTTCTTCCTGGGGAATCCGGATCTGCCCCGGCATGCGCCGTTCGAATTCCTTCCAGAATTCCTCCGATGCCTTCATGAGCACCCGGCCCACCTTCTTATCGCTGTGGATATCATAGAGCAGGGACCAGATGGGACGGTTGTCCAGCTTCGCATATTCATGGAATGTATACCGATAGGTCACCGGCTTCATGAGCTGGTTCTTGAAATGGTGGACACCAAAAATTTCATCATAGGGAATGGACAGCTCCTTCTTGTGTCCCACCCCAGTTTTCAGCATGTAGAGCCGGTCCTTTTCCAGACGGTACACGGTCTTCGTGAGAGTGGTATCCAAAAGCCACCACAGGATGGCTGCCTGCATGCCCAGGTCAATCACCGGCACATGATGGTGAACGATCCCCCAGTACCCGGTCCAGCACACATAGGCTGCCCAGAGAATGAAAGCCAGGGTTACCAGTATCAGGTAGGGCTTATACAGATAGGAATGGTCCACGAAATCCTTCGTTTCATTTGTCTTTGCCATACATCAAACTCCTTAAAGCAAAAGCATCGAACTATAACAATGGTACCATTATACCATTTATTTTCTTCTATGTCAGTGAGAATTCTTATCCATTATACGTCCATGACAGCGGCGGGATGCCAATGTAGAAAAGGCCCATGCCCACGGCATACACAAAGACGCCGATGACGAAGAACTGGGCCCCCACGATGAGGACGCCCCGGGTGATTTCCAGGGGACCATGGTAATTGGGATCCATAAATGTGTAGGGATAGAGATGGGATTTCCCATGGGTCACAATGGTCACCCACGCCCGGAAATAGACGAAGACCACATAAAAAGCAGGGTAAATCATCCAGGTGAAGATGCTGTACCAGTGCATGTCAGTCTTGTCCACAAAGAAGATGTAGTCCACGGTCATGAGGATAGGGATGAAATAGTGGAAAATGTAATTGTAAAAAGAGAAATGCTCGTAGCTGATATCATTGAGCTTATGGGTGCGAATGGCGCCGGGACGGACGATGAGATGGTACATGAGGGACAGGGTACCAAGGCTGGCTGCCACGATGTATCGGCAGTCTGCGGTATACAGGAACGGTACAGGCGCATTGAACAGCGTCGCCCCCAGCCACACCAGAAACAGGGTGAATGTGGTAAAGGTATAGTACTGGATACGGGACCAGAAAACGAAGGGCGTCAGCACCTTGTGTTTCATGAGAAGGATCAGCCCCAGAATGAGCAGGATAAAGACAGCCCACCGATAAATCAACGCAACCGGCATAGGCACCTCCTAAAGGACAACAGAAAAAGGCCCGAAGGCCTTTGTATGAAAACCGCCTGTACTGAAGAAAGGAAAAATCTGATTTCCCTTATTTTCTATGCTTCCGGTTTCTCCGGTTCTGCTTTCTCCTGGCTTCCGCCCTCATCTGGCGGACTTCCTCTTTTTCCCGTACTTCCGCTTCCGCTGCCTGCCGCTGCAGCTGCTTCTGATGGTAATTATAAATATTCATTGCCAGGCATACCAGAATCATGACGCAGATAGCCACAGTCCGCACATTGATGCCATTCGTGAGAAGGTTCCATACGGAAAAGGCCACAGCCACGCCAAATAAAAGACCACGTGCTCTCATACTTCAAAAATCTCCTTTATCCTGCTTTGCAGGTACTTCATGAACAGTATATCGTTATTATTTTAAATGATTTCCCAGTCAATGGCAATAGGGGGAATTTATACGTACGTATGACTTCCCCATTCCATAGAGAAAGCGCTCGGCCGGCAGTCAGGAGTGAGAAGTGAGGAGTGAGGAGTGAGGAGTGAGGAGTGAGGAGTGAGGAGTGGTGGTGCGGCGCACAATTCATAGAGCGCCGCAGATTATATTTTATCATCGAAGAATCTCCCCGTGCATGCTTCCACCGCTCGAAATGACGAGATGGGAGTAGAGTAGATAGCGGAAATTACGTTTTCTCCTGAATATCACTATCCCCAACCCGTCATCTCGAGCGGTGGTATGCGCCGGGGTGAGGATGCTGTTAAAAATAGTATGTGAGAAAGAGTCGAGAGATCTCCGAGAATCATGGCTTTGGCGGGCTTTCAACTCCAGTATCGGTGTAAAAAGCCCTGTATTCCCGGATGCAAGGGAGATTTCTCGACTCATCGAAGCTGTAGCGATTCTTAACTGTACAGTCATATAGCATGCCCACATCGCTCGAAATGACGGGGATTGGGAAGTGGCAATCCCAGAAATAACGTTGCTGCTAAAATGATTCTATCCGAAAATCGTCATCTCGAGCGGTGGCAAGTACCGAGATGACTGTAAACATAAGAATAGTATGTGAGAAAGAGTCGAGAGATCTCCGAGAATCATGGCTGTGACGGGCTTTCAACTTCAGTATCGGTGTAAAAAGCCCTGTATTCCCGGATGCAAGGGAGATTTCTCGGCTCCTCTAAGCTGTAGCGATTCTAAACTGCAGTGTCATACCGCATACTTACACCGCTCGAAATGACGGAGAGTGGGAAGTGACACATAACTTGATGTTCGTTTCCTATGATGGGAATAGTCCATTAGAAAGGGCCCGATACGATTTTATCAATCGCATCGGGCCCTTTCTGATTGGTATGGAACCAGAAAATGAATGGAAAGTTGGATTGTTGTGAAGCACGGAGAATCTCAGCCGCTTCGCGGCAAAGCCGCGGAACCTCAACTCTCAACTCTCTTATTTCAGTACCTGTCCCAGCATCCAGATTTCTTTGTAGAAGCTTTCGATGTAGTCGTCCATAAGAGCAGAAGTGAGGTAGTCTCCTTCTTCGTCGGCCGCTTTCTTTACGGCCAGTACGTCATCCCGGAGTACTTTGAAGTCCGCCAGGACGGAGGCGAAGGCTTCAGCCGAGGTGACTTCTTCATTTTCCGCTTCTTTGATGGCACTGATGGCGAGGAATCCTTTCAGCGTGGATTCCGGGGAGAGGGACAGCTTCAGCATGTCTTCCGCCACGCCGTCCACCATACCTGCCACCATGTCGTAGTAGCTTTCCAGTTTCGGATGGTCATCGAAGAAGTGATAACCCTTCAGGTACCAGTGATAGCTCTGGAGTTTGTGGTATTCCACCACCAGGTCCGCCAGCAGTTTGTTCAGTAATTTTTCCATGATTATTTCCTCCTTGTATAAGAATGATTTTTTATTGATCTTTTTCTCTAGAAACAATATTCATTTCTATCGATTTCTGATATAATTATATCGTGAAAGTATAGGTATAAATAGTAATATATTCCTTGTTTTTATAATTATATCGTTTACATAAAGGAGTTCTCGCCATGAAAAATACCTCCATTTCCCTGCCTGGGATTCCTGCCCTTCCCGGCAGCCCTACAAGGGATTTCTACGTATCTGAAGAAACCGCTTCCCATGCCCCCGGCGGCAGCCCCCTTGGCCACTACCACAAGGAGGCAGAATGTCTCTATGTACTGGAGGGCAATCTATCTTTCCAGGTCAATGAATCCCGGATGGTCCTCCATGAAGGGGACGTGCTCATCGTGCTCCCGGGAATTCTCCACCACGACCTCATCCACGAAGAAGGCGCCCGGCTCATCCGGATCCTCATGGATCCCGCCCTCCTCACCAGGGAAGCTGACATCCGCCGCCGGTTCATCCATCCCTTCTTTGATAATACGGAAAGAGACTGTTTCCTCCTGCCCGCTTCCCATGCCCTTTCCGCCCCTGTCCGTGCCCTGGTCCTGGAAATAGAAAAAGAAGAGACCTCTGCTGATCCTTTGAAGGGGCTCCGGATCGCCGCTTCCCTCCACCTCCTGCTGTACCATCTCTGCCAGGCCTTTCCGCCGGAAGAGACAAAAAAGCCCCTGCCCTCCCGGGAAGACCGGGAGATCCAGAAGCGGATGATTCACTACATTAACGAGAACTTTGGCGAAAAAATCACGCTGGACGCCATAGCCGCCGCCGGACAGGTATCGAAGAGCAAGTGCAGCAGCCTCTTCAAGACCTACATAGGCCTCTCCCCCATTGATTACGTCAATGAATACCGTCTGGGCGTAAGCAAGAGCCTACTGGAGAAAGAGGATACCGCCATATCCGACATTGCTTATACCTGCGGGTTCACCAGCCAGAGCTACTTTACGAAACTTTTCCGCCAGAGCTTCCACATGACACCCCGGGAATACCGGGCAGCAGCCAGGAAGATTTGAATGGAATGACGGAGAGCGGGAAGACGCATCTTTCCGGAATACTGTACTTGTGATGGTGCCTCTATCCCTCCTTCGTCATTTCGAGCGGTGGTAAGCGCCGTGGTGACTGTAACCGTAAAATCGTATGTGAGAGAGAGTCGAGAAATCTCCCAGAGAAATGACTATGACGGTGTTACCACTCTTGATCGGAGGGAAAACCTGTATTCCCGAATACAGGAAAGATTTCTCGACTCATCGAAGCTGTAGCGATTTTGGGCGGTAGAGTCATACAGCATGCTGTCACCGCTCGAAGTGACAGGGAGCGGGAAGACTCATCTTTCCGGAATACCGTACTTGTGATGGTGCCTCTATCCCTCCTTCGTCATTTCGAGCGGTGGTAAGCACCGTGGTGACTGTAACCGCAAGAATCGTATGTGAGAGAGAGTCGAGAAATCTCCCAGAGAAATGACTATGACGGTGTTACAACGCTGGAGGCGGTGTGAAAAGCGTGTACTCCTAAACACAAGAAAGATTTCTCGGCTCCTCGCAGCTGTAGCGGTTTTGACAGCAGAGTCATAGAGCATGGTGCCACCGCTCGAAATGACGGGGAGCGGGAAGAGGCGTCTTTCCGGAACACTGTACTTGTGATGGCGCCTCTATCCCTCCTTCGTCATTTCGAGCGGTGGTAAGCGCCGTGGTGACTGTAACCGTAAAATCGTATGAGAGAGAGTCGAGAAATCTCCCGGAGAAATGACTATGACGGTGTTACAACTCTTGAATTACGCAAAATAAACATTGGTCCATCAAAAAAGAGCAATGAAAATGGAAAGCCATTTTTCACTGCTCTTTTTGTATCACAGGGTCACCATGAAGTGGCCTATCAGCATGGTAAGGGCCCTTTTCGCCACCTGCCGGAACCGCCTTTCTGCTTCTTCATAGACCTCATGGGGCGCCACGGCTTCGCTGTCCAACCGCTTCGCCACTACGCCGCACACGGAGCCTGCGGAAAGGCCCATGACGGAGCACAGGGTGAAGAGGGTGGCATTTTCCATTTCAAAGTTCGTACATCCCAGATGTCTGTACTCCTCCAGGCTTCCCTGGAGGGACCGGCGCACGTAGCCGGAGAAACTGTCGTACCGCTCCTGCCCGGGCCAGAAGCTGTCGGTGGATACGGAAATGCCTGTCTTGAATGGCACATGGAGTGACCGGGCCGCCTCTTCCAGGGCCAGGGTCACCCGCATGTCCGCCATGGCCGGATACTCTGCCGGCGCATAGGCTTTGGACGCCCCGTCCCGGCGGACGGCGCCCTTATTGATGACCAGGTCCCCCAGGTTCAAATCTTCCTGTATGGATCCCGTAGTGCCCACGCGGATGAAGGTCTTCACCCCCAGCCGGGCCAGTTCCTCCACGGCAAAGGTGACGCAGGGGCCTCCCATGCCGGTGGACATGACAAGCACCGTCTCCCCGCTGACCTTTGCTTTCCAGGTAGTGAAATCCCGGTGGCTTGCCACAAAGGAAGCATCATCGTCCAGTGCCTTTGCCAGCCCTTCCACCCGTCCCGGGTCCCCGGGCACCAGGGCGTACCGGGCCCCGTCGATCATTTCGCCGGACAGGCCGGTATGATACATGACTTCCGTCTTTTCTGCATAATGGACCATAAATGGACCTCCTGGAATGGTATATTCCGGACTAATCGAATTCCCCTGCTGGATCTAAGGCGTGGAATTCTGCAAAATAGATTTGAGAATTGAGTGAAGAGAATTGAGGTCCAGCGGCTGCGCCGCCTTACCCGTCAATCCATCCTGCGCCTTTGGTGCGGCCCTTCTCCAAGCCTGCATGCTGATGGATATCCTCACCTGTTAAGAATACCGATAAGCAAGTGCCCCCTTGGAGATGGAGCTGCATATCAGGGGATCATCTTATCAGGTATCATTGATTGCCGGCGCCTTCCAAAGGCTCTCAGTCCTTCTTACTTTTCTTGCTCTTCTTTCCTTTTTTCGACTTCTTTCCCTTTTTGCCTTTTTTGCCCTTCTTTTCTTTTTTCGAAAGCAGTTCTTCCGCTTCCGGCAGGGATTCGGCTTCGCTGATGGGGATCATTTCCTTTTCATCGATATTCCAGTCCCCTTCGATATTGTCTTCTCCGTCCGGGTCTCCCAGGGTATGGGTCTTGTATTCCAGGTTCACATCTTCATCCATGCCTTCGTCTTCCTGGATTTCTTCGTCCACGTGGAGCAGCTCATCCAGCATGCCCATCATTTCATCGGCAAGCCGGGAAATCTCCCGGATCCGTTCTTCCTCGGCAGGGCGGAAATCGGGACTTGGGGACAGCATGTAGGTCTGCAGGAACCCCTGGTTCTCCTTCAGTTCCTCTTCCAGTTTTGCCAGCCGCTCCGGCAGGGTCAGTTTCTTATCTTCCGTATCCATGATTATTCTCCCTTCTTCTGCTTACGCTTCGTTACAAGCACCTTATCTACCCGGTGGTTATCGCAGTCCATGACCTCAAAGGTAAAGGGGCCGTACTCTGCCTTTTCCGTTTCCTTCGGTATATAGCCAAGGAGGTACGTAATAAAACCTCCCAGTGTCTTATAGTAGCCTTCCGCTTCTCCCGGAAGTTCTTCTTCCATGTGGAAATATTCCCGAAAATCGTCGATAGAACAAAGCCCTTCCACGAGCCAGGAGTTTTCGGACCGCCGGATGAACTTGTTCTGTTCCTCCAACATATCTTCCTTGTCCCCCGGCATGTCGCCCACGATTTCCTCCAGCACGTCGTGAAGGGTGATGAGGCCGGAAAGGGTGCCATATTCATCGATGACGATGGCCTCGTGGACCCCACGGGACTTGAAAAGCTTCAGCACCTTCGTGAGTGTCAATGTCTCCGGGATATAGACCGGGGCATGGACATTTTCCATGAGGGACTGCTTCAGGGGCTTTCCCGGATGGAGATGCTGGTCCATGAGCACCTCCGACAGGTCTGCGAGGCCCTTGAAATCATCCAGGGACCCCTTCCCCACGGGAAGGCGGAAATGGGAAGACTCCATCATGTCGGACCAGATTTTCTTCTCGCTGTCCTCCAGGTCGATCCAGGTGAGCTGGGGCCGGGCGGTCATGCAGTCCGCCGCCGTGCGGTCATTGAGCTCGAATACATTATCAATGATTTCCGGTTCTTCCTTATCAAAAGTGCCCAGCTTGGCCCCCTGCTGGAGAAGCACCTTGATTTCCTCTTCCGAAACAGGCTGCTCCCCTTCCATATGAATGCCAAGGAGACTCACCACGGCCTTGGTGGACCAGGTGGAAAAAAGCACCAGCGGTTTGCACACCGTAGCCATAATGATCATGGGCCGGGCCACAAAGCAGGCCGCCTTCTCCGGAATGGCAATGGCAATCCATTTCGGCGCCAGCTCCCCGATAATCAGGGAGAAGTAGGTGACCAGCACCATCACCACCACCACGCTCACCGCCTGGGCATAGGGAGCCAGCAGCGGAATCTTTGCCAGTTCCCGTCCCAGGGGGCCCGACAGGGAAGCACCGGAAAACATACCGGTAATGATGCTGATGGTGGTGATGCCCACCTGGATGGTGGAGAAAAGCTCCTCCTTCCGCTCCGCCAGCATGAGGGCATAGGCGGCGTTCTTATTCCCCTCGTCAATCATCTCCTGGAGCTTCGTCTTCCGCGCCCCCACAATGGCGATTTCCGCCAGGGAGCAGACCCCGTTGGCCAGAACCAGTAACACAATAATCAAAATTTCGAGCCATATGTGGCCGTCGTCCATACTTCTTACTCCTTTTTTATAAATACTTGGGGATCATATCTTGGCTTCATTATAACATGAAATGAAAAGGAACGTAGGGTTCAAAGGGTTCATCGTAGAAGGGGCCTTGGACACGCCCTGCAGGCGTGAGGGTTCAGAGGGTTCAGAGAAGAAAGGTGGACGGGCCCTGCGGGCCCGAAGGTTCTTAAGGTTCTTAGGTTTGACGGGCCTTTGGCCCGAGGGTTGTGGTGGGCGCCTTCGGCGCCAGTTTGATAAAACCACGGTAGTGGGCTAGTGCACTAGTGAGCTGGTGAGCTAGGAAAACCAGGGAGCCGCCCTGACGGATCGGTCGGGCGATTCATAGGAAAGCCCTTTTATGGGCAGGCTAGGGGCCAACTTCGCCCGACTTGGAGGCCCTATGCAGGGTCTCCACAAAAGAAAACAAGCCAACCGGGCCTTAGGCCCGATGGAAAAAACTGGCTGCCCCCCTGCCCAGCACCCATAGTGCCCCCTGAATAGGGGCAAAGGTGGCGGCGCCAGCCACCAAAGGGGGTGCCGCCGGAATGGTGCAAGGAGAGTATGACTCAAAGATTTCCTGCCTCCATTCCCCATTTCCCCTTGAGGGACGCAAGGGTTTGATCCGCTCCCCCTTTATTCATACTGGCGCCGGCAGGCGCCCACCTTCATTTACCATTTACCATTTACCATTTTCCCTATGCGTTCCCCGTCTCCCAAGACTCCACAGAAAGAAGCACAAAAAAAGAAGCCCCCTTTCGAGAGCTTCTTCTTTGTTTATGAAACTATATTCTCTTTTCTTTTCAGAAATTAGAATTTGTAGTTCAGGGAAACGGTCCATGCATCATCTTCGTCTTTTACGCCTTCTGCGTCGGTGTCGAATGCATATTCAGCATGGAGCTGTACATTCTTCTGGAGAGTTACATTAGCAATAGCATTCCAGAAAGTTACGTTGGTAGCATTGCCTTTAGAGAGGTAGCCGAGAACGTCGGTCTGAAGGCCAGTACCACCGAAGTACAGACCTTTATCTACATCGTTGTATGCAACGGAGAGATTCCAAGTGCCCGGTTTCTTCCAGTCAGCTTTGCCATAGGAGAGGCCTGCATTCCAAGCAGTGTCATAATCAGAAGCGATGGTTGTGTTCTTCCAGTATTCACCGAAAACATTGAACTTCTGAACCGGAATAGTCAGATTTACTCCATAGAGTTCATCTTTCAGCTTATCATTGTTGTTTTCGAACTTAATATAGTCAGCGCCCAGTTTTGCGAAGCCGAAGTTATAGCCAGCTTTTGCAAACAGTGCATCAGAGTTATTGAAGTCTTCAACAGCGTCAACAGTGGAATTGAACTGACCGAAGCCTACGGTTGCATTTAATTTTCCATTGTTGTATGCAATCTGTGCTCCATCATAACCGCTGTAGTCGCCATAGAGCCAGCCGCCCTGATTGCCGAATACAACGCCCTGACGTCCAAGAGTAACTGCTACATCCTTACCAAAGTTATGATTTACAAGCAGACGGGTTGCTTTTGTAGTTGCATCATCGGCACCTTTGAACTTCATGGTGCTATCCAGTGTTGCAAAAGCATAAGTGCTGTCATTAACCTGACCCTTTGCATGGATTCTCATACGGCCATCCCAGTTGTCAGCAGCACGAGCTTTATCCTGGTAACGCATACGAGCATCGCCGGACCAGTAAATGTTGCCCACTTTCTTTTCCAGGTTGGAAACGCGAACGCCCAGGTTAGCCAGTTCGTCAGCGTATTCGCCAGCCAGTTTATCAAGGGTTGCACGCTGTTCAGCGTTCAGCTGGTCTTCTTTAGCCATGAGGCGGGCGATGATCTGAGCCAGTTCGTAACGGGTCATGTTCCGTTCACCTTTGAAGGTGCCGTCCGGATAGCCTTCTACGACGCCCTGGTCGGAGAGGTCGGATACTGCCTGGTAAGCCCAGTCATCCGGTGTAACATCAGAGAAAGGATTTGCAGCGTATGCGGATACGCCAGCGGTGAGTGCTGCTACAGCAGCGATTGCGAGAATCTTTTTCATAGTTCTTCGCTCCTTTGGAAAAAAATAAAAAGAATTGGTGTCCCTCTATTTTTCCTACCGGGAGTTCGGTGAATCGGCGTCCGCTCGAGTGACCGTGTTTCCTCTGCATGCTTCTTCACGTACTGACCCTGACTACCGTCCCGAGGGTGGGACCTTGGTCTAGTAAGAGATTAACATAAACATCGAGTAAAATCAAGATTACCCCATGTAAGTACCTCGTCATGCCCCTAACTTCAAAGTACACAATAAGTATACCCTTTTTAATTTTTTCTTTACCATTTCGTTAAATATTCCGATACCAGCGGATTTTCTACTTTGTCTGGTTCATGGACTCTTTCTAATAAATTGACTGCTATTCAATTTTATTAAGAGGAAGATATAGATAATTTCTATAAGCCTGTGAAGCTGAGCAGGGCCATAACAATGGATAGAGAAGTTAGGAGTTAGGAGTTAGGAGTTAGGAGTTAGGAGTTAGGAGTGGTGGTGCGGCGCATCAATTCATATAGCGCCGCGAAGTATGTATGCCTGTTCCACGGCTAGCCGCTGTATACGCACTCCCCGGTCCCCGTCATTTCGAGCGGTGGCAGCATGCTCTATGGCTCTACTGTCCAAAATCGCTACAGCTTCGAGGAGCCCCGAAATCTTTCTTGCGTACGGGAGTACAGGGCTTTTCACACCGGCGTCAGCGTTGTAACACCGTCACAGGCATCTTTCTCGGAGATCTCTCGACTCTCTCCCACATACGATTCTTACGACTCTCCTCACCTCGGCGCTTACCACCGCTCGAGATGACGAGGACGGGATGGAGTCACCATTGCAAGTAGGGCGTTCCGGAAAGATAACCCTTCTCTCCCCCGTCATTTCGAGCGGTGGCAGCATACTTTATGGCTCTACTGCCCAAAATCGCTACAGTTTCGGAAATCTTTCTTACGTACGGGAGTACAGGTTTTCTCTCCGGAATCAGGAGTTGTAACACCGTTATAGTCATTTCCCTGGGAGATTTCTCGACTCTCTCTCACATATGATTCTTATGGTTACAGTCACCACGGCGCTTACCACCGCTCGAAATGACGGTAGAACGGCAGGGCACAAAAAGCAGAAAAACGTAAAGCGGCAAATAATGACCCTTCCCCCCGTCATTTCGAGCGGTGGCGCCATGCTTTATGGCTCTACTGTCAAAATCGCTACAGCTTCGAGGAGCCCCGAAATCTTTCTTGTGTTCGGGAATACAGGTTTTCTCTCCGAAATCAGGAGTTATAACACCGTTATAGTCATCTTTCTCGGAGATCTCTCGACTCTCTCCCACATTCGATTCTTACGACTCTCCTCACCTCGGCGCTTACCACCGCTCGAGATGACGGGAAAGGGATGGAGTCACCGTCACGATTACGGTATTCCGGAAAATGCCCCTTCCCGCCCCCACGTCATTTCGAGCGGTGGCAGCATGCTCTATGACTCTACCGCCAAAATCGCTACAGCTTCGACGAGTCGAGAAATCTTTCTTGTGTTCGGGAATACCTGGCTTTTCACACCAGCGTCAGCGTTGTAACACCGTCATAGGCATTTTTCTCGGAGATCTCTCGACTCTCTCCCACATACGATTCTTACGCCTCTTCTCACCTCGGCGCTTACCTTCGCTCGAGATGACGAGGAAGGGGTAGTGTCACCATCGCAAGTATGGTGCCCCGGAAAGATGGCTTTTCCCACTCCCCGTCATTTCGAGCGGTGTAATCATGCCTAATGGCTCTACTGCCAAAATCGCTACAGCTTCGACGAGTCGAGAAATCTTTCTTGCGTTCGGGAATACAGGTTTTTCTCTCCAGAATCAGGAGTTGTACCACCGTTATAGTCATTTCCCTGGGAGATTTCTCGACTCTCTCTTCACATACGATTCTTATGGTTACAGTCACCACGGCGCTTGCCACCGCTCGAAATGACATAAAGAGGGCATAGTCATCAAAAAGATAACGGTATTTCGGAAAAATGACTTCCTCCACTCCCCGTCATTTCGAGCGGTGTAATCATGCCTAATGGTTCTACTGCCAAAATCGCTACAGCTTCGAGGAGTCGAGAAATCTTTCTTGTGTTCGGGAATACAGGTTTTTCTCCCCGGAATCAGGAGTTGTACCACCGTTATAGTCATTTCCCTGGGAGATTTCTCGACTCTCCCTCACATACGATTCTTATGGTTACAGTCACCACGGCGCTTACCACCGCTCGAAATGACGAAAGGGGGATAGAGTCACCATCACAAGCAGGGCGGTCTCCTATGAACAGGACTGCAGCCTACGTCCGAGGCTGAGACTATCGTCTGGGCTTAAGAAAGAAAATGTATATTTCGCGGCGCTACTTGATTTGTGCGCCGCCTCCTTCCCATTCCCATCAATCCATCCTGCAGCTTTGCTGCGCCCCTTCTCTAAGGGGCTGCATGTGTAGGGATTATCTCACACCGTTAATTTTTACCTTTGCGGGAATAACCGTTATCCCGTTCCCCCTTGGAGAAGGGGGTGCCCGAAGGGCAGGGGATGGATCCGCCTCACAGAGGCGGGACCTGCAAAGCAGGCGTTCTTCTCCAATTCCATCAATCCATCCTGCGGCTTTGCCGCGGCCCTTCTCCAAGGGCCTGCATGTTAAGGGTAGTGGGGACTTCAGACGCCAGGCAGTCAGACATCAGACAGGATCAGCGGCGGAGCCGCAGTCAGAATTCATAAGGCGGCGCTATATGAATTGTGCGCCGCACATTCACTCCTCACTCCTAACTCCTAACTTTTCCAGCCACCTTGCCGCATGCATTATCCCTCAGCACCCCCAATAAAAAAAGACTCCCGAAGGAGTCTTTTTTGTGATGTGTCTGAACCGGATTCGATTAGAATGCGTAGTTCAGTTCAACGCCCCAAGTGTCATCGGGGTCTTCGGTGCTGCCGGAAGCTTTAGCAGCGAAGTTGTAGTAAGCGTCCAGTTCAACGTTCTTCTGGAGAGCTACGCCTGCACGAGCTACCCAGAAATGAACATCGGAGTTTTTATCGAAGCCATACTGCAGCTGGTCGGTGAGGTCCAGAGCGGAGTTACCGAGGAGGATAGAGCCTGCATCAGCCTTTACATAGTGTGCACCCAGCTGCCAGGTACCTGGTTTATCGGTATCAACTGCGCCATAGGTGAGACCTGCGGTCCACAGAGCTGCGTCTTTGGTGCCGTTCTTAGCATTCTTTGTCTTTACATAGTCACCATCAAGGGTGAAGTTGCTGTGACCAAGACCGATGGTAGCGCCAGCGCCCCAGGTGGAGAGGTCTTTGCCTTTGTAAACATCATAATCGCCATCGCGGCTATCCAGATAGAAAGCAGAAATATCAGCGCCGTCAGCTACATGGCCGGTCAGTTTTGCAAACCAGTTTTCAGTCTTGCTCTTTGCAGTATAAGCTTTTCCGATTTCGTCATCGCCATACTTCCAAGCATTTTCAGCGGACTTCAGATAACCATAGCCTGCATCGATACCGATCTTGCCATTGTCCCAGCCAGCGGTGATGCCATCATACTGTCCATCTTCATCCCAGAATGTACCGGTCTGGTCAAGAGCTACGCCGAAACGGCCGAGGTTAACGGTGGTTTTATCGTTCGGAGTCCACTGTGCATAGATACGATCCATGGTGGTATTGCTGGAGTCTTCGTCTTTGAAGTTCATTTCATTGACGAAACGTCCATTGACAGTTACCTGGTCATTAACGTCAGCCTTTACATTAAGACGGATACGGCCATTCCAGGTATCATCATCTCCAGTTTTGCCTGTTTCAGTATTCAGGTTGTGCTGGTACTGCATACGAGCATCGCCGGACCAGTAGAGGTTGCCGACTTTCTTTTCCAGGTTGCCTACGCGAACGCCCAGGTTAGCCAGTTCGTCAGCGTATTCGCCAGCCAGTTTATCAAGGGTTGCACGCTGTTCAGCGTTCAGCTGGTCTTCTTTAGCCATGAGGCGGGCGATGATCTGAGCCAGTTCGTAACGGGTCATGTTCCGTTCACCTTTGAAGGTGCCGTCCGGATAGCCTTCTACGACGCCCTGGTCGGAGAGGTCGGATACTGCCTGGTAAGCCCAGTCATCCGGTGTAACATCAGAGAAAGGATTTGCAGCGTATGCGGATACGCCAGCGGTGAGTGCTGCTACTGCAGCGATTGCGAGAATCTTTTTCATGTTCTTCGCTCCTTCTAAAAAATATAAGAGAAATTGGCTGTCCCTTTATTTTAGAAGCGATTCCGAAGAAAGGTGATGCTCGAGTGACCGTGTTTCCTCTGCGTCTTTCTTCCTCTTCACTTCCGTCCCAACGCAGGGACCGCTTCAGAACCTTAACCATTATACCATGATTATTAGAATTTAACAAATGTTTATCATCGACTCATTACAGAATATATACGTTTATGTGTAGTAATGACTTCTTTTCAACTATAAAATATCACATAAATTCTTTGAAATCATTAGAAGATAGAGTTGAGATTCAGCGGCTGCGCCGCCTTGTCCCATCAATCCATCCTGCGGTTTTGCCTCCAGATACACACGCTCCACTCCCCACTATCTCAAGCGGTGACAGCATGCTTTATGACTCTACTGTCAAAACCGCTACAGCTTCGAGGAGCCGAGAAATCCCTCTTGTGCTCGGGAATACAGGGTTTCCCTTCCGAATTCAGGAGTTGTAACACCGTCATAGTCATTTCTCCGGGAGATTTCTCGACTCTCTCGCACATACGATTCTTGCGGTTACAGTCACCACGGCGCTTACCACCGCTCGAAATGACGTAAAGCGGATATAGTCATCATAAAGATAACGGTATTTCTAAAAAATGACCCCCTCCACTCCCCGTCATTTCGAGCGGTGGCAGCATGTCTTATGACTCTACTGCCAAAACCGCTACAGCTTCGACGAGCCGAGAAATCTCTCTTGTGCTCGGGAATACACGCTTTTCACACCGGCGTCAGCGTTGTAACACCGTCACAGGCATTTTTCTCGGAGATCTCTCGACTCTCTCTCACATACGATTCTTACGACTCTCCTCACTTCGGCGCTTACCACCGCTCGAGATGACGGAAAGAGATGGAGTCACCGTCACGATTACGGTGTTCCGGAAAAATTCCCCTTCCCGCCCCTCGTCATTTCGAGCGGTGGCAACATGCTGTATGGCTCTATCGCCAAAATCGCTACAGCTTCGAGGAGTCGAGAAATCTTTCTTGCGTACGGGAATACAGTTTTTCCCTTCCGAATTCAGGAGTTGTAACACCGTCACGGTCATTTGTCTGAGAGATTTCTCGACTCTCTCTCACATACGATTCTTGCGGTTACAGTCAACACGGCGCTTGCCACCGCTCGAAATGACGAAGGACGGGATAGAGTCGCCATCACAAGTACGGTGTTCCGGAAAGATGACCCTTCCCTCTCCCCGTCATTTCGAGCGGTGCCAGCATGCTTTATGACTCTACTATCAAAACCGCTACAGCTTCGAGGAGTCGAGAAATCTTTCTTGCGTACGGGAATACAGTTTTTCCCTTCCGAATTCAGGAGTTGTAACACCGTCACGGTCATTTGTCTGAGAGATTTCTCGACTCTCTCTCACATACGATTCTTGCGGTTACAGTCAACACGGCGCTTGCCACCGCTCGAAATGACGAAGGACGGGATAGAGTCGCCATCACAAGTACGGTGTTCCGGAAAGATGACCCTTCCCTCTCCCCGTCATTTCGAGCGGTGCCAGCATGCTTTATGACTCTACTATCAAAACCGCTATAGCTTCGACGAACCGAGAAATCTTTCTTGTGTTTAGGAGTACACGCTTTTCACACCGCCTCCAGCGTTGTAACACCGTCATAGTCATTTCTCTGGGAGATTTCTCGACTCTCTCGCATACGATTCTTACGGTTACAGTCACCACGGCGCTTGCCACCGCTCGAAATGACGAAGGAGGGATAGAGTCAATGGATAGAGTCACCACCACCTCGGCCGAAGGCCGTTCCCCTTGAGCTACTTCAGTCTCCTCAGCCACTTTTTAAAAAAAAGCAGCATGGACAAGGATGATTCCTTTCCCATGCTGCTGTTACTTACAGTCCCATTTTCTGTTTATAGACCTTGTCTTTCCCTGTGGCTCGGCAGTCTTTGCAGTAGCCGTAGATTTCTACTCTCGGTTCCACGGCTTCGAAGCCGTATTCCCGGTCCATGTACCGTTCGTATCCCTTTTCCAGTTCCACGTCCACCGGGAAGATCTTGTGGCAGGAGAGGCAGATGGCATGGTGCACGGTGGTGCCCTGGGCGTATTCGTACCGGGTAAGGCCATCGTCCAGCATGGTAGAGCGGAGAAGCAGTCCCTTTTCCGCCAGGGCTTCACAGTTCCTGTATACCGTGGACAGGCTGAGGCGGGTGTCCTTGCCCCGCACTGCTTCATACACTTCACCGGCCGTCATGGGAAGGCTCTTGTCCAGGACTTTCATGATCATTATCCGTGCTTTCGTCCTTTTCAAATGCTTCCGGACCAGTATTTCTTCGTAATTTCCCATATGATGTACCCGTTTCTTCCTCCGCATCCCTGCGGATTAATTACATAGTATACTATATAGTTTCATTATATGGGTTTTGGACCAATTGGTCAAGGGAAAGTAAAGAGAAAGACAGCGGCCTGGCGCCTGGACTCGAGGAAGAAAATATGTATTTCGATATACTATTTAATTTGTGCACCGCCTACGACATCCGTCGCTTCGCGGCCACCCCTCCACCGCTTATGCGGTCCCCGCCCCTCTAAAGAGGGCGGTCGGGGTATTCAACATTCTACGGCGCTTTCTCATATGATGCACCGCCTCCTTCCCCTCGGGCAAAGCCCGTTTCCACTGAGCCACCTTGCCAAAGGCATTGCCCTCCAGCCACCTTAACACCTCCACTAAAAAAACCGTGGTCAGTGATTTCTCACTTTCCACGGTTTCCTGATCAGGGCATTACTTATTTAATATCGTACATGCCGCTGACTCCTTCTTTCAGGTTGATGTAGATGTTCTTCAGCTGGCTGTAGTGTTCCAGGATGACCTTATGGGTTTCACGGCCGATGCCGGACTGTTTGTAGCCGCCAAAGGGAGCGCCTGCGGGGAGGTCGTTATAGGTGTTCACCCACATACGGCCGGTCCGTACGCCACGGGCTACTTTCAGGGCGGTATTGATGTTCTTTGTGAATACGGCGCCGCCTAATCCATAGACGCTGTCATTGGCCAGGGCGATGACTTCGTCGGCGGTCCTGAATTTCTGGACAACCACCACCGGTCCGAAGATTTCTTCCTGGCATACCCGGTCGTTCGGGTTGTCGGTGACAAGGATGGTCGGTTTCATGAAGAACCCTTTATCACAGCCGTTTTCGGTGTACCGTTCGCCGCCGGTGATGAGTCTGGCTCCTTCCTGGATGCCGATCTGTACGTATTTCAGGACTTTATCCTGCTGGGATTTGTAAATCTGGGCGCCCAGCTGGGTGGACGGGTCCGTAGGATCACCGATCTTGACGCTTTCGAAGGTGGCTTTCAGGTGTTTCAGGAATTCATCGAAAATGCCTTCCTGTACGAAGAGCCGGGAGCCGGCGCAGCATACCTGGCCCTGGTTGAACAGGATGCCCTTGCAGGCACCGTCGACGGCCTGGGCAAGGTCCGCATCGTCGAATACGATGTTGGCGGATTTGCCGCCCAGTTCCAGTGTGACAGGAATCAGCTTATCGCAGGCAGCCTGGTATACGCCATGGCCTACTTCGGTGGATCCGGTGAAGGCGAGCTTGTCCAGGTCCGGATGGTCCAGGAGCCACTGGCCGGACTTGGAGCCCTTGCCGGTGATCACGTTCAGTACGCCCTTCGGAAGTACGTCCTGGATGAGACGGACCAGTTCCATCAGGGACAGGGATGTATGGGAAGACGGTTTAATGACTACCGTATTTCCTGCTGCCAGGGCCGGAGCCAGTTTCCAGCATGCCATGGTGAAGGGGAAGTTCCAGGGAATGACCTGGCCAACCACACCTACCGGTTCATGGAGGATGAGGGACAGGGTGTTGTCATCGAGCATGGTGGCAGAGCCTTCCCATGCACGGAGGCAGCCGGCGAAGTAACGGAAATGGTCGCTGCCCAGGGGGATATCGGCAGCCTTGGTTTCACGGATAGGCTTGCCGTTGTCCAGTGTTTCCACCAGTGCCAGGTGGTCTGCATTGGCATCAATGATGTCTGCAATCTTTAAAAGGATATTCTGCCTTTCAATGGGAGAAGTCTTGGACCAGGCGGGCAGCGCTGCTCTTGCTGCTTTCACTGCTTTGTCCACGTCTTCTTTTGTGGCTTCTGCGAAGTAAGCCAGGTGTTCACCATTTGCCGGGTTGTGGGCATCAAAGGTGGCTCCGTCACCGGCGGGAACAAATTCGCCATTAATGAAAAGGCCGTACTCATTCTGAATGTCTGCTTTTGCCATAGGAAAATACCTTCCTTTCGAAGAATGGGATGAGGATTCCTCTCCCCTATATAATTTTCCACTGAAATTTATACGATTGTCCGATGGTTCAGCGGGATAACTCACAGCGGACCGAAAAGAAATACAACTTTTCATACTGTTCGATGGTCACTTTCTCTCGGATGTATGCTGTGATAACAGTATACCATGGAATGATATGGCATTCAAGAGAATCGATATAGCTATAAGGCATGACGGGTTATAGAGGGAATGGTTAGAAATGAAAAATCAGGAGTGGAAGTGGCGGCGCATAAATCATATAGCGCCGCCATTTTTCTATAACCACTAGCATGCAGCCCCTTAGAGAAGGGGCGTGGCAAAGCCGCAGGATGGATGCGGCAAAGCCGCGAAGCCTCAACTCTCTTTCCTCAAATCCCAATTCTGATTTTGCCCCTGCTTCGCAGGTCCCGCCTCTCCGAGGCGGATCCATCCCCCGGCCTTTGGCCGTCCCCCTTCTCTAAGGGGGAACTCGCTTGCCGTTACTCTCAATAGGTAAGAATATCCGCCAGCATGCAGGCCCTTGGAGATGGGGGAACTCGCTTGCCGTTATTCTCAAACAGGTGAGAATACCCGCCAGCATGCAGGCCCTTGGAGATGGGAATCCTGCATAGGACTTCCATCTCCAGGGCACGGGCTTGTCGTTTTTCTCAAAATAAAAAGAAGCCCCCGACGGGACTTCTTTTTATTTTCGAATGGAATCAGAATACAAAGTTCAGTGTGAGAGCTCCGAGGTTGTCGTAGTCGTCTGCAGCACCGTCTTTTACCTTAACGTCGAAGTTGTATTCGCCATGGAGGTACAGGTTCTTCTGGAGTGCTACATCGCCGGAAGCGAGCCAGTATTTCACCTGTTTAGCTCCGTCGGAGAATGCATCGAGCGGGGAGGAATCAAAGGTGTAAGCGCCGAGGTATGCATTTCTTTCAGCCTTTACATAAGATGCAGCAAGGCGGAAGGTGCCCGGCTTCTGGAGGTCCATATGGCCATAGCCGAGGCCTGCAGACCACATATCCGGATTTCCGTCAGCATCGGTGTTCTTGTAGTAGTCGCCGAATACATCGAAGCCTGCTCCCAGGTCAGCGGTGAGGCCTGCGCCCCAGATGTTGACTTTGTCGTCGCTGGAACCTTTGACATAGTCCACGTCATAGGTGAAGCGGCCTGCGGTGCCGGTGAGCTGTGCATAAGCCAGTTCGGAGTCCGCATTGACCACATCGTTCTGGCTGCCATCCCAGTCATCGAAACGGCCATAGCCTACGGCCAGGTTCAGTGCATCATTGGCATGGTAAGCGATTTCAGCACCCTTCAGTTCGGAATCGAAGAAGATACCGGTCTGGCCAAAGAACTGGTCAAATTTACCAAGGGTTACGTCTACCTTGTCGCCAAAGGAATGACGTACATAGAGTCTCTGCATGTAGGTGTCGCCATTGGCTGTGCCGCCGTCGCTGCTCTTGAAGTTCATGTTGGAACGGAGCAGGCCATTGACGTAGGTGGAGTCATTGACCTGGCCCTTTACGTTGATTCTCAGACGGCCGGTATAAGCATCCTGGGCTTTCCCTGCATCCTTTGGATGATCTTTATCATAGCTGTAGCCCTGGTTGAATTTCATGTAGCCGTTACCGGAGAAGTAAACGTTCCCCACTTTCTTTTCCAGGTTTGCTACGCGAACGCCCAGGTTTGCCAGTTCGTCAGCGTATTCGCCGGCCAGTTTGTCAAGGGTTGCACGCTGTTCAGCGTTCAGCTGGTCTTCTTTTGCCATGAGGCGGGCAATGATCTGAGCCAGTTCATAACGGGTAATGTTTCTTTCGCCTTTGAAGGTGCCGTCCGGATAGCCTTCTACCACGCCCTGGTCGGAGAGGTCGGATACGGCCTGGTAAGCCCAGTCATCGGTGGAAACATCGGAGAATGGATTTGCTGCGTAAGCGGATACGCCAGCGGTGAGTGCAGCTGCAGCTGCCAGTGCGAGAATTTTTTTCATAGTTCTTCGCTCCTTTAGAAAAATATATTGGATAACCTGCCCTATTTTTCGAAGGAGTGAACATAACTCTGGCAAGAGTTTCCATGTTTCCTCTGCCTTACCCTCTCTCCCCCGCCATATCCCCAGGGCCGGAAATATAGTTATGACTAGCATACTATAAAGGCTGATTCTGCCGCAACGGTAAAATATGAATTTTTATACAATTTAATTCATATCTAACCGGTTTGCGATAATCCTTTTATGGAATAAAAAAAGAGGAACCCCACCATGGGATTCCTCTTCGAATCTGTGCCTTTATGAATATGAATTTATTTTATACTATTCTTTTGGTAAGTGCAAGGGGATAAAGTGAGTTAGTGGGATAGTGGATTTGTAAGACAGGGCATTGGCTGAGGCCTGGTAGCCAGGGATGGTAAGAAGTGGTTCAAGGGTAACGGGCTGCACCCGAGGAGGAATGTGACGCGTCAATTCGTATAGCGGCACGATTTTTGTACAGCGGCTTCACCGCCAAATCCCCACTTCACACTCCCGTCATTTCGAGCGGTGGCACCATGCTCTATGTCTCTACTGTCAAAGCCGCTACAGCTGCGATAAGCCCCGAAATCTTTCTTGCGTACGGGAATACAGGACTTTGCGCACCGGCGTCAGCGTTGTAACACCGTCATAGGCATTTTTCTCGGAGATTTCTCGACTCTCTCTCACATACGATTCTTTTATTCTTCAATAATCCGGCGCTTACCTCCGCTCGAAATGACGGAAAGGGGATATAGTCATCAGAAAGATAACGGTATTTCTGAAAAATGACTCCCTCTACTCCCCGTCATTTCGAGCGGTAGCACCATGCTCTATGTCTCCACTGTCAAAGCCGCTACAGCTACGATGAGCCCCGAAATCTTTCTTGTGTACGGGAATACAGGGCTTTGTGCACCGGCGTCAGCGTTGTAACACCGTCATAGACATTTTTCTCGGAGATCTCTCGACTCTCTCTCACATACGATTCTTACGACTCTCCTCACCTCGGCGCTTACCTCCGCTCGAGATGACGAGGAAGGGGTAGCGTCACCATCGCGAGTATGGTGCCCCGGAAAGATGGCTTTTCCCACTCCCCGTCATTTCGAGCGGTGGCAGCATGCTCTATGGCTCTACTGTCAAAGCCGCTGCAGCTTCGAGGATCCGAGAAATCTTTCTTGTGTTCGAGAATACAGTTTTTTTCTCTGAATTCAGGAGTTGTAACACCGTCATAATCATCTTTCTCGGAGATCTCTCGACTCTCTCTCACATTCTATTCTTATGATCATTGCCATTACGGCGCTTACCTCCGCTCGAGATGACGAAGGAGGGGTGGAGTCACCATCGCAAGTAGGGCGTTCCGGAAAGATGACCCTTCCCTCCCACGTCATTTCGAGCGGTGGCAGCATGCTCTATGGCTCTACTGTCAAAGCCGCTGCAGCTTCGAGGATCCGAGAAATCTTTCTTGTGTTCGAGAATACAGTTTTTTTCTCTGAATTCAGGAGTTGTAACACCGTCATAATCATCTTTCTCGGAGATCTCTCGACTCTCTCTCACATTCTATTCTTATGATCATTGCCATTACGGCGCTTACCTCCGCTCGAGATGACGAAGGAGGGGTGGAGTCACCATCGCAAGTAGGGCGTTCCGGAAAGATGACCCTTCCCTCCCACGTCATTTCGAGCGGTGGCAGCATGCTTTATGACTCTACTGTCAAAACCGCTACAGCTTCGATGAGTCGAGAAATCTTTCTTGTGTACGGGAATACAGGGTTTCTCTCCGAATGCAGGAGTTGTAACACCTTCATCGTCATTTCTCCGGGAGATTTCTCGACTCTCTCTCACATACGATTCTTTTATTCTTCAATAATCCGGCGCTTACCTCCGCTCGAAATGACGGAAAAGGAGGGATAGAGTCACCATTGCGTCTTGCGCCAGAATTATCTGGCAGCTTCCTTCTGTTTCTGATTAAATATGTCCGGTTTACACCGTTTGCAGGGGCGGTACCCGGCCTTGATGGCTTCTTCATAGGTATCGTAGAATTCCACATTTTTCGGCAAAGGCCGCCCGGCACAGCTCGGCAGGCAGACGATGCCTGTCGTCTTCACGGCCACATAAAACTTTCCATCGTACTTTTTATCCCGCCGCTGCATGGCAGCCACCATTTCTTCCCTATCCATAAGTTATCGTCTCCTTCTATGAATCACTGATTTCCATCCAGCCGCCACGGCCGGTACATCCTCATCATCCCCTGCTCCTGAAAAATCGGAGGAGGCAGAAAGTGATGGCCGCCGCCAGAAGAGACAGGGCTCCATGGACGAGCAGGTTTCCATCGCTTCCATTGGCCAGGCGAAGACCGCTATCCGCCGCCAGGCCTGCAAGGGCACTGATCATCATGATATCTGATTTTCTCATCTTTTTTCTCCCCCCATGACGGTGTAAGGATAGGCCGAAAAGAAAGATTGGGAGTTGAGCGAATCGAGTTAAGCTCCAGCAGCTTTGCCTGTTTGTGGTCAGAGTCGCTGGCACAGGATTTCCAACCGCCAGCGCCTGGCTGCCAAGAGGACTGATTCACCTGTGACGCTCTATCATTTGCGCGCCTCCCCATCGCCCGCAGGGCATTCCACGATCTTGGTCGCTTAACTTGGTCGGTGGACCGACCAAGTTAAGCGACCATGTTATTTCTTGCGATATTTTTGATTCCGGCTTCTTGGCTTATCGGGTATCGTCATTTCAATCCTTCCTTGCTTAAGGGCAGGATTCAAGTAATTCTTCCTGAATGTCGGCCGATGAGTAAGTCCTAACTGTTCCATGATTTCTGCAGCCGAGAGTTCCTTGCTTCCAAGGGCAGCCAAAAGTCGCTCTACATAGGGGTCTGCACTTTCATCCCCAGGTTCTCCCATATGCCCGACTACAGAAGTCTCTTCCAGCGTATCCAATATGATTTTCAGCATCAGTTCCACAAAGCTTCTGCTGTCCGCTTCCTGATCAGACCGGCCAAGGGCATCATAATATTCTCTCTGCCTTTTGCGAATCAGGTCTTCTATAGGGAGCCAATAAAACAGCTCATTCCATTTACCAAGTAAAAGGCTGTACCACATCCGCCCCATGCGTCCATTTCCATCAGCAAAAGGATGGATAAATTCAAATTCATAGTGGAATATAGCACTGCGAATCAGTGGATGTAAGTTGGATGCCCTATACCATTCAAAAAGATTATGAATCTCTTCCGGTACAAATACGGCAGGAGGCGCCAGATGGATGACCACATTTCCATCAAACACCCCTACGCTGCCAGAACGGAATTTTCCGTTTTTAGGAATCAGTCCGGCCATCATGATCTTGTGGGCTCTCAGCAGGTCCTTCACTGAATAAGGATTCAAGGAGAGCATCAACTCGTAGGCTTCATAAGCATTTTTGACCTCGCGAATCTCATTGGGATTTCCCAAAATCCGCTTTCCATTAATAATGGCAGTCACCTGTTCCAATGACAGGGAATTGTGCTCTATGGCAAGGGATGAATGAATGGTCCTGATTCTGTTTTCTTTTCTCAGGTGAGGATTCATGTTGCCATGGGATAAAACCTTAATCCGTCCAATCTGTTCACTGATAGCAGCTACCAGATTAATGATTTTATCGGTAATATGAAACGGTGGTGTATATTCATCCATATCCGGAGCGCCTCTTTTCTGTAATAGACACTGCCATTTTATTCATCGTCATTGAAATAATCACTGTCTACCCGTTTAATTGCGTAATTATAAACAGTACTGACTCCAAGTCCATATCTGATCATTAAACCGGTCAGCATATTCCCATCAATCAGGACAATCTTGGCTGTCATATGTTTTTCAACGAATTTTTTCGCTGCTTTGCTAAAATGGGATGTTGTAATAAATAGTCCTTTATTGGCGCCTTTACCCATTAATGCCCCTGCAAACTGCTGGATATCCGGTTCTCCAACAGAATGATTATCCGCCCAACGCTTTGCCTGAACATAAATCTTATCAAAACCAAGAGCATCCTGACGAATAATTCCATCTATGCCTTCATCACCGGTCTGCCCTGTCACTTGTGCCGGATTGGTCAATTTTCCACCGTATCCCATTTTTTCTAATAAATCCATCACTAACTTTTCGAAAAAAGCTGGAGACTGCCCCATAATATTTGTCATGAGCTCATCAGAAAGGCGGTTCGTAATTTTCAGATATGCTTCATTAATAATTTCCTGCGGTGTTTTCTCAGGTTCTGGCACAGATGAAGATCCATTTTCTTTCCATTCCTCCATTTTCGGCTCTTTAGTAAAGTCACGAAATGTTTTGAACTGTTTGAGATACAAATTATCTATGGATTTTCCAGAATCTTGAAGTGCATTTCTTCCTCTATCAGTAATCTGATATTTGCCTCGGCTTTTGCTCACAATGAGCCCAGCCTTTTTCAAATAAGTTCTTGCCCACCCCACACGATTAGCCAATACTGTCTGAGTATTACTTGGCAGTCTGGCAGCCTTTTCCTTTTCACTTAAATGGAATGCTTCTGCACAATAATTGATGGACTCCTCAGAGTTATGGACTTCACCATCAGAAAGAAGCTTGAGAATTGACCCATAAAATTTATCATAAGTCGGAATAGCCATAATTCCTACCTCTATTCTTGAAAAAGGATTTCTCCCATTACCAGAATTACAAACCGTGAGAGTAATTTATTTGAAAAGTCTCTCAACTCTTCCCTGCATAGTGATATATCTCAATCACATTTGGGATAATGGCAAATGCTGCTTCAAGTAGAGCCACTATCGCATAATACCGATAGCACGCTCCTCTCACTTCGCCCGCGTCCCCGGAAAAGGGCCAAGACTCAGCGGCAAAGCCGTAGTCAGGATTCATAAGGCGGCGCTATATGAATTGTGCGCCGCCACCATCCACTCAGCCAGCTCCCCTTTCATTCCCGCCAATCCATCCTGCGGCTTTGCCGCGCCCCTTCTCTAAGGGGCTGCATGTTAAGGATGGATATCACTTTGGGCTTTGTACCATTACGGTGAGCCTATCCAGCGACGAATCCGTAGTCAGGTTTCATCATGCGGCGCTATATAAATTGTGCGCCGCACCTCCACTCAGCCAGCTCCCCTTTCATTCCCGCCAATCCATCCTGCGGCTTTGCCGCGCCCCTCCTCTAAGGAGCTGCATATTAAGGATGGATATCACTTTGGGCCTTGTACCATTACGGTGAGCCTATCCAGCGGTGAAGCCGCAGTCAGGTTTCATCATGCGGCGCTATATGAATTGTGCGCCGCGCCTCCACTCCTAACTCCTCACTCCTCACTTTTCACTTTTCCATATTTTTACGCAGGATTGGATTATTTATCCTTTCTCACCAATAAAGACACTGTCTCCACGTGCATGGTCTGGGGGAACATGTCCACCGGCTGTACTTCTTTTGTTTCGTAACCCAGGGCATCGAGGATTTTCGCATCCCTGGCGAAGGTAGCGGGATTGCAGGAGACGTAGACCATACGGGCCGGTTCCATGGCAGCCGCTGCTTTCAGTACGTCTTCGCTGCAGCCGGCGCGGACGGGGTCCATGACGATCACGTCCGGGCGCTCCCCTTTTTCGTAGAGCGAAGGCATCAGTTTTCCTGCGTCATCGGCGTAGAATTCCGCATTTTCTATATGGTTGAAGGCGGCATTCTTCTTTGCGTCTTCGATGGCTTCTTTCACGATTTCAATGCCGATGACCCGTTTCGCCTTCTTCGCCAGGCACAGGGAAATGGTGCCGGTGCCGCAGTAGGCGTCGATGACGGTCTCGCCGCCGGAAAGATTGGCATAGGTAAGGGCCCGGTCATAGAGGACCTCCGCCTGTTCCTTATGGACCTGGAAGAAGGAAAAGGGAGATACTTCAAAGGACAGGCCGCAGAGGGAGGCAGTAAGGGTCTTCTTTCCCCAAAGGTGATGGATGACAGGTCCCAGGATGGCATTGCCCCGTCCGGACTGGACGTCGTGATAGATAGATACCACCTCCGGCAGGAGTTTCCTCATTTCCTCCACCCAGAGTTCATTGAAAGGAAGGACTTCCGTGGCGGTAACGATGACCACCATCACTTCCCCTTTGTCCCCCACCCGGGCCATGATGTGGCGTATGGTGCCTTTACCGGATTTTTCGTTGTACCCCCGCACATGGTGGCGGGTCATGAAGCCTTCCACGAACCGGAGGACCCGGTTATTTTCTTCTTCCTGGATGAGGCAGCCGTCGATGGGCACCACCTGGTGGCTCCCCTGGCGGTAGTAGCCCAGGATGGGGCCGCCGGTGGCCTGGGCCACGGGAAGGGCCATCTTGTTCCGGTAGTTCCAGGGGTAGGCGGCACCGAGGATGGGAAGCACAATGTCATCTGTAAAGCCGCCGATCCGGGTCATCACGTCCCGCACCCGCCGTTCTTTTACCGCCAGCTGTCCCTCATAGGTGAGGTGGGAAATCTGGCAGCCGCCACAGGCATGGTAGACCGGACATTCGGGCACCGTCCTTTGCGGGGACGCCTGCTCGATGGAAATAAGCTTTCCCTGGGCATAGGATTTCTTCACCACCACCATGGAGGCCTTCACGATTTCTCCCGGAAGGGCCCCCGGGATAAATACGGTAAAGTCATCGACGGAACCGATGCCTTCCCCATGGATGCCCAGGTCCCGGATGGGGATGGTGTAGACTTCATTCAGTTTGACAGGTACATTTCTTTTCGTCATGGCGGTGCTCCTTTGCATAGCTCAGTACTTCTATTCTCCCCATTATAGCAGGTAGAATCAGGGTATGAAAAGGCTCCGGCCTGAAGCCGGAGCCAGTGTGAATCAGTGGAAAATCCCCCTGGCCGGAAGTTGGCAGAACCATAATGGGCTGCGGCCCAGGGAGACCTATATATCCTTATATATGAAAAAGTCTTTTCGTATTTGCCAGGGCATGGAGGCGGAGTTCTTCCGCGGTTACGTGCATATAGGAGGCCAATGTCTCCACTACGTAGGTAATGTTCTGGGGCACGTTGGTCCGAGGCAGGTGGAATCCCCGGGGCGTCAGGTAGGGAGCGTCAGTTTCCACCAGCACCCGATCCAGGGGCAGGATGGATACGGCATCCCGGAGGGCATCGCCTCTCCGTTCATCGCAGATCCAACCGGTGATGCCGATGTAGAAGCCCATGTCCAGAAATTTCCGGAGCGTTTCTTTGTCCCCCGTGTAGCAGTGGACCACGGAGAGGGGCGGCAGGTCTTCATGTCCCTTGAAGCAGGCGATAAAGTCGTCTGCCGCATCCCGTTCGTGGAGGAACATGGGCTTATGGAGTTCTTCTGCCAGATCAATGAGTTTCTTAAAGAAATGGAGCTGGTTTTCTTTCTTTGCATACATATGGTCATAGTCAAGGCCCGTCTCTCCCACCGCCACGATGCGGGGATTAGACTCAATGATTTCCCGGACCCTCTCCACATCCCGGTCCTCTGCCCCGTCCGATGCATGGGGATGGATACCGGCGGTGCCATAGAGGTCGTGGGTCTTCACGAAATCATTGACCTGTTCATTTTCCTCCCGGTCCGATCCGGTGAGGATGCAGCGGATGCCCGCATCTTCGGCCTGGGAAATAATCTTTTCCGGATCCGGGAAGGACCGGGAAAAGAGATTGAGCCCTATATCGTAGTACTTTATATCCATAGGAATATCCCCCTTTTCAATGCCCCGCTGCAGCGGACAGTATCCGCCCGGGGCTATCTGTAATCATACTGAAAAGGGCAGGTCCTGTCCATCCCAAAGCCAGGAATGGAATGGCAATATAAAAACCTCCGGAGGGGAGTCCGAAGGTTTTTATTCCTGTTCATACGTGATGAAAGGGCTGATTATTTGCCTGCATTCTTCAGGGCAATTCTCCAGTCGCGGCCCTGCTGGTGAACATCGTTCACATCAGCCTTCTGGACTGCGTCTTTGTTGGATTCAACTTCCTGCTTTTCAGCAGCGGTCAGATGGATGCTCTGGTCCTGGTCCGGAGCGCCTTTCTTTTCAGCGTTGTAGAGGGCAATACGCCAATCTCTTCCGGGATCTCCTGCTGCGGTAGGTTCAGCAGCCTGTACGCCGATTGCTACGCAGGACAGTGCGATAGCTGCGCCGGCCAGTGCCATTGTTAATTTTTTCATAGTATCTGCTCCTTTCAGTATTTGCTGTATATACAGCTTCTCTCCCATATCATATTACTTTGCCCCAAATTTGTTAATAGAGGTAAGTAATATTATTTTTGCATAGCTTGCTACAAAAAAAGAGATACTACTTTACACAGGAATCTCCGGCTTTCTGCCATACCAGCGACAGGAGACGCAGCCCTTTTTCCAACAAAAAAGGACCTTTTCAGGTCCCTAAAAAGTCTGGAGCGGATGAAGGGAGTCGAACCCTCCTGTCCAGCTTGGGAAGCTGGCGTTCTACCGATGAACTACACCCGCAAAGCGGGGTCAAAGCCCCAGGTACGAATACGTACGGATAGATAATACCACACTTTTATTGATTTTGCCATAAGAAGTTGGAAATTCCTGCTTTGGTTCACAATTCTCATCATTTCCGAAAATTTACCATCATTTTCTATGGAATAAGGTTGCATAAGGTTGCAGAATTGACTGCAACCTTACTTTTTTGAAAAATTACAACCTTACTGGGAAATTGTCAGAATTTATCGAACTTCTCGGAAAATCAATTCAGCGTAAATGGCTTTCCACCATCCTTTACTTCGACATTTTTTACCTTATTCACTGGTTTTGTGAATATTCTCCTTTAGAAATAATAGAAAAGAAAGTCTTATAATCGTAAAAACTCCCGCCATCGAAATGATGGTGGGAGTTAAGGAAGCACTGATTAAATCGTTGTCAGATTTCATCCTTGGATTTTTATGCAATGCGAGGAATAGCTCGATGCGAATAGCGAGCTATTTAAGGAGAGCTATGACGAAGCAGTGCATAAAAATCCTTATGAAATCTGACTCTGCGAATTAATCAGCGCTTCCTTAAGTATTGGCATTACCCATTCAATTAAAGGATGTTGGTTATTGTGAAAGTGACAGGACTTTGACCTGTTTTCCGCAGAAGGAAATACCGTATTTCCAGACTTTGGAGATATTTCTATCGGAAAAGATCGTATCGTATTTTTTCTCTTCAATCTGCTCTAAAGCTTCCTGAGCTTTGCTTTCGAGATGCTCTGCGTTTTCTGCTACTTTGAATTCCATAATAACACCGGCAGCGTTCTCTTTCTTTGGAAAAACAGCCAGGTCGAAACGCCCATATCCACTTTCTTCATTGGATCGAATTTCATAGTCCTTATCAAGGAAAAGGGCCGTCATACCCAGCAGTAAGCCATGGTAAAAGGCTTCTTTTCCGGCAGTGTCAAAAGCACTGACTACATGAAGGAGGATGGTCTGTAGATACTGTTCAAATTCCCTTGCATCTCCATACAGAAGAGCATCAAAAAGGGTGTCAAAAGTATCGCGGTTTACGCCATCAGCCAGATGATTCAGGATTTCTGTGGAATATACGAGCCGCACTTCTTCATTGGGAATGCGGAGGGAAAAGCGGTTGTAGGATGAAGGAGAAATGCCGTCAATCGTCAGGTAGCCCGTTGTAAGGAGCATAGTGAAGAGGGCGCTCCTGTCTTTAGCAATATCCTTGTAAATGACGCTCTCATTCAGGGTGACCCGTACGGTTTTACCTTCCAGCAGGTCGTGGATCATTTCGATGCGGGGGACATCGGCATGATGAAGAAGACGGTGAAGGATATCGTTGGCAGATGTATTGACCCAGTAGGGCATAGGATGGCAGTCACCGGCAAAATAACAGACGACAGACCAGGGGTTGTAAATAGATTGATTACCGATCCGGTAGCCATCATACCAGTGTTTAAGTTCGGGGAGTTTGCTTTCCCGTCCCAAATCCGCTGCCATGTGAGCCACATCATCTTCAGTAAAACCGAATGTTTCTGCATATTTATTGCCGGTGACCGTGCAGACGTCAAGGTTATTGAGCCCGCTGAAGATACTTTCCTTCGCTAGACGCAGGACGCCGGTTAAGAGGGCAAAGTCAAGGTGTTCGTTGCTTTTGAGTCCGTTATTGAACCAGCTGCGGAAGAATGTAATGGCCTCATCGTAAAAGCCGTGGGTGTAGGCATACTGTAAGGGTGCATCATATTCATCCAGCAGGATTATGGGCTTTACATGGTAATAATCATGCAGGAACTTGGAAAGTTTGTAGAGGCTCTGCTGGTAGTCTTCTTCAGAACCGGTCAGATCGAGCATCCGGGCAAAGTAACGCTTTTCTTCTTCGGCTAAATGGCCACTTTCGTAAATCTTGCGGTATTTCTGGTATTCCCGCTGCACGCAGTATTTATAGGCACCAAACAGAAGAGGCCATGTGTCATTTTCCACACCTTTCAGCGTCATGAAGATGACCGGTTTTGTGCCCTGGTATTTCATATAATTACCATCGATATGACCGATAGCCAAAGACCGGAAAAGCTCTTTTGTCTGCTTCCCTTTTTCTATAGAGAAGAAGTAGTCAAGCATGCTCATGGTGAGCGTTTTCCCAAATCGCCGGGGTCTTGTGACCAGAGTTACCTGGGCATGATGGTCCAGGAAGTCTTTGATAAAAGCAGTCTTATCTACAAGATAATAATTGGCTGCAGCTTCGAGGAAATCATCCACGCCGATGGGCATCCGTTTCTGCATACGAGTTCACCTTCCTTTTCTATCAATTATATAGCATTCTGCAGGTTTCACCAATACAGAAGTATCGGACATCATTTGGGGATCCTATTCTGTATCTCCGAGGAGGTTTTAGGGGGTAAAAAATGGTTTTTTTATAAATAAGGTTGCCGTAAGGTTGTAAAACTATACGTCTTAGATTCCTGTATAAAAAATAAATCCCGCCATCGCAGTGATGGTGGGATTTTTCACGTGTCTGTATTTTACTGTTTTGCAGTTGAGTATCACCTTGGGAAGCTGGCGTTCTACCGATGAACTACACCCGCAAAGCGGGGTCAAAGCCCCATGTACGAATACGTACGGATAGATAATACCACATTTTTACTGATTTCGCCACAGGGAATTGCAGATTTCCGAAGAGTATGGCCCCGGGTATACGGCAGAGTGGCAGGAAGGAAAGAACTATTACGGTTTATCGAGCTGTTGGGGTTTGGCGGTTGGCATGCTTGCGGATAGAGTCACTCGCATGGAGCTTCTAGCTTCTAGCGGCTAGCTGTTAGGAAGGATGATCCGCCTGCGGCGCTTCCACCCGGTATTCCCGTCAGTCATTCGTGCCGTAGGCTAGCCAGCTTTCCTGGAAGCTAGCAGCTAACAGCTAGAAGCTCTCACGCGTTTGACTCTACCCATCAGCGTCGCCCCAACAGCGGGGCAAACTGAAATATCGAATAGTCTCCGGACCGGTCTGTAAAAAAAGCAGGCCCTTCGGCCTGCTTTCCGTTTATCAGTATTTATCTCCGTAGAGTTCCTTGTTTCTCTGGATAATGGCCATGATACGGCTGGCGGTCTCTTCGATGGCCTTATTGGACACATCGATGACCAGGCAATGGAGCTGCCGCATCACTTCTTTGGCATAGGTCAATTCATCCTGGATACGGGCAATGTCCGTATAGTTGGCGGCTCCGGAGAATCCCAGGGCCTTCATCCGTTCTGCGCGGATGGTATTCAGCTTGTAGGGATCGATGATGAGACCGATGATGCGGTACGGCGGCACATGGAAGATTTCTTCCGGCAGCGGTACTTCCGGCACCAGGGGCAGGTTGGCCACTTTATATTTCTTGTGGGCCATGTACATGGAAAGAGGGGTCTTCGATGTACGGGATACGCCGATCAGCACCACGTCGGCTTTCAGGAAACCGGCAGGGTTCTTCCCATCGTCGTACTTTACTGCGAATTCGATGGCTTCCACTTTCTTGAAGTATTCTTCATCCAGCTTATGGATGATGCCCGGCTTCATCCGGGGTTTCGTAGTGGAGATGGTACCGACCATGTCCATCATGGGGCCCAGGATGTCCACATACTTTACGTGTTTTGCTTCCGCAATTTTTTCAAAGGTCTGCCGGAGTTCCGGGCTCACCAGGGTATGGCAGACCACCGCATGATGTTCGGCGGCTTCTTCCACCACTTTCTCCACCTGTTCCGCATGGCGGATGAAAGGAACCCTTACGATATCGATATTTTCATCGAACTGGCTGATGGTGGCTTTGGCCACGCTCTCCGCCGTATCGCCAAGGGAATCGGAAACAACATAAACTTCAGGAATTTTCTTCAAAGCCCTGCCTCCTTATCTCTTCCCCTTTCCCAGTTCCAGGAAAAGGCGGGTAATATTGGTCTTGGAAATCCGGCCTTTCAGCTGGAATTTCTTTTCCCCATTCACATCTTTAAACGTACCTACCGGAAGGCAGTCAATTTCATAGTCTATCAGTTTCTGGGCAATGGATACCATATCATCCTGGGGTTCCGCATAAATCATTTTGGACCGGGATGTCATGACCATGGAAATAGGAACCTTTGCCAGGTCTTCCCTGCCCATGGCCGCTTTCAGAAGATCCTTACGGGATACCACACCCAGCACATCATCTTCATTGCCTACGAAAATGGTACCGATATCCTCGGTAAAGAGAAGAACTGCCGCATCATAGGCATTGGAATCCGCATTGACAAGGACAGGCCGGGACATGCAGTCCTCTGCCGTACAGGACCGGATTTCCGCAGCTGCAGGATCCTCTCCGCCTCCCAGGTAATAGTAGCCCAGTCTTCGTCTTGCCGCAATGACTTCTCCGGAGAGAAGGACGGCCAAATCCCCGCGCAGGGCACTTCGAGTCACGTGAAGACGCTCTGCTATCATTTCTCCCGTAATCGGTCCGTTTTCCCGGACAATACGGGTGATTTCTTTCTGGCGGCTGGTAAGCTGCATCTTTTCTCCTTTCTTGCAATCAGCAGGGCATGGTACAGGAAATAAAACATGGTATCTGCCCTCATTAAGGCAAAACGGGACTGCTCTCGCAGCCCCGGATGCCGGAATTGTTCTCGTAGCGGGAGAATTGTAGGAAGCCCCCTGTTACCAGGTGTAGTCTTCTACTTCTTTCAGTCCCCTGCCGGTAGCTGCATCGAGCATGAGTCTCTGTTCAATGCGGGCTACATTTCTCTTGGTGGCCTTTACCATATCCGGGTTTACGGATACATAGTCGATGCCGCTCTTTACCAGAAATTCGGTGAAGTCCGGGTATACGGACGGTGCCTGGCCGCAGATGGATACGGTCTTGCCGTCTTTATGGGCGGTGGCAATCAGATGGCGGATGGCTCTCTTGATGGCCAGGTTTCTTTCATCAAAGAGTGCGGAAACGGTGTCGTTGTTTCTGTCGCAGCCAAGGATGAGCATGGTCAGGTCGTTGGATCCGATGGAATAGCCATCGATGTACTGGTTGAACTGGTCAGCCAGGATGATGTTGGACGGAATTTCAGCCATGAGGAACAGTTTGAAGTCCGGGCCTCTTTCCAGTCCTTCTTCTTTCATGATGGCAGTTACTTTCGCTGCTTCTGCTACGGTACGGCAGAACGGAATCATGCAGTTCAGGTTTTTCAGGCCGAATTCTTCACGAACCTTCTTTACTGCCTTCAGTTCGAGACGGAATGCAGCGGTGTATTTCGGATCATAGTAGCGGGAAGCGCCTCTCCAGCCGAGGAGGTCTGCCGGTTCTACCGGTTCATATTTGTCGCCGCCCTTGAGGTTTCTGTATTCACCGCTCTTGAAATCGGAGAAGCGGAGTACTACAGGCCGTGGAGCCAGGGCACGGCATACTTTGGAAATGCCTTCTGCCAGCATGTCGATAACCTTTTCCGGTTTACCCTGTTCGATGAGGTACAGCGGATGTTCATGGATGAATGTGGTCCAGATAAATTCTTCTCTCATGAGGCCGATGCCGTCGCAGGGAAGGCTTGCATATTTATCAGCCAGGTCCGGATCGCCGAGGTTCATCATGACACCGGTGCCGGTGGGTGCGAAGTATTCAGCAGCCACGACGGTGGCACCTGCAGCGCCAGCGGCAGCAGCGGGTTCATTCTTCTTCACCAGGTCTTCTACGATACCTTCATAGACGATACCGTTCTGGGCATCGATGGTGATGTCCTGGCCGGTCTTCAGTACCTTGGTGGCTTCCACGCTGCGGCTCTTCGTGCCGACAACGCAGGGGATGCCCAGTTCACGGGAAACGATGGATGCATGGCAGGTCATGCCGCCGGCATCGGTGACAATGGCAACGGCTTTCTTCATAGCCGGTACCCAGTCCGGGGAAGTCATGGTGGTGACGAGGACTTCGCCGTCCTTGAATTCATCGATGTCCTTCGGATCTGTAATTACGTGGCACTTGCCTGCTGCCATTCCCGGGGATGCCGGAAGTCCTTTGACCAGTACTTTATGATCGGTTGTCATTTTCACTTCTTCATTACCTGCTTTCTTTTCTTTATTCTTCTTGGACCATACAGTTTCCGGACGGGCCTGGAGAATCCAGATGCGGTCCTGGTGGTCTACGGCCCATTCCATATCCATGTAGCAGCCATAATGTTTTTCAATGGCCTTTGCGTAGGAGGCGAGCTTTACGACCTGGTCATCGGTGAGAGCCTGTGCCTTGGCGCGGTCTTCCGGTACCTTTCTTTCTTCTACATCGCCGCCGGGCTTGCGGACCAGTTCGATGGACTTTTCATTGATAATGCGGGACTTAATGGTGAGGTCCGCTTTATTGACGATGAAGTTATCCGGGGTGACGGTACCCTGTACCACGTATTCCCCAAGGCCCCAGGATCCTTCGATCATGACGCAGGAATCATCGCCGTTGGCAATATTCACCGTAAACATGACGCCAGCTACCTTGGAGTCAGCCATCATCTGTACAGCCGCAGAAAGAGCTACATTTTCATGGTCGAAATGTTTCTTGGCTCTGTAGTAAACAGCGCGGTCGGTGAATGTGGATGCGTAGCATTCCTTCACTTTGCGGATGACCATGTCACGGCCGGTGACATTGAGGTAGGTATCCTGCTGGCCTGCAAAGGAAGCATCCGGCAGGTCTTCTGCGGTAGCGGAAGAACGGACAGCCACATAGGGATCCTTTTCATTGACTTTCTTAGCCAGTTCATCATAAGCATCACCGATAGCCTTGGCCAGGTCAGCCGGCATTTCAGCAGATACAATGCTTTCACGAATCTTTGTGCAGACTTCATGAAGTTCTACGGAATCTTCTACATCCTTCAGATCCTGGAGCAGTTCATGAATCTTTTTGTTCTGTCCTGTGGTTTCCATGAAGTAACGGTAAGCATGGGCAGTGGTTGCATAGCCATAGGGAACAGGAACCCCGGTGGAAGTGGTCAGTTCACCAAGGGAAGAAGATTTTCCCCCAACCAGAGCTACATCTTTCCGGTGCAGTTCATCAAACCATAAAACATAAGCATTCTCTCTTGCGTCCATCATAGCCCTCCTTAAGGTATGAAGATAAGAAATGTAAGAAGCGAAATTCTTGTACACTCTTTTCGTATCAGCAAGTTTATAGTATACCTTTATACAGGGAAAGTCAAGGCATTTCATGAAATAATGATAGCCTAATAGGGTGTAGGGATATATCCTTTTGCACATTATGTCCTGTATTTTATAAATAGCGCAAAAAAAAAGAGTGAAACCTACGGCTTCACTCTTACAAAATATAAAGGTACAGGATAGTTCTCACATAAGGCCGCGAATCAGGATTACAAGAATGAGGAGGGGCAGGATGAACTGCAGATATGGCTTGATCCAGAGGGGCATCTTCAGGCCGCTTCCCTTATTCACTTCTGCAATGTAATGGTCAAAGCCCCAGCCGAATTTCGTGACACAGAACAGGAGGTACACCAGGGCACCGCCGGGGAGGAGAATGTTGCTCACCAGGAAATCTTCGCTGTCCAGCACGTCCCTGTTTCCGATGAAATGGACACCGGAGAGGACATTGTACCCCAGGACGCAGGGGATGGAAAGGAGGAATACCGCCACCAGGTTAATGAGTACCGATTTCCTGCGGCTCCAGCCGAAGTTATCCATGGCGCAGGCAATGAGGTTTTCAAAGACCGCAGTTACCGTGGAGAAAGAGGCGAAGGTCATGAAGATGAAGAACAGGGTACCCCAGAGACGGCCGGCGGTCATGTCGGTGAAAATCTTCGGCAGGGTAATGAAGATCAGGGACGGTCCCTGGTCCGGATGCACGTTGTAGGCAAAGCAGGCGGGGAAAATGATGAGCCCCGACAGGAGGGCCACGAAGGTATCCAGCGCCGTGATGCGGACAGCCTCGCCGGTGAGGGTGAAGTCATCAGTCATGTAGCTGCCGAAAATTTCAAGGGCTGCAATCCCCAGGGACAGTGTGAAGAAGGCCTGGTTCATAGCTGCCGCTGCCACATTGCCAATGCCCGCTTCCACGGCCCGGTTCCAGTCAGGGAGAAGGTAGAATTCCAGTCCCGGTTCTCCTCCTTTCAGGAAAAGGCTGTGGAGCGCCAGCACCACGATAAGGATGAGGAGGCAGGCCATCATGACCTTCGTAATCCGTTCCACCCCGTTATGGAGGCCCAGTCCGCAGACCATGAAACCGAGAACCACGGTGAGGGCCATGAAGATGCCCATTTCCCAAGGGTTCCCCAGCATGGTGGTAAATACGCCGGGAATGGCATCCTGGGTGATGCCCTGGAACGTGCCGGTCAGGAATTTCCAGAAATACCCCAGCATCCAGCCGGACACGGTGGTGTAGTACATCATGAGGAGATAGCAGCCGGCGATGCAGAACCAGCCATGGATATGCCAGTGGCTGCCGGGCTTTTCCAGTGCCTTATAGGCCTGCACCGCACTCTTGCGGCTGCCCCGGCCTACGGCCAGTTCCATGGTCATGACGGGGATTCCCATGAGGAGGAGGAAGCAGAGATAAAACAATACAAATACGGCACCCCCGTATTCGCCGGTAATGTAAGGAAATTTCCATACATTCCCTATGCCGATGGCGCATCCTGCACTGACGAGCAGGAACCCCAGGCGGGATTTGAAACTGTCGCGGTTTTCCATTGAAGTGACTCCTTTTTCAAAGCAGGCTAAAGTCCCGCTGTTCATGAGAAAGGAGGGACCTCCGTACTTTATGGTAATAGTGTTTCTATTTTATACCGAATTCCACTGATTTTCCAGTGAAATATAGAATGAATCGGTGTGACCGGTATTTGGGAAAGCCCGGCGGAGGTCCATCACGCAGACTCTCCACTTTCTCCTTTCTCCCGCAATAAAAGCCTTACTCCCGATCCCATCACATTATCCCGGGCTCCTGCTTTCTGCAGGCCGATTTTTTACCAGGCAAATCCTTTAAAATAGCGGTCTACAAAGGGAATTTCGTCCATGGTAACGGTTTTGCCGGACAGGTAGGACAGGGGACCTGCCTCTTCGCCAAAAGCAAAGGCGACCCGGAAAGAGCAGAGCAGCTGCCGCCGCTCCCCCATTTTCCGGTTCCATTCCTTGGACCCGTACTTATCATCCCCCAGAAGCGGATGGCCGGCGTGGGCCATCTGGCTCCGGATCTGGTGGGTTCGGCCGGTGAGGAGACGGCATTCCACCAGGGACAGGCCAGAACCTACTGCTTTCGTTTCATAGTCGGTGATGGCGGTCCTGGCGCCTTTGACAGGCTCCTCCGTTACATAGACCCGGTTTTTCCGTGCGTCCTTGAAAATATAATTTTCCAGCCGTCCTGCCGGTGGCTGGAGGCTTCCCCGTACTACGCAGAGATAAGATTTCTTCACTTTCCGTTCCTGGATCATGCGGTCCAGGATATGGCCTGCCTCCTCGTCTTTGGCAAAAAGCAGGATGCCGGAGGTATTGAAATCGATGCGGTGCACCGGATAGGCAGCTCTTTCCCCTCTCCCTGCCAGCATGGCATTCACCCGGTCAAGGAGGGTATCCCTTTCTTTTCCCGTCACGTCCAGGGACAGGAGGCCGGAGGGCTTATTCACCGCCAGGATGCGGTCATCCTCATACAGGATATCCACCGGCGGGAGTTTTTTCTTCCTTTCTTCCAGCACAAAAGAAGTGACCCGGTCCCCTTCGGAAAGGCGATAGGAGGGATCCTCCTTTTTCCGGTTCACCTTGATTTTATTCATCCTCAGGGCTTTCATAAAAAAAGAACGGGGCCAGCCCTTCTTTTCCTGAAGGAACCGGTCCAGCCTGAGGCCTGCTTCTTTTTTTGTTACCTGCCACTCTTCCACAATGATTTCCTTTCCTTACTGCAGCGGGGGCATGGGGTCTTCCTCTGCCCAATGCCGCCTCCGGTCTTCCTCCACCATGGCACGGATGGTACGGAATACCACGTCATCATGTTCCCCGGCCACATCAAAGGCGCCGCACAGGCCCTGGGACAGGGAAGCCATGATCTGGGAATACTGTTCTTCGTTGATCCGGATGTCCACCTGTCCATCATCCAGGGCTTCTACATTGATTAATGCTTCTTTCCGCTTCATATCGTTTCCTTTCCTGTTCTCCCACCATTTCAGTGGCACCGGATCCCATTTTCCTCTTCCTCATATTCCTGTCCAAGGACAGTCAGGAAAGTCTCCGCGTCCTTTACATGATGGGCAGGAATACCTGTCAGATAACAGGCTGCCGCCAAAAGGATATATCTTGTCTCCTCTTCGGTTCCATCGGAATGGATGGTGAATCCTTCCTCTCCTCCCTGCAGGAAGATGGAAACCTTCTTTTTTTCCAGCGTATCCATGGTTTTCCTCCCTGTATGACTGATGTCCTGTCTCTTATGTCCTATGCTACACGAAAGAGAACATAAAGGCAAGACAAGGTATGTGCCGTTTCGCCTGCTCCAACGTAAAAATTTCCGGCCGCCAGTGAGGGATGGGAGGCAGGAGTGAGGCAGCGCACAATTCATAGAACGCCGCCCCACTCCCTTCAGCCATCCTTTCGACCGCTACTGCTGCTCGCCCTATATACTTATTACAATTATTTATATGTTTCATGATTATCTCCTATTTTTATTATTACTTGTTTCTTCCTATACTGAATATGAGGAGAAAATTCTTCTGCAAGATGCATTTTATCTCCGGTAAGATGCAGCATATAATCTTTATACTATAATAAATATTTTCTATTATATTTTATGCATGATTTTCCTTTATAATGATATGCAAGAAAGTCACAAACATATCCTGCGTTCCCTGACAGGAGGAAAGGAAAATGAACAATAGAGAGTATCTCCAGTATGAAGGGGCCTCCCTGGTAGAGGAGGCACTCCGGGCATTCACTTCTCCCGCAAAGGGGAGTGATCTCTATCCCATTCTTTGCGAATCCGGCGGTTTCCTGCCCGAAAGCCAACCGCCGTCGGATGATTTTTTCTGGGACTATGTGCTGCTCCGCCTGTATCTGGCGGAACGGGAGATTCATGCGTTCAAAAGCGGTTTTGGATGCCTTGGGGCCCTGGTGGAAGGGATAGAAGAGAGTCTGTCCCACCTTCCGGAGACCCTCCATGCCCTTTCGCTCCGTCGGCAGCTCAATGGCTCCTTCCTATCCGCAGGCAGCCTTTCCCGGTATCCGGACCGGGAGTCCGTGGACCGGCGTTTCCATTTCTTCCGGACTTTACAGGGAGACCAGGATACCGCTTCTTTTCTCCGGGCCATCGCAAAGGAGAGAAAAATTTATCTGTCTGAAGACCGGATTTCCCTTCTCCTCAGGGAAATCCACGGCTACCTCTCTTTTCTCCATGAAAAGCTTTGTCGTTTCACGCCCCGGGAAATAACCCGGTGCGCCGATACCCTGACGCCGGTGTTTTCCTTTGCTTCCGGCACTGAGGAACTGGCGGATTCTTCCCTTCTCGCCTTCCTCACCGGCCTGGCCATCTACTGTCTCATCGCCCTGTAGAGAAGAAAATCCCCTGCCCCGGGCTACCCAAAAGAGAATGGCTAGAGTACAATGGGGACACAGGGAAATAGTAAAAGAAGGGAGTGGTCCGCTGTGGATATGGATAATTACCTGGTCAATATGGGAATTACCGCTGCCCAGCGGGCTTTCTTTTCCTATATGGCCAAGCCCCAGGGAAGCTATGGGCTCCACATGATTTTTCGGCTTTTCCTGAAGAAAAAGAGCATCATCATGCATGACCGGGAACGGCCCCACTGGTGCCGGTTCCTGGCAGACTACGCCGTTTTCCGGCTCTATATCGCCCGGTTCGTCCTGAAAGCCTATGCCCGGGATTATCCGCCCCTTCTCAGCCTCTATACCGGTTTTGACAAAATCGATGAGACCTTTCCTGAATTCATAAGAAAAGAAGCGGACCCCGGCCGCGGGGTGGGAGATATATCTCTCCTGCCGGACCATCTGGATACCCTCTATTCACTGGAAAAAATCGAGGCCCTCCACGACCGATTCAATAAAATGGCGGAAAAGGCGGAACGGGATACGGACAGCCCCGATGCCGCCCTGAAGAGCTTTACCACGGAAGTCCTGTCCTACCTGTCCGGAAAGAACGAAGTTCCCCTGTATACGCCGGTTTTCTGGTTCTTCTCAAAGGAAACCCTGGACTACGCCCAGTATCTGGCGAATTTCTACAAGGGCCTCATCCCGGAAAGCTATTATGAAGGGATGCACGCCCGGCCCTATGAGGAAGTGGAACGGGAGGAGGATTCCTTCTACACCGACTACCGGCTGCCGGCGTATATTTTCTTTTTCGTGGCCGGCCTCATCTGCGTCGTCCTGGCAAGAGCCTGACGGCGCCGGAAGGGTATTGCCTATTCACGGATAGAATCATTCCTGCGAGGGCTTACAGCCCCATGTGAGTATCTCTGCACACAAGCATGGTGACAGTCCACGAATGGAAGGAGCATTATGTATCATAAAAAATTGGAAGAAGATATCCGCTGCCCCCTAGGGAAGCACTGATTAAATCGTTGTCAGATTTCATTCTTGGATTTTTATGCAATGCAAGGAATAACTCGACGCGAATAGCGAGCTATTTAAGGCAGCAGTCCTGCATAGGACTGCTGAGCCAAGGTAAGTTGGCGCTTTCTCTGCACATAAAAGCGCCTTCCTTTTATCCTTGGCCGAGTTATGACGAAGCAGTGCATAAAAATCCTTATGAAATCTGACTCTACGAATGAATCAGCGCTTCCCCAGCTTTTAGCCTCTAGCTTCTCGAAAGGCTCTACAGCCTACGGCACAAATGACTGATGGAAAGACCGGATGGGAAGCGCCGCAGGCTGGCCAGCTTTCCTGGAAGCTAGCAGCTAACAGCTAGAAGCTCTCACGCGTTTGACTCTATCCATCAGCGCCGCCCCATCAGCAGGGCAAACTGAAATTGGCATATCCTGCCTCCTTATGATACCTTATTATCATAAGGAGGTTTTTTCATGACTGCTGACAGGAAAAAGGGGATCCTTTTCGCATCTCTTGGGTCTATTCTCTGGGGATCCAGCGGCATTGCGGGACAGTTTCTTCTCATTAACCGGGGAATTTCACCGGAATGGCTTACGTTCTTCCGTCTCCTTTCTGCGGGAATCCTGCTGGTGCTCATCGCCCAGCTGATGAAGGGAAATATCTTTTCCATCTGGAAAGATAAAAAGGACCGGCTCACGCTCCTCATTTTTGGCGCCTTCGGCATGCTGGGCACCCAGTACTGCTACTTTGCTTCCATCCGGTACAGCAACGCCCCCACCGCCACCATCCTGGAATACCTCATGCCTATCCTCATTATTTTCTGGTGCTGCATTTCTGAGAAACGGCTGCCCCAGAAAAAAGAAATCTTCTGCACCCTTTTTGCAGTGGCCGGTACTGCTCTCATCGCCACCGGCGGCAATTTCCATTCCCTGGCCATATCGGAAAAAGCCCTTTTCTGGGGCCTCGTCAGCGCCCTGGCCTGTGCCCTGTACACCGTGGAGCCCGTGAGGATTATCAAGAAATACGGAGCTCCGGAGGTGGTGGGCTGGGGCATGTTTACCGCCTCCCTCTGCATGATGCCCATCGCCTTCCTCACACCCTTCACCGGTTCCGTGGATGCAGATACAATCATGGCCTTTTTGTACGTGGTCATATTTGGTACCATCTGCTCCTTCGTCCTTTATCTGGGAAGCGTAGCCTACATCCAGCCGGCAGAGGCCAGTATCATTTCGGCATTGGAGCCTTTTTCCTCCATTATTTTTTCCTTCTTCCTGTTTAATCTTCTCTTTGGCTTCTGGCAGCTCCTGGGTATGGCACTCATCATCCTGGCCGTTGGCGTAGTGGCAAGGAAATAGTCGAATCGTTGCAGCGCAATTTCCCATCAAAAAATCCCCGGAAATGGGAAAACCATTTCCGGGGATTTTGTATGGTTATCAGAATACGTCTTTCAGGACGATGGTCTGTTCACGGCTCGGGCCTACGGATACGATACCGATGGGCACGCCGATGAGTTTGGAGATGCCTTCCAGGTATTCCCTGCAGAGCGGCGGAAGTTCGTCGTAGCTGCGGATACCGGAAATCTTCTGTTTCCAGCCTTTGAATGTCTTGTATACGGGGGTAATCTTTTCCAGGAACTTCAGGTCCGCCGGATATTCTTTCACTTCTTTACCTTCGTATTCATAGCCTGTGCAGACTTTGATTTCTTCCATGTCGTCCAGGATATCGAGGCGGGTAATGGCCAGGTAATCGAAGGAGTTCAGGGCAGCGGCATAGCGGACAGCCCGGGTATCTAGCCAGCCCACACGGCGGGGGCGGCCGGTGACGGTGCCGAATTCATGGGCCGTATTCCGGATGTAGTCTCCCGTTTCGTCCAGGAGTTCCGTGGGGAACGGGCCCTGGCCTACGCGGGTGCTGTATGCTTTGACAACACCGAAAATGTTCTGCATCATATGGGGTCCGATGCCGGCACCGATGCAGGCACCGCCGGCTGTAGGATGGGAAGAAGTAACGAATGGATAGGTACCGTTATCGCAGTCCAGCATGGAAGCCTGGGCGCCTTCGAAGAGGACGTTCTTGCCTTCCCGTACCAGAGTCTGTACGGTGTAGTTTGTATCGGTCACATAGGGGCGGAGTTTTTCTGCATATCCCAGATAATCGTCCAGCATGGTTTCATAGTCGAATCCTTCCATGCCGTAGAGTTTTTCCAGGAGCATATTTTTCTGGGCCACATTGTATTTCAGTTTTTCAGCAAAGGTTTCCTTGTCCATAAGGTCGCACATGCGGATGCCGATACGGTTGATCTTATCGGCGTAGCAGGGTCCGATGCCGTTCTTCGTGGTGCCGATTTTGCGGCTTCCCTTGCGGGCTTCTTCCGCTTCATCGAGACGGATGTGGTAAGGGAATACCACCTGGGCCCTGGTGGAAATCTGGAGATGCCTTGCATCGATTCCCTGGTCTTCCAGCCGTTTCATTTCTTCCAGAAGGCTCTTGGGGTCCACCACCACGCCGGTGCCGATGATGCAGATGGTGCCGGGATACATGATGCCGCTGGGCATGAGGCGGAGCGGGTAAGCCTTACCGCCGGTGACTACGGTATGGCCTGCGTTATTACCACCCTGGGAGCGGACAACCACGTCTGCCTTTGCGGCGAGATAATCCACGATCTTGCCTTTACCTTCATCGCCCCACTGGGCACCGATTACCATTGCTGTTGCCATGTTTCATTCTTCCTTCCTGTTCGGAATTCCCACATAGTTCTCTTGGGAAAGTATTCTGTACGCCATATATATGCGCAATTTACGGTTTTATTATACCATAAACGGGAAGGACTGTCTGTGATAGGAGAAATGTTGGTATTTTAAATCAATGGCAAGATTGTTGAATGGTGAAAAAGTTAGGAGTGAGGAGTGAGGAGTGAGGAGTGGTGGTGTGCCGCGTCAAATTATATAGCGACACGAGATTTTATAAAATATCAGGGCCGGCCCAAAATTACCGATAGAGTTATAAGATAAACGATGAAGTAGTGGCATGCATATAATACTGCGGCGCTATATGAATTGATGCGCCGCCACATCCACTCCTAACTCCTCACTCCTAACTTCTCACTTCTTGTCGTTTCTTCACTCAATCATCCGGTCCTGCCGGTTCCTATAAAAAAATCCCATGGCTTCTGCCATGGGGATTTTTTTATTCCGCTACTACGGAAACGTGGACGGTGCTGGTCACCTGCTGGTGTACCCAGACTTCCACATCGTATTCGCCAAGGGTCTTGATGGGGCTCTTCAGGCGGATATTTTTCTTTTCCAGTTTGAATTTATACTGTTTCTCTAAAGCTTCGCTGATGTCTTTGCCGGTGACGGATCCAAAAATCTTTCCGTCTTCCCCGCACTGGACTTTGATGACCACTTTCACCTTTTTCAGTTGGGAAGCCATGATGACCGCTTCATCGGCAGCCACTTTGTCTTTGAATACTTTGGATTCCTGCCGCTGGGCTGCGGTATTCAGGTTTCCCTTCGTTCCTTCCACGCCCAGTCCTTTGCGGATCAGTACGTTACGGCCATAGCCGTCGGAGACTTCCACAACGTCTCCCTTTTTTCCCATTTTCTTGACATCCTGTAAGAGTACGACTTTCATTCTTTCTCCTCCTTTATTTGTTTGCGGACTTCCGCAATGATTGTCTTTTCCGCTTCATCCCGGCTTCCTTCCTTACCGAGCTGGGCACCGGCTACGGTAAGGTGGCCGCCGCCGCCCAGGGCTTCCATGACCACCTGCACATTGATGGACCCATCGGACCGTGCCGAGAGGCACAGACCTTTATCGGTATAGTAGAACAGGAAGCTGGCCCGGATTTCTTTGATGGTCACAAGATAATCGGCCACCTGGCCTGCCAGGATCTGGGATTCCTCCACATGTTCCGGACAGGCGGCAATGGCGATGGTGCCATCCACCAGTTTCATATCCGCCAGGATTTCCGCCTTGGTACGGATACTGCTGATATCTTCTTCAAACAGCCGGTGCACCAGCCTCGTATCGGCGCCGCAGCGGCGCAGGAAGCTGGCAGCATCGAAGGTGCGGACGCTCGTCTGGACGGCGAAATTCTTCGTATCCACCACGATGCCCGCATAGAGGCAGGACGCCTCCAGTTCATTCATTTCCTCATCGCCGCCGTAGTACTGGACCAGTTCGGAAACCAGTTCCGACGCCGAGGAAGCAGACGGTTCCATATAGGTCAGCAGGGGCGAGGAAATCATGGTGCTGGCTCTCCGATGATGGTCGATGACCACTTTCTTCTTGGCCCTCTTCAGCACTTCCGGTGCCGCCACCAGCTCCGGTATGTGGGTATCCACGATGACCACCACCGTCTTATCAGTGATGAGGCCCTTCGCATCCCCTTCATCCAGCAGCAGTCCTTCGGCCTGGCCGCTCTTTTCGATGGCTTCCACCATCTTTTTGCAGGTATCTCGTTCTTTCGAAAGGACGATGTGGGTTTCCTTATGGGATGCCCGAGCCAGGTGGGACACCCCCACCGCAGCCCCCAGGGCATCGAAGTCCTCGTGGGCATGGCCCATGATAAGCACCGTATCGGCGCCATCGATGATTTCCCTCAGGGCCTGGGCAACGACACGGACCCTGACTCGGGTGGAGCTCACGGCGGTAGGCGATTTACCGCCAAAGGCCTTCACATCCTTGCCGACGCGGACAATGGCCTGGTCACCGCCCCGGCCCAAAGCCAGGTCCAGAGAAACCTGTGCCTCTTCGAACTGTCTGGCAAAGCTTTCCTCACTCTGCACGACGCCGATGGACAAGGTCACGGGGATGCGGTTCACCGTATGGATATCCCGGACCTGGTCCAGGATATCGAAATTGCTTTCCATGAGCTCCGTCAGGGCTTTCTGGGTTATGCAGGTTACAAAATCGGTGGTGGAATACTGCTTGATAAATCCATCCCTGCTGCTGAAATAGGACAGCACTTTTTCCGTCACATCCGACAGGAGTGCCGATTTTTCCATATCCGTCATATCAGCCGTTACTTCCGATACATTATCGATACGGATGATACCGAATACCGGCCGGGCTTCCGTACATTCCCGCACCGCCACTTCCACATCGGTCCTGTCCATGAAATAGAAAACCATGAACGGTGACTGGGTACCGCCACCGATATCCACATCAATGAACTTGTGGAATACCCGGAAGAACGTACCTCCCGCATGGCAGTCAAACCAGCCGGTCTTCCCCCAGATCTTTGAAATTTTCTGCCCCGTTACCAGGTTCTGGAATCGTACGCCCTCCTGGGCATCCTTCCCGATCCATCCACGGAATACATTATTGGCCCAGACCAGTTCCTTCTTCTCGTCCATCATGGCAATGCCTATGGGAAGGTTCTTCACCGCATATACCGTGCCCGCAGATACACCGGCAGACAGGTCATCCAGATACCGAAGCAGCTTCTTTTCCTGGTAATAGTCGCAGCGCTTGATGTATACTATGCAGCCTGCCACGACGATAAAGAGAAGGAGCCCCAGCTGCCAGTTCTGGGTAGCCAGCATCACCACCGCTGCCAGAAGCAGGGCCAGCATGATTCGGGACGTTTTCTTGTACACCCAAATGTCACTGAGCATTTTACCCTCTGTAAACCTCGATTTCTAAAAAATCCAGTCTCCAAACTATCGCTTCGTGCCACCGGAACAATTCATCCGGTCACCCTTAATCCTAACCGAAATAAAGAATGAATGCAAATATAATGAAGGGTCGTCAACCATTCTTGAGGAACTTCCCCGAAGCTATCAGAAGGTGACTGAAGGGTAACGCCTGCGGCGAAAACCCGATTGGGCAAAGCCCGACCTGCAGCCCTTACAGACCATTCACAAGCTTGGCCGATAGCTTTCCGCTGTTCTCCAACAGCCACTTCAGCCACCTGAGTCACTTCAGCCACTTTTCCTTACTGATAATTCCTCTTTTTCCGGTAGTCCACCGCCATGTCCGCTATCCCCAGGAAGACCACAAACATCTGGACAAAGCCGATAAAGGCAGAAAGAATCATGATGAAAAGCCGAAGGGGCTTCATCATGGGGTACCGATGGGGCAGCCACCACACCACCGCCAGTCCCTGGAGCCAGAAGATAGTGACGCAGAGGGTACCCAGGTTATAGGCCACATAGGACACCTGCTCCTGGTCCTTAAAGAAATACTGGCAGCCCAGGACCACGAGGTACAGGAGAATGGTTCCCTTGGGGAATTCCCACCGTTCAAAGGGCGGCAGGTGAGGAATGTCGCTGATGCCCATTTTCTTGAAAATATGGGATCCCAAAGTCATGGAAGCCCAGGAATAGAACACAGAAACCGCCACCAGCGTATAGGGCACCGATTTCTCCATGGCATCCATGAGGAATTCCACCTTTTCCTTCGCCTGGTCTAACGCTTCCCCGCTGTAGAAAGAAGGAAGCACTTCCAGCATGCTGTCCTTCATCTGGGCCATGCCTTCCCCACCGAAAAGGAGGGACGGAATACCCAGGAGGTAAAGGGCCGCAATGCCCTCAGCCACCAGGGCCACCAGTACCACCGCGGCACCGGCAAAAAGGGTCTTCGCCGCGGAAACCTTGTATCGGTAACAGATCCCCATGACCACGCCGAGGAGCCCAAAGATGGCGCACACAAAGGCGGCGGACACCACGCCAAAGAATGTGGAATCCAGGATGAGTACCCCCGTGGTGACCACCACGGACCATTTCACGCCTTCCTTCATGCCCAGATAGGCAATGGGAAGGGGAATGAGAAGAAATACCACCGTAGACAAGAGGGGCATGTAAAAGCCCAGGAGGGAAAGCACCACCGCCAGGGCCGTACACATGCCAGCCAGCACCACGGCGTGGTTATTTCCGGAAATTCTATGATCCATGCGATTACTCCTTATACACATATAATAGTAGATATATTATTGTACCATATATTCGGGAGTATCGGGGCAGGATGATTTCCGCGCCTCCCTCTTTCAGGGTTTTAGCAGGTTTAGAGGTAGAGTCATTTTCGCAGGTGTGCCGGCTTCCAGCTTCCATCTGTCAGAAAGCCTTTGGCCTACGACGGATGACTGGCGGCTGTGTCTTCATCGGCAAAGCCGCGGAGCCCCAACTTCCTTCAGCTAATTCTCAAATCTATCTTTCTGCCACAGAGCTTCCTCCTTGTGATATAATAGGAAAAGCGACTATGGAACGGCTTTTTAATTGATATGTTTATATGTATGCTGCATGTAGTTTTATGTGGGGATACATTTTTATTTTATAAAAATTGAATAGGAGGATTTTAATCTTGGCAAAAGCTAGATTACAGATCATTCCCCTGGGCGGACTGGGGGAAATCGGAAAGAACATGACTGTCTTCCGTTACGGCGACGAAATTATCGTAATTGATGCAGGCATGGCCTTCCCGGAAGAAGACATGCTGGGGATCGATATCGTTATCCCCGATTTCAGTTATTTAATTGAGAATAAGGATAAGATCAAAGCCATCCTGATCACCCATGGTCACGAAGATCACATCGGCTCCCTTTCTTATCTGTTACGGGAAGTTTCCGCGCCGGTCTACGCCACCCGCCTCACCTGCGGGCTCATCGAAGGCAAGCTGAAGGAAGCCCACATTACTAATGCTGATATTCACGTGGTGAAATCGGGGGATGAATTCAAAGCCGGTTCATTCAAGTTCGGTTTCTTCCATGTGTGCCATTCCATTCCCGATTCCTGCGGCATTTATCTCCGCACCCCCATCGGCACCATCGTCCACACCGGGGACTTCAAGTTCGACCACTCTCCGGTGGACGGGGAACTGACGGATATGTACAAGCTCGCTGAACTGGGACACCGGGGAGTTCTTGTACTCTGCGCCGATTCCACGAATGCCCAGCGCCCGGGGTATACTCCCTCGGAAGCGGTGGTGCGCAAGTCCCTTCTCGAAGCCTATGCCGATGCCCGGGGCCGCATCATCCTGGCTACCTTTGCATCCAACGTTTCCCGTATCCAGATGGCCGTAGATGCGGCTGTTGCTTTCAAGCGGAAGGTCTGCGTATTCGGCCGGTCCATGGTAAACGTGGTGGGTATTGCCCTGGAAATGGGATACCTGAAAGCACCGGAAGGCACATTCATCGAGCCGGAAGAAATCAACCGGTATCGGGACGACCGCCTCTGCATTCTTACCACCGGCAGCCAGGGGGAACCGATGGCAGGGCTGTCCCGCATGGCTGACGGCAGCCACCGGCAGGTCCAGATTCACGCGGGAGACACGGTCATCATCTCCGCTTCCCCCATTCCCGGCAACGAGACAAGCGTAGGCCGCACCATCGACAGCCTCATGCGTCTCGGTGCCCACGTAGTCACCAGCGAGACTACCCGGGTCCACGTATCCGGCCACGGCTCCCAGGAAGACCTGAAGACCATGCTTTCCCTGGTACAGCCGAAGTTCTTCATCCCGGTGCACGGTGAATACCGGATGCTCTGCAGCCATGCGGAACTGGCAGAAAACCTGGGCGTGAAGAAACAGAATATCCTCATTGGGGAAAACGGTTCGGTCTTTGAATTCACGAACCGCAGCGGCAAAATCAATGGCAAAGTACAGGCCGGTCCTGTCTTCGTCGATGGCCTCGGCGTAGGAGATGTAGGAAATATCGTCATCCGCGACCGCCAGCAGCTCGCCCAGGATGGGGTGGTCATCGTAGTCATTGCTCTGGAAAAGGGAAGCAACCAGGTCCTGGCTGGCCCGGATATCGTTTCCCGCGGGTTCGTCTATGTCCGCGACAGCGAAGCCCTCCTCACGGAAGCCAAAGACCGCATCGAGTCGGTTCTTGACCGCTGCGAGGCCAGCAATGTGACCGAATGGAATGCCATTAAAACCCAGATCCGCGATACATTGGGCAAATATTTCTACGACCGCACCAAGCGGCGCCCCATGATTCTCCCCATTATCCAGGAAGTCAAATAACATATGCTCCCCTGTCCCCTTCGGGGATGGGGGATTTTTGTATAGTGCCATGAACTGTGAAGATGTTTACGGAAAACAGGTTCAAAAGTCTGGAGTGAGAAGTGATGAGTATTAGTGGCGGCACACAAATCATATGGCACCGCCTTATGAAGTCGGACCGCGTCTCCGCCGCTGATTCTTTCCGGTATCTGATGCCCGAAGTCTACACTATTCCCGCCGCACCTTCTCTTCGCCTGACGGGCATGTTTCCCCCCAGCCGCCTTTCTCCAGTCCCGGACGCAGGCCATTGTCACAACAAGGAGTTATCATGCTGAAAATATATCCCACCTTTTTCCCCGATTTCCAATGTAAGGCGGACAAATGCCGCCACACCTGCTGCCAGAAATGGGAAATCGATATCGACGAAGAAACGGAGAAGAAATACCGGAACACCCAGGGGCCCCTGGGCGAGGAGCTCACAAAATGGATGAAGACCGGCGAAGAAGGGCTCACCTGCTTTCGGATGAATGAAAAGGGGTACTGCCATTTCCTCACGGAAAAGGGACTCTGTCGGCTGGTACTGGAAAAGGGAGACGATTTTCTCTGCCAGATCTGCCGCGACCATCCCCGGTTCTACAAATTTCCCTACGATGGGGACAGGGGAGAAGAAATTATGCTCTGCGGCACGGGGCTGGCCTGTGAAAAGACAGTGGAACAGCTCCTTGCTGAAAAAGGCCCCCTCACGTTCCGAAGCAGCGAGTCCGATGATTTTTCCCTTTTTGACCGGATTCTTACCCTTCTTCATCTGGATGAAGAGGCGGGGCTTTCTGCCCCGGACCTTTCCCTTACTTCGCTCTTTGTGGAAAAAGCGATTTCCCGTCTGGAAGAGACCAATCCCATTGATACCGAATGGACAGAATCCCTTTCTTTCATAAAAGATCATATGGATACGCTTCTTCCTGAGGCCCGGCAGCTGGCAGAAAGCACGGGGAGCCTATTCCTCACCAACCTTTACCAGTACATTTTCTACCGGCAGCTGGATGAATGCGAAGCCTATGATCCCCTGGCCATGGCCCAGTACGCCGAAGAGGCCATAGCCTTCATCCTCCTGGAATACGCCCGCACAGGAGATCTCATCCGCTCCGTCACCCGCTGGTCCGAGCAGATCGAGTATGATAATGAGAATGTATACATCCTGCTGGACAGCATGGATGAAGATTGATGGGGCCGCAGTTCGGCATGATAACGGGTAGAGTCATCAGGAGGGGCTTCCATCTCCTGGCTGTTAGCTCCCAGGAAAGCTGTCCAGCCTGCGGCGCCTCCAGCCCCAATTTCATGCCCCAGGCGGTTCATTTTTTCTAAATGCTAGAACCTGGCATCCAGAAGCCCCCACTCAAGTGTCTCTATCCATCAGCTCCCAAAAGCGGTTCATATATCCTTACGAAAGGAGACCAGTATGTTTGACTTCGAAGCCCACCGGGGCGGGAGGGATGCCCGTCCGGAAAATACACTCTATTCCTACCTCTACGCCCTGGAAATCGGCGCCGCCACCATTGAATGCGACATGCAGCTGGCGAAAGACGGCATCGTCATGAGCCACAATCCCTGGCTGAACCCGGATATCACCACGGACCGCGAAGGCCGCCCGGTGGGAGGCAGGGAGTATGACCTCCGCACCATGACCATCGGGGAAATCCAGCAGTTCAATGTGGGCCACCTCCGTCCCGGCACGACCTATGCCCGGGAACACGGCACCCAAGTGTCCCATGATGCCACCATTCCTACGCTGGAGGAACTGTTCCGGCTCGTCGAATCTGCCGGGAACAGGACCATAGCGTTCAATATAGAAACCAAGTCTTATCCGAACCCCGAGAGCCCCTACTATAGAAATAACGCAGACCCCGAGCGGTTTGTCCATGAATTTTACCGGATAGTCAGGAAATACCACATGGAGAGCCGGGTGATTCTCCAGTCCTTCGACTGGACTACCCTCATTCTCATGAAACGGCTGGATCCTTCTATCCGCACGTCTGCCCTCTACCAGCAGCAGCCCTCCTGGGGCATTGACGGCGACACCTTGTGGCTGGACCGGAAAGAACCGTCCCCCTGGCTGGGAGGCATCCGCCTTGCAGACTGCGGAAACTCCGTCATTGAAGCGGCCCATGCCGCAGGGGCGGATATTCTTTCTCCCTGCTTTAAGGAAATCACCGCTGCCGACGTAAACCGTGCCCACAGCCTCTCCATGAAGGTGGTGTCCTGGACCATCAATACGAAAGAGGACATGGAAAAGGAACTTGATAAAGGGGTGGATGGCATCATTTCCGACCGTCCCGCCCTGCTCCGGCAGGTCCTCACAGCCCATGGCATCCAAGTCCCGGATAAGCAGCCCTGCCCCGGTTCGCCGTACCATCTGGAAGGGTAGTAAACAGATAGTCCCCACTTCCCTGAATATGATCAAAGTTACAAGCTTCTAACCTAACGTTTCCCGCAGAAAGGAGTCACCCCATGATTACCAGCATTCCTCTCACTGAATTCAGCAGCGAAGAAGGTCTCATTTCCCCGGATTTCGAGCACCTTTCCCTTCACCTTCCTCCCCGGTGCCTCATGGCTTTTCTGGGGGAAAAGCGGATAGCCGCCTTTGCTGAAAGCCGGGGCGGGAAGGTCATCGGCTCCTTCCTGTCCCTTACGAAGAAATTTCCGCTCTATGAAATTCCTGGAAAGAAAGGCCCGCTCCTCCTCGTGCAGGCGCCTGCCGGCGCTGCGTCGGCGGTGCTCATAGAGGACCGGCTCTTTGCCTATGGCGCAGAAAAGGTGCTGGCCATCGGCTGCTGCGGATCCCTGATGGACCTTCCGGAGAACTGCTTCTTCCCCATCGAAAGGGCCCTCCGGGATGAAGGCACCTCTTACCACTACATGCCACCCTCCCGATTTCTGGAACTGGACAAAGAGCCCCTCGCCCGGCTCAAAGGGTATTTCGAAAAGAAGGAACTGCCCTTCCATCCCGCCACCACCTGGACCAGCGATGGCTTCTTCCGGGAAACCAGGGAGAAGGTAGAAAAAAGAAAAGCCGAAGGCTGCGAACTGGTGGATATGGAGACCAGCGCCCTTGCGGCCTGTGCAAGGTTCCGGAAAAGAGAATTTGCAGAAATCATGTTCACCGCCGATACCCTCTCCTCCCTGTCCCACGACCAGAGGCACTGGGGAAAAGAAAGCCGCAATGCCGCCCTTGTGCTGGGAATAGAGGCGCTGGAAGAAATATAGCCGGTATCAAGCTGTATTCCAAACCTTAGTATCAACTCTCATGCCATTAATTAGGAATGAGGAGTTAGGAGTGAGGAGTGGTGGTGGCGGCGCATAAAATATGGAAGCGCCGCAAATTATATATTTCCAGCAAGACCTCTGGATAGGGAAACGCATAAATTTGCCCTCTATGTCATCAGCATTCATCTGATTTGTAAATTCCACCTCTTCGAGGCGGGGCTATCCCCTTTATTCGAGATCCCTGTTCCCCAGGGCAGGTGCTATGATTACCGGACAGAATGAATCCATCCCAACTCGCACAAATTAATTGCAAATAAAAGCCGTGAGCTATGATTCCCTATAGTTCACGGCTTTTCTATATTCTATTATTCCGCCAGATCCTTCAGCAGGTCATTCACGTGGGACGCTGCTTTCACCTTTCTGTATTCCTTTACCAGGTTTCCTTTTTCATCGATGATGAAAGTGGACCGTTCGATGCCCATATACTTTCTTCCGTACATGCTCTTTTCCTTCAGTACGCCGTAGAGGTTCACCACTTTTTCCTCTTCATCGGAGAGAAGGGGGAAATTCAGCTCATTCTTGTCCCGGAAATTGCAGTGTTTCTTAATGGAATCCCGGCTTACCCCCAGGACCGCATACCCCAGTTTCCTGAAATCTGCCAGATGGTCCCGGAAGGCCTTCGCCTCCAACGTACATCCGGACGTATTGTCCTTGGGGTAGAAATAAAGGATCACCTTCTGTCCTTCATAGTCATGAAGGGAAATGTCCTTTCCTCCATCAGAAGGAAGTGTAAAATCCGGTGCTTTTTCACCAATTGCCAATGCCATAGGAATACCTCCTTTAATAAAATTATTCTATTTCGATTTATATGAATATAGTATCATAAAAAGGGACTGCGGTAAATCGGATTTTGCGTCTTTTCGTTGCATATAAAAAGAGTACCCTTCCATGTGGAGGGGTACTCCTTTTAAAATTACGCAAAACCCGTTACTTTTCCAGGTTCAAATCCATAGCCGGAGCTTTGGGAGCCTTCGGGGTTTCCGGCACCTTGCCGGTTTCCAGGATATGCATGAATTCTTCGCCCGTAATCGTTTCTTTTTCATAGAGGTACTTTGCCAGGGCATCGAGCTTCGGACGGTTTTCTTCCAGCAGTTTTACGGCCTTCTCGTGTTCCTTCTTGATGAGGGCAGACACGGCCCGGTCAATGCGGGCTGCGGTTTCCGGAGAGCAGGCCAGGGTGGTATCGCCGCCCAGGTACTGGTTCGTCACCGTTTCCATGGCCACCATGCCGAATTCGTCGCTCATGCCGAACCGGGTGATCATGGCCCGGGCCAGTTTTGTGGCTTTCTCGATATCATTGGAAGCGCCGGAGGAGGAAGTATGGAATACCACCTCTTCTGCTGCCCGGCCGCCGGTCAGTGTGGCGATCTGGTTTTCCAGTTCTTCCTTCGTCATGATGTAGTGGTTTCCTGTATCCACCTGCATGGTGTAACCCAGGGCGCCACTGGTTCTCGGGATGATGGTAATTTTCTGCACCGGGGCAGAATGGCTCTGGAGAGCTGCCACCAGGGCATGGCCGATTTCGTGGTACGAAACCACACACCGTTCCTTATCGGAAAGGATGGCATGCTTCTTTTCATACCCCGCAATAACCACTTCGATGGACGCTTCCATATCCTCTTCGGTGGCAAATTTCCGATGGTCCCGAACCGCCCGGAGGGCTGCTTCGTTGACGATATTGGCCAGTTCGGCGCCGGAGGCACCGGAAGCCATGCGGGCCACCTTATTGAAGTCGATATTCGGCGCATGCTTGATCTTGCTGGCATGGACCTTGAGGATTGCTTCGCGGCCCTGGAGGTCTGGAAGGCCTACAGGCACCTGCCGGTCAAAACGGCCCGGCCGGGTAAGGGCAGGGTCCAGGGATTCCGGACGGTTCGTGGCCGCCAGGATGATGACACCCGTATTGTCTTCGAACCCATCCATTTCCGTAAGGAGCTGGTTCAGGGTCTGTTCCCGTTCATCGTTGCCACCGATGGCTGCGCCGCCGCGCTTCTTGCCGATGGCATCGATTTCATCGATAAAGACAATGCAGGGTGCCTTTTCTTTTGCCTGTTTGAACAGGTCACGGACCTTGGCAGCACCCATGCCCACAAACATTTCTACGAATTCGGAGCCCGAAATGGAGAAGAAAGGAACTCCCGATTCCCCGGCTACTGCTTTGGCCAGCATGGTTTTACCGGTGCCCGGGGGTCCGACAAGAAGAATGCCCTTTGGCATCTTTGCGCCGATTTCCTTGTACCTTGTAGGATCATGGAGATAGGACACCACTTCCTTCAGGCTGTCCTTTGCTTCATCTTCCCCAGCCACATCGGAGAACTTGATGCCATCCGTGGGCTTTACAAAAATCTTGGCATGGGACTTTCCCAGGCCGAACTGCATGGCATCAGGACCACCCATGTTTTTCATGAATTTCTTGTTCATGTACTGGCCGATGCCGATGAAAATCAGGATCGGCAGGATCCAGGTCAGTGCGAAATCGAGGAGCGGATTCATGGGCGTAGAGATCTTCGCCGTAAAGTCGGCACCGGATTTATGGAGCCGGTCCACCAGCTGGGGATCGTTCATGGGCGCCGTCTTGTAGGTATCCTTTTCTCCCTTCTTCGTGAAGAGGATCTGGTCCTGCTCCACCTGGACCTTGTCAATCTGCTGGTCTTCGGTCATGGTGATGAAGGTGGAATAATCCACGGTCTTCACCTCATTGCTCCGGAAGGCCGGCATGATAAGGGAATTAAAGAAAATAATCACAAGAAAGATAATCACATAATAGGCCAGTATAGGCCGCTTGGAAGGTTTGACTTCTTTCACTTCATAACCTCACTTTCTTTACAGGATTTCCGATAGCCGATTTCGTGATTACCCACGTCAGGCAAATCGGGTATTGTCCTGATAAAAACCGCTTTTATTTCAAAACCAAAGGCCGCCGATCATGCCGCCTTCAGGAAATCAGGGAATCAGGTAGGGCTTCAGCAGGTTGCCGATATCGATACGGGTATACTTCTCCCCCGTTTCATCATCCATCTGCCAGACTCCGTTGACCATGCACCACACGGTAAGCGTACCGAATATATGACCGATCAGCAGTTTCACCAGCGTATCCACCGGTGCATCCTGTACCAGTTCTCCGGGACCCTCTCCCCGGTGTATGGTAAGAATCGTCAGCAGGGACGAATAGAAATCTTCCAGGTATTCCTTGACCTTGGCATCCCCTGTTTCCGATTCGATGCATTCCCGGATCCACTGGCGCACGAGGCGTACGCCAGCCCACCGGGCATCCCGGTACATGTTCATGATAAAGAAGCAGCACCGGTCCACCACCGTTCCTTCCAGATGGATGGACTGATTGATAATGACCCGGCTGGACTGGAAGGAAAGCTCCATAATCACATCTTCCTTGCATTTGAAGTAGTGATAGAAGGTTCCCTTTGCCACGCCGCTGTCCCTGGTAATATCTTCCACGGATACCCGGTCGAAGCCCTTTTCACCGATCAGCTTTTTGGCTGATTCCAGAAGCTTTGCTCTCGTCCGTTCCGCTTTTTTCGTTAATGCCATGCCTGTCCTCCAACCTTATTTATACATTTTGCCAGGAAAAATTAATTTTCAACCCTTGGTCACTTTTTATAGTATACAGGAATATACCGGCCATAGCAAGGAAGTAAGCTCCTGCCACCACAAATCCGAATGGACAGGCGCAGAACCATCCTGCCAGAGGCAATGGGCAGTGAAAAAGAGTGCCCTGGGGCACTCTTTTTCAGGAAATATCGGGATTATTCTCCCAGTATGGGCTTCTTTTCTGCAATGCCCACTTTTCTGGGGTAATTCTTCGGACAGGGGGCCGTCTTGCGGATGTAAAGGATGCAGCGCCGATCCCCGCCGGGAAGGACCAGTTCCTTTTTCTCCTCCAGCTCGCCGTGGAGGTCCCGGAGAATCTTACCGGCGGTTTTCATTTCTTCATCGGCGCCGGGTCCCTTCATGGCTGCAAATATGCCACCCACTTTCACAAAGGGCAGGGCCCATTCTGAAATAACGGGCATGGCCTTCACCGCCCGGGCTGTGACCACATCAAAGGCTTCCCTGGTCTTCCGCCGCCTTCCCCCTTCTTCTGCCCGGATATGGAGGCATTTCACATTGCCGATCCCCAGGTTTTTGCAGGCCTCTTCAATGAAATTCAGCTTCTTCTGTATGGAATCTACAAGGACGAACTGCATGTCCGGCCGGAGAACAGCCAGGGGTACTCCCGGAAAGCCGGCACCGGTGCCCAGGTCCAGGACCCGGCCGCCTTTGGGAAAATACTTCTCATCGTACACGGTGAGGGAATCAAAGACGTTTTTCACCATGCTCTCCTCCACGTCTTTGATTCCTGTGAGATTTACTTTTTTGCTCATGGCAATCACCATGGCATTGTACTCCGTCAGTTTCCCTGCGGCTTCCTCATCTGCCGCAAGGCCCAGAGTTTTCATCATTTCCAAGGCTGTCATAGATTTTCCCTTTCTACACTTCTTATAAAAAATGATGTTTACTGCCCGCATAAATTTCCCTGATGCGGGAACTATTAAAATATTCAGTTAAAAATGCCGCCGGATAGATTGTTGAGCCAAAGGCATCGGCCTGCCGCCGGGGCTCTGTCCCCCAGGTTCCGCCCCTCCCGGACATCCATCCCCTGCCCTTTGGGCCGCCGCCGTTTGGCCTGAAAGGAAGGCGCTTTGATGGGCAGGCTAAGCGCCTTTTGTATTCAGGTCAAACTTGGACATCCTGTGCAGGATGTCCATCTCTAAGGGGGGCACTTGCTTATGGATAGTTCCAAAAGAGATAGGCTCAGAAGGTATAAGCTTACCCAAAGCATGCAGGCCCTTAGAGAAGGGCCGCGGCAAAGCCGCAGGATGGATGCGGCGCAGCCGCAAACTCAATCATACTTCTTTGAGCCCAGGCGGCCGCCTTAGCCCCGGCCAGCAGGCCGCAGCCTTGCCGCCAGGCAGAGCCCTGGCCGAAGGCCATGGCCCTTTTACTTTCCCTTATACCGCTTCAGGTAAACCATGAGTACCGACATATCCGCCGGAGAGACGCCGGAGATACGGGAAGCCTGGCCAAGGGACAGGGGCCGGATTTTGTCCAGCTTCTGCCGGGCTTCGATGGAAATCCCGTCCAGATGGAGGTAGTCCATATCCTTCGGCATTTTCTCACTTTCCATGCGGGCTGCCTTCCGGACCGCCGCTTCCTGCCGGGCAATGTAGCCTTCGTACTTCACGGTGATTTCCATTTCCTCCACCGCTTCCGGGTCAAATTCCGGGCACCCCAGGAATTCCACCATCTTCCGGTAGGTCATTTCCGGCCGTTTCAGGATTTTATCGGCCCCCATGCCCGTGGTCAGGGGAGCGGAGCCCATATCTTCCAGGGCCTTATTCACTTCCGCCTTTGGCGTAAACCGCTTCGTGCGGATATACTTCATGGCTTCCTCGAAGTTCCGCTTCCGTTCCAGGAAGTGCTGGTACCGTTCTTCCGTGACGAGGCCGATATCATAGCCCTTCTGGGTGAGCCGGAGGTCCGCATTGTCCTGCCGGAGAATGAGCCGGTATTCACTGCGGCTCGTCATCATACGGTACGGTTCGTTTGTCCCCTTCGTGACGAGATCGTCGATGAGAGCCCCCGTATAGGCTTCATGGCGTCCCAGGATGAAGGGCTCCTTTCCCTTGATTTTAAGGGCCGCATTGATGCCGGCCATAAGGCCCTGGGCCGCCGCTTCTTCGTAGCCCGATGTACCGTTGGACTGGCCGGCGGAATAGAGGCCCGGCAGTTTCTTTACTTCCAGTGTGGGATAGAGCTGCAGGGGGTCCAAAAGGTCATACTCGATGGCGTAGGCCGGGCGCATGACCTTCACGTCCTCCAGACCCGGAATGGTCTTGAGGAAGGCATACTGCACATCAATAGGCATGGATGTGGACATGCCCTGCACATACATTTCATTCGTATCCAGCCCTTCCGGTTCGATGAAGAGCTGGTGCCGCTTCTTGTCCGGGAACCGGACCACCTTATCCTCGATGGACGGGCAGTACCGGGCGCCCACGCCGTGGATGAGGCCTGCATATTTCGGAGCCCGCATGAGATTGTCCCGGATAATCTTGTGGGTGGTTTCATTGGTATAGGTGAGCCAGCAGTTCCGCTGGTTCCGGTCCGCCCGTTCATCCATGAAGGAGAAGGCATGGTTCTCCGGGTCCCCCTGTTCCAGCTTCATATGGTCCAGATGGAGGCTCCTGATGTCCACGCGGCTCGGGGTGCCGGTCTTGAAGCGGAGGATCGTAAGGCCATGCTTCTTCAGGTTCTCCGAAAGCCCTACAGAAGGCCGCATGCCATTGGGGCCGCCGGAATACATGGTATCTCCGATGATGATTTCACTGTCCAGGTACGTGCCGGTACAGAGAATCACCGCTTTTGCCCGGTATTCTTCATGGAGTTCCGTGGTAATACCCACGCATTTCCCATCTTCCACAATAATATCCATCACCTGTACCTGTTTCAGGTCCAGGCCATCCGTATTTTCCACCACCTGCTTCATATAGCGGTGGTAGGCGTTCTTGTCGGACTGGGCGCGGAGGGCATACACCGCCGGTCCTTTGCCCAGGTTCAGCATACGCATCTGGATGGCCGTCTTATCGGCGGCAATCCCCATTTCCCCGCCCAGGGCATCGATTTCCTTTACAAGGTGGCTCTTGCCCGGTCCCCCGATGGCAGGGTTGCAGGGCATCATGGCCACATTTTCCAGGGAAATGGTGGTGAGCAGGGTCTTGCAGCCCAGCCGGGCCGCCGCCAGGGCTGCCTCACAGCCTGCATGGCCGGCTCCCACCACGATTACATCATAGGTATCAATGAGATACATGGTATCCTTCTTTCTGTTGTTGTACCTCTATGGAACACTTATCCATTTTACTAATCCAATACTGTTATTATATAAAAAAAAGGTGCCCTTTGAAAGGGCCCATTAAAAGAGAAAACAGGGAGTTTATCTGTTTTTGCATTTCTTCCCGTTTCTGTTACAATATAAATAAATTTCAATATGTAATCCAAGGAGAAATCTATGTACGAAGAAACAACCATAGCGGCCATTGCCACGGCTCCCGGAGAGGGCGGCATCGGCATCGTCCGCATCAGCGGCCTTTCCGCCTGTGATGTAGCGGACCGCCTGTTTACTACCAAAAAGTTGGAATCCATGAAGGACGCCGTTCCCTACATGATGTACTTCGGCCATGTCCACCGGTGCAAAAGGAAGGTAGATGAAGGGCTGGCCGTTTACATGAAGGCTCCCCATTCCTACACCGGGGAAGATGTGGTGGAAATCCAGATTCACGGTTCCATGGAAGCCCTACGGGAAACACTGGAACTGGCCCTGGAAAATGGGGCGGTCCTTGCCAGCCGCGGGGAATTCACGAAGCGGGCCTTTCTCAATGGGCGCCTCGACCTGTCCCAGGCGGAGGCGGTGATGGACATCATCGAAGCAAAGGGCTCCGCCGCCCTGTCCCAGGCAGAAAGCCATCTTTCCGGAGCCCTCTCCCGGTTCGTGAAAAAGAGCCGGGATGAACTGACGGACCTCATTACAAAACTGGAAGTAACTATCGACTATCCGGAAGAGGACCTGGAGGACCTGACAAACGAAGAAATCGGGGAAGGCCTTGCGGCCATCGAGAAATCCCTGTCCTCCCTCCTCAAGCGGTCTGAAGAGGGCCGCATCATCAAAGAAGGCCTCCGCACCGCCATCGTAGGGCGGCCAAATGCAGGGAAGTCGAGCCTTCTCAACGCGCTTCTCCAGGAAGACCGGGCCATTGTCACCGACATTCCCGGTACCACCAGGGACACCATCGAGGAATCCATCAAAATCGGAGGGGTGCCCCTGGTGCTCATGGACACCGCCGGCCTTCGGGAGACCGATAACAAGGTGGAGAAAATCGGCATCGAACGGGCTAAGGAATCCATGGCAAAAGCGGACCTTGTACTGGCTGTCATCGACGGCTCCCGGCCCCTTTCCGAGGAAGATAAGACTCTTCTCAAAAATCTGAAGGGCCGCAAAGCCATGGTGATCCTCAATAAATACGACCTGCCCCAGGAAATCGGGGAGGAAGAAATCCATGAAGCCGCCGGCCCTATCCCGGTGGTCCCCATTTCCGCCCGCTACGGCAGCGGCATGGAAGAACTGGAAGAAGCCCTGCGCCGCCTCACGGAACACCAGGACCGGGATGCGGGAAGGGAGCTCTTCCTCACAAATCTCCGGCACGTGGACCTGGTCAAAAAAGCGCTGGAAGCGGTGCACCGGGCCCAAGAGTCCCTTTCTGCCGGTATGCCTGCGGACTGCATCACGGTGGACCTGGTGGAAGCCTGGAACCGGATGGGAGAAATTACGGGAGAAACCGTGGACAACGAGCTCATCAACACCATCTTCGAACGGTTCTGCGTGGGCAAGTAAATTTTGAATACAGATCAAACACAGAAAAGGAGTATCCCGGAGAGGGGATGCTCCTTTTTATGTGGTGGAGGTTTTGCCCTATTGCAATTTATCGAACTGATAGGGCAGGTATTTGGGCATACTGACGATTGGAGTCATAGCCTTGGGCCTTTAGCCTTGAGCTGATTAGCGTCTTCGACGCAAATGGCCCTCCAGTCTGTCTGGCAGATTGTTCCCTCTGGTGGGAAGTTCTACAAGTCGAGCCAAATGGGGAAATTTGCCGCGCAGCGGCTATCCAGCTCAAGGCACAAGGCTCAAGGCACAAGGCTCACTGCTCAAGGCTCACTGCTCAAGGCTCGTAACTCTTATCGTAATCCTGCTAATCTGCCATCCCCCATTCCCTAAAAAAAGAGGAGCTCCGAAGAGCTCCTCTTTCCATCGTTACTGTTCCTTCAGTCCACCGTGAAGTTTCATCTTCCTTGCCCGGCAGGCAGGGCATTCACCGTCTCCGCCACCGCAGCAGCTTCCGCCGCCCAGGGTGACCCGGTAAATATGCCGGCAGGCCAGAATAAAAAGAATAGCAATCACAGCAAGAACAGCATAGGTTCCTATACTCACAGGAAGTCCTCCTTTCAGACAGAACAGAAATCATTCGGAATTATTGACCTGATATCTTTCAGGCCCTGGCTCCGGCCCCTTCCACGATATCCTCCTTCGCCTTTGGTGCCGGGCGGCAGATAAAGTACAGCCCGATAAGGCAGAGGATAATGGCCAATACCTGGGAAATGCCGAATGCAAATCCATAGAACAGCCAGCCGCCAAGGTTGTAGGCAATGAAGGCCAGGGAATATCCCAGGATCACCTGGAAGCCAATGGCCAGGCCTGCCCATTTCTTATCTCCCATTTCACGGGCAATGGTGGCCATGGCCACGATGCATGGCGGGTCGAAGAGGTTCAGGATCATGTAGGAGAATGCAGCAATAGGGGTAAACATGCCGGAGATGCCGGCCATCACAGCTTCATCTTCCGCATCCTTGGCTACGCCATTCAGCACAGCCAGGGTACCGATGGCATCTTCCTTTGCCATTTCAGCGGAAATGACGGCTACTGCGCCTTTCCAGTCACCGAGACCGAGAGGTGCGAAGATCCAGGAAATCAGGTGGCCGAAACCGGCAAGCATGGAATCTTCGATATCATCCACCATGTCCATGGTAATGTTGAAGGAAGAGAAGAACCAGATGATAACGCATACGGCAAAAATAATGGTGCCCGCTTTGATGATGAAGCCCCGGGCTCTTTCCCACATGTGGATAAGCACACCCTTCAGGGACGGTACATGGTACGCAGGAAGTTCCATGACAAAGGGGGCCGGGTCACCGGCAAATACGGACGTCTTCTTCAAGGCAATGCCGGCGAGCACAATGACCGCGATGCCCAGGAAATACATGGACGGCGCCATGAGGACGGAGTCCGGGAAGAAGGTGGACGTAATCATGGCAATAATGACGGCCTTGGCCGAGCAGGGGATAAATGTGCAGAGCATAATGGTCATCCGCCGGTCCCGCTGGTCTTCAATGGTCCTGGTCGCCATGACTGCCGGCACGCCGCAGCCGCTGCCTACGAGAATCGGAATGAAGGACTTACCGGAAAGGCCGAATTTCCGGAAAATACGGTCCATAATGAAGGCTACCCGGGCCATGTAGCCGGAGTCTTCCAGGACGGAAAGGAAGAAGAAAATAGAAAGAATCTGGGGTACGAAGCCCAGGACCGTACCTACGCCGCCGATGATACCATCAACGAGAAGGCTTTCCAGCCAGTCCGGCGCTTCGACGGCTTCCAGGAAGCTGGAAGCTGCATCGGTGACGATGCCGCCAAAGAAATCATCATTCACCCAGTCCGTCACCGGTCCGCCGATGATGGAGCAGGAGATGAAGTAAACCACCGTCATAATGAGGAAGAAAATCGGAAGTGCCAGCACCCGGTTTGTGACGACCCGGTCGATCTTATCGGATACCGTCATAGTGTGGCCGGCGTGCTTCTTCTTCAGCACGGAGCTGATGATTTTAGCAATATATTCATAGCGCTGGTTGATGATGATGGATTCCGCATCGTCGTCCAGTTCATCTTCGCAGTCTTTGATGTGTCCTTCCAGGTGGCTCAGGGTCTTGGGGTCCAGCTGGAGCGCTGCCGTAGCTTCTTCGTCCCGTTCAAAGACCTTGATGGCGTACCAGCGGAGGAACCGGTCTTCCACCTTTGGCGCAATGGTTTCTTCAATATGGGCAATGGCATGTTCCACGCTGCCGGTGAATACAGAAGGCAGGCGGACCTTCCGCTTTTCTTTGGCCGCCGCCACTGCTTTCTCGGCAGCTTCCATACAACCCTTCCCTTGGAGTGCGGAGATTTCTACCACTTCGCATCCCAGTTCTTCGCCCATCTTCTTCACATCGATGGTATCCCCGTTCTTCTTGACCAGGTCCATCATGTTCACCGCCATCACTACAGGCAGGCCGATTTCGATGAGCTGGGTAGAAAGATAGAGGTTTCTTTCCAGGTTCGTACCATCGATAATGTTCAGGATGGCATCGGGCTGTTCATTGACCAGGTAATTCCGGGCCACCTTTTCTTCCAGCGTATAGGGAGAAAGGGAATAAATCCCCGGAAGGTCCTGGATAATGACATTGGGATGCTTCTTTAAAATCCCATCCTTCTTTTCTACTGTGACGCCCGGCCAGTTGCCCACGTATTGGGAGCTGCCGGTCAGTTCATTAAATAATGTTGTTTTACCGCAATTCGGGTTGCCTGCAAGGGCAATTCTGATAGACATTCCTGCTGCTCCTTTCTATTGGTGTCCTATCTTTTCCTTGTGAATCATCAGTCCATGATTCATTCTTCCACTTCGATGGCTTCCGCTTCATTCTTGCGGATAGACAGTTCGTAGCCCCGGATGGTCAGTTCCACCGGATCTCCCAGGGGTGCCACCTTGCGGACGTAAACATCTACGCCCTTTGTAATCCCCATATCCATGATGCGGCGGCGAAGGGCCCCTTCTCCATGGATTCTCTTTACCCTGGCAGTTGCGCCGACCGGTACATCCTTCAAAGTTTTCATTCGGATTCTCTCTCCTTTAGAAATATATTTTCTGTGCCATAGACCGGTCCAAAGCCACCCGGCTCCCTTTCACCTGGACAATCAGGTTTCCCGACATATGGCTGACAATGAGTACCGGTGTATCCACCACAAATCCCAGTTCCGCCAGATGCTGCCGGATATCGTCTTTCCCGGAAATGCGGCGGATCGTCACGGTATCGCCTTCTTTTGCAAAAATAAGAGGCATCATGTATTTCACCCCATTTCCTTTCATTGGATACTCACAGGCTCATCATTACGGTCTTATAATAATGCCGCCGCACATAATTAGTCAATAATCCAAAATAATATTTAATGGTAACCCGTATTATTATTATATGGCATGCTTTCTTTAATTCGGATTTTTCTAATAATAGGATTTATTAAAATTTAAAGTCGGCATATATTATTTATTAAATTACATATACTTATTTCGATATGCTCGGTATACCATATATGATAAATCAGATAGACTTACAGGAAGTATTGAAAGCCATGGAAATAAGGGCAATAAAAAAAGCGCCTGAAATGGCGCAATAAAATGAAAGATGAAAATTCAGGAAGGAAGAACGGTTGCGGCAGCGAACACACCGGGAAAGTATCATGAGAGCACGGGGACTCGACCGGACTTGGGCCTTCTAAATCATCTTTTCCCTGAGCCCATGCGAAGCCTCAGCCCTGGCCATCAGGCTGCTGCCTTGCCGCAGGCAGCGTCTTGTCCGGAGGACAGGGCCCATTCTTTATAATTTCCCTATCTTCTTGGCAAAGATTTCCGCATCCACCAGGTCCTTCCGGTCCGGATGGCCTCTGTGGAAGAAGAGGAATTTTCCATGGCAGTGGAACGTCCTCGTATCCATGGTGATTCCCTTTTCTTCCAGCAGCCGCCTCACTTCTTCATCGCTCTTGCCGCCGGAAAGCATGGCGGTGCTGAAGAAAGCCGCCTTTCCTACTTTCGATGGATCCAGGGATTGGATAAAGGATTTCACATGACCATCAATATGGCCTTTATAGACGCCGCTGCCGATGAAAAGGATATCCACCCTCTTTTCCAGACCCTTATCCGTCGTTTCTGCCCGTTCCCCCACTTCCCGGGCAATGGCTTTTGCCACCTTTTCCGTGGAACCGCCGCGGCTGTAATATCGAACTGCAAATCTCATAAACTCTACCTTCTTTACTTGATTTTCTTATATACGCAGAAATCATGGGGAATCGGACCTTCTCCTGCTTTCCTGCTGACCAGGTGCCATTCTTTTTCGTCGAAATCCGGGAAAAAGGCATCGCCCTCATAGGATTTCCTGACTTCCGTAATATACAGGGTGTCTGCATAGGGAAAGAGAGTCCGATACATGTGCTCTCCGCCGATGACGAAATTCTCCCCCTCCGGCAGAGCAGATAAAAGGCTCTTCACATCATGGAAGAGAAGCACCCCTTCCGGAGCCCTGTAGTCTTTATTCCCTGTAAGCACGTAATGGACACGGCCGGGAAGGACCTTCGGCAGACTTTCAAATGTTTTCCTGCCCATGACGATAGGGTGGCCCATGGTGAGGGCTTTGAACTGCTTCAGGTCATCGGACAGGTGCCAGATGAGACCATTATCTTTCCCGATGACCCCGTTTTCTGCCCGCGCCACGATGATGGAAAGGCTCATACCGACACCTCCATGGAAATCTTGTCGTGGTGCCTGTAATTTTCAAGGACAATATCTTCCGGCTGGAAGTCATAGAAATTTTTGATATCCGGGTTCAATACGAGCTTCGGTGCTTCGTAGGCCTCCGGCAGCCGTGCCAGCTGTTTCTTCAGGGCTTCCACATGATTTTCATAAATATGGGCATTATTGATGACATGGGTAAAGAGACCCGGTTTCAGACCGCTCACCTGGGCAATCATGCAGATCAGCGCCGCATACTGGGCCATATTGAATGGCACACCGAGGCCCATGTCCCCGCTCCGCTGTACAAGCATGCAGTTCAGGCGGCCGTCTTCCGACACATCCCACATGGTCAGGAAGGCGCAGGGATAGAGCGCCATGTCCGGCAGGTCCCCCGCATTCCAAAGGTCCACCACCATGCGCCGGCTCTGGGGATCTTCCTTCAATGTCTTTAAAAGGTTATCCACCTGGTGGTACTTGGCCAGCTGGTAGCCGTAAGCCTTTCCGATGGTTCCATCCTCCCGCATCCATTCATCCCAGATATGGCAGTTCCATTTCTGCAGGAGCCGCACATCGTTGGACTGTTTCTGCCAGATCCACAGGATTTCTTTCACCGCCGTCTTAAAGGCCACGAACTTTGTGGTGAGGATAGGAAATTCCTTTTCCAGGTCAAACTGCATGATCTGGTGGGGCAGCTTATAGGCCGGCATGCCGGTCCGATTCTGGCCCAGCGCCCCCTTTTCCAGGATATTTTTCACAATTCCCAGATATTCTGTATCTGCAAGACTCATAGGGTCCTCCTTAGTTGAATTCATTTATTATGGTAATCATTGACAACCTGAAGAGCTGAAAAGGATATCCAGCCAGGCCAGCTCAATTCCCCGCAATCTTCGCATAGGTATCCATGGCCTTTCGGAATTCTCCGGCCCGTCCTTCCTCCAGCTTTTCCAGGGGGGACAGATCCCCCTCCGCCAGGTCATGGAGACTTCCATCGGAAAGGATTTCCGCCGGAAGGACGCCGGCCCTGCGGGCCAGCCGGTCCCTCACCTTTCCCAGGAACAGGAGCCGGGCACTTTCATCTACATTCTCCGGCAGGGAAGGATGGGACGCCGTTTCTCCCTGTATGAGACGAAGGAACGGCATGCCATAGGCCGACGCCTTTTTACTTCCGATTCCCCGGATCTGCTTCAGTTCCTCTATGCTGGAAGGACGCTGGAGGGCCATGGATGAGAGCACCTCATCGGTGAATATGGACTTTGGCGCTTTATGGAGCTCTCCGGCCATGGACCTTCTCAGGTCCTTCAGGGCCGCCAGTAAGCTTTCATCGGAATCGGCTGCGTCCTTTTCCTCTTCCGCCTCCGGTTCCCCCGTATCCTCCCTCAGTGCTTCCAGGAAGCGGGGAGCGTACTTCTGCAGTTTAAAGGAACCGACCCCACGGACTTTTGCCATGTCTTCCATGGTCAATGGATGGAGAAGGACCATATCTTCCAGGGTGGTATCGGAAAATACGACGAACGGCGGCACCGATTCCTCCCTGGCAATGGATGTCCGAAGTTTCCGCAGTTTTTCGAAGAGGCCCCCCTTCCGTATGGGATTCCTTTCCAGTTTTCTTTCCACCGCCGCATCGGCCATGACATCGTTGGCGCCAAAGGCAAGACCCATGACCTTTTCCTGCCCTGCCAGCACCGCCCGGGCCCGCTCCGTCAGCTTCAGGACCGCATAGGGTTCCCCCTCTCGCCGGAGATACCCGTCGGCGATGTAATTATTCAGGGCACTTTTGATGTGCTTCACTTTCACAAAGGATAATTTACCGTAGGTCGGCGTATCCTCCAGTTTCCTGTCCAGAATCATCTGGGAATGGCTGCCATGGAGTACATCGGCCACCACCTGGGCGCCAAACCGTTCACGAAGCAGGGATACGGTCCGGAAAATGAGGGACGCCGTATCGGTGACATCCACCTTCCCCTTCCCGCTTTCACAATTGCCGCAGTGGCCGCAGGGCTCTTTCACATGCTCCCCGAAGTAGGCAAGGATGAAATTGCGGAGACAGGAGGTGGTCTGGCAGTAATCCACCATGGCATTGAGCCGGTGGTAATCCATCCTCTTCTGGTCCTCGTCCTGGTTTCCCTGCTCGATGAGATACCGCTGGATGCTCACATCCCGGCCGCTGTAGAGAAGGATGCACTCTGCCCTGGACCCATCCCTTCCGGCTCGGCCGGCTTCCTGGTAATAGGCTTCCAGGCTCTTTGGCATCTGGTAATGGATAACGTAGCGCACATTGCTCTTGTCGATGCCCATGCCGAAGGCATTGGTGGCCACCATGACGTTCACATTATCAAAGGAAAAATCCTCCTGCGCCTTTCGTCGATCCTCATCATCCATGCCTGCATGGTAGCGGCCGGCGCTGATGCCCCGCCGGAGCAGCATGTCGTACACCTTTTCCACCGCTTTGCGGGTGGCACAGTAAATGATGCCGCTTTCCTTCTTGTGACTTTTCACATACCGGAGGATGAAATCTTCCTTTCCCGCCGATTCGATGACCCGGAACGACAAATTCGGCCGATCCAGCCCCGTACGGAATACCCGGGCCCTCTCCAGCCCCAGACTTTTCTTCATGTCCGCTTCCACCACCGGCGTGGCGGTGGCCGTAAAGGCAGTCACCACCGGACGGCGGGGCAGGCTGTCGATGAATGTCTTGATTTTCCGGTAGGACGGACGGAAATCATGGCCCCACTGGGACACGCAGTGGGCCTCATCGATGACCACCATGGACAGGGGCACCTGGGCCAGGCACTGGGTAAAATAGGAGGGTTCCAGCTTCTCCGGAGCCATGTAGAGCAGCTTGATCCTGCCCCGGTACAGATTCCGGAGCCGCTCGATGGACTCTTCATAGGGGATGGTGCTGTTCACATAGGAAGCAGGGATTCCCTGTTCCAGGAGAGCCTCCACCTGGTCCTTCATGAGGGAAATCAGGGGAGAAATAATAACCGTACCATAGGGAAAAAGGAGGGCCGGAATCTGGAAGCAGATGGACTTCCCGGCGCCGGTGGGCATGATGGCCATCACATCTTCTCCCCGGCAGATGGCATCAATCACTTCTTTCTGCTTCGGCCGGAACGAATCATAGCCGAAATACTGTTTCAAAATGTCTGAGGGCCCCACGGCGTTTCCTCCTTCCTCTTCTGTGTATCATTTTTATTATATCATGTATATTGTAGAGATACAGGAATCTGGCTATGAGGGTATAGACGGAAAATTGATTAGGGAAGAGTTAGGAGTTAGGAGTTAGGAGTTAGGAGTGGTGGTGCGGCGCATCAAAATTATAGGGCGCCGCGGAATTTATATATTTCCGGGATTATTTTACCAACCTTTATCATTTCTAGTGTGTCATCTCAAGCATATTGGGGTTAATGATTGATGTTGACCCGAGCGTATCAACCTTTGGGTATCCTACCGGTTACCGGCATTAAATGCAATAAACTCTATCCCCAACTCGACCGGGCAGGCGGCAAAAGGAAGGCGTTTTATTGTGCAGTAAAAGCGCCAATGTACGCCTGCCTTGCATGTCCTCTGCAAGACACGCACATCTCGAGCGGTGGTAAGCGTCGTAATGACGAAAAATATAAAAATCGAATGTGAGAAAGAGTCGAGAGATCTCCCAGATATATGACCCTGTCGGTCTTACAGCGCCAGCAACAGTTGAAAATTCCTGTATTCCCAAATATCTGAGAGATTTGGGGGCTCATCGCAGCTGTAGCGATTCTAAGCTGCATAGTCATCTATCATGTTGCCACCCGTGGGGAAGCGTGTCACTGGATTCTCAGTCGCCTGCGGCTCCTTACGAATCCAGTTCCCTTGCCACCGCTCGAAATGACTTATCGAGGGCTCACATACGGAACTTTGCAAAAATTATCATGAGGGATTAACCCAAATATGCTTGAGACAAGTCACTAGTGGTGGTAAGCGCCAGGATGATAATTCTCGTAAGAAATAGTATGTAAGAAAAAGTCGAGAAATCTCCCAGATATATGGCTATGACGATGTTACCCCCCCAGTACGAAGATAGAAAAGCCCTGTATTCCAGATTCGGAGAAAAATTTCTCCATTCATGGCAAATGTAGCAATTCTTAGAGTTAGAGTTACTTTGCATGCTCGCTCCGTTCAAGCGGACGGGGATCAGGAAAGATGTGTTTAGCGGCGAAGCCGCCGAATACCATAAATCGTGCCGCTCTATAATTTGAAGCGGCACACCACCACTCCTCACTTCTCACTTTTCCCAAGTCAAAAGCCCCTTGAATGAGTTCAAGGGGCTTTTAGCAGCAATATCATTCCTTCAGTTTAATGACCACATAGCGGTGCGGTGCTTCGCCTTCACTTTCCGTAGTCACGGCGCCGTCGTCCTGGAGAGCCAGGTGGATGATCCGCCGTTCGCCGGCTGCCATGGGTTCCAGGCGGACCTCTTCGCCCGTCCGTTTTACCTTGGCCGCCAGTCTCCTGGCCAGGGCTTCCAGAGTATCCTTACGGCGTTCCCTGTAGTTTTCCACGTCCAGGAGGACGAAATAGTGATGGTGGAATTCCTTGCCTGCTGCCAGGTTTGTCAGGTACTGGAGGGCATCCAGGGTCTGTCCATGCTTGCCGATGAGAATGCCAAGGCCCTCACCGTGCAGGTTGAAAAGAATCCGTTCTTCGTTCATCATCCGTTCCATGGTCACATCGAGGTGCATGCCATGGAAGACGCTTTCCAGGAACTTCCTGGCTTCTTCCGCCGTCTTTTCCTGTTCTTCCGGATTGAAGACGAAATCTTCCGATTTTCTTCTGCCCTTTTCTTCCGGAGCGGCGGCCGGTTCTTCCGGTTTTTCTTCTGCGGCTTTGGATTCTTCCGGTTTCGGTTCTTCCACCGTTTTTTCTTCTTCCGCAGGAGTTTCCGGTGTTTTTTCTTCCTCTTTGGCCGGTTCTTCATCGGGGGCGGAAATATCTACCACCGCCAGCTTTTTGTGAATCAGGCCGAACAGGCCGCTGGATGGCTGTTCCACAACATGAACGACAGCTTCTTCGCGGCTGATGCCCAGCTGTTTCAGACCTTCTTCTACGGCTGCATCAATAGTCTTTGCTGTGATTCTCACTGTTTTCATTTTGTTTCTTCAGCCTCCCCGGAATCTTTACCTTCTTTTGTATCAGAAGGTGCTTTTTTGGAAGCCCCTTCTTTTTCAGGAGCATCTGCCTTTTTTACAGGGTTCTCCTGCTTTTCTTCTTTCTTTTCAGGAGAAGCAGGAGCTTTGTCTGCAGATTCTTCTTTATTTTCTTTTTTCTCCGCTGTTTCAGCGTTATCTTTCTTCTTGACTACTTTCTTGATAATCCTCTTGCGGATGACCTTTTTCTTTTTGGTGGTCTTCAGGTTTTCCTGCTGCACGTCGCCATGGACGGTGACTACGCCTTTCTTGGGAGCGCCGCCTTTGAAGCGGTCCACCATTTCCTCACGGAACATGATGGTCTGCTGTACGAGCTGGTACAGGTTCACCACAATCCAGTAAATGACAAGGCCGCTTGGGAAATTGAGGGACATCCAGCCAATCATGAGCGGCATCACGATGAGCATGGTCTTCTGGTTCCCCGGTGCGTCTTTCGGCGTTGTCTGCCAGGAAATAATGAATGTGGATGCGGCGGAAAGGATAGGCAGGATATAGGTGCTGTCCGGTACAGCCAGACTTTCCAGCCACAGGAAACTTTCATGGGCCGGATCATAGGGGAATCCCTGGAGGGCATAGTAAATGGACACCAGGAATGGCATCTGGATCAGGAGGGGCAGGCAGCCGGAGGCCGGATTGGCTCCGTGTTCCTTGTAGAGCTTGCTCATCTCTTCCCGAAGCTTCTTCGGGTCATTCTTGTACTTTTTCTGGATCTGCTGCATGAGGGGCTGGATTTCCTGCATGGCCTTCATGGATTTGATCTGTTTCACAGCCAGCGGAAGCAGCGCGGTCTTAATGATAATGGTCAGTACGATGATGGCGATCCCGTAGCTTGGGAACCCCAGGTCATCGGTCAGTTTGTAGGCATATTCCAGGCACACGCGCATAATGTCTGCCAGGAATCCCACCAGATTGCTCAAAAGGGGAATCTGAAAATCACTCATTGTTACTCCTTACACGGTCTTCATTTCAACCGTCCAATACGGGCCTCTGCATTTCAAGGCGCCGGTGAGTTTTGGGACAAGGCGGACAGGCCGCCATGGGTACATGATGTTATGGATACGGAAATACTGCCGTAGTAGCCAGGAAATCGGAAATGCCGTTTCCTTTGTAAAAAAAAGCACCGGCTCAGTGACACCGGTCAGTGCTTCCTTGTGAAGAATCAAAAAAGCAGCCACATCACGGTAAGGGATCATAGCCGCCTTTGCAAAATGGATTGCAACGGATAATCCGCTTTACTGCGAGCCAGCTGCCTTTGAGGGCACCATATTTTTCTATCGCCTGCAGGGCGTACTCGCTGCAGGTCGGTGTAAACCGGCAGCACGGCGGCTTTAAAGGGGAAATGAATGACCTGTAAAAACGGATCATTCCGATGAGTACAGTTTTCATATTACTGCTCCAGTATCCCGGCCTTCCGCCATAACGCCAGTATCGCTTTTTCCGCTTCCCTGTAGCTTGCCCCTGTCAGAAAGGGGCTGGCCAGCAGGACTGCTTCATGGTGAGGAGAAAGTTCATGCCGATGGAGGCGGTAAACCTCCTTCATCAGCCGTTTCGCCCGGTTCCGGGCAAAGGCATGACCAATCTTCTTCGTCGCCACAAAGCCGATACGGACATCACTCTTCCTGGATTTCACCAGGTAAAAAAGTCCTGCCCGATTGCTGAATCGCTTTCCCTGGCGATAAATTCTTCGGTAATCCCTGTTCTGTCGTATACGGGAAGAGCGGGGAAGACTGAAATCCGCCCTTTCCTTTTCCTCTGAATCAGGCACTTAATACCTTTCTGCCCTTTGCTCTTCTTCTCTTCAGAACAATGCGGCCTGCTTTTGTCTTCATACGAGCGCGGAATCCGTGGGTCTGTTTTCTCCAGTGATTGTTCGGCTGGAATGTCATTTTTGCCATGTATAACACCTCCTTACATGCTGGCAGTGCCATTTTTCGCACACCATAACAGAATAATTATATCCAAGTCCGCAAAGCCTGTCAATGAAATTTCCTTGACAAAATAGTGGTGAATAGCTTTCGTGCACACGCTCACGTAAAAGCCTCCGGCTATTAGCTAGGAGTTAGGAATGAGGAGTGAGGAGTGAGGAGTGAGGAGTGGATGTGGCGGCGCACAATTCATAGAGCGCCGCAGATTATATATTTGGCTGCTATGCCGCTAATCCTATCTAGATTCTGACCGTCTGATGTCTGGAGTCTGGAGTCTCCACTATCCTTACACATGCAGCCCCTTAGAGAAGGAGCGCGCCAAAGGCGGAGGATGGATGCGGCAAAGCTGCTGAATAAAAAATCGTGCCGCCCTATAATTTTAAGCGGCACACCTTCACTCCTAACTCCTCACTCCTCACTTTTTCAGCCCCTTTGCCCAAAGCATTAAGGAGTTACTTCTCAGCCGCTTGCATCCTTCCCTCTCGTCTCCCAGAGAAGCATAACACTGCCCAGGACAATGACGGCACCGCCGATCCAGGAGTATATAGTCAGCTTTTCTCCCCACAGGGCCCAGCCTGCCAGAATATGGAAAAGGAGGCCCGTATACATGGCAAAGGTCACTATCACCGGCGGTATGTGGGTGCATCCCCAGGTGAGGGCCACCTGGGCAAAGAGAGCCGAAAAGGAGAGCAGGAGAATCCATGCCCAGTCCCCTCCCAGGGGCATCACCATGTGGCCTGTCATGAGCAGTGCGCCGCCTGCCATGGAGTAGACCTGGAAGTAGAAAACGAGCTCCGCCCCGGAATGGCCCCCTTTTTCCGTGAGTTTCCCGATGCAGGTGTAAGCACAGGCACTGCAGAAGGAAGAAATGACCCCCAGCACCGCATAGCCGTTGAAGGCCTGGAAATTCCAGATGCGGAGGACAATGGCCGCCCCGGCGGCAATGACAAAGAGCCAGATGATCACTTTCCCCGGAAGCCTGGTCTTCAGGAAAATGGGTGACAGGATACACATGAAGAAAGCAGAGAGCTGGACCAGGATCTCTGCATCTCCCAGCGTCAGGCCCGGGAGGCTGTAGAAGAAAAGAAGGATGCCGAAGGCTCCCATAAGCCCCCGGAGATGGAGGAGCCCCCTGTCTTTTCCTGAGAACAGGGGCATCCCTTCTCCCCTGGCAATGAGGGGAATGAAAAGGAGCCCTGCCAGTCCCCGGATAAAGGTAATCTCCCCCATCCCCAGATGGCCGAGAGCCTTGGCACTCACATCCATGGCCGTAAAGAGAAGGGCCGCCAGTATGGAAGCGAGGATTCCCGCCGTCATCTGTCCTTTCACAGGCTCTCCTTTCTCCGCTGTGCGGTAAAAATAAAGACAGCAGAAGGGGAATCCCTTCTGCCCGTCTTCTGCAGTAATCGCCTTATATCTTACAGCTTGTTCACTATTTCCAGTGCCCAGGCCCCAGCCTTTTTGAAATCTTCCCCGTCAGGATGCTTTTCTGCTTCCTGGAGGCGGACCAGCCGTTCCGGTGTCATGGGATGCACTTTCTGTGCATGTTCATTTCTTTTCCCCACGTGGAATGAATGGACCCGGCCCTGGCAGATAAAAGTACCAGCACAGGTGCTGTCATCCGGCAGGAGGGCTGCCGCATTTTCCAGATAATCATGGGCTGCCGGAGAATCAGGGTAAGTACCGGCGGTGCCAAAAATGGCCACTTTTTTACCGTGGATGGAAGAGAGGGTCCTCCTTGCCACCATGTCGGCGCCCCTGCGGAATGCCCAGAATCCCACAAAAATCATATCATACCCGGAAAAATCGGAGATTCTTCCCTCTTCTCCGATTTCCTTTTCACCCGGAAGGGCATCATAAATTGCTTCCGCCAGGGCCTTCGTATTTCCCGTACGGCTGGACCAGAGTACCAATGATTTCATAGCTGTTCCTCCTCATATGAACAAGACTATTACATAAACAGACTTCTATATGATACTATCGAATTCGTAATCTGTCAAAAAAGCCACCTCCTTCGAACATGACCGATGAAAGGTGGCTGAGGGGAAATGGCCTTTGGCCAATGTGGCTCAAGGGTAACAGGCTTCGCCCGAGGGGAAGGTGTGCCGCCTGAAATGATAGAGCGGCACGATTTCTTATCCGGCGGCTTCGCCGCTGAATTCCCACTCATCAATTTCCGTCATTTCGATGAGACTACCCCTAAACACGTGCCCCCTTGGAGAAGGGGGCAGGCCAAAGGCCAGGGGATGGATGCCCCGCAGGGGCAGAAGCTGCGAATCAGGTGAATTCCTCTGATATAGAGGACACATTAAATTCTCTCATTCAGTCACGTACCTTTACACTGCATCCATCCTCCGCCTTTGGCGCGCCCCTTCTCCAAGCAATGCTATTAAGTTAAGAGATTTCTGAACGCACATGTTATCACAACATGTGCGCTTTTTGCGTGCAGGAAAAGGGCTTAGTTAACAAAAATACAGATTTTTTCAAAAAAGTACTTGACAAACGTAAAAAATTGCGCGGCAAGGCCGGTTAGAAGGGGCACCCCTAATTGTTAACTGAGGAGGCTTTGCCTATGCGTAATTTACACAAATTGATCAAGAAACTTTTTCGTAAACATATCCAGGAGGTCATTGCGAACCCGGAAAAGTTCATTGAGTCCGACCGCTACTTTACTCGGGAACGGATATGGACTCTTGAAAGAGTAATCAAGGCTATATTCTCCATGCAGCACGGGAGCCTGATCGAGGTTCTCTATCACTGCCTGTCAGACAAGGACCAACTGAAGCCCCTTTCAGAGTCTGCTTTCATCCAACAGCGGAATAAGGTATCTCTTACAGCTTTCATCTATATTTTCATGATGGTCTCATTAGATATTTCAAAGTTATGCCCTCCAAAACTTTATCACGGAATGTTTGTCCTTGCCTGTGACGGGTCAGATTTCCCGATGCCTACGGAAATCACCCCCAGTGAACCGGGGGCCAGTGAACACCGAAAAGCACAGCATCATATGGATCATTTCAACGCTTTCGTTGATGTGCTGAACATTCAATATGTCGCTGTAACTATCAGACCTAAGCTGGAATGTAATGAGCGGCATGAGCTGCTGGATCTTGCGGAGGCCCTGCCCCGCCAAAATCCAGCATATCATCCCAGACAGTGCATTATACTCTGTGACCGTGGATATGAAAGCTACCGGGTCCTGCTGGAACTCAACAGAATGGGATACAGCTTCGTTATCAGATCGCCGGCTAAAATAGCCAAAGCCATCGCTTCATCCAAAGGACTGACGATTCCAATGGGCAAAGGAAATACGGATATTACAGTCACCATAAAGTTACGTAAAGAAAAGGATGGTACTTACAAAATATCGGCGGCTAAAAAGTGGCAGTCTGAAACAGATGTGATGCTGAGTATCCGCCTTGTAGCCCACAGACTGCCCGATGGAGAAGTGGAATATCTGCTCACGAATATTCCAAAGCAGAAATTCTCAGCAAGACAGATTGTGTTCCTGTACAGGAAGCGCTGGAATATCGAGACTGCCTATAAATACCTGAAGTATGGAGTAGGCGGGATCGTATTCCATGCAAAAGGAAGAAAATACCAGGAGATGGAGCTGTATGCAACCCTGACGCTCTTTAACTGCGTATCTGCTATCATCAGTCATATTACAATCAAGCGCAATGGCCGGAAATACAGATACAAAATCAATTTCACTACTGGGGCATCCCGGTGTATTGCCTACCTGTTTATGGAAGAAGAACCGGAAGGCGACCTGGAAGAGGTTTTGCGACGACATCAGGTAGCCATGCAGCCTAATCGGCAATTTGAGCGAGGGAGAATAATAAAAAAAGCTAAGAGCTTCCAAGCGAGAGTTTAAAAAATAATAGATTGTAAACAACAGAGGAATCTGGCTGGGAATCCAACCAGTAAAAAAACTGGTAAATTTCCGGTTCCTTTAGCATGCATAAAATTGATCAGAGCATGTTCCAATACTTAATTTATTGCTTGAAAAGCCCGATTGCATGCCGGTTGACAATTGGAAAATACTCAGAAACTCAAAGGAACGAAAAAGATGATCCTTAACTTAACAGCATTGCTTCTCCAAGGGGCTGCATGATTAGGGTTATATATAATTTGCGGCGCTATATAATTTGTGCGCCGCACCTCCATTCCTAATTCCTAATTCCTAATTACTTCGCGTCACTGCCCGGCAGCGCCTATTTCTTCTCCTCCAGCCAGAATCCTTTCTGCAGGGCCTTTTTCCCGAACCGGGCCTGGATCTCATCCATGGCTTTCGCTGCACGGTTTCTCTTTTCCCGTTCATCGGAGAAGAGGGAATCCATGTATATAGGAGGTCCCAGGTTGGAAGCGGTGACACCGATGAGCCGGACTCCCTCCTGGAGGGGCACCTTTTTCAAAAGGGATCGGGCACTCCGGTCGATATCTTCCTGGAGGCTCGTACCTTCTTCCAATGACAGGGACCGGGTCACCGTGCGGAAGGAGGCAAAGCGGATTTTCAGGGAAATGGTCCTGGCGATAAGCCCGTGACGGCGGAGCCTCTGGGCCACCACGTCGCTGTGAATTGCGATTTCCCGTTCCATCACGGCGGGATCGGTAATATCCTTTTCATAGGTAGATTCATCGCCGATGGATTTGATTTCCCTTGTTCCCACCACCGGGCGGTCATCGAGGCCGAAGGAGAGCCGCTTCAGCAGGGCCCCCTGATTGCCAAGGAACGAAAGGTTTGCCGCCTGGGCCTTTTGGATATCTCCAATGGTCCGAAAGCCCGCTTCCAGAAGCTTTGCTTCCGTCACCTTCCCCACGCCCCACAGCCGACGAACCGGCAGGGGCGCCAGGATTTCCTTTTCCTTCCCATAGGGAATAATAAAAAGGCCGTCGGGCTTATCCATGTCGCTGGCCATTTTTGCCAGGAATTTGTTGGGTCCGATACCCACAGATGCTACGAGGGCTGTTTTTTGGTAAATTTCCGCCTTAATGGCCCTTCCTATGGCCCCCAGCGTGGGAAAATGGGTACCCATACCGGAAATATCAAGAAACGCTTCATCCAGGGAAATAGGTTCATAGGTATCGGCATAGTGAAGCATGATTTCATGGATTCGATCCGATGCCTCTTTGTAAGCATCAAAACGGGGCGGCAGGAATATGCCCTGGGGGCAGAGCTCCCTGGCTTTGGATCCGGGCATGGCTGAATGGACACCAAAGCGGCGGGCTTCATAGGACGCCGTAGCCACGACGCCCCGCTTTCCCTGTCCTCCCACGATGACCGGCTTTCCCCTGAGTTCCGGATGGTCCCGCTGCTCCACGGACGCAAAAAAAGCATCCATGTCCACATGCATAATCCATCGTCTCATGGTCCACCTCCTTTTCTTCATCATAGGAAATAAAGGAATCCCCGTCAAGCGATGAAGCGCCTGCGGTTTTATATAAAGAGGCAGGGAAGCGCCGGATCGGCAGCTTTACCCGCGATGCCATGCGATGCCATATCCCATTAGACTCTCTACCGCTCCTACACTATAATAGGAGTATAAAATGAAGAAAGAGGTGTCTTTTATGGTCAATAAAGAAAGAATGAAAAAAACGTTCACGGACCTCGTAAAAATATATGCGCCCAGCAAGGGAGAGCGGCAGGTCTGCAACTACCTGAAGCAGGAGCTCCGAAAGCTGGGGGCTTCCCGGATTGTGGAAGACAACGGAGGCTCCATTAACGGGGGCAGCTCAGGAAACCTGATTGCCACATTCAATGGCAATGCGGAGGGCCTGCCTTCCATCGCCCTGACGGGACACATGGACTGCGTGGAATGCTGCAAAAACATTGAGCCCGTCCTGGAAAACGGCGTCTTCCGTTCCAAAGGGAACACCATCCTCGGCGGCGATGACAAGGCTGGCGTCACGGCCATTCTGGAAGGGCTCCACCTCATGAAAGAATCCTACATTCCCCATGGAAAAATCACGGTCATCTTCACGGTGCAGGAAGAAATCGGCCTTTTCGGTTCCCGGAACCTGGAAGAGGAATACGCAAAGGATATTGACTTCGGTTACACCCTGGACGCCGATGGCCCGGCGGGGTCCGTCTTCATTGCAGGACCCTCGGAATATACGGTAGACTTTATCTGCCACGGTGTGGCCGCCCATGCGGGCATGTGCCCGGAAAAGGGAACCAGCGCCATTGCCATGGCAGCCCTGGGCATTGCGGGCTCCCCAAATGGGCGGATTGATGAGGAAACCACCTGCAACCTGGGCACCATCGAGGGTGGCACGGCAGTAAACATTGTCCCCGATTACTGTGCTGTCCACGGAGAAGCAAGGAGCCGGAGCAAGGAAAAGCTGGAAAAGGTAGTGGCCGCCATGGAAGATTCCTTCCGGAAGGCTGCAGAAAAATTCCCGGAGGGCCATCTGGAAATCAAAAAAGAAAAGGCCTATGATGCCTTCACCGTCAAAGAGTCGGACCCGGTACTCCGTCTGTTTAAAAGTGCCTGTGATGCCGCCGGTTTTACCATGAAGGCCGCTCCTTCCGGCGGTGGCAGTGATGCCAACTGGTTCGGCACCAAAGGTTTCCCCTCTGTCCTCGTAGGCGTAGGTATGGCCGACTTCCATACCAATAAGGAAAACCTGAAGGAACAGGACCTCTACGATGCGGGGGAACTGGTATATCGGATTATCGAAGCAGAGAGTCATTTCAACCATTAAGAATTGGCCGAAGGCTCCCTCAGCAGGTAAACCTTCCGGCTTCCGGTTCGATGCCCGATCCTATCCATACCGCCTGATATCAGAAGAATGCAATAAAAAAACGCCTTTCGGCGTTTTTTTATTGCGTTCCTCAGTTTCCGAACTCATCCTTGCCATTCTGGGCAGGCGGCGTTTTCACGTACTTGATCTGTTCGCACACACACTTGTCCTTCATTTTGTAGAGTTCCGGAATGAATTCCATGATCCGGTTGAAGGTATCATCGTTGATGGAATACTTGGTCCAGAGTCCTTCCCTCCGGGCATTGACCACCTTCGCTTCAATGAGGATCTTCATGTGATAGGAGAGCGTGGACTGGGACAGGGTGAAATTGGACAGAATATCACAGGCTGACATTTCACGGCAGGACAGCATATCCACCACCCGAAGGCGGGTCTCATCGGACAGCGCCTTAAAAATGGTAGCAAACTCTTTATAACTCGGTTGAAAATCCATAACAAACCCCTTTTCTGAATATATCTTGTATGACACAGACGATATAGATTTCTGGGCTGATGATACGGGCGTGGTATCATCGACACATTTAAATCTATTTTTGCCTATTTTAAACCACATCGTTTTTCTTGTCAAACGGAAAATGAGGAATTCCCCATTTCGCCGTACAGAAAGGGAAAAATGACCGGAAAAAAGCAGGAGGAGTAGTGGCATGCCGCTTAAAATAACAGGGCGGCACGATTTTATATCCACCGGCGAAGCCGCAAGCTTCCACCGCCAGTGGTGGAAAATGGCTCAGCCGCTTATCCGCCAAATACATAATCCGCGGCGTCCTATGATCCTGATGCGCCGCCCCCACTTCTCACTCCGCCGCCTCTTTTCCTTACACCATCCACAGTACCAGTCCCGCCAATACGCCTATCGCATATCCTGCGGCCACATCCGTCGGATAATGGACTCCCCCTGCCACGCGGATGGCTGCCCCCAGGAGGCTGACTGCCAGTAAAAGAATTCCTAACGGTGGAAAAACATAGAGCCAGGCCATGGAAATGACGGCCTCCGAGAACACATGGCGGCTGGGCATGGATTCCCCCTTCTTGTCCTTAGCTATAAGTGGATGGATATCCCAGGCCTCATAGGGCCTCTTCCGGTTGATTCCTTTCCGTACCAGGGAAACCAGGATAAAAGAGATTCCCGGCACAAGGACCAGCTTCATGAGCACCGGGGAGAAAAGGTCCCCCTGCTCACGGTAAGTCCAAAGCAGCAGAATAGGATAGGCCAGATACATGAGAACCACCAGCCCATGGTTCAGGAGATTGAGCAGTTTCACCCGCTTCGGGTTTCCCTCAAAGGGAGCAGATACTTTTTCATACCATTCTTTATAATCGGCCATCAGGTTCCTCCTTCAGTGATACAGACAATTCCTTTCTATTATATACGAAAGGCCCTGTTTTCGCTCTTCCTGTCTGCTGCGGATCCTGTTAATCATTTTTTAGCCATCAGACAGATGGCCAAAGAGGCAGCAAAAAAGCCTGCCCGCCGGCAGGCTCTTTTACTGTGGGTTTCTACATGGGAAGAAATATCATAAATTACATGCCGCCCAGCATGAAGTAACGGACTTCGATGTAAATGCTGGTTACAATCAGGGACATGATCATCAGCGGGAAGCACCATTTCATGAAGGTGCCGAAGGAAATATTGTGACCTTCCTTAGCTGCAATAGCCACCATGATGACGTTAGGAGAAGCACCGATCATGGTACCGTTGCCGCCGAAGCAGGCACCGGTAGCCAGGGCCCACCACATGTAGTCTGCATGGGGCAGGTTCATGAGAGCCTGCATATCCTTGATCAGAGGAATCATGGTAGCGGTGAAGGGAATGTTATCAATGAATGCGGAAGCAATACCGGAGAGCCACAGAATCATGTAGGTAATGAGGTGGTTGTCCCCGTTTGCCAGAGCCACACCCCAGGAAGCGATAGCCGTGATGACGCCGGCATTTTCCATGCCGCCGACCAGGATGAACAGGCCCATGAAGAAGAACAGGGTATCCAGATCCACTTCCTTCATGGCATCTTCCGGGTTAATATGGCAGGCCAGCATGGCAACGACGCCGCCGGTCATGGCAATGGTTGCGGACTGGAGTCCGAAACGGGAATGGAGAACGAAGCCTACGATGGTGAGGCCCAGCACAATCAGGGACCGTTTGAAGATCATCTTATCTTCTACGGCGGACATGATATCAATGGCATCGATCTGTTCCTTCGGAAGGTGTCCATGGGGCAGTTCTTTCCGGAAGATGAAGAGGATACCGATGAGGGTAGCCACGATGGTAATGACAACTACCGGCGCCAGGTTAATGAGGAAATCGTTGAAATCCAGATGGGTAGCAGAACCGATCATAACGTTTGGCGGGTTGCCGATCATGAGGGCCGTACCACCGACGTTGCACATGAGGATTTCAGAAACCAGGACCGGTACCGGGGAAATCTTCAGCATACGGCAGAGGGAAATGGTCATCGGAGCAATGAGGAGCGCTGCGGTAACCGAATCGATGAGGGAAGCACCAACGGCAGTGACGCAGGAGAGAAGCACCAGCAACTCCCTTGGTGACCCCTTGGATTTCTTCATGGCCCATAAGGCGAGGACACGGAAGAAACCGGACTTCTTAACCACGGAAATCAGAATCATCATGCCTGCCAGAAGGCCAAGGGTGTTCCAGTCAATGAACCGGGTAAAGGCCTCTGTCTGGGTGACGTACCCGCCATAGATCATTGCGCCGCCGCCAACCAGAGCGCAAATGGTTCTCGGGAATTTTTCAGACATGATTGCCACATAGGTAAGGCAGAAGATAATGACGGCTAGATAGAATTGAAATGTAGTCATGAAATACCTGAACTCCTCTCACTGCCCTGAAAAGGGTCGTAGATTTTCACCGCATCCATTCCTGTTCCTTCGGCCCTTCCATTCCGAAACTGCAGAACATTCCTTTCATGCCGGTGAAAGAAACACCACATTGCTTGATAGTTTTATTCTAGCACAATGCATGGTAGAAATAAATAATACATACCGCAGAATGCGCAAATTGAACTATAGAATTTAATTCATGATTATCATAAATCATTTCTATTACTTATATTTTGACTTGCAGCAAGCAGCTGAAGGGGCTCGAAGAAATGAGGGGTAACGAGTGAATGGACGGCACACAATTCCTATAGTGCCGTGGAAATTATATATTTTCTTTACTTCCCTATGCTTCAGGAGTGCCAGGCAGTAGAGTCATAGGGCCTGTATACTCCCGAAGGGAAGAGGGAATCTTCACCTTTTCGCAATACCATATTCATCCCAGTGACTCCCCTTCCCCCGTCATCTCGAGCGGTGGTTAGCGCCTGAGTATAGGCATCTGTAAAAATAATATGTGAGAAGGAGTCGAGAGATCTCCTGGATAAATGCCTCTGACGGTGTTCCAACGCTATCACAGATAGAGGAAAGTCTGATATTCCCGAACACGAAAAAAATTTCTCCACTCCCTCTCTCGTCATTTCGAGCGGTGGCAGCATGCCCTGTGACTCCATATGTAAGAACTGATACAGCTTCGATGAGTCGAGAAATCTTTCTTGCATTCGGAAATACAGGGCTTTCAGCAGAATAATAGCGATTGTAATACCCGTCATAGTCATTTTTCAGAAAGATTTCTCGCCTCTCGCTCACATACTATTCTTATGTTTACAGTCGCCTGCGGCTCCCTGTGAATCCAGTTTCCCTGCCACCGGTCGAAATAATGGGATTGCCAGATGTCACCTGGCGGCGAGGCCGCGAGAGCCCAAATCTCAAATCTCAACTCTGTTTCCAAAGGCCTATCCACAACAAAAAGCCTGCAGTCCCTAAGGAGCTGCAGGTTATTTCTCTGGCAGGGGTAGGTGGAGTCGGACCACCGATAACGGAGTCAAAGTCCGTTGCCTTACCGCTTGGCGATACCCCCATATGGAATTCAGGGTAAAAAAAAATGGGGCGAGTGGTGGGGCTCGAACCCACGCGTAACGGAGCCACAATCCGCCGTGTTAGCCGCTTCACCACACCCGCCACATATAGGCGTCATATGACCTCGTCATATGACGTTGATTAGTATATCACAGATAGAGGAACGAGTCAAATGGGATTTTAAAGATTTTCAGGCAGATGGGAGTTTCGGTTAAAACAGGCCATAGCCAATTGCAGTTTGTCGAGCTGTTGGGGCTTGGCGGTTGGCATGCTTACGGATAGAGTCACTCGCATGGAGCTCCTGGCTTCTAGCGGCTAGCAGCTAGGAAGGCTGATCCGCCTGCGGCGCTTCCAATGACACCCCTCCACCGCAAGCGGTCCCCCTCCCCTCTAAAGAGGGGAGGTTGGCGTGCATTGGCGGCTTTGCCGCAGTTGGAATCCTAACGACTCTAGCCATAAAACGTGCAATTGACTCTGCAGGAGGCTCCTTCCTTGGGAAGGAGCTGCCCACGGGGCTGAGGATAGCTGATGGGAAATGTTGAAAGCGCCGCAGGCGAATCAGCTTTCCTAGGAGCTAAGAGCTAAAAGCTAGCAGCCCCGTGTGAGTAACTCTACACGCAAGCATGCTAACCGCCAACCCCAACAGCTCGCAATACTGAAATATTCCAATTTCCCATGACACTTCCTGCACTGCTAGGGTATAATAATAATTAAAACCATTATATGCCCTGCCGGCATGAATGGAATCCTATACCACTGAGGTGATTTGTATGGAAAAGAAAGCTTTCCGCCAAAGAACAATTGATGAATTTCTGGATGATTTAGGGAGCAAGTCTGCTGCCCCCGGCGGCGGCGCTGCGGCCGGCCTCCTGGGAGCCCAGGCCTGTGCGCTGGCCGAAATGGTCTGCCAACTGACGGCATCCAATAAGGCCTATGCTGAATTTCATGATAAGGCTAAAGAATATGCCGGCCTCTTCAATATGGCCCGCTCCATCTTCCTGGACCTTATGGATGAAGACGCCCAGAACTTCCTGGACCTCATGGATACACTCCGGGCCATCCGCCATCTTCCCCTGGAAGAACGGCAGGTAAAGCAGGTAGAAGCTTTCAAGAAAGCCATCGAGGCACCCCAGCAGATGGCCCAGACCATGAGCGACCTGCTCCCCAGCTTCACGAACCTGCTTCTTAAAGGAAACAAGAATGCCCTGAGCGATTCCATCATGGCTGCCCAGAGTGCCATCGCCTGCATCCATGCATCCATTATCAATGTAAAGATCAACCTGAAATACATTGATGACGAATTCTATGAACATGAGATGAAGGATACTATTACCACCTGGGAAAACGCGGTTTCCGCCATCGATGCAGTCCTCACATACCAGGTGGACCTGTAATTCCGGATGTTCACAGGAAATAAAGGAAACCCATCTTGTAATCCGCCGGCAAAGGAGGTTCCTATGAAAAAAGAAGAGCCCTCTTCCCAGTCATTCAACCGGCAGCTGTTCCGTACCTACGTGGCTTTGGACAACTGGCACAAATTCCGGCTCCGCCTGTTCATAGAAGGTATCTTTGTGGGCATATTGGGCGGCCTTGCCATCAGCCTTTTCCGGTTCCTTCTGGGGAAGGCGGAAGACATCCGCATCTTTGTGTATAATGCCTTTCTTATCCCTGCACTGGAAGGGAAAAACCTTCTGCCCCTGGCAGGCTGGGTTCTGGCGCTGGCCGTTACGGCAGCCGCCATGTATGCCATGTGCCGATATGCTCCCATGGCGTCGGGCTCCGGCATTCCCCAGGTCAAAGGGGTGATTCTGGGCCTCTACAAGATGAAATGGTTCCGCATCCTGTGGGTAAAGATCCTGGCCGGTGCCCTGGGCATCGGCGCCGGGCTCTCCCTGGGCCGGGAAGGTCCTTCCATACAGATCGGTGCCGTAGCGGCCCAGGGCCTGTCCCGTTTCCTGGGACGAACGAGGATGGAAGAGCGGTATCTCATTACCAGCGGCGCCAGCGCCGGGCTGGCAGCCGCCTTCAATGCGCCCCTGGCGGGCATGATGTTTGCCCTGGAAGAGCTGCACCGCAATTTTTCCGGCGCCGTGCTCCTGCCTACTATGACCAGTGCCATTACCGCCACCATTGTGACCCGGTTCTTCTTTGGCAACAGCACCAGCTTCCATTTCATCAATCTGGTCCCCATGCCCACAGAGCATCTGGGGCTGGTGGTGCTCATCGCCATTTCCGCCGGTTTTGCGGGCATTGTCTTTAACTATGGGCTTCTTCATATTGGCAGTTTTTATAACCTCCCGATTTTCAAAAGCCAGTATTATAAGATTCTCTTTGCCCTCCTCGTTTCGGGTATGCTCGGATTTATTCTTCCCCAGGTCCTGGGTGGAGGCAATAAGCTGGTGGACCAGCTGGCTGCCAATCATTACAGCCTGTGGTTCCTCCTCGTTCTCCTGGGAGCGAAGTATATATTTACCCTCATCAGCTACGGCTGCGGCGTGCCGGGGGGCTTCTTCCTGCCCCTTCTCGTTACCGGCGCCCTCCTGGGTTCCGTGGAGGCCAGTGTGCTGGTTTCCCTGGATCTGATCAATGAAGTCTTTACGCCCAATATCATCATCATCGGTATGGTGTCCCTTTTCGCCGCCAGTGTCCGCTCCCCCATCACCGGCACCCTGCTCATTCTGGAGATGACCGGTGATTTCGGCCACCTCATGGCCCTGGCCCTCGGGTCTGCCGTGGCCTATATTACAGCGGAGCTTCTCAAAGGCGAACCGATTTATGATGCGCTCCTGGAAAAATCGCTGGCTTCAAAGCCTGATAAATCCTGTGAAGAGGAAAGAAATATTATCGAAGTGCCCGTAGGAAGCGGCTCCATCCTGGAAGGCCGGAAAATCTCGGAACTGCCTCCCATGAAGCAGACCGTGGTGATTGACCTGAAGCGGCGGGGCGAAAGCATGATACCGGACCCGGATATCAAGCTCCGGGCAGAGGACTTCCTCTACGTCCTTACGGCTTCCAAAAATGCAGAGACCCTGAAGCGGATGGGCGAAGAGCAGGTGCCCCGGGACCATGTGAGAAGAAAATTTGACCGATAGGAATAAAGATAACCGGGTTCCTGTCCTCCGGATTTCTTTATCCCACCCATCGAGTAGGAGGCGGGCACTTACCCGCCGACCTCTCACACCACCGTACGTACCGTTCGGTATACGGCGGTTCTTTAG
>ERZ791746.111-NODE-111-length-87472-cov-10.430134_pt1 | contig 87472 bp, 70 predicted proteins | sample MGYA00510038_ERZ791746 | MGnify/ENA primary metagenome ERZ791746 (study PRJEB30046, sample SAMN00792018) | human gut metagenome | study: EMG produced TPA metagenomics assembly of the A metagenome-wide association study of gut microbiota in type 2...
CAGTCTGTTCGCTACGCTTTACTCAAATTTGCTATTCCGTTAGGTGTTTATTTTAAATTATAAAATACCAACACCGGATTTCCTTCTTCATCTGCCTGCTTCAAACAAGCCTTCAACTCTGGAGAGATAATTTTCTCTTCCATATCAAGCAACGAAAGGCTGCCAACCAGCAAATCCTCATCCGTACCGACTGGCATAGGAAACAAACCGCCCAACCCCAAATCATCCTGCACGGCAGCGGCTTTCACGTTGGCAACCTGCCCCGAAGACTTGTTATAAACCGACAAATACAGATCTTTCTGAACATAATACTTCACAGCTAAGGCAGCCCGGTTTTCATATACATACAGAAAACGGATATAATCGCTCGACAAGATCTCACGCATCACATCTCCCGAATCTTCCGATTTTTCAAAGACAGCAGTTTCGGGTAAAGTTCTATTTCCCCATTTCATCTCCCGGCACACCTTCAACGAATCATTCATCCATTCATAAATCCGGTTCGAAAAATAGGGGCAAAAACGTATCTTGCCTCCATAACTATAAAACGGAGCCGCATTCCCATGCAATATCTTTCCGGAAGCCGGTGCATCATAAGCAGTAGACAATACATTACCCTCCTTATCTGCCTTCACATATTGCTTTCCGCAGAAAAGGTCATTCTTCCGTAAAGGGAAATAATATAGATAATCGCCCTCTGTAGGAACACAGAAAGCTAACGGAGCCAAGTCAGGAAGTTTAATCTCTTCCTCGTAATCCAGGCTTTCCAAATCATACCTCAACAGCTTCGACATCATACGGTCCAGTATGTACAGCGAGCCATCGGAGCGGTCGATCCAAAATGAATGCGGACTGAGGAACTCTCCCGGTCCGTTCCCCCTCCCCTCTATCTTATGAATAAACTTTCCGTCCGTTGCCGAAAATACCAACACCGCATTGGTTTTATACGTATCAAGCAGATAAATCCGGTCTTTCCACACCTCCAGCTGATCTATACTTCCAAACAAAGAGCGATCGGATGTCTCCAAAGGAAGAAAGCGTTCTACTCTTATCAGTTCCGAACTTTTGCAAGTTTGCACATTACCGAAATCTACGACCTCCACTACAGACTGGCTTTCACCTTTTCGGGAGGTACAATCAACTAATGTAATCAATAAAAAAGTTGTAATAAATATAATAAATATTTTATGCATATCTATAATATTACAAATTTAAATCCATATAGAATAAGGAATAGGAGCTATCTATAAAAGAAAAACCCCTAGACCCTATCTTAATACTTAAATTAGTTCAATTTGAATAAAAACAAAATGAAATCCTAAAATCATTAATATTTATCGTAATGGAAGACATGGCTATTCAAGTTTCTGAAGACATAACACCATCCCTTCATTCTTCAGGTATTCATTTACAGAATCCGGTACAACATACTGACGATTGTCCGTAACAGCATCCAGATAAGTAATCCAATATGACTTTTCATAATCCGTTGCCGTTGTATAGGTAGGAATATCATGCCCCTCTCCCTCATAGCTGATATTGTGCAAACGGTCGTATATGAACGGTACTGTTTTTCCGAACTTCTTCAATTGTCCAGCCACAATTCTGTCTGTCACGGCTGCAAAACTTATCAGGCAACAATAACGTTCAAAGTCCCTCAGATTTTTCTCTATGTTTTTCTTCTTTTCATCCGGAACATCCATATCGCCAAAGTCAAAAAGCAACACCTGACGGAGAGTACCGTTTTTATTGAACACATATATATGGCTATCGATTTCTCTGTTGTAACTCAGGCAAACGTCAGTCTCTATAATCTTGATAAAAGAAAAGATGTAGGAAGGGTCTGTATACTCATCAAAATCTATCAGCCCCTCCATTACATTCAGGTTCTTGTCTGTAACGGCAATCTTCTTGCCGCTACACTTCCCTAAATTCCAAGGACACAGTCCCCACAATATATTCCCATCCTGAAGAACCTTAATCGCTTCCGCATCAAACGGAAGCATCTTGCTTTCCTTAAAACGTAACCGGCTGTCAAAGACCAGAAGCTTCTTCTGCACTCCGTCTATCAGGTATATGTCTCCATTGTCCGACAAACAGAAGTCTGTGATACTGACATATTCAGACTTTCCCTGCCCCCTGCAACCCACTTGTCCAACTCCCTTTCCTTTACTGTCGAATACAACGACTTTGGACAGTTTAGGATCCAAAACATAAATACGGTTGTCTGTCATCGCGACTTTTGTAATCATGCTGACAAACGTATCGCTGTTCCCGTTATCCAGGAATATATACTTCTTATCTCCAAGAAGCGTGTCCGGAATATCAGACATACCCTTTATTTCCGCATGGGCATAATCGATTATTTCCTCATTATCACAAGCCTGTTCAGACAAGGTTTCTGTTTTTTGCATATTATAGGCAATAATTCCTGCTCCTGCAATCAATATTATTGCTAAAGTGGTTTTTAAAAACTTTCTCATATTCATCATTACTTATTGCTATTCTTTATTTTCGTTATACTCTCTGCGAAGCGACAAACTTTCCGTTTGTCCATCTTACTATTTTTCGCTAATTTTGTCGCGGTTACATCTCATTTCATCAATTTTATCTCCCACTTCAAATATTTCTTATATCATATGCATATATACAATCATCATAAGAGAGACCATATAATATGCCATGAGACATATCTACAGATATTCCTATAATATACTGATCAAAGGACAAGATTTCATGAAGTGTACCATCTTTACCAAAAACATGAAGCTCTACCTTCTTTTTCTTTTCATAGGCATCTTTATAATCCTGGTTTAAATATAAAGCATATATATTCTTGTCTGTTACTTGCAAATCCGCATAATACACCCATTTGCTCAACCCGGTTTCTTTATCCAATATATTTTGGCTTGCAGTTATACTCCCGACACAAGCAGAAAAACGTTTCCCCGTCTTATAATTGTAAAAATTTATCTGATTTATATAATGCATAGCAGACACAATCAGATTTTCACATTCATCTATGCGAGAAATGTTACTATAACAACTATAGGGTGATGACATCTTAATTTTATAACAAGGATCTTCTGTCAAAATTCTTCCATTACTAGAGGAAACCCATTTATAATTGTTTTCAGTCAATACTTCTTGCATAGCTACTGAATCATTCATATAAAAAGAGTTGGCAGACATCGGGATTACTGGCAATCGCTTATCAATTATACATCGCCCCATCCTGATACTTTCATTCAGGTCAATTCTTTTTAATTCTGCGGATGACACATCGTTTATCCATATATTACATACTCCTTTATTTACACAGGATTGACCGGTCGGCTTACAATTGACAAAATCATTTGGACCATTTCCTTTTATTCCTATTTCTGTAATGTATTTACCATTTGCATCATAAATATGAAACAAGTTGTTTAATTTTGGAGTGAATGCCAAAAGATAATTGCCAACCACTTCCATATAAGAAACACCCAAGAGTTCTGATATCAGCAGCTTTCCGTTTAATGTCCGATGTGGTACTTCTACTCCATCTGTAATTTTAATATCATCAGAATAATAGATGTCCCTGACTTCAGTACATCCGACACAAAAAACTATGAATGCTAATGTAGCTGTTGTCTTAAAAGAGTTCCTTCTCATAGTTTCAATCCAGACTGATTCTTTGATTTTATTTCTATGCAGCAAACCACCGGCTACCTCATGCGAATGCACATCAGTATCTGATTATCCTCCGGGGAAACATCCTGTAACAAAATATCCAGATCCTTATTAAAGGAAAAACCGTCAGACTTCTTTTCCAATAAACTTGAAGTTTCTAATGGAAACACACTATATTCATCAAAAGAACCGGAAACCAGATAATTCATTTCACCCACTTTGAACATTTTTCCCAGTTGCTCCACTGTATATAAATAAGAAGACTGTGTACGTTTATCATAGAAGCCGGCAAATCTTTCATTATTGACAATATATAACACACTGCAATAATCAGCAAACTCCCGGATTGTATAATAAGAGACATAATCAGACTCTTCAAGAGCCTTAAAATAAGGATTTTGCCCGCCATTGCTTTTTTCCATAAGAAATGAATAAGGGGGAGCAGTATGATTGTCCAGCTCCAGTTGAATGCTTTTATCCATGATGCTGTCTCCGATTTCCCAAACACTCAGATCAAAAGGAGAATACGCATACGTCTTGCCTTGAAATGTATAAACATTACGTGAGTCTCCAGAGGCGTATCCACTTTTAAATTGCTTTTCAACCGCCGTCCCAAGTATCTGAAAAGCACTATCTGTCAACACAAAATAATTATCTCCCATTTGATTCGAGTCATACCCTATACTATTCCAAAGAATGTTACCATTTTCTGCAACAGCACAACAATTTGTTTGAAATGGCAATCTTTTTTCCGATTGGAATAAAAAATCTTTCAAACGATAATATATGACCTTTTGTCTGCCAATGTCAACAACACCTATACGATTCTGCAAATAGTCAACGAAAAACGAATACGGATGAATATATTCTCCGGGACCATCACCTTTTGTTCCTATACTGGCCAAGTATTTACCTTCCTGGGAAAATGCATAAAGGCAAGAATTCCTAATATCCAATATGAACAGAAGAGAGTCGGATACCGTTTCCACTTGTCCGATAGTTCCAAGCAGACAAGACGCATTCGTTTCCAGTTTGATATATCTGACATCAAATAATGAATCATTATTTTCAGCAATAGAACCAGAAAATGAAATAATGTCTTTCGCTTCATTCTGTATACGTTCAGATACATGAGTACATGATATCATGCACATGCATAATACGAAAATGATATTTCTCATAATATTAATATTATTTTTTAATGAATACTTTTTCTTTTTTTCCTAAGGCCAGTGCTTCCACATTGGCCTTTGCCAGATATGAATACAAATAATTTAATCACATTTCTTTTCATTGTTTTCTATCTTTTTTTACTTTTGTAACAAAAGTAAGGAAATTAACAACAGAGTATTCTGAGAGAAATCTGAGATTCTGACAGATCGTTTATATTCAGATATTTACATATATATTTCTCAGAAAACTTTCAGATTCAGCATACGGACAAATGAAACAAAGCAAGATAAAACTTATAGGAACAGCTGCAATATACCTGATTCTTATGCTCGGCATAGCATGGTTTTCTGCCATGAAAAACGAAGAAAGCATAAAGGACAAAAGCAAAATTGCATTTCTTACAGCAATCAAACAAGAAAAGGAATTGTTCATACCCCAGGTTATCATAAACTTTAATCCTTCTTCAACCAATCGCATTCCGGTTGAAGAAAAAATAGACTGGTCAGCCCAATTCTATCTGGCCATGGAAGATTCATGCAGACACAGATTTGACAGCATTTTCAGAGAAGAAATGAAAAAACAAGGGCTGAACCTGAATACGTCCATCTGTTACACGCACAACGGAAAAACCATCAGCACCATGAAAAAGAATGCTGACGGAGGCATAAAAATCATACATGAGAAAACATACAGAAAAAACAACAAGAAAGAAAATGACATCACATTAAGGGCATACGTATATTTACCTCTATATGTACTTGTCGGGCAACCCGCCTTATACACAATGATACTATTTACCCTCCTTGCAGTGGCCATGTATATCTACACCCGAAACAGGGAGAAAAAACAAATAACAACAACTTCAAGCCCTCTCGAAGCGGCTACAAGAACTACTGATAACGCCAGATGGATAATTATAAGCAAAGAAGTATGGTGGGACGAAAAGAACCATATTATAAAAAAAGGAGAAACTTCAATGATTCTGACGGGCGAATCATTGAAGTTTTTCAAACTGTTCTTAGAAAACAAATCCTTCTTTTTGAGCTATAAAACCATATATGAATCGTATGGACTGAAAGATGAAGCACCGGAATTCAAGGACAGAATTTACCAGTCAATCAAACTGTTGAGAAAAGATCTGATCGGTTTCGGAATAACCATAAGGTCTGTAAGAGGAAGAGGGTATGAATTAATCTTTCAGTGACGAACTGAAAGACAAGACACTACTCTCAGACGATCTTATTCAGAACTTCTGACAGATCATACGCAAACATCTTGTCATTATAGACATCAAAAACATAAAGTGTCTTATTCACCATATCTATATCAAAGGAATTGACAAACCGGGTAAGCTTTAACTCTGCCAGCGGCTTTCCGTCCCAGTCAAACAGCAAAATAGAAGGATATTTCTTTCTGCCCGTCTGAAAGGTCATCTTATCTTCATTTATCGAAACCACCCCCCAGAAATCCTTAAACAAACGTAAGTCAGCATAGGTATACATCCGGTTCCACTCTTTGCGATCCTCAATCTCGCTGATATCGTCAAGTTCATCTCCTACGCAGACCGTCCTGGCAAAGTCACCATTCAATGAATATATGTTGATATAGTTCAGACCTATAGGCATTTCAACAATCCGTTCGTTTACACGGCTCATCTTTGCAATGGTAGAAATAATGTTGATATCCTTGCTGTCGCTCACTTTCGCCTCGTTCAGACGTTCTATTACAGGAGGAAGCATTCCAGCTGTTTTTCCAGCCAGATATCTCTTCTGCTGTGTAAAGTCTGGAGAGCTCTCTTTACAGAAGAAAACACTGTCGCTTATCGAAATAAAGCTAAACAGACCAGAAGGCAAAGAATCACATAATACAGTCATTACGTTTTTATTTTGCTCCAAAGAAGCACGGATGTCACTTCTCGTCACCTTTCCTGTCTGAAAATCATATATGTTCGCATACAAATACCCCTTCTCATGGAATATATCCGTCTTAAAAGCCACACGAGGAGCCATAACAAATTCGCCAGGGCCAGTCCCTTTGGTAAAACATCTGCCTAACAGCCTGTTGTCATTCAAAGAGAAAAGACTCCACAAATAATCACCCCCACGCTGGGAAAAAAACATGATGGAATCCACTATACAGAAATCATTGATTCCTATCACATCAAATTCCGGTTCTTTGCTTTCTGTCAGTTCCACCACACAGGGAAATCCATCTACATAATCAACCGTATCGAATGTCATATATTGAGCAGATGAAGATTTCTGTACACATCCACACATTCCTCCTAAAAGAACTGCCGACAATAAAACGAAAATATGCTTTTTCATACTGATACAAATAATTTCATGAGAGTAAATCATTTCAGATCATAAACCACCAGATTCCGGCCGGAACAAGCCAGCCCTTCCACAACAGCCAGAGAATCTTCCGGAACAAACGATTCTGCAGAACAACTTAAAGATATCGGAACCGGAAACAGCTCTGACACACTTTCCGGCTTCTTCTCTGCTGTACACCCACACAAGAGAGCAAGCAGCACACTGACAAAAGGAATAAACGAAATTTTCATAAGGATCAGATTATGATTTAACAATACAATTTTCTAAATCCAAAATTAGAAAAAAATTCATTACCCGCAACTGAATAAAAACTGAGATTTTCAATACAAGCTGTATTTTAATACGTTACATTAAGATTTCTCAGAAAACTTTCAGATTCAGATCCTTCAGGGTCGTCTTATTCAGCATCCGGTTTCAAGTAAACTGCACCGGAAAGCTCTGCATGTATTATACGGATTCCAACAGGAAGCCGATCGATTTCCTTATGGAAGTCGATTGACTGTCTGCCGGAAATCAATTGATTTCCTATAGGAAGTTGATAAAAAGATCAAGAGTGTAATATGGGGATGCGGTCACAATAACTGTGTCCGTTTATGAGAACCGCTTCAATTTAATGATTTCTCCCAGTTCGGGCAAAATAATGTCCTGACCGCGCTTCTTCGCTTCTGACTGAAACACATGGGGCGGATCGAATAAGGGTTCATCGGACAAATCAAAGGTGCCATAGTGCATGGGAATCGTTACACGGGCATGCATGTCGGCCGATGCAGTCAGTGCATCGTAAGGTGATATGTGATTGGGTTTCATAAACCAACGGGGTTTATAGGCGCCGATACCGATCATGCAATAGTCGATATGGGGAAAGAGTTCCGGCAGTTCACGGAAATGATGGGCATAGCCTGTATCTCCACTGTTATAGATCGTAATGTGGTCGGCTTCAATCATAAAGGCTCCCCACAAACGCTCGCCTCCGTCTCTTACACCGCGCTTGCTCCAATGCTGGGCAGGAAGAAACGTAAGACGCAGATCGCCGTCAGCATACTGCTGATACCAGGCCGCTTCAATTACCTGCAGACCGGGAAACCATCCTTGAATCAGCCTGCCTGTTCCAATGCCGCAGAACAGTTTCATCCGGGGATTGCCGGCAACCAGCTTTGCCACACTGGGCTTGTCGAGATGATCAAAATGGTCGTGACTGATCAGCAGATAGTCTATATCGCGAAAAATGGAAGGACTGGCAGGAAACTCACTCCGGCGCTTGACAAACGGAATGCTGCCATACACCGGATCGATCATAAAACGTTTTCCTCCCAGCTGAAGAAAAAAAGAATTGTGCCCCAGCCAGATCAGGCAGTTGCCCACTGCGGCATCCAGCGAACGCAGGTAATGAATCCGGGGATTCCATTTCACCTGACGCTTTTCCTTGCGCTGGGGATTCGGTGAGAAACGCCACTTCAGAACACTTCCCACCCCCGGACGCCAGCGGTGCTGACGGTTAAAGAACTTGCCCCCCACCGACGGATTGCCCCGCCACCGGGGATTAACCGTCCGAAGGTGTTCGTTTTTCCGAAAGGTGATGCGTTCATTCATACGGACTCAGGCTTATTTTTCCAACAGTTCCTTCAGGAAGGTATCCAGTTCCTCGTCAAGCCCTTTCAGCAGTTCGTCACTGAGCAGCATGGTCTCTTCTTCATCCATCAGCAGCAGTTCGGCTACGGTTTCCTTTTCATCGTCCACCAGCACGAAAGAATACGGCTTCAGCAGACAAAGCTTGTCGAGCGCACCTTCATCTTTCAGCGTCATGACAGCCGAACGAAGCAGCGGCTCCACCTGGGTATAGAAGTCGTCGCTCTCATAATCCACCCACTCATCAATAATGGTACGGGCCAGCTCTTCATCGTCATCGTCGAAGATAACCAGCTCGCCGCTGTCCTGCCGCGGCAGCAGATGAATATCTGTTATGACTGAATCTTTCTCCCCTGCGGCATAGTGTCCGATCGCTTCTTTCAGGGCGGAAACGATGGCCAGCTGTGACTGTTCACATATATCCATAGACTATTCTCCTTTATTTGTTCTCTCAAATGTACAAAAAAAATCGTTCGTACAAGGAAAAGTTTCAGAAATTGTTATCAAAACGGTGCATTTGGATGTTCAGCTGGGTCCATTGGCGCAGACGTTCCTGCAACTGACGGTCGTAGAAACTGACAAGTTGTGCATAGTCAGAGTCGGGCTTCACCAGACTTTTTGCCTTTTCCAGCCACGATACTGCCTGGTTCATATCGCCCAGCATTTCATAGGAAAGGGCCAGATTGAACGCAGATTTCATCTTGAGGTTTCCTTTCTTGCTGGCTTCATAGAGCTTTGTCCACAGTTCCTGGGCTGCTTTCCAGTCTCCCTCACGCACACTGACTCCGGCATCGCGCATGTCGGCACATCCGCCGTCGAAATAGATCCGGTCGGCCGATACCCAATGGGGCACGAGATGGCCGGTCAGGATGGAAGCGGCATACGAAGATACTTCCGGAATGACAGTCTTGTCGGAAACCGTAGGGTCGATCTCCCATCCCAGGCTGTCGGTCTTCACCAGGGTGAACAGGGGTTTGTCACGTCCGGGAACATAGACCTGCACCTGCGGGGTAAGCTTCACATGAGCCACTGACAGAACGGCACCAAACTCCGGATAGAAAACATCCTCCTTGCGGGTTTCAATCTGCACACGGTCGAAAGAAAAGATGGCATCGGCTCCCAGATCCCGCGTCAGCTGTTCCACCTGACGGGCTGACAGGCTTGAAGTGCCGGCACTTCCTTCGGAACGGAGGGCAGAATCGCAAATGATCACCTGGTCAAAATAACGGGTATCGGCCAGCGACTCGGCCAGTGCTTCGGCTGAGGTCTTGCCGTCGCCTTCCAGATGTCCCAGGGTCAGCACTCCGGATTTGGGAGAAGGAATGGGAGGCATGTTATTGACCACGGCTACATTCCGCAACTGTTCGGGAAAACTGACATCGGCAGGACAAAGCTGGTCGAAAGAAAGAAACTGGACGGAACTGCAGGATGCCAGCACACATCCGGCTATTCCGATCAACAAAGAGGCATACTTTTTCATAATCATCGTTTTAACGGAACAAAATTAGCATATTCCCCATAAAGTATGAGTTAAATTTTGAAAATATACAAACGAAAACGTGCCGGAGCGTATGGATATTCACGCTCCGGCACGCCGGACACACGCCGGAGCGTGTGTAAAAGGGAACTGACGTTCAGCTCAGGATTATTCAGCCTGGTCGCGTCCGTGACAGTTCTTGTATTTCAGTCCGCTTCCGCAAGGACAGGGATCATTGCGTCCTACGGTCTTTTCAGCACGGTAGGGTTCCTGTTTCTGTTTCTCGCGGGTATCCTGTCCGGCTGCTTCCTGCTGGGATGCATCGGTCAGGCTGGCTTTTCCTTCCTTGTACTGCTGGCGCGGAGTGGAAGGTTCGGGAGCAGCTTCACGTACCTGCTGGGGTTCCTGAACCGGGATCTGTCCGCGCATCAGGACAGAAATGGTATTGTTGTTGATCTTGCTCACCATGTTGTCAAACAGAGTAACTGATTCCAGCTTGAAGATCAACAGCGGATCTTTCTGTTCGTAGCTGGCATTCTGTACAGAGTGCTTCAGTTCGTCCAGTTCGCGCAGGTTTTCTTTCCATGCATCGTCGATGGTATGCAGCAGGATAGCCTTTTCGAATGCTTTTACGATGGCCTTTGATTCGGTTTCGTATGCTTCCTTCAGGTTGACGGAAATGTTATACATGCGCTTGCCGTCGGTAATGGGGATCATGATATTTTCATACATGTGTCCCTGGTTCTCATAAACCTGCTTGATAACCGGATTGGCAATCTGTGCCATGCGTTCGGTCTTGCGTTTGAAGAGTGCCATTGCTTCTTCGAAGGTCTTCTCAGCCAGCTCGTCTTTCCGGCGGTTGCGGAAGTCTTCTTCCGTGAAAGGAGCTTCCATAGCCAGTGTCTGGAGGATTTCCATCTTGGCATCTTCGTAAGTCGGCTGTTCCAGCGCATTGTAGCAACGGTCAACGATCATGTTCACGATATCCATACCGATACGTTCTCCCATCAGGGCGTGGCGGCGTTTGGTGTAAACCACGGTACGCTGCTTGTTCATCACGTCATCGTATTCCAACAGACGCTTACGGATACCGAAGTTGTTTTCTTCCACCTTCTTCTGGGCACGTTCAATGGATTTGGAAATCATGCTGTGTTCGATCATTTCGCCTTCCTTGAAGCCCAGCTTGTCCATGACGCTGGCAATACGGTCGGATGAGAACAGACGCATCAGGTCATCTTCAAGAGATACGAAGAATACGGATGAACCCGGGTCTCCCTGACGGCCGGCACGACCACGCAGCTGACGGTCAACACGGCGGGATTCGTGACGTTCCGTACCGATGATGGCCAGACCACCTGCTGCCTTCACTTCCGGACTCAGCTTGATATCGGTACCACGACCGGCCATGTTGGTGGCAATGGTTACCGTACTGCTCTGACCGGCTTTGGCTACGATCTCAGCTTCTTTCTGGTGAAGTTTCGCATTCAATACGTTGTGAGGGATCTTACGCAGGGTAAGCATCTTGCTCAGCATTTCGGAGATTTCCACGGAAGTGGTACCTACCAGTACCGGACGTCCGGCCTGTACCATCTTCTCTACCTCTTCGATCACAGCTTTGTATTTTTCACGCTTGGTCTTGTAGACACGGTCGTTCATATCGATACGTGCAATCGGACGGTTGGTCGGGATCACTACGACATCCAGTTTATAGATATCCCAGAATTCGCCGGCTTCCGTTTCAGCAGTACCGGTCATACCGGACAGCTTGTGATACATACGGAAGTAGTTCTGAAGTGTAATCGTTGCAAAGGTCTGTGTGGCAGCTTCCACCTTCACACCTTCCTTGGCTTCCACAGCCTGATGGAGACCGTCGCTCCAGCGGCGTCCGTCCATGATACGGCCGGTCTGCTCGTCTACGATCTTCACCTGTCCGTCCATTACGACGTAGTCTGTATCTTTTTCGAACATAGTGTATGCCTTCAACAGCTGGTTGATGGTATGCACACGTTCTGACTTGATGGCATAATTGGTCAGCAGTTCGTCTTTCTTGGCCAGCTTTTCTTCATCGCTCAGTCCTTTCTGGTTTTCCAGTTCAGACAGCTGTGCAGCGATGTCGGGCAATACGAACAGAGTAGGATCCTGTGAGTTTCCGGTGATCAGGTCTACACCCTTATCAGTCAGATCCACGCTCTTGAGTTTTTCGTCGATCACGAAATACAACGGCTCAACGGCTTCCGGCATACGCTTATTGTTGGCCTCCATATAGATTTCCTCGGTCTTCAGCATACCGGCCTTGATACCCGGTTCACTCAGGAACTTGATCAGCGGCTTGTTTTTCGGCAAAGCCTTGTGGCTGCGGAACAGAGAAAGGAAACCGGCTTCCACGTCTTCTTTCTTATCGGAAGCAATCAGGCGCTTGGCATCGGCCAGATACTGGGTAGCCAGTTTGCGCTGTGCTTCAACCAGACGTTCTACCAGCGGACGCAACACTTCGAAAAGCTGCTGGTCGCCCTTGGGTACCGGACCTGAAATGATCAGCGGAGTACGGGCATCGTCGATCAATACAGAGTCGACCTCATCGACAATGGCATAGTTATGCTTGCGCTGAACCAGGTCTTTCGGGCTGATGGCCATGTTGTCACGCAGGTAGTCGAAACCGAATTCATTGTTCGTACCGAAAGTGATGTCGGCCATGTAAGCACGGCGACGGGCTGCCGAGTTGGGCTGGTGCTTGTCGATACAGTCCACACGCAGACCATGGAACATATAGAGAGGACCCATCCATTCAGAGTCACGCTTAGCCAGATAGTCGTTGACAGTAACCACATGCACACCGTTTCCGGTCAGTGCGTTCAGGAACACCGGAAGGGTTGCCACGAGGGTCTTACCTTCACCGGTCGCCATTTCGGCAATCTTACCCTGATGCAGTACAACACCACCGAAGAGCTGTACATCATAGTGTACCATGTTCCAGGACATTTCGTTACCGCCGGCTTTCCAGTGATTCTTCCAGATCGCCTTGTCGCCTTCAATGCGTACGAAGTCGCGTCCCTGTGCAGCCAGTTCACGGTCGAATTCGGTAGCTGTCACTTCGATTTCTTCATTTTCAGAGAGTCGGCGGGCCGTATCTTTCACGATGGCAAAAGCCTCGGGAAGGATTTCGTTGAGCACAACCTCATACTTGTCAAGCACTTCCTTTTCCAGTTTATCGATCTGTGCAAAGATGGCTTCACGCTTTTCCAGTTCGGTAGACTCGATGGAAGCTTTCAGCTCTTCGATTTTCTTGTTCTCTTCAACGGCAGAGTCCTTGATACGCTTTTTCAGCTCTTCCGTCTTGGCACGAAGTTCATCGTGGCTCAGTTTAGCTATTTCCGGATAAACTGCTTTCACTTTGTTCACCCACGGCTGAATTTCCTTCATGTCACGAGTAGCCTTGTTTCCGAACAGCTTGCTTATAAATTCATTAAATCCCATTGTGTATTATTGTTTTTATTATTTTCAAAAAGTAAAAAAGGTTTGTTCACGAAACCGCACAAAGATAACCAAAAAACAGGTATCTGCGGCATACGACCGAAAATTATTTACGAATTCCGGTCAAAGGAGAAGCGGAAGCGGCATTCGGAGCCCGAATGCGCATGAAGTGAGCCACCGTGGGAGCCACAGTAGCCATCTTGACAGGAGTATAGAGAATTTCAGGTTTCACACCTGCACCCAGGAAAATCAAAGGTACGGAAGGATAGGCTTCGCGGATCACCTTCTGGGTGTTCGAATATTCGCTGATGACAGACCATCCGGGCATCACCTCGATATACAGGTCTCCCGAGCAGTTCGCGCTGAAGCTGTTGCGCAACTTCTCGATCTGCGGATCCCAGGCTCCCAACAGAATACGCTGGGAAGAATAGGCCGAACGTACGCCGCTCATCTGCACGACAAAGTCGCAGGAACGGTTCATCACCTCGGTGAGATCCAGTTTCTTTTCTTCAATCAGCTTATGGTTCAGATAGATCTGACGGTCATAATAAGTCTCCACGTACTGTCCCTGACCGTAAACGGCCATCAGGTACATGTTCAGCAGGGCAGCACAGCGCTTGATGTGAAACTCTCCGCTGGGAATGCGGTATTGCGGAGGATCAGCGGGATCAGGATCTGTGTAACCGGTAGAAGTAATGAAAATCAGGGTATTGTTCAGCCCCACCTTCCGGTCGATCAGATCCAGCAGGTCGCCCAGGGTATTATCCAGACGTACATACGCATCCTGGATTTCCATGGCATATTCCGTATTCGACTTATGGGCATAGTTGCCTGCATAATAGGAAAGTGTCAGCAGGTCGGGCGTATTGTCTTTTCCGATATTCGTATTGGTCAGAAAGACATTGACCAGACGGTTTACTTCATCGTTGGCATAGGGGCTGGTCTTGAATTTCTTGTATTTGTCCAGCCGTTCGTCTGAAAAATCATGTTTGAAGGTAACTTGCGGCACCTCTGTTGTAACATACTTGTAGGAGGTAACCGGAAGATAAGGTCCCCACACCAGACTGTTGATCCGGAAGTCCAGTCCTTCGCGGTCATTATAGGCCGAAACCCATTCCGGGAACGATCCGTAATAGGTCGTACCGCTCCACTTTCCGGTTTCGCTGTTGATCCAGAAAGCTCCTTTGGCTGCATGTCCTGCTGCCATTACGGCCATTTCACGCGTAGGCGCAATGGAATAGACCTCAGCCCGTCCTTGTGTAGCCACCATCAGTTCATCGGAAAGGGTGGACACAAGCAAGTGTTGCGGAGAAGTGCTTTCGGAAGTGTAAATACCCATAAAGTTGGGATCGTCTACACTCTTGACGATACGCAATGAATTCCGGTCCATCCAGCGGTCGCCGACGATACCATTATAATAAGGTGTAGTTCCCGTATATACGGAAGCTACGGCCGAAGAGCGGTCGAGATTGAAAAAGTCGTATTCCGCATTATAGTACACCCTGCCCTCTTTCAGCAGACGCTTGAATCCACGTTCGCCGTACATCGCCGAAAAAGCTTCGATGTAGTCGGCCCGCAACTGGTCGATGGTCAGTCCCACCACCAGCTTAGGTGTCTGCGAAGAGTTCTGTGCCTGTAATCCTGTCAGGACAAATGCAGTGATCAGAGATGTCAGTATGCGTTCTTTCATTTATATCTTTTCTTCAATACTAATACATGGCTCACTGAATTCACCAGCAAACCGAGTGCCAAAGGTAATACTGTTAAATTAAATTCTTGTGGTGAAAAGGGGATTATCATTATAAAAAGTGTTAAATACACACAATTCGCCCGGTAAAACCAGTCCTTTTTACCTTTCACCACTCCCCGGATCCCCCACGGAAGCAGCAAAAGCGGCAGAGGATTGAACAGAATCAGCATCCAGTTGGAGCCGACCGTCGGGTGTACGGAAAAGAAAAACAGAAAGGTGATGATGCATCCCGCAAGCCCCTGCAAACCGAAAAGCAGAAGATCCCAGCCCCACCAGATGCGACCGATACGCCACTGCCACCAGGCAACCAGTACCAACAGGGCCAGGAAACAGGATGCACACAACATCGGTGACAAGGGGAAAGAGGGAGCGGCTTCTTCTGGAACAACGTCTACAATCTTCGTTTCTTTCACAACCAGGGGGCGGCGACTGCCATCCGGCTGCAAGATGTATGCCTGTGCAGCAAAGTCGCGCATATAAAACGGTGCAAACATCTGAAGCCGGCTGTCAATCGGCTTATCGGCTTCCGCTCCCAGACAAAGATCAATGCCCAGTTCATCCCAGGAAGAGCCAGCCGTGAATTCATGGACTATACTGCGGAAGGTCTTTCCTTCCTTCCCTTCCGGGTAGACTACTGTTCCGTCAATGCTGCGCTCAATCTGGTCGCGCGCACGCGTAGTACAATTATCATAGAAATAATTATAGCGGTACTCCCGGTTCTCGGGGCGGTAATTCTCTTCGAGCAGGGAAAGGAGTTTCCACTTCTCAGCCGGAGTCAGATTCAGCTCCTGTTCATAAACCGACGAACCGCGCAAGGCATATTCCGACTCAAAGTAAGGATAGGGCGTAATTCCCAGCTGGTAGTCTGTCTCCCCTTTCACAAAGCGGAAAACAAAATGCGGAGTATTGAAACTGAACATTCCGTAATTGAACACCAGGTCTGTCTGGTCTGAAAAATTCTGGTAACGCAACGCCGTATGACCGAACAGTGCGTAGATCTCACTGCCCGGAGCACAGGTGAGCAGGCTGAACCGGATACTGTCCTGCGGCTGGAGAGCCTTTACAGGAAGCAGGAAACACAGGGAAAAAATCCCCAGAAGCCACATTTTAATAGATTTTGTCATAAACTCATATCACTTTTGGAAGCCAGAAAAGGCCGTTTCGGGTGCAAAAATACAGGTATTTATCTATAAAGTCTAAATAAATAATCGTTTTTATGACTAAACCTATTTATTTTTTACGTTACTTTGCAGCAGAAAAACGAACGAACGTGAATTTAGTAATAGATATAGGTAATACCGTTGCCAAACTTGCCGTATTCGACGGAGATGAAGTCGTGGAAGTGCTGCGTGGCTCCAACCATTCTCTGGACTGCCTCACCATGCTCTGCAACAAATATCCGATAGAACGGGGAATCATTGCTTCGGTAATCACCTTGAGCAATACCATACGCAGGCAACTGGCCAAGCTACACTTCCAGATGCTGGAGCTTACCTGGCAGACACCGGTGCCCATCCAAAACAAATACCGCAGTCCGCAGACCCTCGGCATGGACCGGCTGGCAGCCGTGGTGGAAGCCAATTACCTGGCTCCGGGGAAAAATCTGCTGGTTATCGACGCGGGAACTGCCCTGACCTACGAATTCATTGATGCCGACGGATGTTACTGGGGAGGCAATATCTCACCGGGAATCTATACCCGCTTCAAGGCTTTGAACGCCTGCTGCGATAAACTTCCGCTCATCGAACGGAACGGAGATACCCCCGACTTCGGTTACAACACAGAAACTGCCATCCGTGCTGGGGTTATCAAAGGAATGGAGTTCGAAATAACAGGATATATCCAGCTGATGCAAAAGAAATATCCCGACCTTTTTGTTTTTTTAACTGGCGGCGATAAATTTTCTTTTGATACAAACTTAAAAAGTATCATCTTTGCAGATAGATTTTTAGTATTGAAAGGTTTAAACAGAATATTGAATTACAATGTTAAGTAAGAAAGTACTCATTAGCGCCCTGTTTGTCGCCGGCTCTGCAGCTGTCTGCGCACAGACAAGCACTAACTCTCCTTATACGAGATATGGACTGGGAGACCTGTCGGATCAGGCCTTTGCCAATAATGCCGCTATGGGCGGTATCGGCTATGGCTTGCGGAACAGTCTTAATATCAACACCATGAACCCAGCCTCATATTCGTCTGTTGACTCACTGTCATTCATGTTTGATATCGGCATGAGCCTCAAAAGCTCCAACTACCGGGAGGGAGGCATCAATTCCAATGCTAAAAATTCCAGCTTCGATTATGTTGCCATGCAGTTCCGTCTGCATCCGCGACTGGGTATCGCATTCGGATTTACTCCTTACTCAACCGTGGGCTACAAATTCGGAAAGACCAGTTCCATTGAAGGCAGTGACGTGACAATCACGAATGTCTTTTATGGAGAAGGCGGTTTGCAGCAGATTTTCGGAGGACTTGGTTTCAAGATTCTGGACAATCTTTCCATCGGTGCCAATGCGGGTTACTTGTACGGTGATATCAATTACCAGACCGCAGCCAGCTTCAGTAACCGCGGAGACCAGACCATTACTTACAACAATCTGTCGGTAAAAAGCTACAATGTAAGTTTCGGACTACAATATACCCAACCGTTCAACAAAGACAATTCACTGACCATCGGACTGGTTTACGGACTGGGACACAACATGAATTCAACAGAAGTCAAGGGTATTCAGGTTACTGCCGACAATACATCCAGCAGCACTTCCGACAGCTACAATGTAGTCAATGAACGGGAGGAATATAACGGATACGGCATTCCGCATACTTTCGGTGCCGGACTGACTTTCACACATAAGCAGAAACTGACCATCGGTGCTGACTATACCCTGCAACAGTGGTCGAAAGCCAAATATAACAATACGGAAGGTCTCTACTATCAGGATCGCTCCAAAGTAGCCGTAGGAGCCGAATACACTCCCAACCTGCTTTCCAGAAATTATCTGGGACGCATCCGATATCGGGTAGGAGCCTACTATTCGACACCTTACCTGAATAACCTGCCGACAGGAGAAGGCCCCAGTGAATATGGTGTAAGTGCCGGATTCGGATTCCCGCTTTACCTGTTCCAGAAACATACCATGCTGAGCATCACAGGACAATATGTCCGCGTGAGCCCGTCCATCAGCAGAATGTTGTCGGAAGACCGTTTCGTCATCAAGCTGGGACTGACCTTCAATGAACGCTGGTTCATGAAATGGAGAGTACAATAAAAACATATCTATTATTTAACACAATGAATAATTAAATTTATATACGATGAAAATGAGGATGTTTACAATGCTGTGCGCACTGTCATTCAGTGCAGCAGCCACGTTTGCTCAGACAGGAGCACAAAGCGGTACCAGATTCGGACACGGCGAAGACAGTCTCCGCTGTTTGCAGAACATCAGTATTTACAGTGAATATGTAAAGACTGACAACTTCAAAGATGCCTACAAGCCCTGGAAAGCAGTATTTACAGAAGCCCCTATCGCACGAGTAAGTACCTATACGGATGGTGCCAAAATTCTGCGTGCCCTGATTGCCGGCTCTAAGGATGCAGCCCAGCAGAAAACGTATCTGGACGAACTGATGGCCGTTCACGATCAGCGTATCAAGTATCTGGACCAGCTGAACAGCCTGGTAAAGACTCCGGCAACCAAAGGTTCCATCATCGGTATGAAAGCGCATGACTACATCGTTTTCTCAGGCCCGAACGCTGACGTAGACAAGGCTTACCAGATGTGTAAGGAAGCTGTTGATCTGGAAAAGGCTACTTCTGATTACTTCATGTTCCAGGATTTCATGGACGTTTCTTCACGCAAACTGAAGAAAGACGACACTCACAAGGAACAGTTCATTCAGGACTATCTGACTGCTTCAGCTTATGCTGATGAAGCTCTGAAGGCTGCTACCAAGGAAAGAGACAAGAAGAACCTGAAACTGGCTAAAGACAATGTAGATGCTTACTTCATCAACAGTGGTGCTGCCAGCTGCGAAAACCTGCAGGAAATCTATGGTCCGAAAGTTGCTCAGAACAAGACAAACCTGGACTATCTGAAACAGGTGATCTCTGTAATGCAGATGCTGAAATGTACAGAACAGGAAGCATACTTCGAAGCTTCTGAAGCTGCACATGCCATCGAACCGACTGCTGCTACTGCCGTAGGTTGCGGTTACATGTATTATAAGAAAGGGGACATCGAAAAGAGTATCAACTACTTCGATCAGGCTATCGAACTGGAACAGGATCCTATCGAAAAGGCTAACCACTGCTACAGTGCTGCCGTTGTATTGTTCGGTAAGAAACAGTTCAGCCGCGCAAAACAATATGCAAATAAGGCTATCTCATTCAACCCCAACAAGGGTGATGCGTATATCCTGATCGCACAGATGTATGCAGCCAGCCCCAACTGGAGCGACGAAGGTGCATTGAACAAATGTACTTACTTTGCAGCCATCGACAAACTGCAGCGTGCAAAGAGTGTAGATCCTGGCGTAGCAGAAAAGGCTAACGAACTGATCAGAACTTACTCTGCTTACGTTCCGAAAGACGAAGACCTCTTCTTCCTCGGTCTGAAGAAAGGTAACTCCGTAACAATCGGCGGATGGATCGGCGAAACAACAACCATCAGATAATCCGTATGTCTACCAAACAGAAAAAGTTTACATACATCAATTTTTTGAACATAACAGCTGCCGCATGGGCAGCTGTTATGTTTCTTTTTCTGCCCTCCTGCGGCGGAAAGAAGCAAAATCTGGCTGATGCCGTCAGCGAAGGTGACTCCCTTCCCGACATGCATACAACCGGTGTGACCACTTTAATTTCAGACTCCGGCTTGATCCGCTACAAGATCGTAACGGAAGAATGGCTGATCTACAGCAAACGGAACCCTCCTTTCTGGGCTTTCGAAAAAGGCCTCTACATGGAAAAGTTTGACACACTCTTCCACATAGATGCCAGTATCAAGGCTGATACTGCTTATTATTACGAAACCAAGAAACTGTGGGAACTGCGTGGAAATGTACATATACAAAGCCAGCGCGGAGATAAATTCGATACCCAGCTCATGTACTGGGATCAGGGCAAGGAAAAAATCTATTCCGACCGCTTCATCCGGATAGAACAGCCGGACGGCCTGTTGATGGGGTATGGATTTGAATCGAACCAGACCATGACCGAATATCAGGTATTCAACAGTTCCGGAACACGTATCGTAGAGGACAAAGCTCCCCAGGATACAACTCAGACCAATCAGCAGAGAAATTAATACCAACATGGGACTTATCATACAACTGATTATATCGATGGCGTTTTCCGCGTTCTTTTCAGGAATGGAAATCGCCTTTGTTTCATCCAATAAACTGCGCTTCGAAATGGAACGCAGCAACAATCTGTCTACCCGTATTCTGACGGTCTTCTACCGTCATCCGAACGATTTCATCTCATCGATGCTGGTGGGCAACAACATTGCACTGGTCATCTATGGTATCCTGATGGCCGAACTGATCGAACATTATATATTGGTGAACGTACTGACCAACCAGGCTGCCCTGGTGGCCATTGAAACCATCATATCTACACTGATCATTCTGGTAACCGGGGAATTCATGCCGAAGACCCTGTTCCGCATCAACCCAAACCTGACACTCCGTGCCTGCTCGGTACCGGCCTTTATCTGTTATGTGGTACTCTACCCTGTCAGCCGTTTTTCTTCGCTTCTGTCCATGGGCTTTCTGCGTCTGACCGGCACCCGCCCGAACAAAGAAGCCAGCAATAAGGCTTTCACCAAAATGGACCTGGACTATTTCATCCAGAGCAGTATTGACGAAACCAAGGACAAAGAACAGATTGATACGGAAATCAAGATCTTCCAGAATGCACTGGATTTCTCGAACATCAAGATAAGGGACTGCCTGATTCCGAGAACGGAAATCATTGCCGTAGACATCGAGTCGACGATTCAGGAATTGAAGGACACGTTCATTGAAAACGGTATCAGCAAGGTTATTGTCTATAAGGACAACATTGACAACGTGATCGGCTATATCCACTCATCAGAATTGTTCCGCCACCCGCAGGAATGGCAAAAGAATATCCGGACCATCCCTATCGTACCGGCTACCATGAGCGCCCACAAGCTGATGAAAATATTCATGCAGCAAAAGCGATCACTGGCTGTCGTTGTTGACGAGTTCGGAGGAACCTCAGGCATTGTGGCCCTGGAGGATCTGGTAGAGGAAATTCTGGGAGATATCGAAGACGAGCACGACACCACATCCACCATCGCCAAGGAAATCGGCGAAGATGAATACATCCTGTCCGGACGTCTAGAAATTGAAAAGGCCAATGAAGACTTCGGGCTCCATCTGCCGGAAAACGATGAATACCAGACTATCGGCGGACTGATCCTGCATGAATACCAAAGTTTCCCGAAAGTACATGAAATCATTACAATCGCGCACTTCAAGTTCAAAATAATCAAGGTTACAGCTACGAAAATAGAGCTAGTAAAGCTGAAAGTTGAGAAATAATCGTTTTTTTTCGACAGAAGATAGCTAGTAAACTGCATTTTTTGTATCTTCGTGCGCTAAAAGAAAAAAACAATAAACAAAAAAATAATCACTTTAAATGGCAACTTTACAAACAATCAGAAGCAAAGGACCCTTGTTGGTCATTGTAATCGGTCTTGCCCTTTTTGCGTTTATCGCAGGTGACGCATGGAAAATACTCCAGCCGCATCAGGGAAAACAAGACGTAGGAGAAGTGAACGGAGAAACTCTCTCTGCTCAGGATTATCAGAAAATGGTGGATGAACTCAGTGAAGTCATTAAACTGACAAACGGACTGAACTCACTGAATGAAGATCAATTGTCTAACGTAAAAGACCAGGTATGGCAATCATACGTCAACAACAAACTGATTGCTGCAGAAGCTGAAAAACTGGGTCTGACCGTTACCGACGCTGAACTTCAGGCTATCATTGACCAGGGTACTCACCCGATGCTGATGCAAACTCCATTCCGCAATCCGCAGACCGGAGCATTCGATAAAGATATGCTGAAGAAATTCCTGGTAGACTATGCAAATCTGAACAACAGCCAGATGCCTGCACAGTATGTGGAATATTACCAGACTTTGGGCAACTTCTGGAAATTTATTGAAAAGAGCCTGCGTCAGTCTACTCTGGCTGAAAAATACCAGAACCTGATCATGCGCTCACTGATCTCAAATCCGGTGGCTGCTGAAGATGCATTCAAAGGACGTACAGAACAGAGCGACATGTTGCTGGCTGCCGTACCTTACTCTTCTATCGCCGATTCAACCGTTCAGGTTTCAGACGATGAAATCCGTAAGTTGTATGACACCAGAAAAGAACAGTTCAAGCAGCTGGCTGAAACCCGCAACATCCGCTACATTGATGTAAGAGTGGTTCCGTCGGATGCTGACCGTCAGGCTGTACTGAAAGAGGTAACAGACTACAGCAACCAGCTGGTTAACACCAGCGATGATTTCGCTACTTTCGTCCGTTCTACCGGTTCCGTTGTCAACTATGCTGACGTTCCGGTAAACAAGACTGTCCTGCCTCAGGACGTAACAGCTCGTCTGGACTCTGTTGCAATCAACGAAGTTTATGGTCCTTACTACAACCAGGCTGATGATTCTTACAACGCATTCAAGATCATTGCCAAGACGACTGCTCCTGACTCTATCCAGTTCCGTCAGATTCAGGTATATGCCAATACTGAAGATGCAACCAAGACTTTGGCAGACAGTATTTTCACTGCACTGAAGGGAGGAGCTGACTTTGCTGAACTGGCTCAGAAGTACGGACAGACAGGAGAAGCAAACTGGATCAGCGCAGCAAGCTGGGAAGGTGCCGAACTGGATGCTGAAAACGCCAAATATATCAATGCCCTGATCAGCCAGCCGGTAAATGAACTGGCCAGCCTGAATCTCGGACAGGCAACTGTCATTCTGCAGGTAATGAACAAAAAAGCCATGAAAGACAAATATAAAGTGGCTGTAGTGAAACTTCCGGTTGAATTCAGCAAGGAAACTTACAACGATGCTTACAACAAGTTCAGCCAGTTTGTTGCTCAGAATACCACTCTGGAAGACCTGAAGAAAAACGCAGAAGAAAGCGGATATACTCTGATCCCGCGCACAGACTTCTCCAGCGACGAGCACTATGTAGGCGGTGTACATTCTACCCGTGAAGCTCTGAAATGGGTATTCGCAGCTAAGGAAGGTGAAGTTTCTCCGCTTTATGAATGTGGTGACAACGATCATCTGATGGTTGTTTCTGTAGAAAAGATCAATCCGAAAGGTTATCGCGATATCAACTCTGTTGCTGATATGCTGAGAGCTGAAATCCGCCGTGACAAGAAGGCTGAAAAGATCATGGCACAGATGAACGGATTCAACTCACTGGATCAGGTGAAAGGTATGACAGACGCTGTCAGCGATTCTGTTAAACACGTTACCTTCTCTGCTCCTGCTTACATTGCAGTGACCAGAGCCAGCGAACCTGTAATCGGTGCAGTAGCAGAAAAAACTGCAGCCGGTAAGCTGAGTGCTCCTATCAAGGGTAACGCCGGAGTCTACATGATTCAGGTATATAATAAGGATAAGAGTGCTGAAGAATTCAACGCTAAAACAGAAGAATCAAATCTGACCAACATGGCTGCACGTTATGCCAGCCAGTGCATCTATGACCTGCGTACTAAAGCAGAAGTTGTAGACCAGCGCTACTTGTTCTTCTAAAAAGCTGCCAACTTGACTCTCTTGCCGGAAAGGAGAGTAATGTCATCATACAATTTAAGGGTAGAGGGAAATAAACTGATTTCTTCTCTACCCTTTTAGTTTCCCTAATCTGTTAACAACAGAACTCTGCCTTCCCCAGACAGAGTTCACTCTAAAATGATACGCCTATGAAAAAAGAAGTTATTATGTCAGCATTTCTGGGACTGGCATGTACAGGAATCCTGCTGAGCAGTTGCTCTGAGAACAACGACGATCCATCCAGCAAACCAGATCGTACCACCACTGATGAGATGTATTATGCCAATCAGTTTGCACGGGACATGCTGGAAACCTATTATTACTGGAACAAGGAAATAGCCGGCGATCTCCCCTTACTGGATCCCGAAACCAACAATGACCCAATCACAACGGTTGACCAGATCAAATATCACGAAGGTGACAAAGTCATTGACAAATGGACCATGCTCACCAATGACTTCAAAAGTTTTACCAGCGGCGTTGAAGGAGTTGCAACAACCTACGGCTACATGCCTGTCACTTACCTTCTGAGCGAACAGGGTAATGAGTGTATCTCAGCTATTGCCTATGTCCATAAAGGCAGCCCTGCAGAAAAAGCCGGTCTGAAACGAGGGGACCTGATCTATCAGATTGACGGCAAGCCACTGACTACGGCAAACTATACGGAACTGTTCAACAGTTCAAGCATCACACTTTCTTTGGCTGAACTGGGTGCCGACAATGTCATCACCCCAACAGGAAAGACAGTCAGCATGAATGCCGTGGAAATGTATGAAGACCCGATCCTCTGCGACAGTATCTACGACATTAATGGCAAAAAGGTCGGCTACCTTGCTTACAGCAGCTTCGACCTGGCTTCTATTCCCCAACTGGTAGAAATCAGCAAAAAATTCAAAGCTGAAGGTGTCAAGGAACTGATTCTGGATCTCCGCTACAATGGAGGAGGATATGTAATTACTGAAAGTGCAATGGCTTCCATGTACGCTCCGCAGGAAGCTGTCAGCAGCAAGAAGATTTTTGAAAAAGAAGAATACAATGACCTGCTTACAGCTTATTACGAACAGGAAGGAATCAGCACGGAAACTCCGTTCCAGACTGAATACAAGGTGGAAAGTGCAAATCTGAATATCAGCACCAAAGATGCCAACATTGGACTGGAGAAAGTATATGGTATCATTTCCGGCAATTCAGCTTCTGCCTCTGAAGCCCTTCTGAGCGGACTGATGCCCTACATGAATGTAGAACTGATTGGCGAACAGTCACACGGAAAATACTGCACCGGATTCATGCTCGGAACCTCTGACGTTTACGAAAAAGTTCCGGTTGCAATTGAAAACTGGGGAATCTATGTCATGGTCAGCATCTACAAGAATGCCAACAATGAAACTCCCTGTATGCCTGACGGACTAACCCCCGACGTGGCAGCAAGCGATGATCCGTTTGTCATGACCCAACTGGGAGATGTCAATGAAGCCATGCTGAAAACGGCACTGACGCAGGCCGGCAAAACATATCCGGCAGAACAAAACAGCCGAAGCATGAACCTCCGGATGAAAGAAATGCCGATACAGCGCAAAGCTAATTTCGGAAAACGAATCCTATTGCCTGCAACAGCCCATATTCAGCACCAGGGACTGACAGCTGAATAAATATTCCGGTCCGCCACATTCCTAAAAAATAAAATTGCCTTCGTTTCCGCTTTTACAGAAAAGAGAGACGAAGGCAATTCTGTTTTCACGTATCCAATATCACATAAACCTGATAACGGGTCGTTTCACCTACCGGAGTCAAAGACACATATCCTCCGGCAATCCGCCCCTGATCTGACAAGATAACGGGAAAAAGCATCTGCAACTCCTGATGTTTTTTCAAAGCTTCTCCATCCGTCATATAGTGTTCCACGACATACCGGCCACATGCCGGAAAGGCAGCATAACGATCATAGAAAAGACGGGCCACCACCCCCATATTCATCCGGAGGTTAATCTCCACACAGGGATGAACAAGAAAGTTTTCCCCCTCGCGACAGATCATCATATCTACTCCCAGATAACCGGCATAATCCGTTCCGATCATTTTCTGCAGAACATCCTGCAAAAGGAGACGAACAGCCTGCAGGGTTTCCGAAGCTACATATCCGGCAAGCGTTTGGACAATCTGTTCATCCGGCAACAACCGGTTCAACTTATAATTTCCATGCGAATCGGTTTCGAACAAAGAATACCCGACCCAGGTGACATTTCCTCTTCCATCGGCCCGGTATTCCATCGCAAAATCGCATACCTTATTATAAAGAGGTTCTCCCATGATTCCACCCTGGGTACGGATCACCCGGGTCACCCAACCTTCGACATTGGTACTCCACGTCTGGGGAGAAACACGCAACAGTCCTCTTCCACTGCCCGACCAGGGAGACTTGAGCACTGTTTCACCCACTGCATCAACAAACTCATGCACTTCATCCAGAGAGGAACATACCACCGCCCGGCCACAACATCCGGCTACAGACTGCATCTGTGACAGAACATCCACACAACGCTGCCTGCCTGAAAGGTAACGGATCCGCTCCAGTACAGAAGCATCCGGCCAATTATCAACCGCTACTCCCCTTTCCTGCAAATGGTGGACAACCGCAGGATCCCATCCCCAGGGAGACAACTCAAGTCCGGTCTTTTGCCCGGTAGTACAAACGCCAGACGGAGATAATCCGGAAACGGAACATTCATGCAGATATCTGCCGGCAAGCTCCCGGTCGGCCACCATGACCTCTTCGCCCGGACAGGCATACCACAAAGGAAGATACGACAACTCCTCCCCCATCCGGACAATTTCCTGCGGGGGCTGATAATAAGGAGTAAAATTAGCCAGAGCCATATCATGCTCCGGATTAAACAAATAGAGCTTTGAAGCCATCTGACAAGGATTTTATTTCGTTAAAATCGGTAGGATTCTCCCATGAAACCGGTTTCCCGTATCACCGGGACAAGCCGGTTTACAACCAATTCAGGCATGAAGATAAGAATAAATATCCTGATGCACCGGAAATCCTCAGCCTCAATTTCAAAAAAAATAAATTTGCTAACTCCAGTTTGCAATATAACGAAGTATTAGTATATTTGCAGCGTAGAAATCAGAATTCATGGAAGCATTTTATAGAACACACAGCTACTTGGTCGAGCATACCACAGCGCCGGTGCGCCGCGACCTGATGGACGATATAGACTGGAGTGCCCGTCTGATCGGCATTAAAGGCACACGCGGTGTCGGAAAGACTACTTTCCTGCTGCAATATGCCAAAGAAAAATTTGGAACTGACCGTTCCTGTCTGTTTGTCAACATGAATAATTTCTACTTCTCCCAAGTCAGTCTGGTGGACTTTGCCGGTGAATTCGTAAAACGGGGAGGAAAGGTTCTTCTCATTGATCAGGTATTCAAACTGCCCGGCTGGAGCCAGGATCTGCGTACCTGTTACGAACGCTATCCCCAGCTGAAGATTGTCTTCAGCGGATCATCCGTCATGCGGCTTAAAGACGAAAACCCGGAGCTCAACGGGATCGTCAAGTCCTACAACCTGCGCGGCTTTTCCTTCCGGGAATTTCTGAATCTGCAAACGGGCAATCATTTCCCCAGCTACAGTCTGGAGGAAATCCTGACCAATCACGAACATATCGTCAAGACCATCTTGCCCCATATCAACCCGCTAAACTATTTTCAAGACTATATCCATCACGGATTCTACCCTTTTTTTCTGGAGAAACGCAATTTCTCGGAGAATCTGCTGAAGACCATGAACATGATGATTGAGGTGGATATACTTTTGATCAAACAAATTGAGCTGAAATATCTTTCAAAGATAAAAAAATTATTATATTTGTTGGCGGTAGACGGGCCTGGAGCACCTAATGTCAGCCAACTGGCTGCCGACATCCAGACCTCACGCGCCACGGTGATGAACTACATCAAGTATCTGGCTGATGCACGCCTGATCAACATGGTTTACCCCAAGGGAGAAGAATTTCCCAAAAAACCGTCGAAGATCATGATGCATAACACCAACCTGATGTACAGCATCTATCCGGTAAAGGTGGAAGAGCAGGACGTACTGGAAACCTTCTTCGTCAATACCCTGTGGAAAGACCATAAGGTGAACAAAGGAGACAAAGGAACTTCATTCCTGGTAGACGGAAATCTGCAATTCCGCATCTGTGCTGAAGGATGCAAGTTCAAGAGCAACCCGAATGTCTATTATGCCATGCACAAAATGGAACTGGGACACGGTAACCAGATTCCGTTATGGCTGTTCGGCTTCCTCTATTAAGAACCAGATTTTATTACTCAATATTTAATTAGTAATTGTATGACTAAACAAAAAAAATTCATCACTTGTGATGGTAACCAGGCTGCAGCACATATTTCATATATGTTCTCAGAAGTTGCAGCTATTTATCCTATCACCCCGTCTTCTACAATGGCTGAATATGTAGATGAATGGGCTGCCGCAGGTCGTAAAAACATCTTCGGTGAAACTGTTTTGGTTCAAGAAATGCAATCTGAAGGTGGTGCTGCCGGTGCAGTACACGGTTCTCTTCAGGCTGGTGCATTGACAACTACTTATACTGCTTCTCAGGGTCTTCTGCTGATGATCCCTAACATGTACAAGATTGCAGGTGAATTCCTTCCTTGCGTCTTCCATGTATCTGCCCGTACTCTGGCTTCACATGCACTGTGTATCTTCGGTGACCACCAGGATGTTATGTCTTGCCGTCAGACCGGTTTCGCTATGCTGTGCGAAGGATCTGTACAGGAAGTTATGGATTTGGCCGGTGTTGCTCACCTGTCAACAATCAAATCACGCGTACCGTTCGTAAACTTCTTCGACGGTTTCCGTACTTCACATGAAATCCAGAAGATCGAAATGCTGGAAAACGAAGACCTGGCTCCGCTGGTAGACCAGAAAGCCTTGGCTGAATTCCGTGAACGTGCACTGAGCCCCAACAAACCGGTTGCTCGTGGTATGGCTGAAAACCCGGATCACTTCTTCCAGCACAGAGAATCTTGCAATCCGTTCTATGAAGCAGTTCCTGCTATCGTAGAAGAATACATGAACGAAATCAACAAGATCACAGGACGTAACTACGGCTTGTTCAACTACTACGGTGCTGAAGATGCTGAACGCGTAATCATCGCTATGGGTTCTGTAACTGAAGCTGCCCGCGAAGCTATCGACCATCTGGTAGCTAACGGTGAAAAAGTTGGTTTGGTTGCTGTTCATCTGTATCGTCCGTTCTCTGCTAAGCACTTCCTGGCTGCTGTACCTAAGACTGCAAAACGTATCGCAGTTCTTGACCGTACCAAAGAACCGGGTGCAAACGGCGAACCTCTGTATCTGGATGTTAAAGACTGCTTCTACGGACAGGAAAATGCTCCGGTTATCGTAGGCGGACGCTACGGTCTGGGTTCTAAGGATACTACTCCGGCTCAGATTCTGTCTGTATATGAAAACCTGTCTTTGCCGACTCCGAAAGATCACTTCACTATCGGTATCGTAGACGATGTAACTTTCACTTCTCTGCCTAAGAAAGAAGAAATCGCACTGGGTGGCGAAGGTATGTTCGAAGCTAAGTTCTACGGTCTGGGTGCTGACGGTACTGTAGGTGCCAACAAGAACTCAGTGAAGATCATCGGTGACAACACTAACAAATATTGCCAGGCTTACTTCTCTTACGACTCTAAGAAATCTGGTGGTTTCACTTGCTCTCACCTGCGTTTCGGTGATCACCCGATCCGTTCTACTTATCTGGTAACTACTCCTAACTTCGTAGCTTGCCACGTACAGGCTTACCTGCACATGTACGATGTAACCCGCGGTCTGCGTAAGAACGGTACATTCTTGCTGAACACTATCTGGGAAGGTGAAGAACTGGCTAAGAACCTGCCTAACAAGGTTAAGAAATATTTCGCAGAAAACAACATTACTGTTTACTATATCAACGCTACTAAGATTGCTCAGGAAATTGGTCTGGGTAACCGTACCAACACCATCCTGCAGTCTGCATTCTTCCGTATCACTGGCGTAATTCCAGTTGACCTGGCTGTTGAACAGATGAAGAAATTCATCGTGAAGTCTTACGGTAAGAAGGGTGAAGACGTGGTCAACAAGAACTACGCTGCCGTTGACCGTGGTGGTGAATACAAACAGCTGACTGTTGATCCGGCATGGGCTAGCCTGGAAGTAGAAGGCGCTGCTGCCAACAACGATCCTGCATTCATCAACGAAGTTGTTCGTCCGATCAATGCTCAGGATGGTGACTTGCTGCCGGTATCAGCATTCAAGGGTATCGAAGACGGTACATGGCATCAGGGTACAGCTAAATACGAAAAACGTGGTGTAGCTGCATTCGTTCCGGAATGGAATCCTGAAACTTGTATCCAGTGTAACAAGTGTGCTTACGTTTGTCCTCACGCTGCTATCCGTCCGTTCGTACTGGATGCTGACGAACAGGCTGGTGCTAACTTCCCGACATTGAAGGCTGTTGGTAAACAGTTTGACGGCATGACATTCCGCGTACAGGTAGACGTTATGGACTGCTTGGGTTGCGGTAACTGTGCTGACGTATGTCCGGGTAACCCGAAGAAGGGTGGCAAGGCTCTGACTATGAAGCCGCTTGAAACTCAGCTGGGTGAAGCTGCAAACTGGACTTACTGCTCTGAAAACGTGAAGTCTAAACAGCACCTGGTAGACATCAAGGCTAACGTGAAGAACTCTCAGTTCGCTACTCCGTTGTTCGAGTTCTCTGGAGCTTGCTCTGGTTGTGGTGAAACTCCGTACGTAAAACTGATTTCTCAGTTGTTCGGTGACCGTGAAATGGTTGCTAACGCTACCGGATGTTCTTCAATCTACTCTGGTTCTGTTCCTTCAACTCCTTATACTACAAACGAAAAGGGTCAGGGTCCTGCTTGGGCTAACTCATTGTTCGAAGACTTCTGCGAATTCGGTCTGGGTATGGAACTGGCTAACAAGAAACTGCGCAACCGTCTGGAAGAAGCAATGAAGACTGCTATCGCTGCAGAAGGTACTCCGGCAGAATACAAAGAAGCATTCCAGGAATGGATCGACGGCCGCAACGATGCTGACAAGAGCAAGGCTGCTGCTGAAAAGATCATCCCGCTGGTAGAAGCTGCTAAAGATAAATGTCCTTCATGCGCTACGATCGCTGAATTCAAAGACTATCTGGTAAAACGTTCACAGTGGATCATCGGTGGTGACGGTGCTTCTTACGATATCGGTTACGGAGGTCTGGATCACGTAATTGCTTCTGGCGAAGACGTTAACATCCTGGTACTGGATACTGAAGTTTACTCTAACACTGGTGGTCAGTCATCTAAGGCTACTCCGCTGGGTGCTATCGCTAAGTTTGCTGCTTCTGGTAAGCGCGTACGCAAGAAAGACCTGGGTATGATCGCTACTACTTACGGATATGTTTACGTAGCTCAGATCGCTATGGGTGCTGACCAGGCTCAGACTCTGAAAGCTATCCGCGAAGCTGAAGCTTATCCTGGACCGTCACTGGTTATCGCTTACGCTCCGTGTATCAACCACGGTCTGAAAGCTGGTATGGGTAAATCTCAGGCAGAAGAAGCTAAAGCTGTTGAATGTGGTTACTGGCACTTGTGGCGTTTCAACCCGGCTCTGGAAGAAGAAGGTAAGAATCCGTTCTCACTCGATTCTAAAGAACCGAACTGGGAAGGCTTCCAGGATTATCTGAAGGGTGAAGTTCGTTTCGCATCTGTAATGAAACAATATCCGACAGAAGCTGCAGATCTGTTCGCAGCTTGCGAAGACATGGCTAAGAAACGTTACGCTTCTTACAAGCGTATGGCTGCCATGGACTGGAGCGAAGAAAAATAATCCCTGAGAGAACTATTTTCTAGCTAAATAAGTTCAGAGGACCGCCTCCTGATGGGGACGGTCCTCTTTTTTATGATCATCTGGTCTTTTTTATGATTATCTGGAGAAAACAGCATATGCAGGATCTTCCGCATCTGCCAGCATTTGTACCAGAGCCTTTCTGAGTTTGCCGGCCAGCTTTATTTCCTTTCCGGCCAGATTATTCATCTGATAAGGATCATGTTTCCGGTCAAAAAGATATTCCCCGGTAATCTCACCTTCCTTGAACCTGACAGCATAGGTATACCGTTCATTACGTATGCCTCTTGCACCCGTCTCCGGATTCTTTCCTGTGGCATCCACCTGACTGTACAGCATATACAGCTGGTATTCCGGCATATCTTCCCTACTACCCAGAATCTGTTTGCTCAGATTACGGGTCTGGACTGAAGAAGGTATCTTGTCCTCCAATCCCATCAGAGACAAAATAGTCGGACAGAAATCCTCCACAGAAAGCAATAACTCCTGATCTACCCTTGGCGAGAGTTTGTCTCCCCAGGAAATCATAAAAGGAACTCTCATTGCTTCTTCATAGAAGATATTTTTCCCGATATTCTCATGCATTCCCATGGAATCCCCATGATCAGAAACAAAGACAACGATTGTATGATCAAACATACCGTTTCGTTTGAGCGCTTCAATGATCCGTCCAAACTGTTCATCTACTCCCGATATGCAGGCATAATAATCAGGCAGGCTTTTCTTGAAATAATCAACATACTTCTGATCTGCGTTTCGGAGATGCGGCATTGCGGCTACAACCGAATCAACATTCAATCCTTTATAAAGTTCCTTATAATTGTCGGGCACCAGTTCATAACCCGTATGAGGAGGATTCATGGATACCATCATGGCAAAAGGCTGGTCTGATCCCTTGATACTATCCAGATACTGAATGGCAAGATCGGCCTCATATTCAGGCCCCCACTGATTCACATAATAAAAATCCTCGCGCCCGGCCTGAGAATTCCAGTACATGGGTTTCAGATGCCAGTCGTATGTACCATAAGCCACCCAATAGTCAAAGCCATGTCTTCTGTGAGGAGGACACCATTCATTCCAGGCCATTTCCCCCTTATTGTTGTAGCAGTCGATAAAAGGCTTCACAGGTTTGTCCAAATGCCATTTCCCGATGTATGCAGTATGGTAACCTTCCGAGTGAAGTACATCCGACCAGCAAGTCAGGTCTTCCCGCAATTCAACATCCTGTACGGCTGATTCCGACTGACAGTTGGTAATAACTCCATTCTTGTGCGGATAAGCTCCCGAAAGGAACATACCTCTGGCCGGAGATGATACAGGATACCCGCTGACAGCCTGGGTACACACGACTGCTTCTCTGGCAAAAGAATCAAAATGCGGAGTTTTTACCGCTTCCTTTCCTCTGAAACTGAAGGCATCTCCACGAAACTGGTCAGCCATTATGACCAGAAGATTAGGACGTTCATTACCGGAATTATCCGATACGGCAGTTGCCTGGACAGGAAGTTGATACAAAGTGGATGCAATAGCAGCAAAACAGAAATTCGCGTAATTTTTCATGGTATCTAAGTTTTATTTCAGCAAATGTAGCTATTTGAACGATAATACAAAAAATCAAATTGCTTTTTTATCGGGGTCCTACCATACTCCAGATAGTTAATTTTCACAAAAAACAAGAAGGGTGAGAAACTTTTGCTAATTTTGTAAAACGTCTGAAAATACAGAAAACTGACCGGTACTGTTATCCCGACCATAACGCCGGAATGTATCTGATCTTTCCAGACAATGGGGTATGAAAAACTATATGTACAAATCTATTAAATTTATAAACCGAAGTCTATGAAAAAAATCAGTTTCTTATTGTGCCTTAGCATGACTTTCAATAATCTTGCAATAGAACAGGCATCAGCCAAAGAAACAAACAGCTATGAAACATGTTTTGTCTATGAAAACATGGATGAAAACAAGGTCAGTCTTGAAGAAATCGCCAGGGAATTATTCGCCGATCCTCTGTGTACGACACTGAACAAAAAAGTCGGAAAAAGAAAAATCAAGTCTTGCAAAAGCGAAGAGTTAAGAAATCTGGCCACAGCCCTGTATAACAAACAATATGACACTCAATTCCGTGTAAACTCCTTTAAACCGGTCTACAGTCCGGAAGCACTGGGAAAACTGTTGCATATCGGAGACGGTTACAGCACCTACCAGCATATTACAGGTATCGTACTCAAGCCCGGAAAACACATCATCGTTGTCGACGGTCTGAAAGAAGGCAGCAAACTCGGCGTGAAAGTAGCGGATTTGTATGCTCCCAATCAGGGAGACGAAGACTGGAGCCTTCATTTCGAAAGATTCGAACTCAAAAATGGGATTAACGTCATTGAGAAAACTTCCGAATGGACAGGACTTGCCTATATGGATTACTACTTCGACAACCCGGAAAAAGAAAATACGATTAAGGTACATTTCATCACCGGAGAAGTCAACGGATATTTCGATGCATCCGTAAATACCAACGAAGACTGGGACAGAATGCTTGCCAACGCTGTCTATCCGGTTTTCGATGCAACAGGAAGCAACATACACCTGGCTTACCCGGTAGAGGATCTGAAAAAATATGCACCCGGCCAGGGTAAGGAACTGATTGATGTTTACGAACAGCTGGTGTCCAAGCAACATGAAATCATTGGCTGGAAAAAATACAATCACATCACAAACAATAAAATCTTTGCCCGCGTCAACTACGGATATTACATGTTCCGCGACGGTGATGGCGTAGCCTTCAAGTTCGATACCATGAAACGTGTGGCCGATCCTGTTCACATGCGGACAAAAGACGAAGATGCCTGCTGGGGATTCAGCCATGAAGTGGGACACGTACATCAGCTGCAAACCTATCTCTCATGGGGAGGATTGGGTGAAACCAGCAATAATATCTGTACCAGATATTGTACGCAGGCTTTCGGATACAAGAACAGACTTTCCTCGGCTTTTGCCAATGCTGAAAAGAGTTTCCTGGAAGACAGCAAGGCCGGTACGGTCAGCCCTTCCCGAAGAGCCGGAGGCATGAACGATTCCATCATCTCTTCCTGCAAGGTCAATCCGGACAAAGCTATCAGCTATCTGGAAACAGATGTCTTTGAAAGACTGGTTCCGTTCTGGAAACTGCAATGCTACTTCACTCAAAACGGCTATCCTGATTTCTATCCCGATTTATACGAAAAAATGAGAAACTCCGAAAAAGAACATCCGGAACTGAAAGATCTGGACAGAAGCAGCAACGTGGTTCCATTCCAGCTGAACTTCATCCGGGGAGCTTCCCTACTGGCCGGAAAGAACCTTTATCCTTATTTTGAAAAGTTCGGTTTCTTCCGCATCCTGAAACTTTCATACGGAGATTACGGAGACTACAACTACGAAATGACTACCGAAATGAGAGACCGTTTCAAGAAAGAAATGGAAGAACTGGAAAAACAGCAACTGATCAAGCCGCTCACTCCGGAAGAACTCAACGCACTGATTTATGCTAAAGAAAAAGAGTAACTCAAAGTCTAAATACGAACAAACCATGAAACGAATTTTTCCTCTTTTACTGGGAGGCCTGCTGCTGGCAGCTCCCATTCAGGGACAGGAAAAACCCCTCCCTTCATTATATGGCACCGGAGTCTGGAATGCTGATTCACTTGGCAATCACAGAGTGGTGGTTTCCGTTGACCAGCCCTCAGATGCTGTTCTGGCTCTCATCCAATGGCGGCGGAAAGATTTCAATCCGGAAAACAAGGACCTGATTGTCATTGATGCCAAGACCGGAAAGCGCATCACCAACGTATGCCGCTTTCAGATCAACCGGGAAAAAGGTGAGGTCGTCTTTCAGCCGCAAACCGTTCCGGGAGACTATTACATCTATTACCTGAAAAATATTTCTTCAGGAAGCAAATATTATCCGACCGTAACTTATCCGGGATTTGAAGAAACAGCATCTGCCGAATGGAAAAAGGCCAACCGCCTGACAGGGAAAAAGGCTCCCGAACTACCGCAGGCTACCGTCAAGCAATTCCAGGCCATCAATGAATTCCATTCTTTCTACCCGATGGAAGTGATCGCCACTGCCAAAGAAAAAGACGACTTGCTGAAATCCCAACCAGAGGATCCCTATATTCTGTTTACGGAAGACCGGCGTTACCCGATCCGCATGACAACGGATCTGCCCTATAAATGGATAGAGGACAACCGCCATGATTCTTTTGAGGGAACGGCAGACAAGGGAGAATATTACACCTTCCAAATCGGTCTTTGGGCAGCCCGCAAGGATGTCAACCACCTGAAGCTTACCTATTCTGCTCTGGTTAATTCACAAACCGGAGAATCAATCCCCGCTTCTGCATTCACCTGTTTCAACACAGGAGGTGTAGATGTCACCGGAAGTGTGTTTGAAAAAGACTGTTCCGTCCCCAAAGGAAAAGTACAGGCCCTGTGGGTAGGAACGATGGTTCCCGAACAGCTGACAGCCGGACAGTATACAGGAACAGTAACCGTTCAGGCTGCAGGAATGAAACCCAAACAGGTAAAAGTGACCCTGAATGTCACTGACAACCTGATTGCCAACCATGGAGACAATGAGCCCTGGAGACATTCGCGCCTGCGCTGGCTGAACTCCCAGATCGGCTTTGATGACGAAGTAATCGCTCCCTATATTCCTCTGAATGTACAGGACAAGACCATTTCACTGCTGGGACGCAAGGTGACTCTTCAGCCCAACGGATTCCCGGCACAGATCACTTCTTATTTCAAGGAAACACTCACCGAAATAGGAACAGAAGGACTGGATATCCTGTCCAGACCGATGGAACTCACAACCGGAGAAAACTGGGAGAACCTGGACTTCACCTATACCAAACGTAAGGCCGGTGCTCTGGGATGGCATGCCACCAATCAGAACAATCAGTTCATTATGAACCTGGACGCCCAGATTGAGTCTGACGGAAACATGGAATACAAGGTAGTGCTTATTGCCCGCAAGGATGGTGAAATAAATGACATTGCACTCCGTACCGAACTGGCCCCCAACATTGCACAATATATGATGGGATTGGGAGAAAAAGGCGGCTACTGCCCCCAGAATCTGGAGTGGAAATGGGGCGTTGAAAAAAATCAGGATGCCCTGTGGACCGGTAGTGTCAATGGAGGACTGCAACTCCGATTCTATGACGACAAATACGAACGTCCGCTGAATACGAACTTCTACCACGAGAAACCGCTGCACATGCCGGTTTCGTGGTGTAACAACGGCAATGGAGGTATCAAGCTGAGTGCAGCAGGAAAAAACACCCTGATCAATGCTTATTCAGGAAAACGTACAGTCAAAAAAGGTGACCGCCTGTGCTTCTACTTCAACGTGCTGATCACTCCGTTCCGTACCATCAATCCCGACAAGCAATGGCAGGACCGCTATTATCACGGATATGACTTCATCGACAAGACTCATGAATTCGGAGCGACCGTAGTTAATATTCATCACGCCAATGCCATCAATCCGTTTATCAACTATCCTTTCCTGCGCACCAGAGAGATGAAAGCTTATATTGACGGAGCTCATGCAAAGAATATGAAAGTGAAGATCTACAATACGGTACGTGAACTTTCAAACAGCTGTACCGAGATCTTTGCCTTGAGAAGCCTCAACGGAGAAATTTTCTCCAAAGGTAAGGGAGGCGGATATTCCTGGCTTCAGGAACACTACGACCAGGATTACATCGCTGCCTGGTTTGCCTATAATGTACAGGATGCTGCGATTGTAAATACCGGAGTGTCCCGCTGGCACAATTACTATATGGAAGGACTGGACTGGCTCGTCAAGAATGTCGGCATCGACGGACTGTACATTGACGACCTGGCTTTCGACCGCATGTCCATGAAACGTGTACGCAAGATTCTGAACCGTACCAACCCCGGTGCCATGATCGACTTGCATTCAGCCAACCAGTTTAACGACAAAGACGGCTTTGCCAACAGTGCAAACCTGTATCTGGAACACTTCCCCTACCTGGACCGCCTGTGGTTCGGCGAATATTTCGACTACGACATGCCGCCCGAGTTCTGGATGGTGGAAGTATCTGGTATCCCCTACGGACTGATGGGAGAAATGCTGTGGGAAGGTGGAAACAAATGGCGCGGAATGCTGTATGGCATGACCGGACGTAACCCGGGATATGGGGTGGACAACCGTCCTCTTTGGAAATTCTGGGATGAGTTTGGAATGAAAGGCAGTGAAATGATCGGTTACTGGGTGAAGGATAACCCGGTCAAGACCGGCAGAGAAAAAACCCTCGCCACCATCTACCGTAAAACCGGAACCAAGACACTGGTCTCACTGGCAACCTGGGAAGACCATGATGTAGATGTTACCCTGCAAATTGACTGGGCTAAACTGGGTCTGGATCCGGCCAAGGTATCTCTGCATGCCCCGGCTATTGAGAACTTCCAGCCCGAAAAGACCTGGAAACCGGGAGACACCGTAACCGTTCCGAAAGGAAAAGGATGGCTTATCGTGATTGAATAACCGAAGGATTCCATCGAATAAAAACCATTTATCACATGAAAAACAGAATACTAACCCTGACAACCTGTGTCTTCTGCCTGGCTCCGCAAGGATTTGCCCAGCATGTATCCGTTCAGGAACAGACAGAGACCCTGAAAACCTATAAATTCTTTGATCCGAATCCGGTAGCAACTCCTTCCAACCTGTTCTACCCCTACTTCCGGTTTGACGGATTTACAGCCAAAGGTGAAAACCGGGAATGGAAAACAGTTGAATTGGAGAATGATTACATCAAAGTTACCCTCTTTCCGGAAGTAGGCGGAAAGATATGGGGAGCCGTGGACAAAACCACCGGTAAAGACTTTATCTACAAGAACGGAGTAGCCAAATTCCGTGATATCGCCATGAGAGGTCCCTGGACCTCCGGCGGTATTGAGTTCAATTTCGGTATCATCGGACACGCTCCCACCTCCAGCACTCCTGTGGATTATCTGGTCAGACAAAAAGATGACGGCAGTGTAAGCTGCTACCTGTTCTCCTACGAATGGCTGACACGCACGGCCTGGACTGTGGAAGTCAATCTGCCTAAGGACAAAGCTTACTTCACAACCCACACCACCTGGTACAACCAGTCCGATGTTGATCAGCCTTATTACCAGTGGATGAATGCCGGATACCGGGTCGGCCAGAAAGCCGAGTTCTGTTATCCGGGCGACCATCTCATCGGACACGGGGGTGAGGTTTCCTCGTTCCCGGTAGATGAAAACAACCGGAACATCGGATGGTATGACTCCAATAATTTCGGCAATTCCAAGTCTTACCACGTTCTGGGATATTACAATGACTATTACGGCATCTACTGGCACGGAGAAGATTTCGGATCCATCCATCATTCCAATTTTGATGAGAAACTGGGTATGAAAATCTTCCTGTGGGGACAGTCCCGTGAAGGAGGTATCTGGGAAGACCTGCTGACCGACCAGAACGGCCAGTACATCGAACTGCAGTCCGGCCGAATGTTCAACCAGCCGGCTTCCAACAGTGCCTACACCCCTTACAAACATCATTCGTTCGCACCTCAGATGACGGATGCATGGACCGAATACTGGTATCCCGTCAAAGGAATCAAAGGAGTGTCCAAGGCCAGCGCCATCGGAGCCTTGCACGTAATGCGTGAAGCTGACGGGCTGAAACTGGCCTTTTCACCGCTGGAAAAACTGTCAACCGATCTCAAGATCTACAAAGACCAGCAGCTGGTGGAAACACTGTCTCTGACTGCCAACGTCATGGAACCGGTCACCCTGACTTCCCTGAAAGGAAAAGACATCCCCGAAGGCCACCTGAAAGTAGTCATCGGAGACAATCTCCTGGTCTACTCGGATAATCCGGAAAACTTCGACCTGAAGCGCCCCATGACCCTTCCCGAAGATTTCAACTGGAATTCTGCTTTCGGACTTTATACCCAGGGAGAACAATGGCTGAACCAGAAAGTATGGGACAAGGCAGAAAGCTACCTGAAGAAATCCCTGAAACAGGATGCCAACTTCTCACCGGCTCTGGTACGCCTTTCCTCCCTCTATTACCGGGAAGGCAGATATCAGGAAATGATTCCCCTGCTGGAACGGGCTTTGGGACTGAATACCTATGACGGAGAAGCCAACTACCTGTACGGACTGGCCAACCGCATGCTGGGCAATGCAACAGAAGCAAAGGCTGCTTTTGCCATCGCCACTTTTTCAGCTTCAGTGCGCACTGCCGCTTACGAACAGCTGGGCGAAATGTATGCCTGCGACCGGAACTGGACCAAAGCCGAACAATATGCAAAGAAGAGTCTGACTTACAATGCCATGAATCTTCATGCCCGTCAGTTGCTGACCATGATTTACAGAAAGACTGGCAGAACAGAACTGGCGAAAGAACAGATCAGCCAGGTGCTGGATCAACTGCCTTTGTATCATGGTCTCCGATTTGAAGAAGCCTGGCTGTCCGGAAACCATACTCCGGAACAACTTGCTTCATTCGCTTCCCAGATCCGTAATGAACTGCCGGCCGAAACTTATCTGGAACTGGCCGAATGGTATGAAAGAACCGGATGTGAGGAAGAAGCCATCGCCCTGCTCACCTGTGCTGGAAATCATCCGATAGCTCTGTATCAGAAAGCCTGGCTGCAGAGCAGACAAGGAGCAGCTCAGGAAGCCCGGGAAACACTGGAACTGGCCAATGCCCAGTCACCGGATTATATCTTCCCCTTCCGTCCGGAAACCCTGAAATACCTGGATTGGGCCGAATCACGGTCAGCCAACTGGAAAATCAACTATTACCAGGGACTGATATACTGGACCAACCAGCAGAAGGACAAGGCACTCCAGGAAATGAACCAGTGTGACAATGCAGGCTATGCACCTCTGTATCTGTCGCGCGCACAACTCAAGGAAGGCGAAGCCAGACTGGCAGACCTGATGAAAGCCGAGCAGACAGATCCTTCATGGAGAGCCGGCATGGCCTTGCTGAACTATTATACCGCAGAAAGCAACTGGGACAAGGTGGTAGAAACAGGCAAAAAGTACATCCGGAAATATCCGGACAACTATTACATCGGACTGAAATATGCCAACGGTCTGTGCGAAACCAGACAGTATGGTTCCTGCATTTCCCTGTTGAGCAAGATGCAGGTGTTACCGAACGAAGGTTCCTATGCCGGCAGAGCCGTATATCGTGCTGCTAACCTCTACCAGGCAATGGATCAGTTCAGCAAACGCCGGTATGATGCAGCCCTGAAATCCATAAAAGCCTCCGAAGAATGGCCGGAAAATCTGGGTGTAGGAAAACCTTACGACGATCAGATAGACAAACGGCTGGAAGATTATCTGGAAGCCAAGGTATATGAAAAGAAAGGAGAAACGGCAAAAGCCCAAACCCTGCTGGACAAAGTATCTTCTCATCCTACTTCCACCCGCAATTTCGAATCAGCGCATTTGCTGACGGCACTGGCTTTGCGTGACACAGGCAAACAGGCAGAAGCCGACAAGCTGGTTGCCTCCTGGAAAAAGGATTTCCCGGAAAGCAAACCGGCACAATGGTGTGCTGCCGTTTATCATGGAAACATGGACCAGGCCAGAGAACTGCTGAGCAGCAGATATGCTTCCAACGAGACTACTCCCTGGGAAACCGGTTACCGGGATACAAACTTTGACCTGATCGCAAGACTGTTCAAATAATTCTGCCCAACCGGACTGCTGTAACTCTGTCCGGTTACCAGACAAGAAGGAGGCCCCAAAATCATGTTTACTCCAGACATTAAAGATTTTGGGGCCTTCCCTTTCTTGAAAAAGCCCCGCAGATTTCTGATTTTTTTTCTGAGAAAAAGTATCGAAAAAATCTGATAATCAGACAAGATACAAATTTCTCAGAAATCCGCGCGGCCCCCTGTCATTGTTTTTCGGACATATTCTCTTTACCTTTGCTCAAGTATAAATTTAAAGGAATATGACAAGAAAAAACTTATTAAGAAAAGCATTATCCGGATTGTTGATTCTGACATTGGCCGGATGTCATCCGGGGAAAGAAAAAACGCAGGAAAAATGCCAGACTCTCCAGATAGAGACGGAAACGGAAGCCGGCAGTATCCGCCTGTCAGAAGTGGCAAACGGCTCACTGGTTGTTCTGCCCACCTCCGATTCATTACTGCTCAGTGAAATAAACCAGATTCATCTGAAAAAAGATTTTCTATATGTAGCGGATCCGTCTGCCGTATATAAATTTTCTTTATCCGGAGAATGTCTCGGCGCAATCCACCGCCAGGGAACAGGACCGGAAGAATATGCAAACGTAAGTGATTTTCAGACCGACGGTGAGCATGTGTGGGTATTGAGCCGCAACACGCAATGCATAAACAGCTATTCATGGGACAACAGCTGTACCAGCCGCATCAATTTGGACCTCTGGATGGAAAACATCTGTCTGACAGACAGCAATACCCTATACATTTATACAGGCAATGACATGAGCAAGGATAACCGGTTCCAGCTTCATGCCTTGTCACTGAGTGATTCAAGCTCCAAGCATCACTTCCTGCCTGTTGACAAGGCCAAAGCCCAATATCTGTTTGTAAAGTCAAAGAACATTTTCCAGCAGAACGGATCGCACACCTACTTTACCCAGCTGTTCAACGACACCGTCTACAACCTGAACGCTGCAGCCTGTACCCCTGCATTTGCACTGGACTTCTCAGGCAAGAATATTCCGTCTTCTTTCTACAACCAGCCCTATGAACACATCATGGAGTTCTTTGAGAAACTGCATCAGGAAGACCGCTTTGCATACGGAACAGACTGTTTTCTGGAAACAGACAAAAACTACTGGGCCGGCTATTTCTACAAAAAGCAATACCGGATGTCCATCCTTCCCAAATCAGCTGACGGAAAGCAAATCTGTTTCGGTACACTTCTGGTTGACCAGCTGTATGATTATCCGGTCAATCTGACGGATGTAACATTGTTTGTCCAGGATAACGGACAGATCGTCCTTCCTTTACAGCCAGACGACATCATGGAATATGGCCGCACGCATTTATCCCCGTCCCAGCAACAGGAACTTGCAGACAAGCTTCACTATACAGACGACCAGAATCCGGTGCTGCTGCTCATCCGGGCCATCTGAACCGAAACTTCATCCATTCGTACAACCTAAAAAAACAAATTCTATGAAATCAATACAACGCAACACACTCCTCATCATATTTATGGTCTTGACGGTATGTCTTCCCTCATGCAAACAGGAAGAAACCGGTGAGAAATGGCAAAAACAACGGAATGAAAAAACAGATGTCAGAAACCGGATCCGGGAAATCAGTATGGAAGACGTACTGATCGGAGCCATGGCCAAACCTTATGTTTTCGATGATTATCTCATCATAGCTGACTACCGCTCCATGGAGAAAATGGTACACATCTTCAACAAGAACACATTTGCTCCCTTATGCAGTTTCGGAGATCCCGGACAGGGCCCCAAAGAAATAACCGTCCTCGGAACAGTGGCATGGAATCCGGAGAAGCGGGAACTGTACGTGACGGATCACGGCCAGCTCCGCATTCTCGGCTATCAGCTGGACAGCCTGCTCCAGAATCCCGGATACGAACCATTTGTCAAGCTGAAACTGAACGGTATGAACTTCCCGAACGATTATTGCTACATCAACGATACACTGGCTTACGGCTCTTTCATCCAGCCCACCTCCTCTTCCACTTTCCTGCAGACCAGCGGCAAATGGAACATGCAGACGGGAGAAATCAAGCTCACGGCCTACACCCATCCGGCCGACCAGAAAAAACGTATCAGTTACGCCGTTTCTCCAGCCAGCCAGACGCTGGTGGAATGCAATGGCAGATATGATCTGATCAGCCTCTACAACCTGGAAGGCGAACTGCAATGCAATGTCTACGGTCCCAACTGGGATGAAAGCGGAGACAGAAAAAAACATTTCTCAGAGGTTCAGATCTGCGGAGACAAGATCATAGCCTTATACTCGGGACAAGACTGGAACAAAGGCAATCTGGGGGAAATATTTCATGTGTTCAACATGAAAGGCGACTATCTGAAAACCCTGGTTGTAGGCCGTCCCATCAACTACTTCTGCTACGATAAAGACAACAACCGGATCATCATGAATCTGGACGATGAAATCCAGTTTGCTTATCTGGATCTGGAAGGGTTATTGTGAAGAGTATGACAGAAAAAATGATTATGCTTTGCTGTATCCATTTAAGTTAGTCCCTGTTTAAGAATAGATTGCAAAACTCATTCAGTTGCTGCTGCATGCGTTCCTGTGGAATGAGAATGCGCTTATATTCAGCAATCATGGTAGGGCTCATGCTTCTGCTCATGGCATATTCTACTACTACCCGGTCTGCTTCCGGACAGAGTATAATACCGATAGAAGGGTTCTCGTTAGACCGTTTAACATCCCGATCGAGTGCTTCCAAATAGAATTCCAACTGTCCAAGATCACGAGGATGGAACTTCGTCTTTTTCAATTCCACAGCAACTAATGCCTGTAAGCCACGATGAAAGAATAATAGATCAGCCTTGAATGTAGATGTTCCTATATTAAGACGATATTCCTGATCCATGAATATAAAGTCTTTTCCAAGTTCAAGAATAAACTGCTTCATATGTTCTATCAGGCCATTTTTTAGCTTTGTTTCGCTATGCTTTTTCGGCAGATTAAGAAAATCTACGAACAGGGTGTCTTTGAACATGACCGGCGCATTAGGATATCTTTCCAGTAATCCTTTTGACATATTGTCCTTGCTTCCTAATAATCCTGCATAAGTCTGATTGGAAATGCAACGTTGGAGCTCTCGTTTTACTAAATGCTCTTTATTGGCATAGAGTATATAAAACAACCGTTCTTCGTCGCTTTTACATCGGCATAATATTTCTATATGATTAGTCAAACTCGTTAACTCCAATATCTTAGGCATTTGTCCAATTGCTGGCTGGACAAATTGTGCAGTTTTTGGCTGCACAATTACAGGTATTTTCTGTTTATGGTCGCTCGCTTCAATTTGTGCAGTTTTTGGCTGCACAAATTCAGTATTCAAATATTGTCTTATTGTTGCTATGAACGTTTCTGATGAATACTCATCATAGAACATTACCATATTGTAAATATTTCTTTTGCTATATCCTTTGATGTCAGGGCGTTGGGAACGTATATATTCAGACAGTTGCGAAACAACCTTGCTTCCCCATTCTTCGCTCTTCAGTTTAGCAGATACATATCCGCCTACATGCCATGCTGTGAGTAGCAGCTCTTCATTGACGGCTCTTGAAGCATTACTTTTATGTTGGAGAATAATATTTATGATTTCTCCGAATTGCTGTTCTATTGATATTGCGATGTCGTTATTTTTCATACGCTTAATCTTAATTTATGTTTGCAAGCAGCTTCTCAAGTTCTGCTACTGCTGAACTAATAGTTATACTTTTCTCTTTTATTTCAGCCATCAACTCTGCCAAGGAGTGGTCATAAGATCTATCTTTTGCCTTGCTTTTTCTTCTGGTGTCATAATTCCGATCAAACTGCCTTTCTTTTACTTAATTTTGTTCCTAGATGCTATTATATTACGCAAATATAGCGAATTATATTCCAAATCTCAATTTGTTTTCTCATTTTTACTGAGAAGTCAGTAATCCAGTTCTTCAGGCTAAAACATATGGTCGTTGAAGTTGGATTATGCGGTCATTAAGGCTTCATTATGCGTTCGTTACAACTGAATTGTGCAGTCGTTTCAGCTAAATTGTACGGTTCCTTCTCCAGTACCACAAAGTGGTTAAACCTGACATGGGAAAAGGTGTTTCAGAAGTTTATGGATGTATTCCTTGCAATAGTTCGTAGATGCCAAATTCGGAATGTTCGCTTATCTTTGCCTCTACAACAGTCTGGGAGACATATATAATGGAAATACTTCAAAAGGTGGGAACAATCCTGAAAAAGGATTAGCCTGACATCCGATAACAAGCTTGTTGGAACAGTTTCCTAAAATAATCTGACAGACTGCTGACTTTTTTCAGATTTATTCGTATTTTTGATGCGAATTACAAGAATGTGTGCCGATTGATGCCCAACACCAGCCGGCACACAATAATTTATAGGGGTGGTTTCACAAACTAATGAAAAAAGCACAGTTATGAAAAGCATGTTTTTGTTTTTATCTTTGTTGTCATGTATGCCCGCAGTGGCCAGTAATGTATCCGACAACAAACAAGATCAGGTAGATTTGAATCAGACGGCAACAGGAGGTTACGGGTATTTTATAAACCAGGATCAAAAAGCCTCCGTCTGGTGGGCCGAAGGCGCTTACAAAGTATTGAAAGATGCACCGGTTCCGAGAAAAAGCCAGAGCAGGATCTCTCTGTCGGCTGCCAAGAATGAATACGAATCGTTTATCATTGTGGTAAATCCGGAAAGTGAAATGGAAAACTTCCGCATCTCGGTGGCAGACTTTACTTCTTCTGACGGAAAGACGATCCCCGGTGACCAGGTTGAAATCAGAAAGGTGGAATACGTCAAGGTCTCCCACCCTACGGATTATTATGGTTACAAAGGATATTTCCCGGATCCGCTGCCGTTGTATGAAAAGCCTCTGACATTAAAGGCATCCGAGAATACCCCTTTATGGATTACAGTCCATGTTCCTTCGCAGACTGCGGCTGGCCAATATACATCGGAAGTGACACTTACGGCAGCCAACGGCTGGAAAACTACGGTTCCCGTTGATCTGACGGTGAGAAACTTTGAACTTCCTGCTGTTCCTACCATTCGTTCCGGATGGGGAATGAACATGAAAAATGTGGAACTCTATGAAAATCTGACCACCGAAGAACAGAAACGTGACAAATTCGAAAAATACATGGAAATGTTCAGCCGGTACAAAATCTCTCCTTACGATCCTTTCCTGTATGCTCCGATTCATGAAACCGTTTCCGGAGTGGACTGGGAAGGCGGATTTTATGACAGCAAAGAAAAAGTCAGCGGAAATTACGGCTATAAGGTTGTAGATAATTCAGCCACTGAGAACATAGAAGCCTGCACACGCGAATTGCAGCCTGTAACTCCGGGAAAGACCTATGAGTTAAAATGGAAAGCCAAAAGCCAGGCAGAGAAGCAGACTTATGTAGTAGGTGTAGAATGCTATGATGCCGAAAAGAATCTGATTGTCTTCGAAAACCGTTTTGAACAATTTACAGCGAACCCGGGATGGGAATCATTCACTTTCCCGCTGGGAATGTTCGACGAAGAAATCCGCTATGTCAAAGTCATCCTGTGTGCTGCCAACCGCACCTATCACGGAGAAGACAAAGGGGTTGTCTGGTTCGATGATCTTTCGATGAATCAGAAGGAAACAGACCAGAACCTGCTCGCATGCGGAAATTTTGAAGTGGATCTGGACAAGATCGACATCCAGCTGGATTTCTCTGATTTCGAAGCGGCTGCCAGAAAATACTTTGCGCCTCCCTATAACTTCAACTCCTTCCGTCTGGCCATAAAAGGTCTGGGATCAGGAACCTACTATTCCCGCCAGAATGGTATCTTCGAAGGATTCGAGCAGGGAACGGAAGAGTATAACAAACTTATGAAGCGCTATTTGCAGCAGATTCAGGATAATCTGGAACGAATCGGCGTACTGGGCAAAGAATACATCTACTGGTTTGATGAACCGTCGGAAAAAGATTATGAGTTCGTATACCAGACCAACAAGATGATCAAGGAGTATGCTCCGAAACTGACAACCTTCCTGACAGAACATGTGGCAGGTCAGGATATCTCGGACGTTACCGATATCAGCTGCACCATCTGGCACCAGCTGAACCACGAAAAAATCGACAAGATGAACCAGCGCGGACTGGAATACTGGTCTTATCTCTGCGTATGGCCGAAAGCTCCGTGGATTTCCGAATTCATCGACCACGATGCCGTGAATATGCGCATGTGGCTGTGGGCATCCTACGTCTACCGTCTGAAAGGAGTACTCATGTGGGAAACCACCTACTGGAATTCCAATGAGGCTTCCCCGAAAGGATATCTGCAGAACCCCTGGCAAGAAGCCATGAGCTGGGTAACCGGATACGGCTGGCCTTATGGAAAACAGACAATCTGGGGAAATGGTGACGGACGGTTCTTCTATCCGGAAAACAGAGATCCCAACAAGGACAAAACAACCGCCTATCAGGGATATCCGATCCCGTCCATCAGACTGGAATTCCTCAGAGCCGGTATTGAGGATTACGAATACATGTGCATTCTGGAAAAACTGATGAAGGCGGCTTCGAAGAAACAGGCGTCACTGGTGAAAGAAGCCAGACAACTGTTGCAGATTCCAAAATCCATCTACACCGATGAGAAGACCTACAACAAAGATCCCCAGGTTTTGCTGGAACACCGGCAGAAAATTGCGGAACTGATTGAAAAGTTTATGAAATAAAAAACTGTAGAAAAAATGAGCTTCGGGCTTTTAAAAAAACGTTTCGGCGTTTGCTTTAAAAGCCCGAATTCTTTTTTATAAAACATTTCGACGTTTTTTCAATGAGATAAGGATTGTATGATCTGAAAAATATACTTGCGAAAGTCTGTCGGAAGCAACCCCTTCATATTTTCTGAAGATTCATACAACTCCATAATCCTCTGAGAAAATATATCCTCCGAAAGTGTTTAATAATCAGTATAAAATATTAAACATAGAAGAATATTTATGTATATCTTTAAATTTCAGAACTATAAAAAGTTATAAATTTTTCAGCAACAAATCTTCTACCCCACACCATATTCAGAAAAACATTTAGTTAGGTGCAAAAAAATAATTGAAATATGATATGTTAAAAAAAATAATATATCTTTGTTCAAAATTTAAATAATCTGAATTATGAAACGCATATTACTTCTTGGGTTGTTTATCTGTAACCTTTTGGGGCTGGAAACAATCGCACAGAACATTACAGGGAGCATAATCAACAAACAAAATGAAAAACTTCCTTACACGGCCATTGCCGTCATTGAGCGACAAAACAACAAACTGATCGACTCTGCCATCTGCGACTCTCTTGGTGTATTCCGCTTAAAATCAAGATCCGAATATCCGGAAGGAATCGTACTATATATCACCAATGTCGGCTATAAAGAAAAATATGTGGAGGTCGGCACGCAAGCACAAAATCTGGGAACCATCATTCTGGATGAAGATCCCGTATTACTCAGTGAAGTAGTCGTCACGGCAAAACCCCAGCTTACACGGGAAGCCGACCGGTATTCATTCAAAGTTGCAAACACCAGCATTGTGAAAGGGAACAATACCTGGGGAGTCTTAAAACTGACTCCTTTCCTTCAGGTGAATGACCATGCCGGAATCACGCTGGTCGGAAAAGGAAATCCCATCGTCTACATCAATGGCCGGAAATCAAAATTAAACGGAGAAACCCTGCAACAGTACCTGAAAAGCATGCCTGCCGAAAACATTGACAAGATAGAAATCATGACCACACTGAACAGCAGCTTTCGGGCAGACGTATCAGGTGGAGCTATCAATATCGTGCTGAGAAAAAATGAAAACGAAGGAGCCAAAGGTACTCTTTCCCTTACAGACCAGCAGATGAAGGACAAGAACTCACAGACAGGAAATGCGTTCTTAAACTACAAGAAGAACAAAGTGGATCTGACAGCCAATGTGTACGCACAGCATTACGTGCTCCCCCAGGAATCTGATATAACCTATAATTATCCGACCTCAAAAGCTTCCACCCTCTCGCATTCGGAATATGATTACAACAAACTGACCTACGGAGGGATGGTTAATCTGGACTACCACATCAATGACAAACAGATCATCGGTGTCGTTGTCAATGCTTCAGGCAATGCGTACAACCCCAGCCTGATGGACAACACGAACCGCTATTTCACGAACGGTCAGCAGGACTCTCTGTCGCAGACCAGAAAAGACGTTCACACAACCGGATATCAGGTATCGTCAAATGTCAACTATCGCTATGATATCAAACAGGGTAAATACCTGAATATTGACTTTGACTTCCTGAAATATGGGAATTACAACCGTCAGAATGACATTACACACAGCGAAAAGCCAGAAATGCCTCATACGCTGCTGCTGGATTACCGCCAAAGACAGCATATCAATATTACAAACTGGGCAGGCAAAATTGACTTCAAGACTCCGCTGGGCAACGGATATTCAATGAACATTGGCTCGGAGGTCTACACGACACGCTCGGACGCCAACTCTTTCTTCGGGCACAAAGAAGGTGAGCAGTATGTTGACAAGTACGGACAAAGCAATCATTTCATTTACGATGAAACGGTAGCGGCCGGATTCCTGTCATTCAGTAAAAGTTTCAGCAAGTGGGCACTCATGCTCGGTGCACGCCTGGAATACACACACGGTAAAGGCGATGTAAAAAATAATCCCGAACAGAATTTCAACCGCAATGACTGGGATGTATTTCCTTCTGCTTCCATCAGCTATATGCCCAATGAGAAACACAGTTTTTCGCTTTCCTTGCAGTCTGGAGTCAGACGCCCGGAATTTGCCTTGCTGAACCCGTTCCGCAATTATACTTCGGAAACGTCATACTCCGAGAACAACCCGTTCCTGAAATATATGCGGACTTATAACATAGACTTCTATTATACATTGAACTATAAATATGTTTTCGCAGTCAATCATTTTATCTCGCGCAACAGCTGGACTATGTTCCGTCTGCCGGTAGAAGGAACCAACACAGTACGCTCACTTTTCGACAATTATGGCAACAGCCGGATCACCACATTCAACTTTATGTGGAATGAAAGTCTGTTCAACAACTATCTATACGTGAACTATGCCCTTGGAGGTTACTATAGCTACAACAAAGGACAGATAGAAAATCAGCCTGTCAGAAGATATGGCTTCACCCCGACCCTGCAGTTCATGAATTTCGTCACTCTTTCGAAAAAGTACAAATGGTCATTAGATATCTACTACAACATGATGGGACGGGAACATATGCCCCAGACTCTGAGAAAGACCAATCATTACATGTATGCATCCATACGCAAGAATCTGAAACAGTGGACATTCACAGCAGGAGTCTACAACATCTTCAATTCTTACAATGAAGAATACAGCGTAAATACGGGAGCTGACTACAATTATGCCTTTACGATGAAAAACAATCCGCGCAATGTACAAGTGGGAGTAACCTATAATTTCGGAAATCAGAAAGTGAAAGGTTCCCGCAACAAACGGACTAATAATGAAATCAAGCGGCGTTTACAATAATTTTTTATTAACTTTAACTCATTAGTGTCCCGTTAAAATGGGACACTAATGAACCAATATAAAAAATTATATCTATAAGGATTACAAATTAAATGATGATACCCCTTTATCTTTCATATATAGAATTTGTAAAATATCTAATTCGACATTATGGAAAGCATTTTTCCTTTTTAACACAAAGCTATAAATTAACTCACTTATTTTTCACTAAGTCTTCAAAAACTGCTGAACCATGAAACATCTCTTCCCATGCACTCTCCTGTTTGCAGCCATGTGGCTGATGGAGGCATGTTCTCCTGGAACTGCCGGAACCACCCGCCCATGCATTCCGGAGACATATACAATCTCTAAAGACAGTCTGCTGGATAAAATCAAAGGAGGTTGGGCCGGTCAGGCCATCGGCTGTACCTACGGAGGTCCCACAGAGTTCAAATACTGCGGGACGATGATTCAGGATTATGTGCCCATCGAATGGTATGACGGCTACATCAAGTGGTGGTATGACAATGTGCCGGGATTGTATGACGATGTTTACATGGATCTTACTTTCGTGAATGTATTCGACCGTCTGGGGCTGGATGCCCCGGCGGACTCTTTTGCTATGGCTTTTGCCACTGCTGAATATCCCCTCTGGCATGCTAATCAGGCGGCACGATACAATATTCTGCAAGGAATCATGCCGCCGGCATCCGGTCACTGGATGAACAATCCTCATGCCTGCGACCTGGACTATCAGATAGAGGCAGACTATGCCGGTCTGATGTCTCCCGGTATGCCTAATGCTGCTTCCGGTATAGCCGATAAAATCGGACATATCATGACGTATGGAGATGGATGGTATGGCGGAGTCTATGTAGGAGCCATGTATTCCCTGGCTTTTCTGTCTGATGACATCGGATTCATCGTAAAAGAGGCGCTGAAAACCATTCCTCAGGAAAGCCAGTTCTACCAATGCATGAGTGACGTCATACGCTGGCACCAACAATATCCTGACGACTGGAAACAGACCTGGTTCGAATGTGAGAAGAAATGGAGTACCGATATCGGCTGTCCCGAAGGCGTATTCGTTCCTTACAATATTGACGCAACCATCAACAGTGCCTATATCCTGATCGGCCTGTTATATGGTGAAGGGGATTTCTACAAGACCATAGATATCTCTACCCGATGCGGTCAGGATTCTGACTGTAATCCTGCTTCTGCTGCCGGTATTCTGGGAACCATCCTGGGATATAACCGGATTCCGGATCAGTGGAAAAGAAGCCTGAAAGAAGTTGAGGACAGGAATTTTGCCTATACCGATATTTCTCTGAACAAGGCTTATCAGCTGAGCTTCGGTCAGGCTCTGCAAATGATCGAGAAAAACGGAGGAACAGTTGAAGGAGATCTGGTAACCATCCAATGCCAGCAACCGGTTGCCGTACAATACGAAAAAGCTTTCGAAGGAATGTATCCTACCGGGAAACGGGGGATCAATAAAAAGATCACCGATATTCAGGAACTGGAATTTAACGGAAACGGTGTCGTGATCAGAGGAAATGTCAATGCCTCCGACGAAGAATATGTGGCCGAAGTCGAACTGTACATTGACGGGCAGCTGGCCGAAACCGCCCAGCTGCCTGCTTCCTTCGCCAAACGGCGTTACGAGCTGTTCTGGAAATACCGGTTGACGGAAGGGAAACATACCATCGCTTTCAAATGGCTTAATCCCCAGCAGGGAGTCTCCATACAGATAAGCGAAATGTTGGTCTACAATGCAAGGAAATAAAAAAAATTAAAGAATCACATTCTCCTGCTTCCCGTCCATCCAGTTGGAAAGGTTGCTGAACACAATCGCAGCACGGGCTTCCATCGACTCTTCAGACGCAAATGCGACATGCGGAGTGGCCAGTACATTCGGTGCCTGAAGCAGCGGATGGGCCGGATCAAGCGGGGGTTCAGTTTCGAACACATCGATTCCGGCACCGGCCAGATAGCCGTTCTTCAAGGCTTCAGCCAGAGCTGCGGAGTCAACCACTCCCCCACGGGCCGTATTGATCAGATAAGCGCCCTGTTTCATCATTCCCAGACGGTCTGCATTAATCAGCTGACGGGTTTCGGCAGTCAGCGGACAGTGGAGGGAAACGATGTCGGACTGGGACAGAAGTTCTTCCAACGGCATGAAATCAATAAAGGAAGGTTCCTTGCCGGTCAGATGGCGTTTATTGCCCAGCACCCGGCAGCCAAAAGCCTTGCACAGTTCGGCCGTGCGTGTTCCGATGGCTCCTGCACCGACGATTCCCACAGTCTTGCCGCGCAGTTCACAGCCGACCAGACCGTCTTTGGTCTTTCCCTGACGGCAACGGCCGGCCACCTGCGGCACGTTCCGCAACAGTGACAACATCATGCAAAGGGCCAGTTCGGCTACTGCCTGAGTGGAATAACCGGCAGCATTGCTCACCTTCACTCCACATTCACGGGCAGCATCCAGATCCACATGATCGACTCCCGTGAACGCTACATCAATAAATTTCAGATGCTTGCAGGCGCGGATTACCTCTCCCCGCAACGGCATATTGGCTATGATGATCACATCAGCCTCGCGGGCACGTTCTATCTGTACCTGTATGTCCAAATCCCGGGGATAAGCGTTAAAAGTATGCCCGGCCTCAACCAGCGGACGGGCATATTCACTCAGCCTTTCCGGAGAAATGCCGAGTGATTCCAGCAATACGATATTCATGGTCTTGTTTCTTTAAAATTACCATTGCAAATGTACAAAAATCTATTTCACTACATTCTGTTCGATCAGCAAACAGTCTCATTCCACCTTAAAAGTCCCCTTCAGCCGGATGTCCTCTACGGATGCACCGACAAAGACTTCAAAATCTCCCGGTTCCAGTACAAAATCCATCGCTGCATTCCACAGCTTCAGATCATCCTTCTTCAGCACCAGCGTAACCTTCCTGCTTTCTCCGGGATTCAGTTCAACCTTGGAAAAGCCTTTCAAAGCCTTCACCGGAGTTGTCACACTGCTGATCTTGTCACGGACATAAAGCTGCACCACTTCCGCACCCTTTACATCTCCTGTATTCTTCAGCATACAGCTCACCAGTACCTCCCCTTTCGATGCCATGTGATTCTGTATCGTCCGGTGGTCGGGGGAAATGTCACAGACAAACGTCCGGAAGGATTGACTTCTCCAAACAGGATCCGGGAAATCGCATCTCCTCCCTTTTCACCCGGATACCAGGCTTCCAACACGGCATCCACCTTTTTCATCTCTTCGGGAATGGTATAAGGACGGCCGTTCAGCATGACCAGTACCACCGGCTTCCCCTGACCGGATACGAGATTCAGCAACTCGGCCTGTACTCCGGGAAAATTCAGTTCATTCCGGTCATAGCCTTCACCGCATGTATTGACTTCCTTCGAATTGGCATCTCCCCAGCCGATTCCTGAATAAATGACACTGGTGCCTCCAAGTACCAGTGCAACGACATCACTTTCCCGGGCTTTCACTCCCCCAGTGGCCGTCAATAACATACAGACGGCCAGTTTCAGCCGATATACAGATCTGTGTTTCATAGATTCACCCGTTTTTATTCATAAGATGCATGTGTTTATCACGCTATTAAATCCAAAGATAAATAATTCTTGCTACTTTTGCAGACCGAACCAAATTGTAAACTGATGATTCTTATGAGCCAGCATATCCCTTCCGATAAACGGGCAGAAATCTGCCTGCAATATTTGCGACAGATCGCCGTCAACAACAACCGCGAATGGTTTCACGAGCACCGCGACCTCTACGACGAGGCACGTGCTGCTTTCGAAAGCATGGTACACGACCTGATCGTGCGCATTGCCGCATTCGACCCGTCCGTGCAATATCTGACGGTGGCCGACTGCACCTACCGGTTCTACCGCGACACCCGCTTTTCTCCCGACAAGTCTCCCTACAAACGCCATTTCGGAGCCTACATCAATGCCCGGGGCAAAAAGTCCAACCATGGCGGATACTACATGCACCTGGAACCGGAAGGCTGTCTGGTAGCCGGAGGAGCCTACTGCCTGCCGTCGGACGTCCTGCGTGCCGTACGCCAGAGCATCTGCGAACAACCGGAAACTTTCCACCGCATCGTGGGCAGCGATCCGTTCCACAGCCTGTTTCCCGTACTGGGAGAAACACGGGGGAAAACCATCCCCAAGGGATTTCCCAAGGACTTCCCCTACCCTGAATACATCCGCTGCAAGGATTACTCCTGCTGCCACCCTGTCCCGGAGGATTTTTTCACGGCTCCCGACTGGCTGGAGCGCACAGCCGGAATGTTTGAGATCATGAAGCCCTTCCTCGACTTTGTCAATGCAACCATTGATGAGTTCTGAGACAGTATCATTACCGCAAAGACTGCATAATTCCCGCACAACGACCGCACGATGCAGCCCGATTGACCGCATAAATTCCGCGCAAAGGCAGCATAAGATCCGCGCAAGAGCCTGTAATCAAACGGTCCGCACGGTACACCTGTTCGGGTACATCATGCGGACCGGTAATTTTCCTCTGAATAATCTTTACTTTCTGCAAAGTTCCGAGAGATAAAAACTATGGAAACGCTCACGGATCTCATCGCGTACGCGGCGGAACTCAGCCTCGATAAACTCGGGCGTTCCTGTGGCATGCGAAGGGTCATCGAAACCGATATGCAGGCGCTTGCCTACCTTCCCCGTAAACGCCGGACAGCTCTCGTTGGCTCCCCCGCACACGGTAATGACGTAATCCCACGCCTGATCCAGATAGGTACGGACACTGACCGGAGTATGGCTGCTGATGTCGATCCCTGCTTCCTTCATCACTTCCACGGCCTTGGGATTGACCTGTGCGGCCGGTTCCGTTCCGCCGGAATACACCTCCAGCGAGGCGTCAAACGATTGCAGGAAACCATGAGCCATCTGGCTGCGGCAACTGTTTCCCGTGCAAAGTATCAAAATTTTCATAACGCTATAAGTTTTGTAAAGGGTTATAATATGAAATTGAACAGATAGCCCGACAGGATGATGAAAAAGGCTACCGTACCGAAAAAGATCCCGATAAGACGCCAGGTCATCACCTTCTTGAGCAATGTGGCTTCGGGCAGTGACAGTCCCACCACCGCCATCATAAAGGCGATTGCCGTACCCATCGGAATCCCTTTGGCTACAAACACCTCGATGACGGGCACGATACCGGCTGCATTGGCATACATCGGTACGGCCAGGAGAACCGACAGGGGAACGGCCAGCCAGTTGTCCTTCGACATGTACTGCTCAAAAAATCCTTCGGGCACAAAGCCGTGCATGAAGGCTCCGATGCCGATACCGATCAGAATATACACCAGTACGCCGCGGACAATCCGCCAGGCATCACGGACAATGGCAGGCAGCCGGCGGATAAAGGTGGTGTGATCTTTCTCCCACTCATCTGCCTGAGCCGACGAGTGTGCCTGAATCTGTTTCACCCAGTCGCTGAGATAAGGGGCCAGCCTCATCCGTCCCAGCACGAAACCGCCGATCACTCCCAGCAGGATGCCGCTGACGACATAGATAAGAGTCACTTTCAGTCCGAACGATCCGAGGAACATGGCCACCGCCACTTCGTTGACCAGCGGCGAGGTGATCAGAAAGGCAAAGGTCACTCCCAGGGGAATCCCTCCTTTCACAAACCCGATGAACAGCGGAATGGACGAGCAGGAGCAGAACGGGGTGATGGCTCCGAACAGAGCCGCCAGCAGATACTGCAACCCGTACATCCGGTGCGTAACCAGATAGTTGCGCAACCGTTCGATCGGAAAATAGGCATTGACAATGCCCATCAGTACACTGATGAAGAACAACAGGATCAGAATCTTGACCGTGTCGTAGAAGAAAAAGTTCACAGCCGTGCCCAGGGAAGTTCCGGCACTCAGCCCGAAAATCCCATAGACCAGCCAGTCTGCAAAATCTTGTATCATGTCACTACCTGCGTTTTCAGATTCCCAGAAGTTTCTTCACGTCACTTTCCGTGGGCACCTGTCCCTTCATCTTCACCACTTCATCCACGACTACGGTAGGAGTGGTCATGATGTTATACTTCATCATTTCCATCAGATCGTCCACCTTGGTCAGTTTCACGTCCAGGTTGTTTTCCCTGATCACTTTCTCAATCACCTGATAGGTTGTCTTGCATCTGCAGCAACCCGGTCCCAATACTTTAATTTCCATCTTTCCAAAAATTTAATCAGTTATTAATCTTGTTTATACATACATTATCCAACAATAATAGATGCCGATGAGAATAAATACGACTCCCACAAGGAGATTCATCCACTTCTGCACCTTCTGCATCTTGCCGTAGAAACTGCCCATCTGCTGCACACTGAAAGCCAGTATCCAGGCAACGGCAAGCACCGGTATCGCCGTGGCTACGGCAAATACGGCCGGCAACAGATAACCGGCTGTCACGGAAGCCGACAGAGGGATCAGCATACCGAAATAGAACACACCGCTTGTGGGACAGAAAGCCAGGGCAAACAGAACCCCTATCAGCAAGGCTCCCCAGCCCCCTCTCTTCGCCAGTCCTTCCGCATTACCGCTGAACCCGAACTGGGGCAGGTTCAGTCTGTCGCCCACGAGCATGAACAGTCCGATGACCAGGAGCAGCGGTCCCAATGCCAGTTCACCCCATGTACCGACCACCTTCTGGATGCCGAACATACTGGATCCCTCTTTCAGGATCAGTATCAGTACCACACCGAGCAGAGTGTAAGCCAGAATACGTCCCAACGTATAGAGCAGACCGTTGCGGAAAATCTTCCGCCGGTCCTCAATGTCCTTACCGATAAACCCCACCGCTGCAATGTTCGTGGCCAGCGGACAGGGAGAAAGAGCCGTAAGCAAGCCCAGCAGAAACGCAGTCAGAAGAGGCGTGGAACTGTTGTCCAGCCATGTCTGTAACCAATCCATACGCTTCCCCGTACTTACTTCAGCATTCCGCTGACCGTTTTCACCAATCCGGCTTTGAACGTATCAGGCGACTTGCGGGCATTGCCGAAAGCAAACTCCTTCTCCAGCACCTCACGCGTGTTGCGCTCAATGGCTATGCAGGTGGCACAGCGCTGTTTTCCGTGAAAACAAAGCACCTCCACACAGTCACCGGCTGCTACATTCTGTCCGGCACAGGTCCCTGACCTTTGCAGGCATCTCCTCCCGCACAGGTGTTTCCGTCGGCACAGGCACATACCCGATCTTCAGATCCGGATTTTTCCTTTCCACCGCTTCCACAAGAAACCAGAAGCAGGCAGACCAGTCCTAAAGACCATACATTCTTCATACGTTTATCTAAATTTTATGATTAATAATTCACCTTATTAGTAATTCGCCAAACTACGAACATGCAGCATAAAAAAGGGGCTTAACGGCAACACCCTTCTTTCTTGCAGAGAGGCTGACCGAAAAAATCAGCAAACATCCGTCTGGCGATTTCCCAGTTCTCTCTATTAATGCAGTATTTCACTTTCGGAGCTTCAATCTCCCCCTGAATCAGTCCGGCATCCTTCAGTTCTTTCAGATGCTGCGAAACGGTAGCCTTGGCTATGGGCAGTTCCTCGTGGATATCGCCGAAGAAACAACTTTCCTGACGGGCCAGAAACTGTAGGATAGCCATACGCGCCGGATGTCCCATTGCCTTGGCAAAGCGGGCCATCCGCTCCTGCTCTTCCGAATACTTCTTTTGGATCATCTTTCTTTTCTCTTTTTGTTTGTTGTTCGCAAAACTACGAATAATATTTCTGACTGCAAAAGAAATCTCGCCGAAACTGAGTTTATTAATTATTATTTGTACTTTTGTTCGATTAGTCAAACATATACACATACAGCATCAAAAAGAAATGATCATGAAGAAAAATCTGCTTTTACTGCCAACTTTTGCAATGGCATTATTCTGTGCCTGCACAGAAAACGTGAACCAACAGGAAAGTACCTGGCCACAGCCCTGCATGGAAGAAAACAGCGGAAACTGGGTTTACAACACCCAGATCAGCGATGAATTTGAAGCTCCCTTCGATACAGCCAAATGGTACGACCACAACCCGACCTGGCTGGGCAGACAGCCGTCGCTGTTCCGTAAGGAAAACGTGCGTGTGGAAAACGGACAGCTGATCCTGACCGGAAAACGCGAGAATGTGGCCGATGCTCCGGAAGGCTACCATACCTTTACTACGGCTGCGGTACAAAGCAAGAAAAAGGTACTCTACGGCTTCTTTGAAATCAAATGCAAGCCGATGAACTCTGCCCTGTCGAGTGCATTCTGGCTGTACACCCAGGATTCCATCAAACAGGAAGAAATTGACATTTTTGAGATCTGCGGACGCAACGATGCGGCTCCTTCTTATGAAAAAATTTATTTCGCTACTTCGCATTACATCCTCAAGAAACAGAACCTGCAGATCAGTGACCACGTGGAACACCTGACAGAAGGCCGCTGGGCTGACCAGTGGATCACAGCCGGACTGAAATGGACACGTGATGAACTGGTGTGGTACGTCAACGGAAAAGAAATACGTCACCGGAAAAACGATTTCTGGCATTCACCCGAAACCATTAATTTCGACAGCGAAGCCTTCCCGAACTGGTGGGGACTGCCTTCCGACCAGGACAACGGAGGAGAATTCCAGATCGAGTATTTCCGCTACTGGACCGAAAAAGACCAGCCGTCACTGCAGACCGTTTACATCAATGACATGAAAGAATAACTTTAATAAAGATTATATATGAAATACCTGATCGTATCCGATATCCACGGATCCCTGCCTGCTCTGGAAAAAGTGCTGGCTTTCTACCGCGAACAACAGTGTGACCTGCTCTGCATTCTGGGCGATATCCTGAACTACGGACCGCGCAACGGTCTTCCCGAAGGACTCGACCCGAAAGGCATTGCCGAACGACTGAACGCAATGGCCGGAGAAATCGTTGCCATACGCGGCAACTGCGACTCGGAAGTGGACCAGATGCTGCTGGACTTCCCGATCCTTTCCGACTATACGCTCGTGGTAGACAACGGCAAACGTCTCTTCCTGACCCACGGACACATTTACAACGAAGAAAAACGTCCCAAGGCTGTCACCGACTGCTTTTTCTACGGACATACGCATCTCTGGAAACTGGAACGTCAGGCAGACGGCGTGGTCTGCAATACGGGTTCGGTAACCTTCCCCAAGGGAGGAAACGTACCGACCTTTGCCACTTACGAAAACGGAACCGTCACGGTGTACCGTCTTGACGGTGAACCGCTGGCCAGTCTCACGCTGGATAAATAAAAACCACAGAGGGTACCGGTTACAACCGGTACCCTACTTTCAGCATCAGATCGTATGTGGAATAGTCCACGTCATCATAATATCTGTAATTCGTCTTCCGGTTAAAGAAACGGTTGGAAAGAACAACACTCCACTGCTTCCCGAACTGGTAAGCCAGCTGGACAGAAGCGACCGTCAGTCGCGCATTGCTTCTGTCTCCCTGTACATTCAGCGCATTCGGATCGTCTACCGTACTCCAGTCCAGATCCGGATCATACCCCTTCCAGGTAAATATATGATAATTCTCCAGATTCAGCAGCAGAGCAAACCGCCTGTTGCAGATCCATCCTACTCCTCCCTTGATGCTGTATCCGCTTCCCAGGTTATAATCCCTCTTGCCCAGCTTCATGTAGTCTGAAAGACTGGCTCCCAATGCCACTCCGTTGGCATACAGTTCTCCAAAGAACATGGTCTTCTTTCCCGGTTCCGGATTCTTGTAATAGATGGTGCCCAGGCCGACAGCAGCAGCTTCCGAGATACGGTAAGGCGCAACAAGCCGGTCATTCTTCTCATTGATATCCGAGTTGTAATAATCAAAATGCTGGAAGACTCCCATCATCAGTGAACGGTTTTTCCGCTGCCATACATTCTTTCCCCACAAGGCACCGATGGCATTCACCTGACTGATAAGCGGCTGGTTGATCACATCCAGTCCCATTTTGAAACGGAACCATTCATAGGGTGTATAATGTTCATCATCAAAAGGATTTCCGTAATTCAGGGCCATGTCCACATGCAGACTGGAAGATCCCTTCCTGGACTTCTCCTCATCGGCCAGAAAACGGGGACCGAGACTGACTACAAAATTGACCGGAACGTTCGAATAGCTGCGCCCCTTATAACTTCGCCGTTTCCAGGCCTCCCCCGTGATCAGCCGGTTAATGGCCCGCATCGGCGAGATGATTCCAGCAAGCAGTTCCCGCCCGGCACGTTCCCATCCGCTGGTACGGTTGTCAATGAACAGATCGGACACCCGGAAAGTTATCTCTCCCAGTGCAACCCCTCCGAAAGTAGTGGCCAGCATATCATTGGGAGACGGTGCCTCTGTTTCCATGAAAAATTCCCACATCAGGCTTCCGCCGGCTGCATAGGGAATGGACTGCCAGAAATTCAGTCCGTTGCTGCGTGCGGCATTAAAATACAGTCCGCCATGATAAGGATGGGAAAACAAATTGGTGGTAAACTGATCACTGTCCCACATCAGCCCGCGTCTGAAATTGTTCCTGATCGTTTTCCCGTTGATCCGGGCCCAGCTTTCATTGACGATAAAGCGGTCGAATGCCCAGACAGCCAGGTTAGTTCCAATCACCTCACCCGCCGCCCGCAATGGTTTCGGCTTCCAGATTGTAACGGAATCACTGACATAATAACGGGATTCCACCTGAGGCAGATACTCCTGAGCGTAACTGTTTCTGAAGAAAAAAGCAGCAAGGAGCAGAAGCAGTAAATATCTGATTTTCATGTATCGGAAATTTGTTTTCACAAATATCCGGAAAAATCCTGTCCTTTCAAAGGTCAGAATCTCTAAAAAAATATGCCAAAAAGTATTTGTCTTCAGAAAAAAGAGGCCACCCGCAAATGCGAGTGACCTCCCTCAACCAAAAAAATGTTTATTGTATAAAATAAGCACCCCTATATCACATAGAGGAAAGATTCGCTTCACAGCGAATATAAAGTAAGTCAAATAGATATAAAAAAGGCCGTTTCCACTTCCATAGCTCAAAAACAGAGACAGACAAGACCAAAGCTATTTCCATCAGAAACGACCTCGTTGCAAAAGTAAGCAATCCCTTATAAAGCCGCAATATTTTTTTGACAAAGAATGGATAAAACAGACCAAATCAATAACTATCCGGTCAAATTTATAAACTAAGTGGTCGTTTTTCACTACCAGGCAAAAAAAACAACCGCTTCGGTATCCAATCATCAGCATCCGGCTTAAAGCTGATAAAACCGATCCATCATTTCCTTCCTGTACTTCTTGGAAACCAGCAGTTCATCACATCCGTCGAAGGGCGGATACATGATACAGCGGTTGTCCTGAACCATCACCAGATAATTCATGTTCACGATATATGACTGGTGTACCTGCACAAACGACTTGTCATAAATACAAAGCTGTTCGGCCGTCGTATTCCGCTTCAGGGGCAGGAAAGTTCCGTCCGACAATGCCACTTCCCACAGCTTCCGCCCCGACAGATAACGGAAATAACCGATCTCCGAAGCATGCAGGAAACGCAGGTCACCCGTAGGAGTCACCATCATAAACGGTTTTTCAGCCGTTGGCACCGGCATTTGTACCTTGACCGCCTCCACCTCCTTTCCCCGTTCTTCCAGACGCCGGATCACAAGTTCCAGTTCCTGCGAATCCACCGGTTTCAGCAGAAAATCGAAGGCATAAGCACGGAAGGCGTCAATCATATATTTGTTATAGGCTGTATAGAACACGACCTCCATGTTCACTCCCAGTTTCTTCCGGGCACGGGTAACCAGTTCCATGCCCAGCATATCGGGCAGTTCCACATCCTGAAACACCAGGTCAGGGCGTACCTTTTCGATCAGTTTCAGCCCTGCCGCTCCATTGTGTGCCACCCCTTCCACCACAATCTGTCCGTATGGCTTCAAGGCCAGACAGAGATTGTCGATGGCACTCTCTTCGTCATCTATAATTACTGTTCGATAAATCTTATTCATAGTGTTATTTGGTTAATCGGTAAGAATAATGCAAAGGAATGGTGAAACGCACTTCACATCCTGTTTCTCCGTCTTCCACCGGCACATTGCTGATGGTCATGACAATAGACTGCCGGTTGTATGAATTGAGCAGCTGAATAGTCTGGGTAATCACCTTCATTCCGGTTCCCGTTCCCCGGTTCACACTCTGCCGTCGGTAGCCTCCTCCGTTGTCGCACACCGTGGCTACGACTCTCTCTCCTTCCTGCATCACCCTGATCCACAGTCTGCGTTTGCCTTCCTTCAGGCGGAGAGCATGCTTGATGGCATTCTCCACCGGAATCTGAAGCAGCATGGAAGGCACACGTACCACATTCAGATCGACATCGCCCGTTGAGACTTCAAACCGGAACTCCTCTCCCAGCGACTTCTGCTCCAGACTGACGTACGTATGGACAAAATCCAGTTCATCAGCCAGAGTCACGGCCAGACTGTCTGTCAGTTCCAGGTTACGCCGCATCAGCTTGATCAGTCCCATCAGGTTCGTGTTATCCGGGTTTTCCTTCCGTTCGCTCACTTCCCGGTTGAGCACATTAAAGATGAAATGCGGCGAAATCCGGTTACGGATATTCTCCAGACGCAGGGAAGTAATGGCCGTCTGCAGTTTCCAGCGTTCCTTGTCGATCTTTCTCCGGCGATACAGATACAGAGCCAGTGCAGCCGTACCCAGCAGCAAAATGCAACCCACAAGTCCATAAAGCCACTGATGCAAATGAAGCAGCTGGTTTTCCTTCTGCTGAATGGAAATTTCCTTCTGCATCAGCGTACTGTCCTGACGGTATTTCAGTGCAATCTCCGCGGCACGCATCTTCACACGCTCACTGCGGATCGAGTCATCAATCCGCTTGTTCTCCTGCAAATAATGGTAAGCCTTCCGGAAATCCCCGCTCTCTTCATAAAAATGCTGCAGATAGCGGTTCCGGACATTCACCATGTTGGGTTCCACATAATCGGGCTTCACGGCATTTTTCAGGCGCATCCGTGCCAGTGGCAGGTTCTTCTGCTTCAGTGCCAGTTCAATCAACTGCGTATCAATGTAATACAAGGCAGTCTGATTATTCACCCGGCGGAAAAAGTCATAACAGCGGCTCAGATAATAGGCAGAAGAGTCCGTCTGGTTCATCAGCAGAAAGACCTCACCCATATTGATCATGGTCAGATTCCGTTCAAACTCCATGTCGGGATATTTCTGGGTCAGCGCCAGCGAACGGCGGAAATACCCCAGTGCCGTCGGATAATCCTGACGGAAATAATACGAGTTGCCCCGGTTGTTCAGATACACATGCTTCTCATACGGACGCATCTGGTCAAACGAACGTTCGGCCAGATTGAAATAATAGTCACAACGGTCAAAGTTACGCAGTTCCATGCTTACCTGAGCCAGTCCGTAATAAACCGGGAAACGGTCTTTTTCAGCTACCTGAAGCGAATCAAACATAGACAGCGTGCGTCTGTACCAGAAAGATCCGAGGTCAAAACGGCCGCCGCGCACATACGCATCAGCCAGATTGATGCAGATATAAGGAAGCTTCTCACGCTCTCCGGCAGCCAGTCCACAGGCGTAGGCTTTCTCAAAAGCCTTTGCCGACAAATCCATTTCCGACTTCCGTCCGTACAGGTTTCCCTCCATATTATAAATCTGGCAATACAATCCCTGGATGGCAGCATTGTCGTCGCTGCGGTCGCAATATGCCCGCACACGGTCCATCAATGGTACCATCGAATCAAATTCAGCCGTATAAAACAGTGCTTTCGCCTTCAGCAGCATGTTCCGGTAATAACTCATGCTGTCCGGAGCCGAAGCCAGTGCACTGTCCAGCCTGTTGTATATTCCGGCAGGATCTTTTGTCAGAGAATCCTCCATTTCCCGCATGAATGCCTCATAAACTCCCAAATTCCTGCCCTTCCTGTCTTGTCCGGCCCTGGAACATCCGACTATCCCCGCCAGGGTCAGTAATATAATCCAGCCGGACCAATGGCGATATTTCATTTTCACATTTTTAGGTTTCCGCACAAAAATATATATTTTCAGCAGATAAGCCCAAAAAAAATCTCTTACCTTTGAGGCCATAAACCAAGCTTCTTGAAAAATCAAGAGAAATAAAACAATAAATCTGATGAAAATACTTTCGAATGACAAAATTACGGTCCAGATCACAGACCACGGAGCAGAGCTGGCCAGCATCATGGCCAACGGAAATGAATATTTATGGCAAGGCGACATACGCTTCTGGGGACGCCGCTCACCGGTGTTGTTCCCCATCGTCGGACGGTTATGGAACAACCAGTACAACCATGAGGGGGAAACCTACGAACTGGGACAGCACGGATTCGCACGCGACTGTGAGTTCCAGCTGACCTACGAGGAAGAAAATTCTCTGGTATTCAGTCTGGAGAGCAACGAAGATACCCTGAAACTCTATCCCTTCCCCTTCATCCTGCAAATCGGATACCGCCTGCGGGACAACCGCCTTCAGGTGATCTGGAATGTGGAAAACACCGGCGACCGCGAAATGCATTTCCAGATCGGAGGCCATCCGGCTTTCTACTACCGCGACCTCGATCTGAACACCAAGCAGCGGGGATTCCTCGACTTCGGACAGAAGCACCTCCTGCTTCATTACCTCACTCCGGCAGAAAAGGGCTGCGTGAAGCCTGAACATCAGGAGCTCCGCCTGCCCGACGGCATCATGGAACTCACCAGCGACAGCTTCGGATGCGACACCTATATCTTCGACAACAGCCAGCTCCGGAAAATGACTTTGCTCGACCGCAACCGGAAGCCTTACCTCAGCCTGGAGTTCAACACGCCTCTCGCTGCTGTCTGGTCGCCCAGTGCCGTCCACCCCGACGTGCCTTTCGTATGTCTGGAACCGTGGTACGGACGCTGCGACACCGTAGGCTACCGCGGCGAACTGAAAGACCGTGAATGGATCCAGCATCTGGCTCCCGGAAAGAGCTTCACCGGCGGCTATACCATCGTGCTGGAAGATTTATAATCCGTCCTGACCGGCGCAACAGGCCCGGATACAATGATCCCTCTGTTCCCATACTGACACTTACAGCATCAGAACCGGAACAGAGGGATTATTTTTAACCCAGTACGCTTCCCAGATAGAGGAAGAACATACCGATCAGAACCAGAAGCAGGTCAATAGCCTTGCTCCGCAGATTCTTCTCGCGGAAAATCATTGCACCGAACAGGAAAGACACGATCACGCTTCCCCGGCGTACCATCGACACAATGGAAATCATGGATCCGTCCATGCTCAGGGCATAGAAATAGACAAAGTCCGCTGCCGACAGAAACACGGAAATCAGCGGAATGCACCAGTTCCAGTGGAAAGGCGTACTCGTCTTGCGTTTGGGCCACCACAGGAACATCAGCACCCCGCCCATCAGGAAAAACTGATAGATGTTATACCACGACTGGATCACCATGTTGTTAAACTGCTTCATCAGGTACTTGTCGTACAGCCCGCTTGCCGCACCCAGCACCGCCGCCAGCACAATAAAGGCAATCCATTTGTTGTGGGTGAAATCAATCCCCTCCTTCTTGCCCGAACGACTCAGCAGGAAAAACGATCCGATGGCCAGCAGCACACCGATCCACTGATACACGTTCAGCCGCTCGCCGAAAATCAGCAAGGCTCCCACCAGCGTCATCACCGGACGGGTAGCATTGATCGGCCCCACAATGGTCAGCGGCAGATGCTTCATGCCGAAATAGCCGAACGTCCACGACGACAGCACGATCAGCGACTTCACCAGGATAAACTTGTGCACCTCCCAGCCCGCATCAGGCACATAAAACAGGGTATGCTGCAACCATTCCGGACGGAAATGAGAAATCAGGATAAACGGCAGGAAGATCAGACTCGAAAACAGGGTGTTCAGTCCCAGCACGGGAAGCACCGCATTGCCTGCCAGCGATTTTTTCTTGAATACGTCATAAAAGCCCAGCAACGCCGCTGAGCAGAAAGCCAGTAATAACCACATAAATTTGTCTCGTTGAATAACCGGCCGCAAAGGTACGACAAAATCCCCAAAGATTTTGCACAAGTCGCAAACTCTCTCTACCTTTGATCAAAAATACACAGCAAGATGAACGAACAGGTGATCCAGAAACTGAAGATACTGACCGAATCGGCCAAATACGACGTTTCCTGCGCTTCCAGCGGAACCGTGCGCCGGAACAGCCGCAAAGACGGTCTCGGCAACACCGTGGGAGGATGGGGCATCTGCCACAGTTTCTCCGAAGACGGACGCTGCATTTCCCTGCTCAAAATCATGCTCACCAACTATTGCATCTACGACTGTGCCTATTGCATCAACCGTGTCAGCAACGACATTCCCCGGGCCACTCTCTCGGTCTCCGAACTCGTGGATCTCACCATCGAGTTCTACCGCCGCAACTACATCGAAGGACTCTTCCTCAGCTCCGGTGTGGTACGCAATCCCGACTACACCATGGAACGCCTGGTACGCGTGGCCAAAGACCTGCGCGAGGTACACCGCTTCAACGGATATATCCACCTCAAGAGCATTCCCGGAGCCAGCGAGGAACTGGTGCGCCAGGCCGGACGCTATGCCGACCGCCTCAGTGTCAATCTGGAAATCCCTACGGAAAAGAATCTCAAGCTGCTGGCCCCCGAGAAAGACCACCAGAGCGTCTACAAGCCGATGCTGTACATCCAGCAGGGCGCCCTCGAAAGTGCCGAGGAACGGAAGAAACACCGCCATGCACCCCGCTTTGCCCCCGCCGGACAAAGCACCCAGATGATCGTGGGCGCCACTTCCGAAACCGACCGCGACATCCTCAACGTGTCGTCGGCCCTCTACCAGCGCCCCACCATGAAGCGTGTCTACTACTCCGGATACATCTCCGTCAACACCTACGACAAGCGGCTGCCTGCCCTGAAACAGCCGCCCCTGGTGCGCGAGAACCGCCTCTATCAGGCCGACTGGCTCCTGCGCTTCTATCAGTTCCGGGTGGATGAACTCGTGGACGATGCCTCCTCCGACCTCGATCTGGAAGTCGATCCCAAACTGGCCTGGGCCCTCCGTCATCCGGAATTCTTTCCCGTAAACATCCTGACGGCCGACTACGAAGCCCTGCTGCGCGTCCCCGGCATCGGAGTGCGCTCGGCACGTCTCATCGTCCTTTCGCGCCGCTTCTCCCGCATCGGCCTCTACGACCTCAAGCGCATGGGAGCCGTGGTCAAGAAAGCCCGCTATTTCATCACCTGCCACGAACTGCCCGACAAGACCATCCTCGATCTCGGGCCCGCAGGTGTACGCAAGCTGCTCCTTCCCCGTCCGGCCCGCAAGACCGACGACCGTCAGCTGAGTTTCGATTTCCAGGATTAACCCCTAACCCGTCCGCCCATGACCGTCTTCCTCTACGACCATACCTTCGAAGGGTTGCTCACCGCCCTGTTCGATGCCTACGCTCGCAAGACCTTTCCCGAAGCCCTGCTCACCGCCGGCGAGCCCCTTCCCCTGTTCTGCGACGAGGTACATACCGTCGTGACCGATCCCGAAAAGTCCGAACGCGTCTGGAAGGCCCTCCGCAAGAAACTCTCCGCCGCCGGGCTTGCTTCCGTCACCGGCTGCTGGCTCTCCGAACTGCCCGAAGCCCCCATGCTGCTGATGCGCTACCTCCGCAAGGTATTCGACTCTCCCCGGAACATCGAAACCCACTACGCCGATCCCGACGTCCTGGCTGTCTGGCAGCTCGGCCGCAAAGTCAGTGGCGAACGCATGCGCGTCCTCCAGTTCATGCGCTTCCAGAAAACCGCCGACGGCACCTACTTCGGCATCATGGAACCCCTCTACAACGTGCTCTCGCTTACGGTACGCCATTTCCGCGACCGCTTTGCCGACCAGCCCTGGATCATCTACGATGCCCGCCGGCGCTTCGGCTACTATTACGACCGCACTGATGTCAGCGAGATCACCTTCAGCGATCCTGCCCAGCAACCCCTTACCGACGGCATCCTCCGCGAAGACCAGCTCGATGAAAAAGAAAAGCTCTTCCAGGATCTCTGGAAGAGCTATTTCAAAACGGTATGTATCAGGGAACGCCTGAACCCCGTCAAGCACCGCAAGGATATGCCGGTGCGTTATTGGAAATACCTGACCGAAAAACGCTAGAGGAACAGATCGTCCGGATAACTCACATCCGTGAGATACAGTGCATGTCCCGGCACCGACGTACCGGCACTGCAGCGGTTCTTCTCCTCGATCACCCGGCGGAACCCGTCCACGGTCAGCTTGCCGCGGCCCACCTCCACCAGTGTTCCTACCACAGCCCGCACCATGTTGCGCAGGAAACGGTCAGCCCGGATGGTAAACACCCATTCCCCGTCCCCCGTCTGCTCCCAGCGGGCCAGCATGATCCTGCAGTTGTTCGTCTTCACGTCCGTATGCAGCTTGCTGAAACTCGTGAAGTCCGTATAGTCAAACAGCGTCTGTGCCGCCTCGTTCATCCGTTCGAAATCCAGCGGCTGGAAGATGCGCCACGAATACCCCCTGCGGAACGGATCCTTCCGCGTGTGGATATAATATTTGTACGTGCGCGAAGTTGCGTCAAAGCGCGCGTGCGCCTCCGGTTTCACCCGCCGCACCCCGTACACCGCAATGTCCGGCGGCAGCAGCCGGTTCAGCTTGTCCGTCACCACCTCCCCGTCCAGCTCCGTGTCAAAGTCAAAGTGAGCCACCATCAGCCGCGCATGCACACCGGCATCCGTACGTCCGGCTCCCACCACTTCAATCTCCCGGCGCAGGAAGGTAGAAAGTGCCTTCATCAGCGTTTCCTGCACACTTGCTCCGTTCGGCTGGATCTGCCAGCCGTGGTAATTCGTTCCGTCGAACGACAAATAGATGAAATACCGGAACATACTCAACGCGCCGTTATGTGGAAACACCCCTGTTTCAGTTCATACTTCACATAGCAGCGGTCCGCTTTCCGCAAGTCACGCAGCACCTCCGACAACACCAGCTTCAGCGTGTCGGCACTCACGTCCTGCATCGGCCGTCCGTCCGGATCCTCCACCTTCTCAAACCGTTTCCAGCTGATATCAAAAGTCGTTCCGTAGAAATGACACGAGTTCATCGACGCATTCCCGTTGGTTCTCCGCAGACGCTTCACATCCTCCTTCGTACGGGTCACCGACGTCACGATCACCCGGTTCGGATTCAGCCCCTTGCAGGCCAGTGAATCCAGGAAGTTCGCCCCGATGGTGTCCAGCAGCTCACTCGCCTTCGGCACCAGATACGGAATAGAGTGCGTCAGCGAATCCATTCCGTACAGTTCACACGGACCGATCTCGTCCAGCCGGTCTCCCAGATTCCGGGCTTCTTCCCGCGAAGCAATCGGCCGGATACCAATTGCCTTGGCCGACTTCAGCTGCACGTCGTTCAGATCCCCGAACGAACGTCTGTAGCTCACCACTCCGCGGATATTGCGCGGCTCGTTCATTTTCATCGACATATCCTTTTTCTCGCCACAGCCCGCCAGCACACTTCCGGCAGTCAGGGCAAGCACACAACATACCTCCCAAAAACCTCTTTTCATGCTTATTCAGTTTGCTCGTCTAATTTTCATTTACTCATTTTCAGCAGGCAAAGATAGCGAGAACTTACGAAAAGATCAAATAAAACGGAACATGCTGTGACCTCCGGCTGAGAGCAGCAAGAATCAGTAAGCATTTTTCTCACCATGAACGGCATTCGCCACGGTCTTGTAGATAATATACAGGTCCAGGCCGAAACTCCAGTGTTCGATGTACCAGATATCCCCGCGGATACGTCCCTCCATGTCCTTCAGTTCCTTCGTCTCCCCGCGGTAGCCCGTCACCTGGCTCCATCCCGTGATACCCGGCTTCACAAAGTGACGCACCATATACTTGTTGATCAGCTTCGAATACTCCTCCGTATGCTTCAGCATGTGCGGACGCGGTCCCACCACACTCATGTCACCCTTCAGCACGTTGATGAACTGCGGCAGCTCGTCGATGCTCGTCTTGCGCATGATGTTTCCCCACTTCGTCTTCCGCGGGTCATCCTTCGTAGCCTGCACCTTGTCCGCATCCGCATTCACCTTCATGCTCCGGAACTTGTAACAGTAGAACTCCTTGTCGTTCAGTCCGTTCCGTTTCTGTTTGAAGAAGATCGGGCCCGGCATGGTAATCTTCGTGATGATGGTCACGATGATCAGGATCGGGATAAACAGCGTACACAGGAAACACAGCGAGAACACGATGTCGAAAGTCCGTTTCAGCATCTTGTTCCCCAGACGGCTCAGCGGATCCTGCCGCAGACTCAGGTACGGCACATTCCCCATCATGTTGAAATACATGCGGTTCTGCAGGTAGTTATGCACGTTCGGCACACTGTAGAAATGCACCAGGTTATTCTCGCAGTAATCAATGATCGGCATGATCACCTCCCGGTCCTTCGACGGCAGACAGCAGAACAGGAAATGCGTATTCCCGTGCTTTTTCAGATAATCCGTCACCTCCTGCGGCTTGCCCAGATACGGACACTCCTGCGGGAAATGCCCGTTCGGTTCAAAATCGAAATACCCCAGCACACGGTATCCTGCCCAGCTTTGCGACGTCAGTTCCTGATACAGCTCCCGGTTGTTGTCCGCACTGCCCACCAGTACCACAAACCGCAGGTTACCGCCCTTCGTACGGTACGCCTTGATCAGCATACGCAGGCCCAGCCGGAACACCGACACACAGACCAGCACCGCCAGCAGGTACGCCAGAAACAGCTTCGACCAGGCATCCATATATCCTCCCAGTTGCAGGATTCCCCCGCCCAGGATTGCAAAAAACACCACATTCTTGGTCACACGGGTCAGCACCTCATACGCGAACACCTTCCGTCGGTAAAGAATTACCCCCGTATGCATCGCACACAGCAGGTAACACAACATCAGCGTTGCCACAATCTGGAACTCCGATGCCTGGAGTGTCTTCTCCCAGGCCGTATCCTGTGCCCAATGATAAAATCTGTGAAACAGTCCGCCTACGATACAGGTATCACAGGCAATGACAAATACATTTACAAGCCGGTTATACGACTCTGCCATTCCTCTTTTCATGACCTAGTGCTTTTCAATATGATTTTTACAAAAAAATTTTGGTTACTTCATTTTCCCTCTTCCCCGGGAACTCATGCGTTTCAGCTCCCCATTACGCTTCTGATCTCACGCATCTGAGAAGCAATATATCCCGTGTCAGTAGCGCTTCAGCTCCAACTTAGCATAATCCGATTCCAGCACCAGCGCCTTGCCGTCCGCCTTCACGATGCGGAACGTCGTTTCCATCGCTCCGATACCGAAAGGCTTCAGCTGCTCCAGCGTGGCATCCTTCTTGCTGTCACTCGTCCCGGCACGCACCTTAAACTCACTCATCACCGCCTCCCGGCCCTCGTCCGTATAGCCGAAGCGACCGATGAAATCCCCGTACCCCTGCGTACCCTGCCGTTCCGCAATTTCCACCACGTAGCGCGTGATCCCGTAGAAAATCCGTTCCGGCTCATGCACGGCTCCGTCCTCCTTCGTCGTGAAGCGTTCCAGTTTCCAGAACCCTTCCACGCTGCTGTCCACCGGCTGCTTGGCACATCCCGGCATCAGCAGACAGGCCAGTATCAGACCCAGCACCAGCAATGCATACACCAGTGTCGCCTTCGTCTTTCCGCTTAATTGTATCATTTTCATAAACCCTTTTATTATTTTCAATCATTTCAACATTCATTTCCGGCTCCCGTCCGGCATTCCTCCGTCGGAAACCGGTCACCGTTTCCGGTGTCCTAGCGTTTCAGCAGTTCCCCCGTCTTGCGGATGCAGAACGTACCTCCCGCCGTATTTCCCGGCAGATAATTTCCTCGATCCAGTCCCAGAGCCGCCGAGAAACTCCATCCCGCCAGCCGCTTCGGACGGTATGTCACCTCCCAGAGCGATCCGAACTGCTTGCGCGGCTTGTCCAGCGGTGCCGAATAAGTTCCCCAGTGACGGGCAAACGACACCAGCACCCTCCAGTTCCATTCTTCCGACGGATCTCCCGTCATTCCCAGGTGATTCGCCCGGACACGGTTACTCTTGAACACATTGCTGCCGTCCGTATTATATGCCGGTCCCGGCAGGAACGGATGTCCCAGTCCCAGACCCGCATGCTGCCAGCCCAGATACTCCCCGTTCGTATAATAATTGTCGCCGCCGCTCATCTGCACATCCTGAAACGAACCAGCGATGCCGTCATACAAGATCGGCCCCGTCTGATCCTTGGTATTCAGTCCTTCCCACAGCACCCGCGTCACCCAGCGGTTCTCCGGCAAGGTCACCTCCAGTCCCAGATGCCCGTCCTTCCAGCGGCCATACTGCCAGAACATCTGCGAGTGATCCTCGAAATAATGCTCCAGATACGCCCGGAACTTCCAGTCCTTCAGATAATACGACAAGGCAAAGTTCCAGCTTCCGCAATGATTTCCCTGTACATTCTGCAGCGTACTGGCCTGCTTCGGGATCAGCACCTTCATAAAATCCTTCAGACCGTTCGGCTTGTCCTTCACAAACGTCAGGCTGCCGTCCTCATTCTTCCGGTACACCGTTCCGCCGAACTGCGCCGCCGTCAGCAGTCCGAATTCAAACTCCACCGGCAGCTTCTCCCGGTTGCCCAGGCGCAACATCAGCGACTTCGAGTGATACAACACATTCTTCAGCACCGTCTTTCCCGGTGCCGCAAACTCCTCCTGCCAGCCATTGTCCGTAAACATACCGTAAGCGATATGCCCCTTCAGTGACAGCCAGTTGCCCGTGAATCCCAGCGGCAGATACTCCCGGATCTCCCCCCGCACCTGCGGCACGGGACGCGCGTTCATACCTTCCACCATCATGCCGCTGCTGAGCCGTTCATCCTTGTCCAGCGGGAAATTTCCCCGCTCCTTGCTTCCGATACTCAGCGTCAGCATCTTCCACGACACATCCGCATACGCCTGCTGCACCACGAACCTGGCCCGGTCCGGCACTGCCCCGTTGTTCAGCGTACCCGCCAGATCCAGTCCGGCCCCCACTCTCCAGTTCCGTTTCAGCGGCTGGTCATAAGTCACCCCCGCCCGGAGCCATCCGCTGTTCGGCCGTTCCGACGCCAGCCCGTAACGGTTGGACGTCATCCACATCGGCGCATACTCCCCGGCAGACACGTTCACATCCGCCTCCACCCGGTAGCCCAACGATGCTTCCGTTTGGGCAAATGAAGGCAAGGCCACTGCCAGAACCGGCAGCAGCGCCCACTTTTTTCCAAAAATCATTGATTAGTTTTTATAAGAAAGCGACAACTCGCTTATTTGGTTTCATTTATTATCATCCTACAGTCCTTCTATATCCTCTTCTCTCAGTCCCGTAGTCTTTGCTATCTGTTCATTGTTCATACCCAACGCCTTGAGATTCCGTGCAATAGCTATTTGTATTTCCGCACGGCCTTCCGCACGGCCTTCCTCCAGTCCCTTTTTCCATCCGGCTTCACGTGCATCTTCTTCCACAATCCGGCTCACACGATATCGATCCAGCGCCTTATCATAAGCGATGCGGTCCTCCATCGAGAGATTAGCCACGGCAGCAAGTTCTTCCAGACGGCTGAAAACCTGTTCTTTCAACGCGTCAGGCATTCGGTTCCAGTGTTGCATATTCTTCAGTGTATAAATCAGTTTGTCATAAAGAGTTTCACACTCCTTGAGTTCCCTGGTGAAATAAGGAAACTGAAGGAAGATCTGCCGGAAGTGCGGATTAACCACCCTGCCGTTTTCCCGGTCGGCAATAACGGTATCCGTACGGAATTTTTCTTCCAGTCCCGGTTCCCGGAAGTTCATCAGGAAGATTCCGTACACGGTAGAAAGCCTGTATCTGGTGCCGTAGTTTTCCTGCATCGGCTCTTTCAGCAGAAAATCATCTTCCTCCGCATCATGCCCGTCCATTCTCAGTTCACGTTCCTTCTTTCTTTTTTCACGCAAGTTCTCCACCTGCCTGCCAATGGCGCGACACATATAAAACAACGTCCTGTCCAGAAAGCTGCTGTGAAAGCGGTTCTGCATCTCCACGATGATATATTCTCCCGTGTCCGTCAGGCAGTACAGATCGTAGATAATACCCGCATCTGCCATGCTGTCGGAGTGATTCTCCTTGTCCAGGAAAATCAGATTCGTGATACGGTGCTCCCCCGAAAGCAACTCGTTAAGGAGCGTGATAAGCAATTCCTTGCTGGCAGGCTGTCCGAATATAATCTTGAATCCAATATCCGTAAACGGGTTCACAAAATGCCCGCACGTCAAATCCATACCGTCCATAATTTCTCCTTTCGGCTTTTTGATTTTACAAAGAAAGCGAAAAATCGCCAGAAAAACAAATTTCCGGATTATACCCCTCGTTATTCAGTTCCTTCACGGTATACGACTTTCCCTGCGAAACCAGTCTCGGCGGTTCCGACTCACTCAACAGGGCATACACCACATGCCCTACAATGGCCAGAGAAAGCAACAGGCAAATAAGATTTCCGGTTTTCATGGTATATTCAGAATAAAGTTTCACATTGTCATAGGCAGATACCGCCCGTTTACCAGCGACAGCAGCTGCCCGCGCTGCTGCTTCCCGTCCGGATGCCGGCAGCCCACGTGCATCCATTGCGGCAGACCCTGATCATTTTCCTTTTCCGAAATCAGCTGATCAAAAGCCCGCCCCTTCAGAAACTCCCGGCAGAACGCCTTGAATTCCCTCATCCGTCCGTTCAGCGGAATCAGATCAAACGCATAGCCATACCGGTGGGCAGAAGTCGCGCTTCCCCCTACCGCCCGGTTCAGTTCCCGGCAGCGGTACCCCGATGAAATCCGGATGGCGGGCGTTCCCCATCCCTGCTTCCGCGAACAGGCTTCCCATACCTCCCGCAGCGGGTCCAGCAAACTCTCCACACTCTCCGTGATATGCGCCTCTATTTCCGGTGAAGGCGTGTTGTCAATCCCTCTTTCCCTGGCAACCTTCGAGTGGATGCACTCTTCCATGGTGAAATACTTCATAGCATTTATCTTTAAGATTCATGTCCTAAAGATAGCAAGAAAAGATCAGATTTGCAACACTTTATAAAGAAAATCCGCTTAGTCCCTGCGGAAAATATCCCGCGTGTACACCTTGTCCTTCACGCTGTCCAGACAGTTGTCATAGCGGTTGGCAATGATGGCCTGACTCTGCTGCTTGAATGCTTCCAGATCATTCACCACCTTCGAGCCGAAGAAGGTACTTCCGTCTTCCAGCGTCGGTTCGTAGATGATCACCTGCGCCCCTTTCGCCTTGATCCGCTTCATCACGCCCTGGATGGAACTCTGGCGGAAATTGTCGCTGTTCGACTTCATGGTCAGGCGGTACACTCCGATGACACACTGCTTTTCCGATGACGGATCAAAGTCACCCCGGTTGTAATAATCATAATAACCTGCCATCTTCAGCACCTGATCCGCAATGAAATCCTTGCGCGTACGGTTGCTTTCCACAATTGCCTGAATCAGATTCTCCGGCACATCCTGATAGTTGGCCAGCAGCTGCTTCGTATCCTTCGGCAGACAGTAACCGCCGTAACCGAATGAAGGATTGTTGTAGTGCGTACCGATACGCGGATCCAGACAGATACCCTGAATGATGGCCTGTGTATCCAGTCCCTTCACTTCCGCATATGTGTCCAGTTCGTTAAAGTAAGAAACACGCAAAGCCAGGTAGGTATTTGCAAACAGTTTCACCGCTTCCGCTTCCTTCAGGCCCATGAACAGCGTATCCACGTCCTGCTTGATTGCTCCTTCCTGAAGCAGCTTGGCAAATTCTCTGGCCTTCTCCTCCAGATGTTCTCCGGCAATGGCACGGATCGCCTCGTTCTCTTCGTCCCGTCCTTCAATCTGTTTGGGATAGCCCACGATGATCCGGCTCGGATACAGGTTGTCATACAGCGCCTTGCTTTCCCGCAGGAATTCCGGCGAGAACAGCAGGTTGAACTTCTTTCCCTGCAGGGCCGGTGTGTCGCGGAACACCTTCGCATACTTCACATACAAGCTGCGGCAGTAACCCACCGGGATGGTACTCTTGATCACCATCACGGCATCCGGATTCACCTCCAGCACCAGGTCGATAACTTCTTCCACATGACTTGTGTCGAAGTAATTCTTCACCGGATCATAGTTGGTCGGTGCAGCGATCACCACAAAATCTGCATTCTTATAGGCTGCCGCTCCGTCCAGTGTAGCCTTCAGGTTCAGCTCTTTTTCAGCCAGGTATTTTTCGATGTACTCATCCTGAATAGGACTGATGCGGTTATTGATTTTCTCTACCTTTTCGGGGATTACGTCCACAGCCGTCACCTGGTGATGCTGGGATAAAAGTGTAGCGATGGACAGACCTACATAGCCTGTGCCCGCTACGGCGATAGTATAGTTTTTCAAATCGCTCATAGCATTCTGAGTTTTAGCGATAAAAAAGTATTTTCTTATAATTAAAATATTGAAATCACAAAATATAAACAGACTTTTCTTGCGTATTTGGGAAAAAATATGTTTCTTTGCACAAGAAATATATAGCCCTTGATACATTGAAAGGCTACGTTTGACCGTAGCTCACTCGGTAGATGTATGGGGGCTATTTTTATATCCTTTCGATTTGGTAACATCCCTGACACTGCTAGTTGGTTTAAAACTCCAGTGCATATATGGATAATCCCATTTATCAGACGGAATGATCGTTGCTGTACTTTCCCCGATATTAAATCCCGGCTTAAGTCCTCTTATACGTGAATTAATATGTTTATACAACTGCTCCTTCAGCCTGGTTCTTTTACCTCTTCTGTTCGTTTCCGGATCTTTTACTTTATGCTTATCATTCAGTCTGAAACAAATAGCTCCCAATATCAGATCCATCAACTGAAGAGGCAAATGCTTTTTGGAATCCATTTCCCGGATATCCCCTTTTGCCAGTATGATATTCCCCTTGTTAAACACATCATCATAATTCAGTCTGTAAAGGAAACTTTCAAACACCCTTTTATCCTCTCCTTTAAGCGGAATATCATCTATAAACAGCTTCAGCTTGACCGGTCGTTTGGTTGGATTAGAGTATTGAAGTCCGAAAGAATGTTTGATAAACTGATAATTCTCCTTCCTTATCACTCTCATCAAACCATATATAGTACATACAGATCCTGCTTTAAAATTAATAATATTCCTTTGAAGTTATCTGCTAAGATACTATATATTCCGGATAAATCAGAGGAAAGATATACTTTATTGAAACTTTTCCTTGTATATATTAATCAAAAATAATGCATTACCGATGATATATCTCCGCCACATTCTTTTCGGTTCTTTAATCAGGCGGTACAGCCATTCCAGACTATGCTCCTGCCACCAAAGCGGAGCACGCTCCACAGCCGTCACCTGGTGATGCTGGGATAAAAGTGTAGCGATGGACAGACCTACATAGCCTGTGCCGGCTACGGCGATAGTATAGTTTTTCAAATCGCTCATATTGGTATCAATTAAAATTTCAATTTAGCAGTAATAAACTGAGGCACTTTCCATGCCATTTTTTGCAGTTTCGTCCACGTAGGCGGCAGCCCGTGACTCCGGTACATACGCACATCCTCCTGCCACATCTGCTTCCGCTTGGCGCTGTCAGTAGAAAGTCCCCCCATCCGCATCCTTACGATGTATTCATTCAGATACTCCACCTTCAGATCCGCTTCATACAGATAACGGAACAAAAAATCCGAATCCGCTGCAATCTTGTAGCTCTCGTCATACAGACCCAGCCGGTCTATGCAGGATTTGCGGATATAGCAGGTCGGATGCAGGGGAAGCCATCCGTGCTTCACCTTCCATTTACTGTACGAGCCCCCCATCCAGTTACGGATCACTTTGTCTGTATTCTGATACTCCACAAACAACCCGTTGCCGTACACGAAATCCGCGCCGCTTTGCTCAAATTTCCGGACCATCTTACTGATGGTATCGGGGGAATACAGGAAATCATCACTGTGCAGCAACCCTATGACATCTCCAGTTGCTACCCGGATGCCCTTGTTGATCCCCTCATACATCCCCTTGTCCGGCTCCGAGATGATCCGGCTGATCCGGTCTTTGTACTGGTTGATCACTTGCAGGGAACGGTCTTTGCTGGCTCCGTCCACTACGATATATTCAATTTCTGGATAATCCTGGGCCAGCACGCTTTCAATAGCTTGCCCAATGGTTGCTTCACGATTGAAGCAAGAAGTGATGATAGAAACTTTCATTCGAAGAATGTTTATAGCAATTATTGCTATGGGGTACGGAAGAATATTTTCCCCTTGTATATTATTGATTTAGTTGCATAATACCGCAATAATGTGTGCTATTTCATTGAAGATTTAAGGTCGTTGTTTGAGTTTACTATATTTCAGTAAACCTAAAAATGTATTACTTGTTTAGATAATTCTCTTTTAAGAAATTCTTTATTTTTTCTTCGTTAAAATTGTATTTTTTCTTTATCTCATATACTTTAGCATCAGCTAATGTACGATACCAGAATCCTTGTAAAAAGTGCCATAAAAATCCTTCTTTACCATCAAGAAATCCGAGTCGGAAAAAATATCTCAAGATAAAGAAGGCAAATGCTCTCCAAAACAAAGGCAGTTTGATATACTTTAATTTTTTCTTTCTTATAGCTTCAGAATGAGCTCCAGAATTAACGACACTACTTTGTGGATGTAAATTATACTCAGTGAGCAATAAATCAATAGCTTCTTTGGTAGCGTAATTATTATGTTTATTAGTCCACCATGAAATATTATTTAGATTATCGTCAAAAAATGGACACTTCAAATTCTCAATACATCCATCTGTTACATAAATATGCTCATCCATGCGTTTATCTTCCCATTGTGCATGTCCTCGTCTGAACAAACGTAATAAAATGAGGGGAATAATTCCATGCTTAATATATTTTCCAAGAAATTTACGCAAGCAAGGAGCAGTAAAGGCCGTTACATGATCTGGAACATTTGGTAACCTATTCTTCAGTTCTTCTATTAATTCGTCAGTCAAGTACTCATCTGCATCCTGTCGCCAGATCCACTCTGTTGTAAACGGTATATTTTGTAATCCCCAGTTTAATTGATCAGCATGATACTTAAATTCATGCTGATAAACCTTTGCACCTAATGATTTTGCAATTTCAACTGTCTTATCAGTACTATATGAATCTAGTACAAATACCTCTTTGGCATATTTTTGAGCATTCCTTATTGCACGCTCAATATGAATCTCCTCATTATAAGTGATGATATAAGCTGAAACGTCTAACATTTTAATTAAGTCTAGATTTTATTAATTTTGAAGGATTTCCTCCAATAACAGAATATTCAGGAAAATTTTTACAAAGAAGGCAACATGCTCCTATAATGCTACCTTTTTTTATGATCCTTCCAGGGGTCATTGTGACATTTCTACCAATCCATACATCATCTTCTATAATTGTTTTTTTATGGATTGCACGACCTTGTAGACACATTGGTTTATTGATGTCAATTGTTTCGTGATTAGCATGAAATATATAGCAATTAGGCCCCATCATAACATATTTTCCTATGATTATATCATCTGGAACATGACAGTTTATTCCAAGGCTAGATTCCTCCCCTATTTCAATATTAATACCTGAAGCAAAGTATGCCTTACGCCATACATGAGCATTAGGAGCCATTTTTTTGAATATAAACTTGCAGTTAAAGGCTCTTATTTTACCACATATTTTACCAATTAGTGGGAAATCATTATTAGGTAGCCATCTACTAAATGTATAATAAATGAAAAGCGCTATTAATTGAGAAATTTTTATTTTCTTATTTTTAATAATCATAGGCCATTTTTTAAGTTTTTGAAGACTTCTATCAAACTCTTTAGAGTTTGTTCTTCTGTGAAGAAACTAATAAATCGTTTATGTGCATTAGTTCCTATTGTATCTCTAAGTTCTTGAGAATTAATTAAACGATATAATGCGTTTTCTATAGACTGAGCATCTTTACTTGGTACTATTAAAGCTTCTTTCTCATGGGTTACTGTTTCTGGATTTCCTCCTACGTTTGTACATATAATTGCCTTACCTGCTCTCATAGCCTCTAATAATGCAACAGAATGATTTTCTTGTAACGATGGTAAAACAAAAATATCCCAAGCATTTAACCATGAAGTAATATTGCTTTGGTATCCCACAAAATTTACATTTCTTTCTAAGTTAAACTCTTTTACTATTTTCTTTAAATGTGGAGTATGGGGTCCATCTCCTATAATATATAAGCAGAAAGGTATTGAAATTCTTTCTTTCAAATTATATAATGCTTCAAGAAGATATTCTAGACCTTTTATTTCATCTATTCGTCCAACAAATCCTATTTTTATTATATCTTTGGGTAATTTAATATCAGAATCGCATTGTGAATGTTGTGGTAATCCATTATATACTACTTCTAATTTTTGTTGACTAACGCCATTTTTTAACAAATATTCACCTGCAAATTTTGAAACGACAACAACTTTATCTGCCCTATATTTACAAATCCATGCAGTAATTTTATTTAATGGAGTTGTTAGTAATGCTGTTTTTCGGGTTGGAGGATTATAAAGACCATGAAAGCTTACAACTAAAGGAATTTTTCTTATGGTAGAATATCGTAATTTTAATATTTCGATGATGATTGCGCCATATGTACCATGTGTAAAAATAATATCAGGCTGTGTTTCTTTGATATATTCATAGGTTTTTTTTATCCAACTAAAATCTTTTCGATTTTTAATAGATATAATATGAATATTGTTACTAATTAATGCACTACGATCATAATTAAATGACTGGGGGTCTATGCAAGTTGAAACTATATCTATATCGTTATCAATATTGCTACATTGTGCATAGGATAGAAAACATTTGCCTATTCCTCCTGTTGTGAATTTCCAAATTAAGTTTAAAATTTTCATTTTTATCAATCTCTATGAGAAATATTATGGGTATATATCTTCTCTTTTACATCATCTTGACAGTTATCGTAACGATTGGCAATAATAACCAATGACTGTTTTTTGATTTATTACAAATTGTTTACGACATATGAATTGAAGACTATGCTACCGTCTTCCAAGGTAGGTCATAAATAATCAAATTGCTCCTTTCGCCTCAATACGCTTCATTACTCCCTGAATAGGGCTTTGGTGGAAGTTATCACTGTTAGATTTCATAGTGAAACGGTACACACCGATGATACAACGCTTTTAATTCTAAATCGGGATGATGCGGTTATTAATTTATTCTATCTTTTCAGAGATCACATTGATTGCTACTATTTTTATGATGTTGAGCTAACAAAGTGACAATAGAAAGGTCAACATACTATTCCGACTACGGTGACATTCATATCTTCCCAATCTCTCATAATTATTTTAGTTGTTTTTATATTTTAACAATGGATCGTTTTATCTTTCTTTTTGCTAAAATGCTTTTAAAATGAGTAAGGATTCTTATACAGCGTTTTAAATGTAAATAGTCTAATAATAAAGCTACTTTAAATGTAATTGGTAATGTAGGGTGAGATAATATATTTTTCAAAGTATGTTTAATATGTAAATTGTTGGTTTTGATACTGTGCTTTGTACCTAACAATATTGTTGATTTAACACCTAACTTAAAAAATGCAATAGATTGTTTCAATGCTTGGTTTTCACAGTTTTCTCTTATAAAGAATTCTTCAATTTGTTTTGTTAATAATATCATTCCTTTTTGAGTCTGTTCACTAAGTTCTGTGGTGGTATAAGAAGTTACATTTCCTTTGAAATAATTATATAAAGGCTTATTTATGTATGATATGGAATGAGCATAATAAAACAATCTGTATGTAACGCTTAAATCTTCTAAAAAATTCATCCCTTCTGTACAGTTGATATTATGATTTCTATATAAATCTCTTTTGATGAGCTTATTTACAACACTGCCATGCATTTGTCCCGATAGTAAAGCAATAACACAATCTATATTGTTTTGGGGAGGATTGGTCTGGATATATTTTGTCCTATTGAAATATACTTCATTCCAATCACATACTACAATATCAGTATTATCTTTGTGAGCTATTTGATACATTTGTTCATACATATCGGGTTCTACCCAGTCATCGCTATCGCAGTCTATGATATATTCTCCTTGAGCAATATTTCTTCCGGTGTTTCTTGCTGCTGCTAAACCTCGATTATGTTCATGCCTAATAATTTTTGTATTAGGTATTCTATTAGGATATTTGTTTAGTATATTTTTTAGTAAATTGATGCTTTGGTCTGGACTGCAATCATCTACAAAAATGTACTCTATGGATTGCAGAGTTTGTTCAAAAAGTGAAATGGCACATCTTTCGATGTATTTTTCTACTTTATATACTGGAATAATTACGCTTACCTGATACATATATCAATTGATATTATATGAAGTTTTGATTTTATGTATATTATGCGAGTTGGAATAAGTAAATCCTAATAACATCATAATTGGTACAGATATGGATGAAATGAATGTTACGTCTGCAATATTTTGTATAGCCATAAAGAAAAAGATAAAAATAGAAATTTGGTAATTGTGATTAAAAAGGATATTTGCCATATTCCACCTTTTTATCCAAAATATAGTGTATAGAATTATTCCGATTATTCCGAATTCTGATAAAACAGGATAAAATGCATCTACAAGAAAATTGCTGCTCGTACCATAATCAAGTGGTGATAGACCATATACCGAATCAATTTCATATTTATAATATAGAGGAGAATAGTATCGGGCAGCGGCTTCACTACCAAATGAACCAAATCCACTTCCGAAAGGGAAATAATCTGTCAATATTTCTACAGAAGTATAATATAAAACTGTTCTTGATATATTGTCATCAGTTCCGGCAGAGAAATATAAATTAAATTCATCCCAATTAACATAAATACTGAGAGCTACAAGCATTGTAAATATAAGGACATACTTTAAAGAAAAGGCAAACTTCTGTTTAAGAAAGAAACCTAGATAAATAAAGCATATTAATTCGGCATTGAATTTACTTCGAAATGTAAAAATACCCGGTATTAATAAAAATAAAGCAATGCACCAATCTTTTCTTTTTTGATCAGAAAAATATAAATAAGAAATAGAAGATAGAATACAAGAAGGATAAAATGCTGCCGTATTGCTATATAACTGTTCTATAAAAGGTAATATACACCAGCAATATATCCCTAAAAGAAAAAAGAACTTTTTTAGTTTCTTCCTCACTTTTGATGTCCAAGATATATTCATACTGTATATAACATAAAAGCAAATAATGGGTTTAAGGAACAATAATAAATCTAATATGATTGCTTGTGTTTTATTTATTTGTAAAAACAGCGAATAGATAAAATAGAAAAATAATATCCATAGCGATAGAAGAAACTCCTTTTGTTTGGATATTGATGTCTTAAATAAAGCATATCCTCCCAAAAGAAGGGTCGAAATCTCATCAACGTAACTGAATGATTTAGTAAAAGGCGTAAAAATTAAATACGTAGTTGAAATTACATATATGGCTAGTATAAATTTATCGTCTTTTACTTTAACTCTATGTGATAAAGATTGAACTGTCATTTATACATTATTTTTTAATATTTCTATATAGGTATAAAAATATTCTTAGAATATCTTTTATCGTTGGGAAGTAATAATATGATGCTTTCTTAAAATATAAATAGCTTTCCTTAAATTGTGAACTGCTAAGTAAGGCTAAGCCAATGTCCCAATAATTCTTATAATAAATTTTGTTCTTGTTTGGGCTGGATTCAATATCCTGCTTAAATTTATTAAGGAAATGTTCTCTATAAATTTTTATCTTTTCACCGGAAGGTCTGTTTGTATTTTGTGGATAGATATAATAATAGAGCAAGGCTTTTTCCGGTTCTATTTGCTTAAGTTTGTATTTTCTTAAAATGCGCGTAAGAAACTCCCAATCTTGATGTCTTTTAAAACTAGTATCAAATCCGTTAATCTCTAGGCATACACTTTTTCTAAGCATTAACGAAGAAGAACCGAATCCAGCTCTACAAAAAAGGAATTCTTCATACATATTTTCGGGCAATACAATTTTATTCAACTTTTCTTTTACTCCATGCAATGTTATAGTTCGATTTATTGAGTTACAAAAAACTCCTGCCCAACTATCATCCAATTGATTTAAAACTTGTACTTGCTTCTCAACTTTTTCGGGAAAGAACTCATCATCATCATCCAATAAACAGATGTATTCTCCCTTTGCATTAAAAATGCCTGTATTTCTGGCTGCACTACCGTTTTGATTGGTTTTATGGGCGATGTATCTAATTTGTTGCTTTTCTATATATGGTTTGAGCATCTTGCAGGTAGCCAACTGATTGTCTGTATTTTCACCATTATCGTCTACTACAATTATTTCTATATTCTGATAAGTTTGATTCAAGACACTGTTTATTGCTCTGCATATATATTGAGAGCGGGCATAGGTGGGTATAACCACGCTTACTAATGGACTTTTCATTGTCATCTCTTAATAATTATTTGTAGCTTATTGTATAAGAAAACTCTTTCTCTTTGAGACATACCTAATATAATTATTCCACAAAAAGTTAAAATAAAACTGACAAAAGAAGTTATTATAAAATTAATGAAATTTATTTCAAAATAATTGTGAATAACTTTAGAAATACCAAAACAAATACAGGCTATACAAATGTTCCTTAGAATAATATTTATTAAGAAAAAACTCAAACTATATTCTTTAATTAATCGTTTTAATAAAAATATTCTAGCTATTAAACCTATTAATGTTACAACAATTGTTGGTATCATTACCCAATATGGCTCATATCCCATTTCTAATACAAAATAACTAAGAGGTAATTCGCATAACATGATTATACAAATACTTATTTGAAACAATTTGATATTACCTGTAGCTTGCATAGCCGTAACCAAAGGATTAGCCATTGACCCAATTAAAGCAGCAATAAGCGCAAATTGTAAGAATTGGGATGTGTATACTGGTACAGTCACTAACCATAATTGTAAAAGATAGTCAATATTAATCATTATGGGTATAGTTATTAGAGATAATAAAAAAAATGAATATCTACATCCTGTATATACTAATTGTATTGATTCAGCAATTTTTCCTCCCGCATATTGTTTTGTAATCTGTGGATTTAGAGCCATAATAAAATTATTTGAAAAATTACTAATAATTCCATTTACCTGTAGTGCAATTCCCCGAGCAGCATTGACCGCTGTCCCTTGAAATAAATTAAGAATAATATTGGCTGCTTGATCTTTGGAAGAAAAGCCTAAACTTCCTATTAGACTCCATCCGGCAAATGAAAACATCTCATTAAATAGTTTCTTATTGTAACTAAATTTATAAGAACATTCTTTAAATTTTCTTTTACAATATATACCGTAAACAACCCGTATAATTAAAGATACGCCAAGCATAAAAATTGCGTATGCTATCAACTTGTCAGTATGAAATATCATCAATAAGTAAACAATTACCAATTTTAATATTACTTCGACAATACTAATATAAGCAAATGCTTTCATATGTTCATGAGCAGTATTTACAATTGGTTATTACTCAATAGTTTGCAAGTAATAAGTCGGA
>ERZ791746.118-NODE-118-length-85268-cov-4.524955_pt1 | contig 85268 bp, 80 predicted proteins | sample MGYA00510038_ERZ791746 | MGnify/ENA primary metagenome ERZ791746 (study PRJEB30046, sample SAMN00792018) | human gut metagenome | study: EMG produced TPA metagenomics assembly of the A metagenome-wide association study of gut microbiota in type 2...
GAACCGGCACAGATCGGGTCATTTTGAGCGGAATTCACGAGTATTATGAGCCGGAGGAGCTGGTTGGAAAGACCTGCATTGCAATCACCAACCTGCCGCCCCGCCCGATGATGGGCATTGATTCCTGCGGTATGCTCATCTCCGCCGTGCATCACGAAAACGGCGAAGAAAAGCTCCATTTGCTGATGGTGGATGACCACATCCCCGCCGGCGCAAAGCTCTATTGATTGCCCCCTGATCGGGCTAAAAAAGCCTCTCGTACACCAATCCGTACACCAATTTACACCAAGGGTGCACCACGGATGCCGAGAAAAATGTGCGATTGAATTTCAGCCTCGCAGAAGTGATTCTGCGGGGCTGTTTTTTTGAAAACTATATATTCAGATATGAGACTCGGTGAGAAATCACCGGGTCTTATTTTTTGCGCTCACTACGCCTACTAAACAGGCGCAGTGGGCGCTTTTTTGTTTTCTAAAACCGGCACAAAAAATTTTTTTGAAAAAGTGTGGGAATCTCGCAAAAAAATTCGGCAAAGAGAAAGTGAGAAGGCGATGAGCCTTCCGTGAACCTTGAAAATTTTATATACATTCATCAGATACATTCCTGCGCGGAGGCGAAAACCTCAGCCGAATGAAGGTGCGCCATGACCCTCCTGCCCCTCCGGGTGATAACGGAAAGCAAGGAGGCGAGCGTTTCCGAGCCATTCAGAAATATCCGACAGCTACGGATACGGCCATAAAACGCAGCAGGGATAATGATACTTTTCTACGGAACCGGCGGAGTACCCGGCGGGGGTGAGATTCCCATGGACCCGATTCGCTATCGGGCGTCTGATGACTTCCTTTTCTGCATTTTGGGTTCGAGGAAAAATGAAATGCAGCGACGAAAGCCCCAAAAGGTATTTTGAGGCTTTCGTGGATCAGAAATGATTCAAATTCAGAGAAAGGAGGAAACCCCATGGAAAACTGTAAGGTGATCGCCATCACGAATCAGAAGGGCGGCGTCGGCAAGACAACGACCACAGTCAATCTCGGCGTGGGACTTGCAAGCTCCGGCAAACGGGTTCTGCTGGTGGATGCTGACCCGCAGGGCAGCCTAACGGTGAGCCTCGGCGTAAAGAACCCCGATGAGCTGGATGTGTCGCTGTCGTCCCTTATGCAGTCAGTCATTGATGATGAGCCGCTTGCGGAGGGGGCAATTATCCGGCACCAGGAGGGTGTGGATTTGCTCCCCTCGAACATTGAGCTCTCCGGTATGGAAACGGGCCTGTTCAATGTCATGAGCCGCGAGTATGTTCTGAAGAACGCCATCGACGGCATGAGAAAGAGCTACGACTACATTCTGATTGACTGTATGCCCTCGCTGGGTATGATGACGGTCAATGCGCTGGTTGCGGCAGATAGTGTGATTATCCCGTCTCAGCCGAACTTCCTGTCAACCAAAGGTCTTAACCTGCTTCTGCGCTCCATTTCAAAGATCAAGCGGCAGATCAACCCGAGATTAAAGATTGACGGCATTTTGCTGACGATGGTGGATAACCGCACCAACAACGCCAAGGCGATTATTTCCTCGCTTCGTTCTACCGTGGGAGAGAACATCCGCGTGTTTCGTTCCGAGATTCCCTTTTCGGTAAGAGCTGCGGAGTGCAGTCTTTCCGGAGAAAGCATCTTCTCTCACGACAGGAACGGCAAGGTCGCAGCAGCGTATGAGGCTCTGACGAAGGAGGTGACAGAGATTGAAGAGCGTGCAAAAAATCGATCTGGGCCTGACCGGGTACGATGAGCTTTTCATGAATGACGCGGAGCGAAAGGAAAACAAGCTCCCGCGCATTTATGATATTCCCCTCTCGGAGATCGACGATTTCCCAGACCATCCCTTCAAGGTGAAGCTGGACGAGGACATGGATCAGCTTGTCCAGAGTATCAAGGAGCGCGGAATCATCACCCCTGTCACCCTCCGACCGAAGGAGGACGGGCGGTACGAAATCGTATCGGGGCATCGCAGAAAGAAGGCCTGTGAGCTTGCCGGCTTTGATACCGTGAAAGCCGAGGTGCGGGAGATGACCCGCGACGAGGCCATCATTCTAATGGTGGAATCGAACCTGCAGCGCTCTGTGATACTGCCCAGTGAAAAAGCTTTTTCGTACAAGATGCGCTTGGAGGCCATGAAGAGACAAGCAGGCAGACCAGCTCAAGATAATTATTCCCCATTGGGGAACAATTCTTTTGGAACAAAATCCTCAGACGAAATGGCTGCGGAAGTGGGAGAAAGCAAAAATACTATCTTCCGCTATATTCGCCTTACCGAGCTCATTCCGGAACTTCTGGATTTGGTTGACGAGGGGCGCATTGCGTTCAGACCGGCGGTGGAGCTTTCGTACCTGCAAAAAGAGGAACAGCGCGCCCTGCTGGAGCAAATCGCCTACGCAGATGCCACGCCGTCCCTTGCCCAGGCCATCAAGCTGAAGCGGTTCTCCCAGGACGGAAAGCTGAATAACGAGGTCATCGAGTCGATCATGAGCGAGGAAAAGCCGAACCAGAGGGAGAAAATCAACATCAAGTACGCCGAGGCCAGAAGGTTTATCCCTGCCAGCGTTCCCTACGAAAAAACCGGTGAGTATATTCTGAAAGCGCTGGAATATTATCACCGGTATCAGGAAAGGCAGAAAAGTCGGAATGACGCAAGATAGGTTCTTCGCCAAGGGAGCAGTCTACCCTTTTGACGCTGCGTCAGCGCCGTTCCCCCTCTCACACTCTCCCCCCCCTCATTTACCGGCAATACCAGCTCAAAAGAAAAATAGACAGGTGGTACAGTTGAGAAAAACCGGGTGCGTTCGTACAATATGAGAAAAACAGCCATAGGAGGTCATCCCATGAAAAAGAATCTCATGTTGTGCGCGCTCCTGCTTTCTGTATTGCTTTCCGGATGCGCCGCAGAGCCCTTGCAAGGGCAAGCGGCAGCAAACACCACGGAGGCTCCCACGCTGCAGGAAGGAACGCCTGCTTCCTTTGAGCCGGTATCCACAGATTCAAGCGCTCCCACCAAAGCACCGACAGAAGCCGCCGATCCAACAGCTTGCATACCAAATGAGGACAAGCACGAAAGCGACCCTGCTATTTCTTCTGAGCCGGTAAGCGCACCCACAGAATCGAATGCGCCGACACCGGAAGAAAACGAACAGGCCCCCGTGCTTCCGGAGAAGCCGGAGAAAACAGAAAGTCCCACAAAGGAACCGTCCGTTCCTGCGATAAGCGAGCCGGAACCGACTCCGAAGCCCGAGCCTACATTTGATATCGACTGCTGGATTTCTTACGCAAAAAACACGGCGGTGAGCTTGGGGCTGACCTTGGATAGCTCAGCAACCGATTGCTGGGACAATCCGATCACCGCGAAGCCGACCTGCATCTACCTGGAGCGAGACATTAACTCACGCCTGAACAGATATGCGAAGGATGGGGAGATAACCGCTGTCTGGATCTGGTACGAATGCGTCGGCACAAGCAGCTATCTGATCTATATTGGGTACGCATAAGCATCAACAAATCAATACACCGAAATGAGCATCGTGGAAGCACGGTGCTTTTTTCATGCCTTGAAGGAGGACAGAACGAATGAAGAAGATTTTCAAAAGAGGAATGTCAGGACTGCTTGCAGTCCTCATGGCATTCACCGTGCTTGCGGGCTTTGGCACGACCACAGCCTTCGCCGCAAGCGAAACAGCGGAGTCCTATATGATTTCCTTCCCCCGTGACGGGGACGCTGCTCAGATTTACTCCGAGGACGCATGGGGACACTCCGCGAAAAACTATATGAACGGCTGGGCAACAGGCTCCAGCAACTATACTACCCTGCATTGCATGGATTCCTTCGACGGGAAGGTGTGCTACTGCATCGAGCCCGGCCTATCCCGAAATGTCGGCGATACCTATCACGGCTTCGGTGAGGATTTTTGGGATAACTATCCCAGCCAGTACAACAACACCATCGAGCCGGACGATATTAAGCTGCTGTTGGGCCGTATCATGCAGTATGGCTATCAGGGCAACCTTTCCACCTCGTGGAGATCGCAGAATGATTCCGATGCGGATAAGCTGGCCCACGCCTTCGCTACCCAGCTGCTCGTTTGGGAAACGGTTGTGGGCGAGCGCGATGCGGACTTTGACCATGTGAGCACCGGCGACTATGACGAGATCCTGTCGCTGGTTTCCCCCAATCATCCGCTGTATAGCCGAATCATGGACTATTACGACAGCATCGAGTCCAGCGTGCAGAGCCACGCCGTTTGCCCGAGCTTTATGAGCAGAAGCAGCGGCGGCGCAAAGACCATTGAGCTTGCGTGGGACGGCAGTCAGTACATTGCCGAGCTCACGGATACCAACCACGTGCTGTCACAGTTTACCTTCTCTGCCAGTGAGACGGGCTTTCATTTCAGCGTGTCGGGCAATACGCTCACTATCACCACCGATACGGCTCCTACCGGTAATGTGACGATCTCCGCAAGTCGAAGCGCTTCCCGCTGCGGCGTTCTTGTTTGGACGGACTATAAGTACGGCCCCAACGGCGGCGTTCAGGATACCATCACCTATACGGCCTCCGTCAGCGACCCTGTAAGAGCGTTTCTCAAGCTGAAGGTCAGCTATGGCGGCGCTAAAATCATCAAGACCAGCGAGGACGGCAGGGTGGACGGCATTACCTTCACCATCACCGGCGAGGGCGTCAATCAGACCGTTACCACCGACCGGAACGGTGAAATTCGCATCGACAATCTGATGCCCGGTGTCTATACCGTCACTGAACAGAGCTACGACAAGTATGTACCCCAGGAAAGCCACCGTGTTACCGTGCTCGCTGGGCAGACGGCGACGGTTTCCTTCAACAATGTGCTCCGCCGCGGTGATCTGACCGTGACCAAGACTTCCGAGGACGGACTGAACCAGGGTGTGAAGTTCCATCTTTTTGGAACCTCCCTCAGCGGTCTGCCCGTGGATGAATTTGCTGTTACCGATGAAAACGGTGTGGCGGCTTTCAAGGATGTGCTTATCGGCACCGGCTACACGCTGGAGGAGATGGACGCCGCCATTCGCTATGTGATTCCCGACAGTCAGAGCGCCGCAGTGGAATGGAACAGTGTAACCAATAAGAGCTTTTCCAACATCCTCAAGAAATTCAATGTCACTGTCACTAAGAGTGACTGTGAGGTCGGAACGGCGCAGGGCGACGCTTCGCTTGCCGGTGCCGCCTACGGCATTTATAAGGGCGATCAGCTTGTGGATACCTACTACACCGACGAGAACGGCCAGTTCACCACCGGCTATTATGTCTGCGGCGACGACTGGACGATTCGTGAGATCAGCCCCTCCGAGGGCTATCTTCTGGACAGCACCGTTTATCCTGTCGGTGCAGAGGCGGCCAATTACACCGTTGAGCTGAACGCTGCGCCTGCTGTGGCTGTTGCCGAGCAGGTGCAGAAGGGCAATATCGCCATCATCAAGCACTCGGATAACGGCGATACGCAGATCGAAACTCCCGAGGAGGGTGCAGTATTCGCCGTCTATCTGAAATCTGCCGGCAGCTATGAGGCGGCAAAGGATACGGAGCGGGACTACCTGACCTGCGATGAAAACGGCTTTGCCCAAAGCAAGGACCTGCCCTACGGCGTGTATACCGTGCATCAGGTCTCCGGCTGGGAGGGCCGTGAGCTGATGAGCGACTTTGATGTGTTCATTGCCAAGGACGGCGAGACCTATCGCTACCTCATCAACAACGCCAACTTTGAGTCCTTCATTAAGGTCATCAAGGTAGACGCGGAGACCGGCAATACCATTCCCTATGCGGGTGCGGGCTTCCAGATCTTCCGTCCGGACGGCTCCAAGGTGGAAATGACCTTTACCTATCCGGAGGTCACCACCATCGACACCTTCTACACCAATGACGCCGGCATGCTCATCACGCCGGAGAAGCTGGAGTTTGGCAAGGGCTACTCCCTCAAGGAGGTCTCCGCTCCTTACGGCTATGTGCTCAGTCATGAGGCGGTCAAGTTCGATGTGACCGAAGAGAATTCCACCGAGGAAAGCGGCGTGACAATCGTTGCAGTGAAGCTTGGCAATTACGCACAGAAGGGCATCATCAAGATTTCCAAAACCGGCGAGGTGTTTGCCACCGTCACGGCGGCGGACGGAGTCTACCAGCCGGTCTATACGGTGCAGGGTCTTGCAGGAGCAACCTATGAGATCAAGGCCGCGGCGGACATCTACACCCCGGATGGTACGCTGCGCTGTAGTGCCGGCGAGGTGGTGGATACGGTGACCACCGGCGCAGATGGCATGGCGGAGAGCAACCCGCTGTATCTGGGAAAATACGAAATCACCGAGATGAAAGCCCCCGACGGCATGGTCATTAACAAGGACGCCCATACTGCAGAGCTTGTCTATGACGGTCAGGAAATCGAGATCACCGAAACCGCTGCCAGCTTCTGCAATGACAGACAGAAGGCGCGGATTTCTCTTTCCAAGGTACTGGAGCAGAACAAGCAGTTCGGTATCGGCATGAATAACGAGCTTTCCGCCGTGACCTTCGGCTTCTATGCCGCCGAGGAGCTTACCGCAGCAGACGGCTCTGTCATTCCTGCGGACGGACTGATTGAGATTCTGTCCCTTGACGAAAACGGGAAAGCCGTGCTCAAGAGCGATGTTCCCTTCGGCAGCTACTATGTCAAGGAAATCAGCACCGACAGCCACTATATGCTCTCTGATGAGAAGTACCCTGTGACCTTTGCCTATGCCGGTCAGGAGATTCCTGTGGTGGAGCTTGCCGTCAATGACGGAAAGAGCGTCACCAACGAGATGATCTATGGGGAGATCCACGGCATGAAGAAGGATGAGAACGGCAAGGCTCTTGCCGGGGCTACCGTCGGGCTGTTCTTCGCAGACGGCACCGAGCCTATCCTGACCACCGTTTCTGCAGAGGACGGCAGCTTTACCTTCACGGGCATCCCTTATGGTGAGTATGTGGTTCGCGAAATCGCCGCGCCGGAGGGATATGTGATGGATGAGACGCCTTATGCTGTGAAGGTGGATAAGAACGGCGCTGTGGTCGAGATCGAGATTACCAACAAGCTCATTCGCGGCAGCGTTCAGCTGACCAAGGTGGATAAAAACTATCCCGACCATCATCTGAGCGGCGCAGTCTTTGAGGTGTACCGTGACGGAAAGCTGGTGGGCAAACTGGAGGAGCTGTCCGGCGGGGTCTATAAGCTGGATAATCTGCCCTACGGTGATTACACGCTGAAGGAAACCGAAGCTCCCAAGGGCTTCTTCCTTGATGAGAGGACCTACAGCTTCTCCATTAAGGAAAACGGCAAGACGGTCATCGTGGAAAACGAGGCCGGAAAGGGCTTTGTCAACCAGGCACAGACCGGAGGCATTCGCATTGAAAAGACTTCGGATGACGGCGTGCTGAAGGGCTTTACCTTCCGTGTGGAGGGCTCGGATATCACCGGCAATGCCTTCAGCAAGGACTTTGTGACCGATGAGAAGGGTCAGATCCACATCGAGGGGCTGCGCATCGGCGATTATGTGATCTCCGAGGTGTCCAACAAAGCCAACGAAAAGTATGAGCTTCCCGCAAATGTCACTGTAACCGTTCACGAAGGAAAGACGGTCGTTGCCAAGTTCCATAACAAGCTCAAGCCTGTTACGGATATCCCCAAGACCGGAGATACCACCAATATGCCTCTTTGGGCAACACTTGCCGGTATCTCTGCAATCGGTGCAGGTGCGGCGGCTTTCTTTACCTTCCAAAAAAAGAAGGAGGTAGGCAAGCATGAGCGCTAAGGTCATCATCGGCATCGGTCTTGTGGTGTTTATTATCGCAGGGCTGATCGTTCTTCGCCTGAAGAACAGAAAGTAAAACGGCAAGGGGCGGCATCTTTTTACAGATGCCGCCCCGCTTATAAAAGGAGACGCTATGGAAGAGACAAGAAAAATCGGAGATTACTCCGTAAAGTATTCCATGTATATCGGGCACAAGGATATTGCTCTGGGCGAGAATCCCAACGCCGACAAGGATGAACGGTATATGTGTTGCTTCGTAGAGACCAACGCCATTTTCGAGCGCTATTCCGGAGTGCTGGTCAGCGACGATTTTGCAGAGATTGCAAAGGTGTTCGGCCAGCGCGTAGCGGATGCAGCCGAGGAGATTATTCAGGAAAACGAGAGAGCCTGTCAGGAGGTCGGCATAAATGAGGAACTCACAACAAATAGTTGTAAGCCCATTTCCTATGAGGATTCCATCGAGAACAAGGTGGTTGTCGTCAAGGGCAGCATTCTCCGGCCTGAGTTCCGCCACGCCAATCACCAACTTATGCTGTGTACCGGTGGCTTCGGCGCGCAGGCAAATGCGCGAGGCCGTACCTGCTGCTGCATTTCTCTGTACGACGGGAGAAAGACCTCCTTTTACCGCACGGATTTTCTCGGCGTCATGGATGAAAAGAAGCTTCCCGAATGGGCGCAGAAGGGCTTGGAGAAAGCAAAAGAGATGCACGCGCAGGAAAAGAAGCCGGCTAAAGAAAGAGGTGACGCAAGATGATCGAGTATGAAAAAAGAGCAATGATCGAGGCGGAGGACAAATATACCTTTCGCCAGAGCACGCAGATTTCCATGCAAACCGGACTGATCGGCCACCTCAGGGCTGATATGGACACGGACGGCAACGGCTTTTTCAGCAGCTGGTTTGATTTCCGGGAGGAGCTGAAAACCGATGAGTTCAAGGCGGAGTTTGACGAGGTAATCAACTCTCTGCGTGAGGAAGGCGACATTCTTCATAACCGCAGGGCGCTTGCCAAATACTGCTATTGCACACCCCAAAGCCGTATGCAGGAGGAACCGGGCTACTATGGCGTTCGTGTGGATACCGAAAAATATGCCTATCTTCTGCGCCTGAACCCGGACAGAGGCGAATACAACCTGTACTGCTATTGCTATCGCCGGGATTGGCTCGATCAGCACCTGAAGGACGCAGAGAAAGGAATCCGTTTTATTGACAGCCATTACAAGGAGCTGTTTCGCATTCCGGATGGCGGCAAGGTGAAAATCCACTATTCGTGGAATGAAGACCAGATTCGCACCTGCCGGTATATCGACGATTACCATGTGGAGATCGGGAGCAACCTCTATCACATTTGCGAGTTTGCCGAGCGCATGGAATACGGCGGCCATACCTGCGAGCCGGTTCGGGACAACTTGCCCGAGCGGTGCTACAGCGTTCTTTCCGGCAGCGACGAAATCATTATCATCAAGCGCGGCGAAAAGGGCTACTTCAAGACGGACATTCCCGTCACCGACAAGGACGAAGCCCGGAGCATCGCGAATGAGTATAATGCAAAGCTCGGCGTCAGCAAGGCGCAGGAAGAAGCCATGAAGGCCGGCTCTATGTTCGGCTTTCAGGTGCCCGCCGCAGACCCTAGAAATTACGATGTAGACGGAAAACCTGTGATGCCGAAGGACAGAGGTGATGCACGATGAGTAAGGAAGATTATCGCATCTGGTCCAATGCCGACCTTGACTATGAGGAGTGGAAAGATTGGATGGAGGAAGAATATCCGACGCTTTCCGATGACGAGCGCGTCGCCATGATGTATGAGGAAAACGGGCACTACCTTGAGGACGAACGGCTCAATCTGGACATTCAACTTTCCCAGCCCATTCTGGTTGTTGCCGATCTGGGGCTTTGGAATGGCAGGCGCATGGGATATAAGGAAATCCCAAGCGGCAATATCCGCGACTGCCTTTATTCCAACTATGACTATACCACATGGTATGTGGACCGAAACGGAGATTTCCGGTGCGATGACACCCACCATGACGGCACAAACCATTATCTCTATCGGGTATATAAGGACAATGTTTCCCAGGCGCAGAAAGACCGGCTCAAAGAAAAAATCTACAACGGCACAGCCACCAGGGCAGACATTGTCCGTGTCACCCGCAGGCTTGGCGATGAGATCGGGAAGGTGTATGGCTGGAGCTTTCCAGCCCGGCAGAGAGAGCGAGGTGAGGCACGATGAACCACCGCGGGAAGGAGAAAAAGTATTTGAGCGTTGATACGAGCAAAGAGATAGATGTGTTTTATCCAGACCTGAACGACGGCAAGATTCAATGGGTGCACTACGATACTACGCAGTCGCTGGTTGAAATCTGTGTTTTTAATAAAGAAACGATACGGGCGGTGAATGCCGCTTGCTGGGATGCTACTGAGGCCTTTCAAATGATTCGCGAGGTCAGCAATCGTTTCCTACTGAGGCCAGGTATGGACGGCTATGAAGATACCATAATCCGCATGAGAAGCGACAAGCCCGCAGCTATTGGCTGCAGCTATCTTACTCTGGATCGATTGGAACAGTTCTTGGAGGCTGGAGAGCTTCTAAACAGTTACTGTATGCGGGAATTTGGGTGCAAAGCAAATTTCTCTGACTTGCGCAAGGTTGACTTGGGTCACAAAACGCTGGAAAGAGGACATACATTGCGGGTTTACGCGAATCTGGAGGATTGCCATATTGGGGTTTATTTGGACGGAAAGATTCTGGGTATGCGGCAGTTCGATTCGCTGCGGGAGATGAATTATACAGTGCTTTCGGAGCTTTCCTTCAATGACCTTACACAGCTGCCGGAATGGGCTGTTGCGCAACACACTGATATGAAAAAGCAGGTTAATCCCGTAGCGCGAATCGATTATTTGGACTTTCGTGGCAAGGTGGTCGAACACACCGAATATATGGATGAGACAGCTTTTCTGACCGATCTAAAAAATCAGCTGGACTGCGGTGTGCCGCTGTGCGTCGTTCTCTACCGAGACCAGAACGGCAAGACCATTTCCCGTGCGTTTCTGAACGACCTGGATACGCTGCCCAAGGGATTTTCTGTTGAGGACGATCCCCACAGAAAGCCTCAGACAGTGTCCCCAAAGAGAAAAGAACACGAACCTGCGAGATAAGGAGAAGCTATGGATAAGAAGAAAGCCATCTGCGAGTATCTCCGTAAAAATCATATTGGCAAAGAAAATGCCATCCACAGCAAGGAGCTTGAAAAGCTGTTTCTGCTTGACGGACGAAATATTCGCCGCAAGATCAGCGCCTTGCGACAGGATGGCTTTCCTATTTGCAGCGATGAAACGGGCTACTATTACGCAGATAACCAGAAAGAGATCAATACCACCGTCTACCGGCTGAATGAGCTTGTGACGAAGGTGTCCAACGCCAGAACCGGGCTTCTATTTGCATCGATCCTCGGAGAGAATGCGCAGACCGTTGAGGTCACGATCAAAGTAAGATAAGGAGGGAGTTCCCATGCCGAGCAAATACAGAATCATTTTGGAGATGGCGTCCCAGACTGCCAGGAATATCGCCTCCAATGCCGACCGATATACCGATTTTCTGATTACGGCGGCAAACAACTACAAGTACAGCTTTAAGGAGCAGCTGCTCATCCATGCGCAGAAACCAGATGCAACGGCGTGTGCGGAAATCGACACATGGAATAAACTCGGCAGATGGGTAAACAAGGGCACGAAAGGCATCGCGCTGCTGATCGACAGAGATGTTCCCTACAAGCTGAGACATGTCTTTGATATCTCCAACACCAACAGCCGTGCCGGAAGGAACATCACCCTTTGGCAGATGAAGCCGGAGTACGAATATGCGGTATCGGAAAGCCTTCAGGCCAGCTTCGGTGATGTGGAGGAGCCGCGAGATTTCCCGCACCTTCTCATAGATATTTCCGGTTATGCCGTGGAGGATAATCTTTCGGATTATCTCATGGAGTTGAACGCTGTCAAAGCCGGCAGCTTTCTGGAGGAGCTGGACGGCACAAGCCTTGAAGCGTGGCTGAAAACCACGCTGAAAAGCAGCGTCGCTTTTATGGCGCTCTCCCGTGCGGGGTATGAGCCGAGGCGGTATTTTGACCGGGAGGATTTCAGCCACCTCTTTGACTTCAACACCGTGGAGGTTATCTCCGTGCTCGGTGCCGCCGTCAGCGATATTTCTGAGATGGTCATCCGGGAAATGGGAGAAACCGTCAAGGAGATGGAGAAGGAGGAAAAGCGGAAGATTCGCACATTTGCGCAGACCGGTTCTTCTGCGTATCATAAGAACCGAACAGAAAACAAGGAAAGGAGCAACGAATATGGAACTGACCTATACGATGCAGGGGGATTATCTGATTCCCGATCTGACCGTGCCGGAGAGCCCGAAGCTTGGGAAGTATGGAATGCTGCGGCGGACATTCCTCCGCGAGCACCGGGATGGGATCTACACCGGGATGCTGCTGAACGGAACACTGAACAGTCATCTGGAGGAGGTGGACCGGCAAGCCAACGAGATGATGGAACGCCTGACCCGACAGATGGCAGAGAAGCAGGGCGTGACGGAGCGCCTGAAAGCGGAAGATCAGATGCGATGGGTGCAGATGATGAACTCCATTCGCCACTCGGCGGAGGAAGTGATTCTGAACGACCTGATCTACGCGTAACGCTCCCCACAGTTGAACAGCAACAGGAAATTATCGCAGAAGCGGAGGAAGAAAAATCCTCCGCTTTTGCTATTTCTCAGGAGGATATCGACGCCATTCTGACACGGGGCAGCGGCATCCATCAGGGCAAATTCCGCATCTATGAGCAGTTTCTCAAACAGGATTCTTCCGAGAACAATATCACCTTCTTGAAAAACGAATACGGCATCGGCGGAGCCTATCCTGCCGTTTCCGGAAGAAATCTCGACGAGAACCACGACGCTAAAGGCATCAAAATCAGCAGAGGAAGAATCTCCCAGCCCGACGCAGAAATGCTTTTGCGGTGGAATAAGGCCGAGAAGCGGATCGGGGAGCTGATCCGAGCCGACCGCTATCTGAGCCAAGCAGAAAAGGACAACTATCCTGCCTACCGGGAGCAGGCAGAAGCTCGGAGGAAACGAGGTGAAATCTCTGAGGAGTTCCGGTCGATTGTCTATGATTACAATGACTTTGTGGCGCAGCTTGGTGAGGAAAGCAAAGCGCTGAATCTGTATTATTTGTCAAGCTGCTGGAGCGCGTTCAGCGTGGGCGAAAAGAAAATGCACGCCCGTACTGCGGAGGGTGACTTCATCCTTCCCATGATGCGCGAGGCGATGAATGCGATCATTGCGGACAACACCCACCTGACCGCACGGTGCGAAGCCATGCTGGAAGCGTTGAACAGCGATGTGGCAAAGCCGCTTGAGCCGACCTTTGATGAGCTGAACCCTCCGCCGGAGCCCCAGAAGGAATACCGCTATCATCTCGGTGATACGGTCTATATCGGCACGCAGGAATACGAGCTGCTGTCTTTTGACGAGAAGAAGGTCGTCCTCTTTGATACACAGTTCCCGCTGTTTAACAAAGATCTGTCTCGTGAGGAGTTCGATAACCGGCTCAAAGAAAATCCGCTGAATGACGGGCTGCTGCAAGTCGTGGAAGAACCCCCTGTCGCAGACAATACGAAGGCGAGAATATCCCTTGACACCGGCAGCAACAAGGTTCACTGGATCTACTTCAATCCCGATGCAGATGCAGGCGGACAGTATGTTTCCGGTGACCTTGATTTCTCTGTTTTTGAAGAGCTTGTCGAGCAGTATGACATTGCCAACCATCCGGAAAACGCCGCCGACTTCCGAAATGACCTTGAAGAAATGTCGGATCAGTTCCTTGCGGACATCAATACTCCGTTCTTCATGGAAGCTGAAAATGACTATGAGATGGACTGCGATTATATCGAGTTCACGCCGGAAAACCTCCTGAAGATTCACGAGGATATTCTATCTTTAGAGGCAGACCGGGAAGCAGCGCGAGAGACTGACCGCTATGAGGCGGAGTTTGGTGCAGACGGCACACGGGTATTCAGAGAAACGGAAGATTTGGCAGAAGACGATTCCGAAATTGAGAGCCTAACGGACGAAGAATTGGATGCTCTGCCCATCAGCACCGTCAAAGACGGCGAGGTCGTGACATACCCCAATGCGGAGGCCTTGCTGGATGACCAGGAAGAAGCGCTCGCTCCGCCTCCGCAGGTGAAAAGGTCTTCCAAGGTCGTGCCTCATGTGCTGCATCCGGAAATCAGCACCGAGTACCGAACCAACTTCCAAATCGAGAGCGATGATATCGGTGTGGGCACGTCGCTGGAACGGTTCTATCACAATATCCGTGCCATTCAGCTCCTGAACAAGCTGGATGCGGAAAACCGATTGGCAACACCCACGGAGCAGCGCGTACTTGCCGACTATGTGGGTTGGGGCGGTCTCTCTGAGTTCTTCAAGGAGGACAATCCCCATTATGCCGAGCTGAAGGCAGTGCTTTCCGATGAGGAATATGCGTCGGCAAGAGAATCCACGCTGACGGCCTTCTATACGCCGCCCGTAGTGATCAAGGCGGTGTACAGTGCCCTGGAGAATATGCACTTCCAGACCGGCAATGTGCTGGAGCCCTCCTGCGGCATCGGAAACTTTATGGGACTTGTTCCCGAAAGCATGAATGACGCGAAGTTCTATGGCGTGGAGCTGGACAACATTTCCGGGCGGATCGCCCAGCAGCTGTATCAGAAAAACAGTATCGCGGTGCAGGGCTTTGAAAATACAAACCTTCCCGACAGCTTCTTTGACGCTGCAATCGGCAATGTCCCCTTCGGGCAGTTCAAGGTGCCGGACAAGCGCTACGACAAGCACAACTTTCTCATTCACGACTATTTCTTCGCCCGCACTTTGGATAAGGTGAGACCCGGCGGCGTGATTGCTTTCATCACCTCAAAGGGTACGCTGGATAAGGAAAACCCCAATGTCCGAAAGTATATCGCGCAGAGAGCCGACTTGCTCGGCGCTATCCGGCTGCCGAATGATACCTTCAAGGCCGCTGCCGGCACAGAGGTCACATCGGACATTATCTTCCTCCAAAAGCGTGACCGATTGGTGGATATTGAGCCCGATTGGGTGCATCTGGCCACCGACGCCAATGGCATCCGGATGAACGCCTATTTTGTGGACAACCCTGAAATGGTGTTGGGCGACATGCAGATGGTCAGCGGGCCTCACGGCATGGAGTCCGCCTGTATTGCTTATGAAAATGCAGAGCTTGGGGACCTCTTGCGGGATGCCATCCAGAACATTCATGCCGAGATTACCGAATTTGAAATCGACGATCTTGAAGCGGAGGATGAGGACCTTTCTATTCCCGCTGACCCTGATGTGCGCAATTTCAGCTTCACGGTGGTGGACGGTAAAATCTATTACCGTGAAAACAGCCGCATGAATCCCGTGGATGTTTCCGCGACTGCCGAAAGCCGCATCAAAGGCATGATTGCTATCCGAGATTGTGTCCGGACGCTGATCGAGTACCAGACGGAGGACTATCCCGATGCCGATATCAAGGCGGAGCAGGAAAAGCTCAATCGGCTCTATGATGATTTCAGCAAAAAATATGGGCTTATCAGCGCAAGAGCCAACAATTCGGCTTTCAATTCCGACAGCTCCTACTGCCTGCTTGCCTCGCTGGAGGTGCTGGATGATGAGGGCAACTTCCTCCGCAAGGCGGATATGTTCTCCAAGAGAACCATCAAGCAGAAGGTAACGGTGCAGTCGGTTGACACGGCTTCCGAGGCCTATGCGCTGTCCCTTGCAGAAAAAGCAAGAATCGATATGCCATATATGTCGCAGCTTACCGGCAAAACCGAGCAGGAGCTGTTTGAGGATTTGAAGGGTGTTATTTTCCTCAACCCCATGCACATAAGCGAAGAGGACGGCAAGCCGAAGTATCTCCCTGCCGATGAATATCTCTCCGGCAATGTCCGCGAAAAGCTCCGTTGGGCAAAGCGGAGTGCGGAGCTCTACCCCGAGGATTACGGAGAGAATGTCCGTGCGCTTGAGGCGGTGCAGCCGGTTGACCTGACGGCAAGTGAGATTTCCGTAAGGTTGGGCGCAACATGGCTGCCTCCGGAAATCATTGAGGAGTTCATGTTTGAACTGTTCAGCACCCCGCGCTACTGCCAGTGGAACATCCATGTTCACTACGCGCAGTACACCGGCGAATGGAATGTGGAGGGGAAATCCTATGACCGTAGCAATGTAAAAGCCCACAACACCTACGGCACCGGCAGAGCTAATGGCTATAAGATCATGGAGGAAACACTGAACCTCCGAGATGTAAGAATCTTTGACTACATCGAGGACGGAAACGGCAGGAAAACGGCTGTGCTCAACAAGAAAGAAACCGCCATCGCACAGGGCAAGCAGGAGCTTATTAAGCAGGCCTTTGCAGACTGGATATGGAGCGATCCGGAACGCCGGGAGCAGCTAACCAAGCTGTATAATGAGAAGTTCAACAGCATTCGCCCCCGTGAGTATGACGGCAGCCACCTGAATTTCGTGGGAATCAACCCGGAGATTACACTGAGGCCGCATCAGGTCAATGCCATTGCCCATATCCTCTACGGCGGCAACACCCTGCTTGCCCATGTAGTGGGGGCTGGGAAGACCTTCGAGATGGTAGCGGCGGCCCAAGAGAGCAAACGGCTGGGATTGTGTCAAAAAAGCCTGTTCGTGGTTCCCAATCACCTGACAGAGCAATGGGCGAGCGAATACCTCCAGCTCTACCCCTCCGCCAATATTCTTGTCGCCACCAAGAAAGACTTCGAGACCAAGAACCGCAAGAAGTTCTGCGGGCGCATTGCCACCGGCGACTACGATGCGGTCATCATTGGGCACAGCCAATTTGAAAAGATCCCCATGTCCCTGGAACGACAGCGTGCCATCCTGCAGCAACAGCTGGATGAAGTGCTGGACGGCATTTCTGAATTGAAGAAAAACCGTGGGGATAATTTCTCCATCAAGCAGCTGGAGCGAACCAAGAAAACGGTCAAGCAGAAGCTGGACAAGCTCAATGACCAGTCCCGCAAGGATGATGTTGTGACCTTTGAAGAGCTGGGCGTTGACCGTATCTTCATCGATGAGGCGCATTACTATAAAAACCTCGCCGCATTTACAAAAATGCGGAATGTGGGCGGCATCAGCCAAACCGAGGCCATGAAGTCCAGTGACCTGTATATGAAGTGCCGGTATCTGGACGAGTTGAGCGGCGGCAGAGGCGTTGTGTTTGCCACCGGCACACCCATCTCCAACAGCATGGTGGAGATGTACACCATGCAGAAGTATCTCCAGTACGGAGCGCTGCGCAGGAATGACCTTCTCCACTTCGATGCCTGGGCCTCCACCTTCGGTGAGACGGTGACAGCCATCGAGCTCTCTCCGGAGGGCACGGGCTACCGCGCCAAAACGAGGTTTGCCAAGTTCTATAATCTACCGGAGCTCATGGCAATGTTCAAGGAGACCGCAGATATTCAAACGGCGGATATGCTCAAGCTCCCTGTGCCGGAGGCCCATTATCACAGCGTTGTTTTGAAGCCATCGGAAACGCAAAAGGAAATGGTGGCCTCTCTTTCAGAACGAGCCGAGCGTGTCCGCAATAAGATGGTGGATTCCAGCGTGGATAACATGCTCCTCATCACCAATGACGGCAGAAAGCTCGCCTTAGATCAGCGGCTCATGAACGATATGCTCCCCGACAGCGAGACAAGCAAAGTTGGGACCTGTGCGGAGAATGTTTTTGACATCTGGCAGCGCACCGCCGATCGGAAATCGACACAGATGGTATTCTGCGACTTGTCTACGCCCCACGGCGACGGCAAGTTCAATGTGTACGATGATCTCCGAAACAAGCTGATTGCCAAGGGCGTTCCGGCAGAGGAAATCGCCTATATTCATACGGCAAACTCCGAGGCGCAAAAGAAAGAGCTGTTTGGCAAGGTGCGCTCCGGTCAGGTGCGGGTGCTCATCGGTTCCACGCAGAAAATGGGAGCCGGCACCAATGTGCAGACGAAGCTTGCGGCACTTCATCATTTGGATTGCCCGTGGCGACCGTCTGACCTGCAGCAGCGGGAAGGACGAATCATCCGCCAGGGCAACGAAAACAGGGAGGTCGATATTTACACCTATGTTACGGAGAACACCTTCGACAGCTACCTGTATCAGTTGGTGGAATCCAAGCAGAAGTTCATTGGGCAGATCATGACCAGCAAATCCCCGGTGCGCTCTGCGGAGGACATTGACGAAACCGCCCTGAGCTATGCGGAAATCAAGGCGCTGTGCGCCGGCAATCCCCACATCAAGGAGAAGATGGATCTGGACATTGATGTGTCCCGTCTGAAGCTGCTCAAGGCCAACCATCTGAGCCAGCGCTATTCGCTGGAGGATCAGATTTTGAAGGAGTTTCCGCAGAAAATCAAATCGTTGGAGCAGCGCATTGAGGGCTATCAGGCGGATATTGACCAGCGCAAAAGAAATACCGAGCCCAACGAGGACGGCTTCTCCCCAATGTTTATGCCGGGCGGCACGGTAAGAGAAAAGAAGGCTGCCGGCGATGCCATCCTCGGCCTTTGCAAGTCCATGACAAGCCCCGATCCGATTCCCATCGGCCAGTACAGAGGCTTCGATATGGAGCTGTCCTTCGACACCTTCAGCCGGGAATATAAGATCACACTGATTCATCAGCTGCGGCACACGGTCACGCTGGGTACGGACATCTTCGGCAATATTCAGCGACTGGATAACACCCTCGGCGCTTTTGAGGAACGAATGGCAGCGTGCACCGAGCAGTTGGAGAATACGCGGGTTCAGCTTGAAAACGCAAAGGCTGAGGTACAGAAGCCATTCCCCCAGGAGGAAGATCTTGCAGCGAAAACGGCCCGTCTGAACGAGCTGAACGCCCTGCTAAACCTGGATAAGACGGAAAATGAGATCGTGGACGGTGAGCGAGGCGAGGAAGAGCCGCAAAAAGCGACCATAGACAGAGAACGCTAAGGAGGCAAACCACAGCGGCAGTGCAGGATATCTGCGTTGCCGCTGTGATTTGCAAGCTGGAAAATACGCCGAGCGTGTGATATAATGGGACTGACAAATCGGAATTCGTGATGGTAGATAATATGGAATGGTTTAATGTTTTTGGGCTGATTTTTATTGCAGTCATTATGATACCCAATGTTGTATTTGCGATTAAATGCAAAGATGGATTTGATAATAAGTGGAACAATAAATATGTTGAGATCACAGAACAAGTAGGGAGATTGGGTTGTTTCGGATTCATGATAATCAATATTCCGGGAACTTGGTTCGGGTGGTGGTCTGACGAAGCATTTGCACTATATCTGATTGTAGATACCATATTGGTAATGCTTTATTGTGCTATTTGGATTATATGTTTTAAGAAAAACAGCGTTTTCAGAGCATTAGCACTTTCTATTATTCCTTCAATGTTGTTCTTATTTAGTGGGATTATGAGTAGGTCAGTGCTATTGATTATTGCATCAGTATTATTTGCACCAAGTCATATTGTGATTTCATATAAAAATGTAAAATGATATTTACAACTTCCAGTTTGTCGATCCACGGTAGCCTTTCAACAGGCTGCCGTATTCGCTTTTCAGAAGATTTTCATTCGCACATTTGCCATGATGCGCATTTGCGGATACAATGTGGGCAGAAAGGAATGGAGGTGCTGCAAATGCTTCGCCGTAAAGCTGAGAAACGAATTGTTGAGCTGTCCCCTGACGAGGCGCGGCTGTTGCGGGAAGCGCTTCTTGCTTTTCGCAACAAGCTACTTTCTGCCGGAAAGCCAACAGAGGATGTGAACGAGTTGATTATCAAGGTGATGAAATGAGGAGGAGCGCGTTTGGCAAACTTTTATATTTCCGATCTGCATATCGGGCATGAAAATATTCTGCGGTTTGATAACAGACCGTTTGCGGATGTCAATGAGATGAATAACAAGCTCATAGAGAATTGGAACGCCAGAGTACGCAGCGATGACACAGTATACATCCTTGGCGATTTCATCTGGGCAAAAGAAAGCGAGTGGCCATCCATTGTTGGTTCACTTGCCGGCAATAAGGTGCTGATACGGGGCAATCACGATCCCAAGCAATTCAGCGCCGCCACAAGGCGCATGTTTCAGGAAATCACGGATTTGAAGGAAATCAAGGACAGCGGCAAGCATGTTGTGATGTGTCATTATCCAATCTCATTCTTCCGTGCAGGTTTTGCCCCAACTGCGTTCATGCTCTACGGTCATGTCCATCAGACGATTGAATACGAGTATATCGCAAAGCTCCGGCGTGAGGTAAAGGCAAACGCTACCGGTTACGGCACACCGAACGGGAACTTCATCAATGTCGGTTGCATGATGCCGTATATGGACTATACGCCGAGAACACTGGATGAGATTATAGAAGGAGATGCAAGGTATCATGAAGAAAATCCCGACGCTCTTTGAGCGGGTATTTGATACATACATTGTCTCCGTGTGGATGATCTGATTTCGACCCACAACCAAATAATCTTTACGCAGCCGCTTGGTTTCCAAGAGAAATCAGGCGGCTTTTTCTATGGAGGGAGTGATTTTATGATATGGGAAGCCTAATCTACTATGGTGCACTATTCCTTGCAAAGGTGCTTGACAATGCACTCAGCACAACAAAGACAATACTGATTCAAAGAAGTCGGTGGCTGCTTGCCGGGATTGCGGTGGTACTGTCCGACTTTATCTATTTCTGGCTAACAAAGAGAATTGTTTCAGGTGACAACAATTGGGCGATTCTCATCGTCTCTCTTGCTGGCGGCGTGGGCTGTGCACTTGCCTGCCTGTTCAGCGAGAAGTTGTCAAAGGACAGAACCTATGTAAATGTGATCATGTCGGACAATCTCAGAGCTATGCAAAATTTCCGGGACTTTCTGGCCACCCATCACATAACAAATGTGGCTGCCGATACCTATACCTTGGACTGGAGCAAGAAAACTATCTCCATAACTGCATACCCGGAAACAAAAGAACAATCACGCCTAATTACGGAATATATCGAACATAGTCCACTGAAATTCAAGCGTGTTGTTCAAAAAACATAAGGAGGAAGCAAAATGACAAACGAAGAACTGAACACCGCTTTATATAAGAAAGTGTTCGCAGAACAGGAGAAGTATCGGGAGTGGCTGCTGTCCCAGCCGCCCGACGAAATCCTGAACCACTGCTACTAGTACACGGTACGGGAGGACATCGTGCTGGCACTGGAGGAATACGCCTTGTCCGATAAGCAGTGCAAGGCACTCCTGAAGTCGCCCTGTCCGCTTGCGGATGTGTTCAAGGACTTCGAAAAGCGGGAGACCGACCACATGGACAACATCCGTGACACCATCGAGTGCCGAGCCAATGCGGTCATCCGGGCCGATTTTCTGAGAGACCGGCGTGAAGCGAGGTGATGCCCTATGCGCTATATTGCTGCGGAGGATGTTGCCAAGGCCAAGGAAATGGACCTTTTGACTTACCTCCGCAATTATGAACCCCAAGAGCTCGTCCATGTATCCGGAAACACCTATTGCACCAGAGAACACGATTCCCTGCGAATCAGCAACGGCAAGTGGTGCTGGTTCTCTCAGGGCATTGGCGGCAGATCGGCACTGGACTATCTCATCAAGGTAAAGGGCATTCCTTTCACGCAGGCAGCAGAAATCATTCTCGGACGGGAGGCAGAAAAGCCTCCCGTTTTCTATCACCAGAAGGAACGAAGAAGCACGGAGCTGCTGATGCCGGAACTGTCCGAAACAACAGACCGGGTGGAAAAATATCTGCAAGGCCGTGGGATTCACTCAGTCATCATCCGCTACTGCCTGGATAACAGGCTGCTCTTTGAGTCAGCAGATTTCCACAATGCGGTGTTTGTCGGGCATGACAAGGACGGTAAAGCGAGATATGGTGCTCTGCGCAGCACCGTCAGCAGCTACAAAGGCGAACTGACCGGCAGCGACAAACGCTTCTCTTTTTTCTTGGAGGGAAAGCCGAATGCGGAACACATTCATGTATTTGAATCCGCCATTGACCTGCTGAGCTTTGCAACCTTGACGCTGCTGGCCGGGCGCGACTGGAAAAGCGAAACCTATTTGTCTTTAGCCGGTGTGTTCCAGACCAAACGAGAGGATGTTGTGCCGGTGGCCTTGAGCAGATTTCTTGCCGAGCACCTATCCGTCCGCAAAATCCATCTTCACTTAGATAACGACGCCATCGGGCGCGGCGCTGTGAAGGGAATTATTTCCGGGCTGCAAGGCAGGTATCAGGTCTATGACGAGCCGCCCGCCCATGGAAAAGATGTAAATGACGAGCTGAAAATCCGTGTAGGACTTATGAGAGAAAGAAAGGAGCGGAAACGCACATGAAGATTGCAATTTATCAGATCAACCCGGACCGGGACGAGAACAATGTGGCCTTCTTGAACTATGAAAATCTGGAGCGCTTTCAGGGCTCTGCCGCGCTTCGCAGCGAGATCTACGACAAGGTGTTCGAGGGCGAGGTGGAATGCGGCACCCTGGAAGAAGTGTACCAGATGTTCAACCTTGACCATCCGGACGGATACCGGGGTAGGTCCCTTTCCGTTTCGGATGTGGTTGAGGTCGTAGGTGAGGAAAAATCCACCTTCCATTTTTGCGACAGTATCGGCTTTCGGGAAGTGGATTTTGACCCGGATATGACCGAGCCCCTGAAAGAGAAGAAAATCAAAGTGGTGCTCTGTGAACCGGGCAAGGTCGCCAGAGTTGCAGAGATCGGGACGGAGCTTTCCGATTTGCAGAGGGCGGTCGGCGGGCTGATCGAGCCCTATTATCCCTTTGAAGAGCAGGTCTGCATCGTCTGCAACGATGAAGGCAAGTACAACGGCATGCGGCCCTGTCGAGCCATCTACGGAGAAGACAGGGAGATGATGGACATTATCTTCGGTCCCTTTTTCATCTGCGATTGCAGCACGCCGTACTTCGGCTCCCTCAACAAGGAACAGCTGGAACGGTACAAGAAGCAGTTTCAGAATCCGGAGCGCTTCTTTCGTGTCGGCGGGGAGATCAAGGCCGTTCCCTATAAGCCCGAAAAAGGCCACGAGCGCTGATGGAGGTGATGGCATGAAGATGATCGACGATGTAATCATAATCGGAATCGACAGCGGCTACGGCAATATCAAAACCGCAAACTGCTGCTTCCCGGCAAGCGTTTCCGCCTATGACAAGGAGCCGGTGTTCAAAGAAAATCTGCTTGTCTTTGAAAGCAAGTTCTACCTGATCGGTGAAGGGCACAAGGAGTTCCTTGCGGATAAGACGAAAGATTTGGACTACTATGTGCTGGCGCTTGCGGCCATCGCGCGGGAACTGAATATCCGAAAAATGACCTGCGGCAAAATCAGAATTGCGGCAGGTCTTCCTCTTACCTGGGTCAGCGGACAGCGGGACGAATTCCGGGACTATCTTCTGCAGAACAGAACCGTGGAGTTCTCTTTCCGAAATATCTCCTACCATGTAGAAATCGTAGGTGTGGATGTGTTCCCCCAGGGCTTTGCGGCGGTGGCAGACCGGCTCTCCGACTTTCGCGGCGTGAATATGATCTGCGATATTGGGAACGGCACCATGAATATCATGTTCATCAATGACAAAAAGCCGGTTTCCGGGAATATGTTTACGGAGAAATACGGTACACACCAGTGCCTGCTGGCTGTGCGGGAGAATGTCATGCGTGCGCATCACACCACCGTGGACGAGGCGATTATCAACAGGGTGTTCCGTTTCGGTACGGCAGATATCAAGGAGGATTATCTGAAAACCATTACCGACACGGCCACCGATTATGTGGAGGGCATTTTTCAGAGACTTCGTGAGCACGAGTACAACCCGGAGCTGATGAGGCTGTATGTTCTCGGCGGCGGCAGCTGCCTAATCCGCAACTTCGGTGTGTACGATGCTTCCCGTGTGACCATCAACGATGACATCTGCGCTACGGCGAAGGGGTATGAATATCTCGCGTATGTGAATCTTTTGAAAAACGGGGGTACCGTATGAGCTCTAAGCGACTCTCCTTGAGGTTTAATCTCAACAATCCGGGCGATCTGGCGGCATGGGAATACCTTCATCGACTCGATGGTGACTCAATCAACAAGGAAATTATTTCGATGATTAACGCCTCAAAGCAGAATAACGACCTTCGGGAGCTTTTGAGACAAACCATTACTGTGGCAATGCAGGGAATGGCTCTTCAGCCGGTAGAGAAGAAGGCAGAAATCAGCGAAAATGATTTGGCTGCGCTTGATTTTATCAATAGCCTGTGATGGCATCAATTTTGATGCCGCTTTTTTCTGCCCGAAAGATGGAGTGGCATCATTTTTGATGCCACATTTCCAAAGAATTGGAGGTGAAAACGATATGGAAAACGAAAAGCGCGCATTGTCCTAGCGGGAGTTCGTGGAGTCCGGCTTTGACGGTCGTGAATATCAGTTCCCCGATTTTGAGGGGACTTTTGCAGCGACGATTGCCTGTAAACGCTGGGATAGGAACAAAAACCTGTTGGCATATCTTGATTTCGATGACGGAAGAAAGATCATGACATCAGCATGGAGCGAAAAGAACTATTTGGGTTTGGCTGATATTCCTCTTAATACCCGTGTAAGTGTTTCGTTCCAATTCTCTGCAAAGGGCGTTTCGTACCTCAGAAGTGTCGAAGTAATTTGAATCGTGGGGTTGGTGGCATTGTCTTAACAAGCAACGAATCTGTCCGTACAGATTCCGCTTGTCTGGGGCAATGCCCCTGAAACCCCAACGGAAAGGATGAGTGTTTTTGAGAAAAAGAAATTGTAGAGTGGAGGTTTGCTTCACAAAGGATGAACTGTCCGTGCTTTCCAAAAAAGCAAAGAAAGCAGGGCTGTCCATCGGCGGCTTTGTTCGCCGCAGCGTAGCCGATAAGGAAATTAAGGAAGCGCCGCCTGCGGATATCCCCATGCTGCTTCGGGCCATGCGGCAGGCGGGGTACAATCTGGATCAGACCTTGAAGAGATTCAACACCACCAATGTGCCGGATATGCCCCAGTTCAGAAAGGACTTGGAGGGAATCAGAGCCGCCACGAAAATGGTATCTGATGCGTACACCTCCGATTATCAGTAATGGCGGTTACATCAATCTGGCCCATAAAAGGACGGGGGGACAAGGTCATCAATTACGCCCGCAATCCAGAGAAAACGCATGACAAGGAAAGGCTCTCGGGGCTTCATGAAATCGAAGGTGTGGTGGAATATGCTGCCGACGAGATGAAAACCGAGAAAAGAGCCTATGTCACCTGCCTCAATCTCCACAGCGAAGAAACGGCGGCGCAGGAGTTCATGGAGACAAAGCGGCTGATGCATAATGAGGGCGGCAGGTCCTGCTATCACGGTTATCAGTCCTTTAAGGCAGATGAAGTGGACGCAGATACGGCACACAGCATTGGTGTCGCCCTTGCCAGAGAGTTATGGGGCGACCGTTTTCAGGTCGTGATCGCTACCCACTGCAACACCGGGCATTATCACAATCACTTTGTCATAAACTCCGTTTCCGATGTGGACGGAAAGAAGTTCTATAACTCACCGGCGGATTACAGACGGATGCGGGAGGTCTCCGACCGGCTGTGCCGGGAAGCCAAGATTTCCGTGATAGAGTACCCTGCCGACCGCAGAGCCAATTACGGAGAATGGCTGGCCGAGAAGAACGGCAAGCCCACCATGCGCAGCAGGATACGCGAGGATATTGACAGGGCGATCCTCGCCTCGACTACGGAGCGTGAGTTCCAGCGTGTCATGAAGGAAATGGGCTACGAAGTGATTACCCGGACACCGAAGGGCTCGCCGAGGGTCCACCCCATTGTAAGGATCGTGGACGGCGGGAAGAACTTCCGCTTGGACAAGCTGGGTGAATACTACGAGCTGGATTCCATCAAGCAGCGGATTCAGAACAACTACCGCCGCAAGACGCCCTTCCCCGAGGTGGCGGAGGACACGAAAGCGCCCTATTATCAATACAAGGAGAAAGCAAAGAAGGCCACCGGCCTTTACGCCCTGTACCTATATTACTGTTATGAGCTTCACATCATCGTGCATCAGCCGGCATCTGTAAAAAAGGTGTCGGCTTTTTTGCGTGAGGATGTGACGAAGCTTGACAGATACATTGCTCAGGCGGATTTCCTTGCCAAAACAGGAATCGAAACTGTGGAGGCTCTTGTCGGCCATAAGGCCGACAAGGAACAGCGGGTGGAAGCTTTGACACGGCAGCGCACGGGACTGAAGAATGAACTGAAGCGGCACATAAGAAAAGAAGATTTCCAAAGTGCCGAAGCAACCAGAGCCCGGATCGCGGAGCTGACCACAGAGCTGAAAACCTGCCGGAGGGATATTGTGCTGTGCTCCGACATCGCTGACAGGTCGGAACAGGTTCGTAAGAATCTTGAGCAAATCGAGCAGCAGAAAATCGAACGAAAGGAGAGAACGGAAAATGAGTTACTCGTCAGGAGAAGCAGCCGAGCAGGTCGTGAGGATGACACTCAACGGCGTTGAGGTGGCTGCAAAAATCAGTGGGAAAGCTGCTGAGCGTTTGGCAGTGCTGCTTTATGCGGTGCTGAAGGACCAGAAAAAAACACGCGGGAAAACAAGGCTCAACAGTATGCTCCGCAGCGGAAAGGAACTCAAGGTCTTTGCCATTGGTGACAGAGACCTGGAAAAGTTCTGCCGTGAAGCGAAGAAATACGGCATCCTGTATTGCGTTTTGAAGGACAAAACGGCGAACGACGGCCACACAGATGTGTTTGTCCGCGCAGAGGACGCCAGCAAGATCAACCGCATTTTTGACCGTTTCGGCATTGCTACCGCAGACATCGGCTCGGCGCGCACCGAAATCGTCAAGGCACAGGAGGAACAGAAGAACGCGGACATTCCAGTCCCCGACCGCAACACCACGGAAAAGGACAAGGAGGAAGCCTTCCTGGATGCGCTTCTTACCCCTGCACCCAATAAGGAGGAGGCGCAAACGCAAAACCCCACGCAAGGCCCGGCTGCGAAATCCCGTCCGTCCGAGCCTACATCAAATCAGCGCGAGAAAACCGTCAGGGGTATCTCTGATCCTATGGAACGCTCCCGCCCGTCTGTCCGGCAGGAAATGAAGGAGATCCGGGAGGAGCAGAGACAGAGGACGAGCTCCGCGCAGAAAACCAAGGACGAACCCAACAGAACCTCTGAGCACAGGCCTGTGCCGAAAAAGAAAAAAGACAAGGAGAGATGACCATGGCAAACTATGATGATATTTTCAATGCCTCCGCGCAGAAGGGTACGGAGGATAAGAGCTTCGTTTCCTTCAACAAGGAGGAGTGGGCTGCGCAGAAGAAGCAGGAGCGTGAGAGCGCTTTTGCCATGATCGATGAGACTGCACAGCGCATGGCAAATGACGGCAGCCTCTTCCAATCCTATCTGGATGTGCAGGCGCGTTTTGACCGCTACTCTGTGGGCAATGCGGTCCTGATCACCGCCCAGAAAGCCGATGCCACCCAGCTTTCGGATTTTAAGGGCTGGAAGAATAATGGCGTGTTCATCAAAAAGGGCGAAAGCGGAATCGTATTGCTGGAACCCGGCGAGGAATACACCAAGGAGGACGGCACCGTGGGTGTTAGCTACAACTCCAAAAAGGTGTTCGATATTTCCCAGACGACCGCAAAGGTTAAGGACCGCCCCGCAATGAAGCGGGACGAGCGGCTGCTTCTGAAAGCCATCATCCACAATGCACCTTGCCCCATCGAGATTAGCCAAAAGCTGCCGGAGAACATCAACGCGGTATATCGTCCCGACGACAAGAAAATCTATGTTAGACATGGGCTGGAGGCCGGTGACATTTTCCGCGGCATTTCTCAGGAGCTTGCTCATGCACATCTGGACGACGGCGCATATAAGCGCAGCGACCATGCCTTTACCGCCTACTGCGTGTCGTATGTGCTCTGCAGCCGGTACAATGTGCCGAAGGATATGTTCCGCTTTGACAGACTTCCCGAAGGCTTCTCTACCATGGATGCCCGCAGTGTGAGAAACGAGCTGTCCAAGATCAGAGATGTGGCCAATGAGATCTCGTCCGACATGGCGAAGGTGCTGGACAAGAGCATGAAGCCCAAGGAACGCAGGGATGAAGCGAGATAAGGAGGTGCCCCCAATATGGCTGAGGAAAAGAAAGTCGTCACGCTGGACGATTTTGAGCAGCGTCTGATGGTCAGCGGACTGATGGATTTTCGGAACGATCTTCTCCGGGACGAAAAGCCCACAGAAGACATTAACGATTTGATCCTGAAGGTCATTGATGCCCCAACAAAGAAAGAGAAACGGAGAGCCGACCGTGAGGCAAGATAAGCTCTCCAAGCAGAATGTGATCCTTTATCTTTGCGGCATTTTTCCGGTCGTGTGGCTCGGCCTGCTGATTGCTCCTTGCTTAAAGGATGGACTGCCCGGACTGGTTCAGCAGTTCGGATCGGTGATGCAAAACCCATTCAAAATACAGCTTTGTGAGGACAGCGTAAAAACTGTCCTCACTTTGCTTTTGGTGTACGGGATCGCCATCGGCGTCTATCTCTCCACGGAGCACAATTACAGACGGCGAGAAGAGCACGGATCAGCCAAATGGGGCACGGCTGGTTCGGTCAACAAGAAATATGCCAACAAGGATAAGACGGAAAACAAGCTGCTGACACAAAATGTTGCCATCGGTCTGGATGGAAGGAAGCACCGCAGAAATCTGAATGTACTTGTATGCGGCGGTTCCGGTGCAGGTAAAACACGCTTCTACGCCAAGCCCAACATTATGAATGCGAATACTTCTTTCGTTGTGCTTGACCCGAAAGGCGAGCTGCTCCGGGATACCGGCCATCTGCTGGAGGAGAAGGGCTATGAGATCAAAGTCCTTGACCTCATTGATATGGAGAAAAGTCATTGCTACAACCCATTTGTGTATATCAGCAGCGATGATGATATTCAGCGGCTTACCACAAACCTCTTTAAGAACACAACGCCCAAAGGATCTCAGACACAGGACCCGTTCTGGGATCAGACGGCAGCGATGCTGCTCAAGGCCCTTGTCTGCTATCTTCATTATGAGGCTCCGCCCGATGAACAGAACTTCTCCATGGTTATGGAGATGATCCGAGCCGGTGATGTAAAGGAGGATAACGAAGAATATCAGTCTGTTCTCGATGAGCTTTTTGAGAGATTGGAGGAACGGAATCCGGAGCATATCGCCCTCAAGTATTACCGGGCGTATCACTCCGGCAGCGCCAAGACGCTGAAATCCATTCAGATTTCCCTTGTCTCCCGTTTGGAAAAGTTCAATCTGGATTCACTGGCCGGCATTACCCAATGCGATGAGATGGATTTGGGGCAAATCGGCGAAAAGAAAACGGCGGTATTCGCCGTAATTCCTGATAACGACAGCTCCTTCAATTTCATCGTGGGTATGCTTTATACCCAGCTGTTTCAGCAGCTCTACTATCAGGCCGACTCCGTTCACGGCGGCAGATTGCCCGTGCATGTGCATTTTGTCATGGACGAGTTTGCCAATGTCGCCCTGCCGGATGAGTTTGATAAGCTCCTGTCCACCATGCGAAGCCGTGAGATTTCCGTTTCCATCATCATTCAGAACCTTGCGCAGTTGAAGGCTCTGTTTGAGAAGCAATGGGAGAGCATCGTGGGTAACTGTGACGAGTTTCTGTATCTGGGCGGCAACGAGCAGAGTACCCATGAGTATGTTTCCAAGCTGCTGGGCAAGGAGACCATCGATACAAATACCTACGGACGGTCTCGCGGCAGAAACGGAAGCTATTCCACCAACTATCAGCTTGCCGGACGAGAGCTGATGACACCTGACGAAGTGCGTATGCTGGACAACCAGTACGCACTTCTTTTTATACGCGGGGAGCGCCCCATCCGGGATCTCAAGTATGATATCCTTCATCATCCCAATGTGGCGCTTACGACGGACGGTTCCGCACCGGCCTATACTCACGGCGAGGATACCAGAAGTATCGCTTCCATGGCGTTCAGCTTCGACAAGAAGGCTGTCAAAAACGCTGCGACGATGGAAGCCGAAAAACACGAATTCTTGCTCTACTCGGAAGAGGAGCTGGAAGAACTACTTGATGAAAAGGAGAAAAAAGACAATGAAGAAGCTTAATGTAAAGAAGAACACCAACAAGCCGGAGATTCCCGGCAAGGTCAAGAAGGGCTACCGCATTTATGTGATGGCCGTCCTTGCCCTTACACTTACCATGAGCATGGGTGTGACCGCCTTTGCCGCAGGTGACCCCATTACCGTCGTCAACAACCTCAGCGACTTTATCTTCGGCCTCATCCGTGCGGTCGGCCTGATTCTGCTTGGCTGGGGCATTGTGCAGGTCGGTCTCAGCTTTCAGTCCCACGATCCGAGCCAGCGTTCCAACGGTTTCCTGACTTTGGCCGGCGGCGTCATCATCACCTTTGCCAAGGAAATCCTCAACCTCATTGTTGGCTGATCCGGTTTCCACAAAAGGGGCGGTCGCAAAGACCGCCCCGAAGGGAGGTGTAATGAATGTCGGATAACTGGGTTGTGCAGAACCTCGAAAATGCGTTGGAAGTATGGAACGATAAGCTGTCTGAGATTTGGCAGCTGATCACGCAGTCACCGCAGACATTCAAAGGTGGCTCGATTTGGTCGATTATTTGCAGCATCCACGGAGCGCTGCAGTCCATCGGCTATGCTCTGCTGGTCCTGTTCTTTGTGGTGGGAGTCGTAAAGACCTGCGGCTCCTTTGCCGAGCTGAAAAAGCCGGAGCACGCGGTGAAGTTGTTCGTCCGTTTTGCGATTGCCAAGGGCCTGATTACCTACGGCATGGAGCTGATGATGGCGATTTTGGAGATTATTCAGGGCGTGGTCAGTACGATTATGAATTCTGCCGGCTTTGGAAGCCCACAGGCAACGGTGCTGCCGCAGGAGATCATCACAGCGGTGGAGGACTGCGGATTCTTTGAGTCCATCCCCTTGTGGGCGGTGACGCTGATCGGCGGCTTGTTCATTTGGGTGCTGTCCTTCGTGATGATTCTGAGCGTCTATGGCCGCTTTTTCAAAATGTACATGTACACCGCGCTTGCGCCTGTTCCACTTTCGGCCTTTGCCGGAGAACCCACGCAGAATATCGGAAAGAGCTTCTTAAAAAGCTATGCGTCTGTGTGCCTGGAGGGAGCAATTATCGTTCTGGCCTGCATCATCTTCTCCGTGTTTGCGTCCAGCCCGCCGGTTGTTGATCCGAATGCAGCTCCGGCTTCTATGGTGTGGAGCTACATCGGCGAGCTGATTTTCAACATGCTCATTCTGGTCGGCGCTGTAAAGATGGCAGACCGGCTTGTGAAGGAGATGATGGGCATCTGAGATGGCAAAGCGTGTACTGAATCAATGGCGCGGATATACCGCGGCTGATTGCGATTGCAAATATTGTCTCTATTACGGCGGCAGAAAGAAAGGCGAAGTAAATTGTCTTGCAGAGGAATGTGTCTGCAAGGAGGAACTTCAGGAGGCTCTGCGCCGGGAAAGGAATGAAAATGGAGGTCAAAATCAATAGAGAGATTCGGAACTATACCGAGTCTATGTTTTTCGGACTGTCCCTCAGACAGTTCGTTTTTTCTTTACTGGCTGTTGGCGTTGCGGTGCTTTTGTACTTTGTTTTGAAGCCCTATGTGGGAACCGAGACAGTTTCGTGGATGTGCATCCTCGGTGCCGCTCCCTTTGCGGCAATGGGCTTTGTGAACTACAACGGCATGACCGCAGAGCAATTTGTGTGGGCTTGGCTCCGCAGCGAAATGCTGGAGCCCAAGCAGATCAAATTTGAGCCGGTGAATATCTACTACGAGGCATTGAAGGACGCGATCGATGAACATGAAAAGGAGGTTTCCAAGCACAATGATTAAGAGTATCAAAGCGATCCTTGCACAGGACAAGGAAAAGTTTAAGGTTCCGAGAAAAGTGCAGGACCTTATTCCGATCAAGAACATCTGGCCGGATGGCATTTTTAAGGTTGGGAATAAGTTCTCCAAGTCCTTCCGATTCTCGGACATCAACTATCTGGTGGCAAGCCGTGAGGATAAAGAGAGCATGTTTCTGACATACTCGGAGCTTCTGAACAGCTTGGACAGCGGAGCTGCCACGAAGATCACCATCAACAATCACAGGCTGAACAGGTCTGATTTTGAGGAATCCATCCTGATGCCCATGAAGCAGGACGGGCTGGATGAGTACCGCAAAGAATATAACGATATGCTCCTGGACAAGGCGACGGGAACAAACGGCATTACGCAGGAAAAGTATATTACCATCACCGTGGCCAAGAAGGACATCGAGGAAGCACGGGCATATTTTGCGAGAATCGGAGCGGATTTGACCGCCCATTTCGCAAACCTGGGTTCCAAGTGTGTGCCCCTGAACGCCGTTGAGCGGCTGCGCATTCTCCACGACTTTTATCGCCCCGGTGATGAGGCGGCATTCTCGTTTGATATGAACCGGAAGGCGCGTCTGGGGCATGATTTCCGTGACTACATCTGCCCGGACAGCATAGAGCGTACTGCGGATCATATCAAACTGGGCGAGAAATATGCCAGAGTGCTTTTCCTCAAGGACTACGCCAGCTATATCAAGGACAGCATGTTCTCGGAGCTGACCGAGCTAAACCGCAATCTCATGCTCTCCGTTGATGTGATCCCCATCCCTACCGATGAAGCCGTCCGTGAGGTGGAGCGCCTCTTGCTGGGCGTGGAAACGAACATCACCGGCTGGCAGAGAAGGCAGAATCAGAACAACAACTTCTCCGCTGTGGTTCCCTACGACATGGAGCTTCAGCGCAAGGAATCCAAGGAGTTTTTGGACGACCTGACTACCCGTGACCAGCGCATGATGTTTGCGGTAGTCACAATGGTAATTACCGCAGACACCAAGGAGCAGCTGGATCTGGATACGGAAACGGTGCTGTCTACAGTGAGAAAGCACATGTGCCAGATGGCGACGCTGAAGTATCAGCAGACGGATGGACTGAATACGGTGCTGCCCATCGGTACGAGAAAAATCAATGCGTTCCGAACGCTCACGACAGAAAGCCTTGCGGTGCTGATGCCTTTCAAGGTGCAGGAGATCATGGATAAGGGCGGCATTTATTTCGGCGAAAATGCCATTTCCCACAATCTCATCATGTGCAACAAGGCAAATCTTCTGAACCAGTCCGCTTTTCTGCTGGGCGTTCCCGGTTCCGGTAAGTCGTTCTCGGCAAAGGAGCTGATCACCTTCCTCATTCTGAACACCAACGATGATATTCTGATCTGTGACCCCGAGGGAGAATACGCGCCGCTTATTGAAGCTATGGGCGATCTCGGCTCGGTGATCCGTGTGTCTGCCGGCGGCAGAGACAGGCTCAATGCCATGTACATGGTGGACGGGTACGGTGAGAACAATCCCATCGTCGTAAAATCCGAGTTCATTATGTCTCTGATCGAGCAGATCGACAAGAAGGGCGTCGGCCCGCAGCAAAAGTCAATCATCGACCGCTGCATCACCAATGTGTACCGCAATGCGGCAGACACCGGGACGATTCCCACTCTCTGCACCCTCCGCGATATGCTGCTGGAGCAGCCTGAGCCTGAAGCGAAGCAGATCGCGCTGTCCCTTGAGCTCTATACCACCGGCTCTCTGGATATCTTCGGCAAGCAGTCCAATGTAGACCTCGACAAGCGTGTCGTGGTGTTCGATATTCACGGCCTCGGTTCCCAGCTCAAGCCCACTGGCCTGCTGGTGATCACCGATACCATGCTCAACCGCGTGACGCTGAACTGGAAGAAGGGCAAGCGCACCCATGTCTTTATTGACGAGTTCCATGTGGTGTTCGAGAACGAGTTCTCGGCGCAGTTCTTTAACTCCGCGTGGCGGCAGTTCCGTAAGCGCAACGCATACCCCACGGCAATTACGCAGAATGTGGAGTATCTGCTGGATTCTGTTCAGGCCAGCACCATGCTTTCCAACTCGGAATTTGTGGTCATGCTGAATCAGGCTGCATCCGACAGAGGGCAGCTTGCCAAGCTCCTGAACATCTCCAATGAGCAGATGAGCTATATCACCAATGCCGACGCCGGCTGCGGACTGATTAAATACGGCTCTGCGCTGGTACCCTTCATCAATCGGTTCCCGCAGAATACCAAACTCTATCAGCTTATGACCACGCGCCCAGGCGAGGGCAAATTTGCAAGAGGACGGGATTAACCCCGTCCTCCATTCTTTTGGGAGGAATACAAAATGAAAAAGAAAACCCTTGGAATCATCATCGTTTCCGTGCTCGGCGCGGCTGCGATCTTTTGCAGCGCCATGTTAACGCATCAGTATCTGGATGCGAAGAACAGCAAGGCGGCATTTGACGATCTGACAAATCTGATTACGGAAATCGACGAGCCGCAGAAGGACACCGAAGCGGAGGAAGCCGATCTGAGTGCAGAAGAACTGGCGGCAGCAGAGGCGGCGCTGGCCCGTGAAAAGTATGCGGCGCTGTTTGCGCAGAACAACGACTTTATCGGCTGGATCAAGATTGATGGTACGAATGTCAATTACCCCGTCATGCAGACCCCGAACAAGCCGGACTTCTATCTGAAGCGCAGCTTTGATAAATCGTACAGCGACTACGGCGTTCTCTATATTGACGAGGCCTGTATGACCGGGATCAGCAACAACCTTGTGATTTACGGCCATCACATGAACGACGGCTCTATGTTTGCCGACCTCTGTAAATACACCGACGCCGATTTCTGCAAAGAGCATCCAACGATTGCCTTTGACACGCTCTCCAGTCTCGGCAAATATGAGGTCGTTGCCGCTTTCAAATTCAATACGAACCGCGAGACTTTCAAGTACAACGAATACACGCTGATGGATGAGGCGCAGTTTGCCGAGTTCATGGAGAATGTCCGCGCAAGACAACTCTATGACACGGGCGTTACTGCCGAATACGGAGATCAGCTTTTGACCCTTTCCACCTGCGAATATACCTATCTCAACGGTCGCTTCGTTGTCGTAGCGAAGAAGGTGTGACTTGTCTGCTCTGAAGGGAGGCGATGGCTTTGGGCAGGATAAAAACAAGAGAGAGCGTTAAGGATATCAAGATTCTTGATAAAGCGGCGGTTGTCTCCGAGCGCATGAAGACGGCGCTCGTCCGCTCCAAGGATCAGGCGGAAAACCTGATGGACGATGGTCAGATTTCCCCCTCCGAGTACGCGGAGGACAAAATCCGCTATGCCGCTGAGGATGTGACCGATCAGTTTTGGCACGAGGTTTCCGGCCAAACGAAAAAAGCCATTGAAAAAGGCAAGGAGGCGCACCGGGAGCACCGCGATGAAAAGCGCATCCACAAAAATGAAGAACGGGTTCGCCGCTATGAGGAGGAGCTGCGTAGGGGCGCGCCAAGCAGAACGTCGCGAGAGGAGGCTGCACGGCAGGCAGCGCGGCAAAATACGGAGGCCACGCGGACAAGCATCCGGAGCAGACGAAACCAGACCATCAAATCTGCGGAGCGTACTGAACGCACCATCAAGCAGTCTGCTCGCTCTGCCGGGAAACAGACAGTAAAAGCCGGTGCAAAGGGAACGGTAAAGTCAACAGAGAGGGCCGTAAAGACTGCGGAGAAAACCTCCAAGGCTGCCATCAAAACCGCAGAGGCAACAGCGAAGGCAACGCAAAAGGCAGCGGCTGCGGCTGCAAAGGCCGCACAGAAAGCCGCGGAGATTGCCCGCCAGACTGCCATAGCCGCCTACAAAGCGGCTGTTGCGGCGGCGAAAGCTGTTGCGGCGGCAATCAAGGCCATAGCAGCGGCGATGAAAGCACTGGTTGCGGCTATCGCTGCCGGTGGCTGGGTTGCGGTCGTGGCCGTCGTGGTTATCTGCCTTGTTGCCTTGATTGCCTGCTCCTGCTTCGGCATTTTCTTTTCAAGCGAGGATACCGGCTCAGAAAAGACGATGCGGCAGGTCATTCAGGAAATCAACATGGATTACCAGAACGAGCTGGATGCCATCAAGGATTCCGTTGAATACGATGCGCTTGAAATGTCCGGTTCCCGTGCCGTGTGGCCGGAGGTGTTGTCGATCTATGCCGTCAAGACGACCTCTGATCCGGATAATCCCCAGGAGGTAGCAACGATCACTCCGGAAAAGGAACAGCTTCTGAAGGACCTGTTCTGGGAGATGAACGAAATCACCCACCGGACGGAAACAAAAACCGAGACGGTCATTGTGGAGACGGATGACGGCAACGGCAATATTCTTGAGGAAGAAGTGCAGGAGACGATTACGACGCTCTATATTACTGTCAGCCACAAGACGGCGGATGAGATGGCTGCGCAGTACGGCTTCAATGAGGATCAAAAACAGCAGCTTGCAGAACTGCTTGCGCAGGACAGCAGTATGTGGGCGGCGGTGCTTTACGGAATCTACGGAGTGGATGACCAAATCGTTGCCGTTGCGCTTTCTCAGGTGGGCAATGTGGGCGGAGAGCCCTATTGGTCATGGTACGGCTTCGGCAGCCGCGTGGAGTGGTGCGCCTGCTTCGTCAGTTGGTGCGCAAATGAATGCGGATACATCGATATCGGTGTCATTCCGAAGTTCGCAGGATGTGTCAATGGTGTCCAGTGGTTCCGGGAGCGTGGACAGTGGGCGGATAACGCCATGGAGCCCTCGCCCGGCATGATTATCTTCTTCGATTGGGACAACAAGGGCAGCTCCGGCCCGCAGGACGGTCAGTCCGACCATGTCGGTATCGTCCAGAAAGTCGAAAACGGCGTTGTCTACACCATCGAGGGCAACTCCGGCGATAGCTGCCGCGTCAATCAGTACCCGGTTGGCTATTATGAAATTCTCGGATATGGCGTAGTCGCCTACTAAGCAGAACACGGTGTCACCCTTCGTCGGGTGGCACCGTGTTTTTTCATTTTCGCAGGCCCTTCGCCAGTGCGATCAAATTATCCAGTTGCTCATTGCTCAATACTTTTGCGATAGAGTAAAGCTCGTTTGCTTTTGACGGACTGGCTGCATCTATATCAAAGAAGTCTTTGGGCGTTATCCCAAGATATTCGCAAATGTAAAATATCCCGGAAAGTGACGGCATGGATTTTCCACTTTCAATGTTGTTGATATAACCGGGATTTTGTCCCATGGATAGGCTCATATCACGGGCAGAAACGCCCTTTTCCTCCCGGAGCTTTGCCAAACGCAAGGAGAAATCTTTCTCAGTCATTAACCACTCACCGCCCTTTATTATATTGTAGCCTATAAATACAGAAATAATATTTGCTCACAGGCTGCAATTACGTTGCGATAATGGTTTGTAGATGTTATTATATTGACAGGTGGTGGTTATCAGATGATAGACATGGAATCCAGAACGGCTTGTTTCACCGGACATCGGGAATTGCCGGCAGATGATCTGCCCGAAATTTCCAAGCGCTTGGAGGACACTTTGGTCAAGCTGATTGAGCAAGGCTATCGCTATTTCGGCGCAGGTGGTGCCTTGGGATTTGATACTCTGGCAGCGCAGGTTGTCCTCCGCTTGAGGGAGCGTTATCCGCAGATCCGGCTGATCCTTGTGCTGCCGTGCCTTAACCAGACTCGAGGCTGGCCGCAAGAGAATATCGACACTTACGAAGAGATCAAGCGCTGCGCAGATAAGGTGACTTATACCTCGGAGCACTATTTTCGGGGCTGTATGCAAAAACGCAATCGGCATCTTGTGAAAAATAGTAGTTGTTGTATTTGTTACTTAACAAAAGAAAGTGGGGGAACAAAGAACACTGTTGATTTCGCAAAAACAAGCGGAATTAAGATTGTTAATCTTGCAAAATAAAATGGGGCGCTTTCAAGCACCCCGAAATACCTGTTTTCGTAAAGTAAACTACTCAACGAATCTTCTTTCTGACCATTTCAGTCTTTATAATTATACTTAGTGTTGTCGAATTTGTCAATATTATGGAGGAATTTGCCGCAGAAAAGTCCTGTACGCTCATTCTCAAAATGATTTAAGTCATACTTTTGACATCCAGCGGCGTTTTCACAAGGCATTCTCCGTCACGATCACCGTCAGCACAAAAGGAACAAGGAGGAGATAAACTATGCCTAGAAGAGGTGAAAACATTTACAAGAGAAAAGACGGACGTTGGGAGGGGCGCTATATCAAGCAATATGATATAAAAGGGAAAGCACAGTATGGATATGTATATGGCAAGACGTATTCAGCCGTCAAGAAGTTGTTAGCAGAAAAACAAATCAAAAATACTAAACCCGAAAAAATACGAACCGGTTCCGTATATAAAGACATATTAGTTTCATGGCTCGAATCGCAACGTTTAAATAAGAAAGAGTCAAACTACGCCCACTACTATCAAATTATCCATACACACTTGATTCCCGACATTGGTTTTATAAAAATCGAGAGAATGTCAACAAAGCTAGTTGAAAAGTATATTACTCAACTGCTCGAATCAGGAAGAATTGACGGAACAGGAGGCCTTTCAGCAAAAACAGTTAGTGATATTCTTGCAATTATTAAAGCGACCATAGAATATGCTAACTACAATGATTATTTGCTACAGTGCAACTTAGATAAGGTATATATTAAGCAGCAAAATACGGAAATGAGAGTTTTATCTATTGATGAGCAGCAAAAGCTAACACTTGTGTTGTTAGAAGAGACTGATTTAACTAAATTCGGCGTATTACTATCTCTCTATACCGGCATTCGCATCGGCGAAGTATGTGCTCTGAAGTGGGAAAACCTAAATGTTGCCGATGGAATTTTGTCTATTAAAGAAACAATGCAACGAATAAAGGACACATCTAGCTACAGCACATCTAAGACCAAAATCGTTATCACAGAGCCCAAAAGCAAGTGTTCAATTAGAGACATTCCGTTACCTTCGTTTATTACATCAATTGCCAAAGGCTTTCAATGTAGGAAGGATGCGTATGTTTTGACAGGGGAAAAAAATAGGTACATTGAGCCTCGCACAATGCAAAATCGGTTCAAAGCATTAATCCGCGAAAGCCAAATAAACGATGCTAATTATCATACCCTGCGGCACACATTCGCAACAAGGTGTATTGAAGTCGGATTTGAACTGAAAACCCTTAGTGAAATTATGGGACATTCAAATGTCAATATCACATTAAACAGATATGTTCACTCATCTTTGGCTTTAAAGAAAGAAAATATGAGTAAAATCTCATATGATTCCCTCCATTCGCCGTCAATAAAATAGTCAAGTAGAGGCTCGATGTGCTGTATTGCCACAGATTTCGAGCCTCTTTTCCTTAAGTAGTTTACTTTACGAAAAGCAAAAATTACAAATTCGAAATTGGTGGTGGACAATGATCAGAGGAAAGTGGGTAGTTAGTCCGGACTATAAGGACAGTTATATTGAAGTTCTTACAGAGAATTTGCTTCCGTTGAGAACCAAAGCTGAGATCACACAGGAAGAGCTGTCCGCAATGGTTGGCATATCCAGGCAAACCTACTACGCTATAGAAACTCGCCGAAGGCAAATGTCATGGAACACATATCTTTCGCTAATTTTGTTCTTTGACACAAATGTGGCAACCCATTCAATGCTAAGGGATATCAATGCATACCCAATAGACTTAATGATAAAAATGTCGGGACAAGGGTGATTCCTTAGCATTTAATCTCTGTGGATGGAAAGGAGGACTAAATGGAGTCGAATACGAAACTCGACAGGAAAACGGTGATAAAGTCTACGCTCTTTATCACAGGCTTTTGGTCGTTGACGGCTCTACTGTTTTTGGAATTGTTTAAGTTATTCGACACCATTGACATTAGTGCCGCCATTACTTCTATTATTAATGCGTAATAAAAGACGAAAGGAAGATCGTATGAAACGGACAGGACTGACAGCCGAGCAGGTTGAAGAAAGTCGCAACAAACATGGGTCAAATAGTTTAACCCAGATACCCGCGGAGCCACTTTGGAAAAAAATCCTTGAAGGATTTAAGGATCCAATGATTATGATCCTTCTCGTTGCTCTTGTTGTTCAGGTAGTGTTGTTCTTTTTGGGACAAGCTGAATGGTTCGAACCCGCAGGCATTCTGATTGCAATTATGATTGCAAATGGTGTTGCATCGGTCAGCGAGAGCAAACAGGAAGGTAAGGCTTCCGCACTTAAAGCGGAGGAAGAAGCAAAGGAAAAAGCCAAAGTCATTCGTGATGGAAAGTTGGAAGAAATCCATGTAAGCGAAATTGTCGTTGGAGACATTGTGTATCTTCAAGCAGGTGATAAGATTCCTGCTGACGGTATCGTAATTGAAGGCGAACTGAAAGTTGATCAGGCAGCATTAAACGGGGAAACGGAAGAAGCCGACAAGATTCCCTGCGTTGATGGTGCCTCATATGATGTTAAAGACCTTCTTAATAGGTACTATGCCTATCGAGGCACTGTTGTTTGCGGCGGCGAAGGTTACATGGAAATCAAAGTTGTTGGTGATAACACCTTGTTTGGAGAGCTGGCGCTTGAAGTTCAGGAAGAAACAAGAGAAACACCGCTACAGGTCAAGTTGGGTAAACTCGCAAAACAAATCTCTACATTTGGTTATATCGGTGCAATAGCCATCGTCGTCGGTGTAATGGCGAAGACATTAATCACAGGCAGTACCCCTTCTGGTATCTATGAATGGATAAGGCTTATCATGGATGCCATTACTGTTGCTGTTACGATTATTGTCTGCGCTGTCCCGGAAGGCCTGCCGATGCTTACATCCATTCTACTGTCTTTCCAAAGCATGCGTATGGCAAAAGACAATGTCCTCGTTCACAAAATCAATGGTTTGGAAACAGCAGGCAGCCTAAGCATTCTCTTTAGCGATAAGACTGGAACCATTACAGAAGGCAGACTTTCTGTTGTGGAAATGGCAACGGGTAATGTGACGGTATTTAATGCTCTTTCAAAGATGCCCTCAAATCTTGCTCTTGATGTGATTACTGGTATTGGTGTCAACAATAGTGCAGTCGCAAGCGATGGAGCCATCATTGGTGGTAATAGCACGGATCGAGCGTTGATGTCGTTTCTTATGTCTTCTAATGCCGTGAATAGTATGACGAAGGAAGATGTTAGAGCTTTTAATGCGTTTGACTCCAACAGGAAGATGTCGAGCGTTACCATCACACGTGATGGTAATAGTGTAACCTATGTTAAAGGCGCACCCGAGAAGATCATTGAAAGATGTACCCACTACATTGACGAGAATGGGGAGATAAAGGAACTTGTCGAAAAGAATTATTTGACATCTTATATCGATGCTCAAGCTGGTCGTTCCATGCGCCTTTTGGCCGTGGCAAAAGTTGATGGGACAAGCGAAGATGCAGAGCTGACATTGGTATGTGTCATTAGCATCCGTGATAATGTTAGAAAAGAAGCAATTGATGCGATCAAGGAAGTTCAGAATGCCGGAATCCAAGTCGTTATGGTCACTGGTGACCGAAAAGAAACAGCCGTTGCTATTGCAAAAGAGGCAGGGCTGCTACAAAGCAACGACGATGTAGCACTGACTTCTGCTGAAATGGCAGAGAAATCTGATGAAGAACTCAAAAAGATTCTTCCTCATCTGCGTGTGGTTTCTCGCGCCCTGCCCACAGACAAGAGCCGTCTCGTGAGAATTGCCCAGGAGCTTGACCTTGTCGTTGGTATGACTGGCGATGGTGTTAATGACTCCCCAGCATTGAAAAAAGCCGACGTTGGTTTCGCAATGGGAAGCGGAACCGAAGTGGCAAAAGAAGCCGGCGACATCACTATCCTTGATGACAACTTCGCTTCCATTGAAAAGGCCATTCTCTACGGTAGAACGATGTTCAAGAGCATTAGGAAATTCCTTATCTTCCAGCTCACAGTAAATGTGGCGGCTGTGCTGACATGCTTTATTGGCCCTCTGCTTGGTGAGAACGTCGTGATGACAGTCATTCAGCTGTTGCTGATCAACCTCGCTATGGACACTCTCGCTGCAATTGCATTTGGCAGTGAGCCCGCTCTCAAAGAATTTATGAGAGAAAAACCCATTCCGAGAAACGCAAGTATCATTAGTAAGGAGATGTTCACTCAGATAATAATTAGCGCACTATATATTACATTTATCTGCCTCTCTATCCTCTTCTTGCCGCCGATCAGAAATCTGTTTGGCAATGTTGACACAACTTATCTGAAGTCGGCACTTTTCGCAACATTCATGATGGCAATTACTTTCAATGGCTTCAATGCAAGGACAAGCCATATGAATCCGTTTGAGGGTTTGGGAAGAAACAAGAGCTTCCTTATTGTCATGTTTGCAATCTTCGCTATGCAGTTTATTTTTGTCACATTTGGAGGAAATGTCCTTAGTGTCGAGAGCCTTTCGCCGATGTCCTGGCTTATCTGTGTGGTTCTTGCCTTCCTCGTTGTTCCTATCGATATGATAAGAAAAGCATTTACCAAGAAGTCTAAGGAGTAAATCGAATATGGCAATTCAGCGTGGATAAAACCGCAAGGTCCTTTGATGGCATCCGTAAATAGATCAGGCTTTAATTGGGGCTCTACTCGGCTCCCCAGGCGCAAGTAAGATAGGAGGATTTTGAATATGTCAGTTAATCTTGTAAAAGGACAGAAGGTTAATCTTTCAAAGCAAAGATACGGCCTGTCAAAACTCATGGTTGGACTTGGCTGGGACGAGGTTCAGCAGAAAAGAGGGCTTTTCGCACCGAAACCGCAAGATATTGACTGTGATGCTTTTGCAATCCTGTTAGGCTATGATGGGCATCTACTTAATCACGCGACAAAGCTCACTGAATGCACGGTATTCTTCAATAATCTTCGTTGGTCGAATGGATCCATTCAGCATATGGGAGATAACCTTACCGGAGCTGGCGAAGGTGACGATGAGCAGATCTTTGTTGATCTCAACAGTGTACCCAACGATGTGGGTTGCATCGTATTCGCAGTAAATATTTACGAAGCATTCAAACGGAATCAGCACTTTGGCATGATTCGCAATGCGTTTATTAGAGTAGTTGATTATGATCGCGGAGTAGAACTTTGCCGTTTCAATCTCAGTGAAAACTATGCAAATCAGACGGCACTCATTGCAGGCGATATTATCCGTACTCCCGACGGATGGGAGTTCAGAACGGATGGAACAGCAGCGAGAGTGGAGAGCCTTGTTGATGTGGTCTCCGCTTTTGCCGAATAATAAAGGAGGCAAATAACATGAGTGTAAATCTTCAAAAAGGTCAGAAAGTTGATTTGACCAAAGGCAACGCTGGGCTTCGCCGCGTTATGGTAGGCTTGGGCTGGGATGAAGCTCAGCAGACTCAGTCACGTGGACTGTTTGGCGGTCTCTTTGGAGGCGGTGGCAAGGTCGAAGACATCGACTGTGATGCGATTGCTTTCCTTCTCGACAGAAACGGTCAGATTGCGAGCAGACAGGATGTGGTGTTTTTCAACAATCTGAAGCACGCAAGCGGATGCGTAATCCATCAGGGCGATAATCTTACCGGTGCCGGCGATGGCGACGATGAGCAGATCATGGTGGATCTCTCAAGGCTTCCTGCACAGTATGAGCGTATTGTTATTCTTGTCAGCATCTATAAGGCTTCAGAGCGGAATCAGCATTTTGGTATGATTCGCAATGCATTTATTCGTTTGGTAGATGCCGACACGAACAAGGAGCTTTGCATCTATAACCTTTCCGAAAACTATCAAGGTATGACCGCAATGGTCTTTGGTGAAGTTTACAGATACAATGGCGAGTGGAAATTCAACGCCATCGGACAGCCCCTACAGATTTGGTCTGTAGCGCAGCTCGCTGAAAAGTACGGTCTTCCGCGTTCTGTGTGGAATCGATAAAAACAAATATAAAAACGGAGGTACATAATAATGGCTGTTAATCTTCAAAAAGGGCAAAGAGCTTCCCTCGATAGCTCTATGAAAATGGCTCTCATCGGCTTGGGATGGGATCCAAACAAGTATGACGGAGGGTACGATTTTGACCTCGACGCTTCTGCCTTCATCTGTGGTGCCAACGGAAAAGTTCTAAGCGACAACCATTTCGTCTTCTATGGTAACCAGGACTTTGGCAATCACACTGTTTGGTCGAGCGGCGACGATCAGACTGGTGGCAACAGCGCAGACGGCGATGACGAGCAGATCTTTATCGACTTTTCGAAGATTCCACCCGAGGTCGATAAGATTGCCATTACCGTAACCATTTATGATGCAGTGAACCGCCGTCAGAACTTTGGCCAGGTATCCAATGCATATGTTCGTGTAGCAAAGATTCAGAATGAGTTTGATACTGTTGGTGAAACCGTTATTCAGTTCGATCTTGAGGAAGAATTTTCTATTGAGACTGCGCTTGTGGTCTGCGAGATCTACCGCAAAAACGGCGAATGGAAATTCAATGCTGTCGCTGCTGGTTACCAGGGCGGATTGGAAGCTCTCTGCCGCAACTACGGCGTCAATGTCTAAAAAAAAGCAATCAACTCATGCCATAGTATGATTGGAACAGTTTTGGCTATACGGATCTTTTCTATAACAGTTACATTGTAGATGGCGAAGCTATTCCGAACAGAGATGGCAACAACCAAATAGCGTAACGAGAATTTGAGAAATAGGCCATAGATGTCTATGGCCTATTTCCCAAAATAAAGGTGAAGCATGAGCATTTATGAGAAATCAATTATTAAAGTATCTCACATCGAGGAAAGTACTAACCTCCTCGGTCCCTATAATCGATTTGTCATATGGGTTCATGGATGTTGCTTTGATTGCGAAGGGTGTTTAGCTGAAAACACAAAGAACGGAGTATACGAAGAAGTTGAGATCGATTTACTTGCCAAAAGGGTTGCTAAAAGCCCATGTGAAGGGATAACCATAAGCGGCGGTGAACCCTTCCTTCAAGCAAATGCGCTGTTGAACCTCATCAGAAAGATAAAATATCAGCGTGACATAGGCGTTGTTGTATATTCGGGGTTCAAATTGGACGAGTTAAAGCAAGATGATGATATGTCTTTACTTCTCTCGGAAGTTGATATTTTGATAGATGGCAGGTATATCAAGGAGCTGGATGATAATCGTGCCTATGTCGGATCTTCAAACCAAATAATACACTACCTCTCCCCCCGGTATGCAAACATCGGGAAAGAGTATTACAGTTCAAACAAAAGACGAGCGGAGATAAAACTAACCGGAACACAAGCAATATTGATTGGTGTGCCATCACATAATGTGCTGAAGACATGGCAAGATATAAAAGAAAAAAGCGGAGGAATGAACAATGATTTCTGAAGTCCAAGTGTTTGCAAAAGATAAAATAAGGCTGAATATCTTGCGGAATGTCTTAGACGGTATGATCAATGTCAGTTTCCAGCAAAATAATAGCTTACCTCAAGACTATGCCTCGCAGATCCACACTGATGGGAAAAGAGTCTATGTGTTTGGCAAGTTCAATATCTCTGAGGATGCCAATGAAGGTGATACTATCACCATTCGTCCGATTATGATAGATACTCCGCTGAAGATTACTTTCCGTGCCAATGCCAATTTTTCAGGAAAGAAAGCCAGTGTGGTAAGAAACTCCACAAAGATGGTCGAGCAAGAGTTTGAAATTAGCAGTGAAACGCTGTGTTTAGAATTGCTCCCTCACGGAAAGCAGTATTACTTACTGAAAATTACCAACGACGGTGGAATTGCCGCAGTACCGGTTCAGAACACGACTTTGCAGCCGCCAAGAAAGCCTGCTGCAAAATCGGAGCCCGATCCAACGCCTAAAAAAGCTCCGCTACAACCTGCAGTTCAATTCGATGAAGTTGTCCCCGCCCAAGAAGATTCCCCTGTCGATGACCGGTTTGAAGGATTTGGCTTAGGTTCAGGATTTGGTGGAAGCGATAGTCGATTTGAAGCGTTTGATGTTGATCCCGTAGCAGTCGTGAGCGACACAACTCCGAAAAAGGATTTTGAACCAGTAGAAGAAATCTCAGTAAGAACGCAAGCGCCAGATCATTATTCCCCCGCGCAGAATGTCATCACGTCCGAATCTCGGCAAGATGATATGGATTTACAGCGGATTGAACAGGAAATATCCGTAATTGAACGCCAGCAGGGACAGCTATCACGGAAAAAGCAAAGTGCAATAGACCATCTGGAAAAGATAGAAGCTGAATATCAAAAAGATTATGCGGCCTTTGAACAAGAGATGGAAGACTACAAATCTCGCTTGGATGCAGACGCTTCGGTCATTGAGCATTATAAAGATCAAGATGTAATGCCCATTGAAATCGTTTTCCAAGAAATCCGGCTCAAGCTTGAAGAAGCAGAGGAACAGATTCGGTTTTTCATAGAGGCAAAACAACGCAAAACCATGGAAATCGAGAATGAGATTAAGTCAAACAAAAAACAGTAAAGAGTTGATCGTATGGATGAGATAAGGCGCCTCGAGCAAGAGATAAATGCCCTGCAAACCCAGCTTCGTCAGCAGAATGCAGAAGCAGCAAGAGTTCGGCAGAGCCTCATAGATGATAATCGGCGAAACTTGGAGTCATACCAAGCTGATATGCGTCGTGCTATCAGAGATCATGATAGTGACACCCAAGCCGAATATGAACGTCTTTTGCGTCAGTATCAAAACTCATTAAGCGCAGACGTTCAAGTAGAACTTGCAAAAATGGACGCCGACTATAGTCGACTCCTTAACGATGTTAAGCGCAACGAAGCTCTTCTCCTTCAAAAAAATCAGGAATTAGAGCAGGCTATTGCAGCCATTCGAAATGATGTTTCTCGAAGGAATGAAGGCAGCAGCCAAGAAGCAAAAGAATACTTGCAGACTGCAACGAGCACGTTTCATGTTATCGAAGCGAAGCCTCACGAAAAGTTCATGCCGAAGCGGCTGCAGATATTCTTCAATGCAATAAAAGACGGTCAACAGCTTTTCAAGGCCGGATTATATGAAGCTGCAACTGCAGTTGCCATCTCTGCGAAATCCGGATTGGAACGCCTTGGATATTCAATAGACGATAAGGTCGAGGAATGGGATAAGCAGTTCGATTTGTTTACGCTCAAGTTGAGCTATTTGCAGAACAAGATTCAACAAGAGCTTGCAGATTGGGAGCAATACACGGGTGATCCTAGCAATGGTAAGGCCGAAATAAGGACTCGCCATTTAATTGCAATAAACTTTTGGTGCAGAGGTGAGTTTGCCAACACTGTTCAGACAGCCAAGAAGTATCAAAAATATGTTTCTACCTTCTCTCAAGTTGGAAAAGAAGCCTATTTGAAGCAACCCGACAGTCCTTCGGTTGATGATCTCAAAAAATTTATTGAGGAGATTGGAAAGACTGACCAGCGATTGTCTGAGCTGAGCGAACTGTACAAGAGAAGGTATGCGGCATCCTGTGAAAGATCTGAGTGGGGTGAAGAAATTATCGACTTCCTCACGACAGAAATTAACCTTGAATGGCTCGAACATCTTACAGGCTTTAAGGAAGCTGCACCAGAGGTGCTTGTTTCGAAGGATTTTCTTGATTTCATCAAGAGCCAGTACGGCGATTTGACGATTACGGAGGATATGCGGGAATGGTTGAAAATCGTTTTTGAAAACTCCTCCGAAAACAAAATCTATGTGTACATCCTTCCTCTCGAAGCACATGGTATTGTTGTAAATCATATTATCCTGCATATTGACTATGGTGGCCCGGAGCAGGAAATGTATTCGAGGGATATCTATCAACACATATGCGAAGCTATTCAGCTAACCGATGAAAGCGATGGCATCGTCAACTACGCCGCAGATGTTAATGAACTAAAAGTAAGCGAAAACAAGGTCTACAGTGAGACGGGAAAAGACTTGGAGCGAATGAAGCGACAAAACAGATAACGAGCAAAGGAGATTTGAGTTATGAGCGGAGAAGCAGGCGGTTTGATCCTTATTCCATTAGCATTGGCGGCAATGCCACTTGTCCTTGGTGGCCTTGCAATTGCAGGTGCCGTGTCTGTGGGAGTCAAAGCAGGTGGTGCCGCTGTCAGATATGAACAAGAACAACGGCAGCGGAGAGAAGAAATCCGACGGAGTGGAGTCGCTCAAAGCATTGGCGATTTTCGCGGAACTATGCTTAACAGCATGAATGAACAGACTTCCTTGAATATTCAAGCCTCCGAGCGGATGATGCTGGAATTAGAAAGCCAGAGAACAGCAATGCGCAGGGCGGCTGAACAGCAGGATACGCAAGCATTCCAGTCATACGTCTCTAATCTGAAAGCCGCTCGAGCTCAAACGATGCAGGCTATTGCGAATACCCAAAACGAATTCAATGTCTCTTATCGGCAAAAAATCGCAGAAAGCATGGGACTCATTTCTCAAAAAATAAATGAGCAATACTCTATGTATATTGATGAACTCCAGCAACTCCAAGCAGACATGGCTGCAAAAGATGCGAGAGCTCAGGAAATTGCCAATGCCTATATTGAGGAAGCGAGGACACTTCTGGCTTCGCTATCTGATGATTTCGATGGGCAGAAGTTTTCTGGCAGGCAGTTGGCTACGCTTAATAACCAATTCAACCAAGCTGTTACTCAGTTCAATAATGGGCATTATGAGAGTGCCATTGCAAGTGCCAAAGATGTGGCAATAAATACCCTCGAAGAAATCTATGAAGCTGATGCCCAGAAACAGGAATGGGAAAACTATTTTAAGCTGGCTCTTGTGCTTTCTGAAGAAGTAAAAACCTACATTGAGTCTCAGTCAGTCATTACGGAAGACGCAAAAGCATATGCCGAAGAAGCTTCCGGGAAGAAACTTGAAGATGAGATCGTTGGAATAAAGGTCTCTGAATATACCGATAGAAACGCGAAAGGTCAAACACGCTTTGACTACCTGCTTTTTAAGGCAAATGAAGTGTATAGGGCGCTTCGTGAGCCGCAAGCACAACAGCTAACTACTGATCAGCTCAAGCAGTATGTCAGTTTCCTTAACAACGATCTTTATCCAGCAATAGCGATGTGCATTAACAAGGCTATTATCAATATGAATAATGCTTTTTCAAGACAAAATATAAGTGAGGAAATCATCGATTTCTTTGAGGAACACAATTTCACTTTTAGCGGTTACGCTTATGATGATAATTGTCACGACAAGGCGTTACATGTTGGCCTCGAAAACCCTGCCACCGGAGAGGAACTGATCATAACACTGGCTCCCGAACTTTTGCAGAGCGGGGATATTCAAACCCATGTGGATTTAAAGCAAATAAAGGGCGACGAGGCCAACGAAGAAAGAAAAGCTTATTACCGTGAATGTGTTGAAGAAGTTGTCAGGGGAAGCAATCCCTATGCAAAAGTCAACATTAAGTGTAAGAGCGAAACAAGAAATAGGCTTTCAACCGATACGGAAACAAAGAAAAAGCTAAAGAGATAAGGAGCTAAAGATGTCCAAAGGTCATAAAAGAATAGTGTTGATACTTATAGGGGTTCTTTTAACCGCTGGTTCCCTTATTTGGATGACTTATAGCACATCAAAAAATCTCCCGATTCCTGCCATCACTTTCTCCACCGGGGTAATTGCTATTCTTGGAACTATCAAGGCAATGATGTTTGATCTTTCCAAACGATTTGGATCAGCAAATGCTGATAGAAAAAGTAGGGGTATGAGAAAAGATGTATTTTGACTGGACTTATTTAGTGCTCGTTGTTCCTGCGATGATATTCGCAATGTGGGCAAGCAATCGAGTAGACAAAACATTCGAAAAGTATCAATTGCAGCACTCTGCCAAAAGAATAACGGGCGCTGAAGCGGCAAGGCAAATACTTAATGCAAATGGTCTTAGAAACGTACCAATCGACCTAATTACAGGCAATCTTACGGATCACTATGATCCTACAGCGAATGTAGTCAGGCTTTCGCAGAATGTCTATAACAGCACATCAACAGCTGCTATCGGTATCGCGTGTCATGAAGTCGGCCATGCATTACAATACGCCACAAGCTATCCTCCTGTTCGCCTACGAATGGCAATTATACCTGCGACGAAAATTGGTTCTCGACTATCGGTCCCGCTGATCATTATTGGCATTCTGCTTGGATCTTTGTCTTACTTCTTTACAGTCTTGGCATACATTGGAATAGCATTCTTTGCCCTAAGTACCTTCTTTCAATTGGTTACCTTACCGGTTGAACTGAATGCCAGCAAAAGAGCTTTGCAGCAAATACAGGCCAACGGATTGCTGTATGAAAATGAGATTCAGGGAGCAAAAGATGTATTGACCGCAGCAGCTCTGACATATGTTGCTGCTTTGGCTGTGTCTATAACCCAGCTTATCCGATTCTTGATGATAGTTGGCAGAAGAAGACGATAATTATTGAGCTTGGAGAGGTTGAAATGAGTTCTATTTTTGAACGTCCAGAGTTGAATAAAATATTCTTGGTGTACGGGAACCTCGATGATATGTTTATATCTCCCGATCTTCAGAAAAACAACTTCCGTCCTTTTCTGAATTCCTATCTTCGCAGTTTGGGATACGAGCAAATCGTGTTCTATTCAGGTGCCAAGAATACAGGCAAATATGTTCTGGATGACCGTAGTGCAGTTCTTGCAATTAACAAGAACAAAGGTAAGACTGGAACTGCTACTTCTGACTATTCACCCGCTCCGAGCGACAGCGCGCCAAAGAAAAAACATCGCATACTGAGTCCTCGAGCACAAGCTCAAGAGTCTCTCGCTTCTAACAATGCAATCAGCGCGCCATCCCAAACGACCAGCTCAACGACAGATATCCTCAGCGACTCAAAGTTGATTTATAAGCAGCCAAAGATTACCCCTGCCGAGTTTTTGGATGACGCAAAAAAAATGATGGCAGATTCAAGAATTAAGACGGCCATTGTTTTTACGTTCTTTCAGGATTTCGTTACAGACGGATCCGCGCCTCTGCAGCAGTACTCAGAGTTGCTTTCGCATTTGTGGGATGAGTATACCCTCAACAGCAACGAGAATATTTGCATTTTCCTTGCGCCTCAGATGGATGCAAACTCTATTTCACGCCTATTTGATAACTTGGCAAGCGGTGATGTATTACGCGGCAGATTCTTTAATGACAACAAAACAATAAACAGAAGCTGCACAATCCACATTGGGCTGCCCAACCAAGATGAATTCCGCTATATGCTTGATTATCTTAGGATAGTCGGCGATTCCGGGAAGAAAATCACATTTAGGCGAAGCGAATTGCCTAAAATTGTGTCCTCCCTTATGTATCTAAGCAGAGAGGCGGATCGAGAAGAAAATCGTGCTGGCTATCTCAGCTCGGTCTATGAAAACATTGTTTGGTATATCAAGCAGCAGGATGCAGACATTGTGGAATTTACTGAGGATACAGTAAAAACCATTTACAGCAAGTTCAAAGCAAATGATAACGCTGATCCTATGGAGACTCTGATGAACACCAAAGGGTGGGAATCTGTTGCAAAAAGGATCAGCGAGATCGTTGCAGATTATAATCAGAAAAAGGCTCGTGCGTTAAAAAAGCACCCTCAGAAAAAGAAGCAAAAAAAGGCTGTTTGTTCCAACGAGCGCATTGATACCCCAGATGATGATATAGCATTTGACTATCCCGTTCCCCACTTTGTTATAAAGGGAAATCCCGGAGTTGGAAAAACCACGGTTGCGAGGCTGATCGGTCAGATTTTCTATGAGACTGGCATTCTCAAGAAAGGAATGACGATAGAAGCAACACGTGAGGATCTTGTTGATCGATATGTTGGCGGGACAGCAAACCGCACCAGAGAGCAGATCATCGAGGCTCAGGAGAGCGTGCTGTTTATTGACGATGCCTATTCTCTGCTCGATAAAAGCGACGATAACAATTACCCCAAAGAGGCAATTGACGAAATCGTTGCCGCCATGACAAATACAAAACAGTATCATTTCTGCATGATCATGGCTGGATATCCTGCCCCAATGGACGAGCTTCTGAAAATGAACTCGGGGTTAAGCAGCAGATTCAGCAAGGCAAATATTCTGACAATAGAAGATTATCCGCCCGAACTGCTTAAGACTATTTTTGTCAACAATTGCAGAAAAGATGGCTACAGATTTTGGGGCGACAAAGAAGGTGAAGAAACCCCACTCGATCTCGATCTGTTCTTTAAAAACATGTACGAGCAGCGAGATCGTGCAAATTTCGGTAACGCTCGAGATGTAGTATCCGTAGCGAGGGAAGCAAAAATGCAGTCTTCCCTTAGAGATGATGAGGAACGCTGCATTAAAAAAGAAGACTTTGGCAGTTATCTAAAGTATTTCGAGCAGCATGGGGTGTCGTCCATTGATGATATCTACGCAGAAATCGATCAGTATGTTGGCTTAGAGTTTGTAAAAGAGCTCTTCGATAATGTGCGGTTAGAAATCCTCGATGTGGAAGACTGCAAACGCCGAGGCGTGAAGCCGGATTCTTATCCCGACCATTATATTTTCGCGGGTAATCCAGGAACAGGAAAAACTACAGTCGGCAAGATGATTGGGGAATTCTATCATCTTATGGGTGTTATGGGAGGCTCTGAAACACTCTTTGTGGACGCATCCGAACTTATTGGAAACCATGTCGGCGATTCGAAAAACAAAATCGTTGAAAAGATCCAAGAGGCTATAGATCACAACTCCATCCTGTATATTGATGAAGCTTATCAGATTGCAGATACGGCATACTCCTCCGAAATAGTTGGAGCGATGATGACAAAGATGACGGAGAACGCTGCTGATTTTAAAATGATCTTCGGAATGTACTCAAATAGAGTTGAAGACTTTTTGAAGCTGAATGCAGGTCTCTCTCGACGTGTCCGTATTGTTGAGTTCCCCGACTATACTCCAGAGCAGCTTGTAAAAATCTTTGACAAGACACTTGAGTCACAGGGCCGGACAATAACAGAAGAAGCCCACCATCTCATTGAACTGTTGATGGAATACAAATACAACACTAGGACCGAGAATTTTGGCAATGCTGGCGATGTAAAAAAACTGGTCATTGATATGAAAAAGCTGCTCCTCAAACGGTCGAGCAAAGCAGCGGGTGGAGTGGATCGTTATCAATATACAGCAGAAGATATTCCGGCAGATCAACTCGAATTGATTAAGGATCAGATCAATCCACGCACATTCGATGATATCATGAAGGATCTAAATGAGCAGATCGGGTTGTCTGATCTGAAGGAGATCATCCTTCAAAAGCAAGAACAGTTGCTGTATGCCCAAAAGAGCGGGAAATCAACGTATGGCATCAATCCTGGCTATTACTTTTTTGTCGGCAATCCTGGTACTGGCAAATCCACAAGTGCAAAGCTCTTTGGAGAGTGCCTTCGTGAGCTTGGCATCGTAAAAACAAACAACTTCTATTCTTGTACTGCAAAGGATCTCATCGGACAGTATATGGGAGAAACAGACAAGAAGACTTACGAATTGCTAAAGAAGTCCATTAACGGAGTCCTTTTCATCGATGAAGCATACAGCCTTTCTTATGCCGAAAGTGCGCACTCTGACTCGAGCTACAAGAAAGAGGCTTTGGAACAAATCATCGCTTTTATGGATGATCCAGAGCATCGAAAAAGATGTTGCATAATCCTGGCCGGTTACGAGAAGGACATGCAAGGTCTATATAAATCAAATAGTGGAATGCGCTCGAGAATTGAGGAAGTCCACTTTAGAGATTATAGCCCAACAGAAATGTATCAAATCTTTGCTTTGTTCTGCCGCAAAGCTGGATATGCAATCGCTGACGGAGTTGAGGAATACTATACGCCGATTTTCAAAAATATGTCGACAATGGAGTATTTCTCTAACGGGCGCACGGCGAGAACGATATATGAAAAGACTGCCTCAAATCTGATGCGCAGAGTAGTCCATTCTGATGACCTTACAGAAGAAGAACAAAAGACAATCCAAATGTCGGATCTTCTGAGTGAGGATGAGTGTTATAGCATCGTGTCGGTTGAGTAAGTCGGAACAGGAGGATTAGGATATGGCAACATTGAAGAGCGGCGAAACCATCCCCCTTTTAGGGAGTGGACAAAGCGTTAGGATTCTCAATTATATTGCCGAGGGTGGACAAGGCGAAGTGTATAAAGTCGCTTATAATGGCGGCGAATACGCGCTGAAATGGTACAGCAAAATTGTACCTACAGATGCGTTCTATGCCAACCTTGCTCACAACATCAAAATAGGGGCGCCGGAAGAATACTTCCTTTGGCCGCAAGCCATTACGGAAAAGGTCAAAGGTCGGTTCGGTTACATTATGCGTCTGCGTCCCTCCTGTTATAAAGAATATGGAGAATTCCTATTAGGTGATGCTCGGTTTAAGAGTTGGGACTTGTTATTCAAGGCCGCACTTAACATCGTGGAGAGCTATTTTGCCCTCCATAGTATGGGGTACAGTTATCAGGATCTTAATGAAGGCAGCTTCTTTATCAATCCGGATGACGGCGATGTTTTAATTTGTGATAACGATAATGTCGCCCCATTTGGTGAAAATCTCGGCGTCAAAGGCATGCCTAAGTATATGGCTCCAGAGGTCGTGTTGAATAAGACTCGCCCCAATACACATACTGACAGGTTCTCACTGGCTATTATTCTGTTCCGCTTATTCTACATAGACCATCCTCTTGAGGGTAGGTATACCATTCAGTTCCCGCTGACTGATGCCATTGGAGCACAGTTGTTTGGAGAACGACCGGTGTTCATATATGATCCCGATAACAAAATAAACCGCCCCGATCCAGAAGCACACCCAAATGTTATAGAGCGATGGCCTATGTTCCCACCCGACTTAACTGCCGCTTTTACGAAGGCATTTACAAAAGGTCTAAAGGATATCAACAGCCGTATTACAGAGCAGCAATGGCGCGAGGTGCTTATTAAAGCAAGAGGAATGCTTGTAAGGCTCGATGGTAAGGAGCAATTTGTTAACGCATATAAACCAGAAACAGTTCCGCAGGGATGCAGATTGCTACGCACTGAAGAACAGGTAATTGCACTTGCGCCGGATAGTGTTCTTTATAAATGCCAAGTTGACCGCATTAGTACGGATTACAAGACGCCAGCCGCACTGGTAAAAGCCAGTACTTCCAATAAAACCGTATATGGACTTGGGAATCTTACCAATAAGGAGTGGATCTGCACTCTGCCAGGAAAGAATCCTGTCTCTGTAAAGCCCAAAGGTTTTGCACCTTTGATCCCTGGCACCACGGTTGACTTTGGAAACATTAAAGGAAAAGTATTTTGAGAAAGGAGTGAACAATAATGGCAGGAAACGAATTTGATTCTTTTGATTTGGATTCATTTGATTTCGGTGACTTCGACAGCCTCGATACTGGAGTGAATGTTCAGAACCAGCCTGTTGCCACTCCCGATGTTTCGAACATTGTAACATCTCTCAAAAAGAGAGCAATGGTAGTTTTTTTCGTCGTGGATATTTCAGGTAGCATGCGAGGCGCTCGTATTGGAGCAGTTAATGATGCAATTCGTAATGTGTTGCCGGAACTGAAAAAGCGCGAGCGTGGCAATACGGCTGCAGAAATCAGAATAGCGGTATTGGAGTTTTCAACGAGGGCAAACTGGAGAACCCTTTCTCCAGAACCAGTTTCGACATTCCAATATCAAGATATTGAGAATGTTGGTGGTGGAACGAATTACGGAACAGCTTTCGCAGCTCTCAATGAAAAGCTGTCTCGCAAACAGTTCCTCAATGCAACTGCAGGCGCATATACACCGCTCATCATCTTTATGACGGACGGCAAACCGTCAGATATGGGGTTGTATAAAGAGGAACTTGAACGCTTGAAGCAAAATAAGTGGTTCCAATACTCTACAAGAGCAGGCATTGCTATCGAAGAAGGCGCATTGAGCCCAGAATGTAAGCGTGTTCTTATGGAGTTTACCGAAAACGACAAGAATGTTTACGAGGCTAAAAATACTGTTATCCTTGCAAAACAGATTGAACTTGTAACGCTGACCGGCGTTGATTTCGTGACTCAGCAAGGTTCCATTCAAAACACAAATACAGGCGTTGCGCAAAGGACCCCATCGTTCCACTCTGCGTCAACGCCAACTCCTTCACCAGCACCGCAGCCTGTGCGTCCTAATCAACCGTCACCTGCAGCGGTTAATACTCCGCCAGCAAGTCAGAATCCTCTGCCGGAGAGCGCAAGTCCTACACTTCCTATCGGGGAAATCGATTGGGAACACGACTTTGATTTCTAAACGAGGTGAACATATGCAACCCTACATAGAACTTAATGCTCACCATATTGGAAACAGTCATGTTCAGAGCGGCATGTCCTGTGAGGACTATTCCGCTACCTATTCTGATGACCAAGTGAGCATTATTGTAATCAGTGATGGTCACGGAGACAAAAACTGTTTTAGAAGTGACAGAGGCGCAAGATATGCCTGTGAAACCGCAATTAACTTGTGCCGGCAGTTTCAGAGCATAACCAATCACATTGATGATATTGCTCAATGTGATTTCGAAAGCCTAATCGTTTCTTTAGAATCAGATCTTGCAGATGCATGGAAGGAAAAAGTCCTTGCAGATGTTACCGCACATCCCTTTAGTACGGAGGAAATGTCGGTTGCATCAAAACAAGCTCAAGAAGTATATAGAAGTGGTCAAAGACTTGAAAAGGCATATGGTTGCACTTTAATTCTCGCTATGAGCACTGCCAACTACTGGCTTTCGATTCAAATTGGAGATGGGAAAAGCATTGCTGCCTATAGAGATGGAGTCTTTGTTGAGCCGGTTCCTGCTGATGAAAACTGCCTTGGTAACAGGTCAACATCTCTGTGTAATTCAAATGCCAAGGAATCCTTCCGACATTACTATAGCAAGGTGAAGCCTATCGCAGCTTTTGTTTCGTCTGATGGAGTGGAAGAAAGCTTCGATCAAGCTGGTCTCTATAACTTCTTTTATTCTATTGCGTATTGGCTTAAAGAAGAAGGATTCGATACTGCAAAAGCGAAGGTCGAAGGACTACTGCCACAGATCAGCGAAGGTGGAAGTGGCGATGATGTTAGCGTTGCAGTAATGGTTTCAAAAGAGGATGCAATTGCGAAACCGCGCCAAACACTCGAACAAATCTATGAACGGGTTACTGCATGTGAAAATGTTTTGAATCAAGTCAAGAACCTTCTTGCTGACACAAAAGATCGGCTCTCTGAAAAAGATAAAGAGAGTACCTCTTTAGAAAAAGAAATAGCCAAGCTGAAAGCTGAATTGGAAGAAAAAGAGAGTGCACATAAGAAAACAATAGCTGAGCAAGAGGCTCTTCAAAGATCTGTTGATGAGTTGGATGCAAAAGCCCAGCGCGCAGCTGAACAGATGGATAAAGCGTCAAAATATAAGGCTTCTGCTGAACGCTATTGGTTTGCCGAATTTGAAAAGATTGGTCTAAAGTATCAGCCGCCTGTAGAAGCGGTAGAAGTAAATTACCTGCAGGACGATGCGGAAAATCAAAAAGAGGCGGCGGAAGACTCTAGTAATGTTGTTAACGATAGCTCTTCACATGTCGATGCTTCTGAATCGACTGTAATAGCGACCGGCGAAAGGAACCCAATCGACCAGATTGAACACATAGATGATACTGCTTTAGCCACTCAACCAGAACCCGATTATCCTGGTGCCTACAACGATGTAAAAAGAGAACCAACACAAGAACAGCCTCTTGTTGAGGTAAAAGAAAAGACAGCAAAACATTTTTGGCCCTTTTCTAAACAATCACGGTAAAAAGGAGGTGTAACGGTCATGACTATGGAAGCACTATTCAATAATGTTGAGAATGCGATCGCTCAGTATGAGCAAGCTTGTGAGCAGGAGGAAACGCTGTATGATATGATGCGCGATGCTGAAAATGACATGAATCGATACAGCTCCCAAGCATCGTCTTCTGAAGATGCTTCTGATCAGCGAGCAGCATTAGAGCAAATGCGAGCAGCTGCTCTTAGATATCAACAATGTCAGAACCAACTCCAGCAAGTTCAGGCAGCGAAAAGTCAAGCGTTAAGATACCTACAGGCGACTCGGTCAGAACTCACCAATGTAATTACAAGCATTGAAGACAAATTGCCCAAAATGGATCAAAGCATCAGCACGTTTGAACAGATGGCTGCAAATCCATTTGGCTCCAGCGCCGCAGCGCAGTTGCCGCAACTGCGGGCAAGACGAGCTGAATATCAACAGAACCTGAATGATGCATACACACTAGTTGATAGAATCGATTCCGCACTTAATGGCGGAGGAAACTCGCCGCAAAAAGTACTACGTAGAAGATAAACCAAAGGGAGGAATAACTATGAAGTTTTTATTTCACAATGACAAGAGCACGATCAAAGATGAATTGTTCCTTCTTATGTTCATTGTAATTTGTATTGGAGCCGGTGTTCTCTTTTACATTTTTGCACCTAATGACTGGATTATCTCAAATAGTACAATTAAAGTCTTTGGTGTTGCTTGGATACTTGCAGGCGTGATGTTTATTCCGGGGTTCATCTATCGCTTGTGCACAAACAATACAGAAGCAAAGAAGAAATAATCTGTTAGGATAGATCATCTCGACGGCAAAATCAATAACTTTATCTTTCAACAAATGAAAGGAGCATTACCATGGGAAAGAAAATTACTGAGGTTAGAAACAAGTCAAAAGAAGGCGGCGAATCCTTCAAGAAGGGTGCGGAACAAGGGTACAAAGCCGTTTCTGATGTCAAGCAGATGAAGAGATTGATCGACTCTCTCCCTACTGACGTAGATGATGAGATCGTATCTGCTGCTAAGGCAGTTGAGCAAGGAACCAAAGGCGATGCGGAGCATTATATGCAGTCCGAAGTTGGCTCAAAAATTGAGAGCGGCAAGAAGAGTATGGAAGCTTCCAGTAAACAGGCAAGCGAACAGGTAAAGAATAACGAGAGAGTCCAGCAGGTCTTCAAGCAAATGGACGGCGTTGGGGCGTTTGGCAAGAACGCTCGTTCTGAAGGCAGAGGCAAGGTCGAAAAGTCTACTGCTGAATTTAATAAAGCTATCCAGGAAAACCAGGAAAACACAAGAAAGGCTGATGAGGAGTTTAAGAAGAACCTGAGCGATATTAGCAGTACGTTCTAAGCTCTGATTCACTTAGGAGGTGTAGCCATGCCGAGCCTGTATTATGAAGTCAAACGAATTCCCGACCTAACCTTGAGCAAGTACTCTGCTCTGGATGAAGGTGGTGTTGAGGGCGTACTGAAAAAGCACGAGGCTTTCTTGCGCCAAATTCACAGAAAAGGACTTCTCAACAAGGAGATCATTCGTTGGATCTATGAGTATAATCCCTCTGCACCTAAAGGTCAGCGAATGAAGATAATAATCAAGTTTGACGGCAAAAACGCATCTGATTATATGCAGAGCTTCATTGGCTCATCTCCTTTGGCTCCCTATTTTGATTTAGTACAGGTGTTTCCTGAAGAAGAATTGCCTCCTCTCACGGGAAAAGAGACACCTAAAGATCTGGAAAAACGCAAAGCAAAAACGCTCACTTTGAATCAGGAATTGTATAGATATCAAGCTTCTCTTCTTAAGAAGGAAAAGTTTGCTCGACCTGACAATCCAGAAATGGCAGACTTCTATTCCGTGAATAAGTGGGAAATGAATGAAGATGCCCGACTCTTCGGCCTCTTTACAATGATGAAAAAGATGGCTGAAAACTCCAAAAAGGAAGATAAGAGTCAGTGGCGTTGCCTTTATTGCGTTGACGTTGTGCCGATGGATTATGCTGACGCCATTGAATCGCCGTCTATGCTTGGCCCTATTATGGCGGGGCTCCGCCGGATGCTCTCATTACGAGTAGAGAAAACAAGCGCTTCCACTTCTTTCCAGAAAGACGAAAGCGCAGATTATACGCTGGAGAGATATAAAGACTTGGTCAAGACCATTGCGGGAACTCCTCACTTTAATGTCAATATAAAAGCGTATGCACAGAACTCAGATTATGCCAATATGCTCCTTGATGCTGCAGCCTCTGAAGCTTTGTCAGAAGGTTCATATGATGTTGTTGTCGAAACAGGGATGTTTAACGTAAACGAGATCATCAATAAAAACCTGCGGTTTCTGTGCAACACCAGGGCACCTAAAGAGTTGCGGTTTTGGCCAACGTTATTCTTCTTAAAGGAATTAGTTCCGTTTACTACGCTTCCAACATTGTATTCCGGCGAGTCGATTGAAATGCCAAAGGAAACCGCTCCAAGTTATGACGATAGTGGGCTTTATCTCGGCAAAGATACCGACGATTACAATGTCTATTTCCCACTCAAAAATTTACCCAAGCACGCTTTCTTAGCTGGTGTTCCCGGTTCAGGTAAAACCAACAGTATGCTACACTTGGTTACTACTTTATATTCAAAATTCGATATACCGTTCCTGATATTAGAACCGGCAAAGCAGGAATATCGTGCGCTTGTGAATAAGCCGGAGATGAGAGGTACAACTGTCTTCTCACCATCTTCCGGCACAAAGTTCTTGATTCATATTAACCCGTTCCAGTTCCCGCTGAAAATGTCTTTGGCTGAACACATTCGGAACGTGATTAACGTATTCGAAGGATCGTTTTCGATGGATCCTCCGATGCCCTTCCTTCTGGATCGGGCAATCGAGCGTGTTTATAGAGATAAGGGCTGGCTCCCATATATGATCAATCAGGGGACGCTCCCTTATCCTACAATGGGCGAACTATATGATACGCTGGAACAGATCCTCGAAGAAACAGACTATGAGGGCGAAATCAAGGGCAACTTGAAATCCGTCCTACAGGTTCGAATCGGCAGCCTTCTGTCAAGAGAAATGGGCGATGTGTTCAACGTTGCCGAATCTACTATGGCTCCAGAAGAATGGCTGACAAGACCGGTAGTAATCGAACTCGAAGCAATGGGTAGCGGCCCTGCGAATTTCCTCACGTTGATGCTTTCGACGCTGATAAGAGAAACGCTGAAAGTCAATCCGTTAAAACGAAAAGACGGAAGCAAGAAGCCTCGCCATGTAATCTTCTTTGAGGAAGCACATAACCTTATTGGCCCCAAAGCGGAAAAAGAAGCCGGAGAGAATGCCAACCCCAAAATTGCAGCCACTGCCTTTGTCGTGAAAATGCTGGCCGAAGTGCGAGCTCTTAATGAGGCGATTATCATTGCAGACCAGCTCCCGACCGCTATGGCACCGGAAGTTATAAAGAACACTTCGCTCAAGCTTGGTCATCGTATGACATCCCAGGATGATCGCCAACTCCTCGGAAGCACCATGTCTGCAGATGATGTGCAGCTTGAAAGAATGGCGACCTTTACCACAGGTCGTACACTGTGTATCTACGAAGGTCTGCTCAAACCATTTGAGCTTCAAATGGAACAGTGGTCAAAGGTCAATGGTATCGTCCATGACGAATTATATGATTCTCCAAGTGATGATAAGCTCTACGCAATGCTTTGCTATGAGGGCTCACCGTTTATCAAAGATTTGGAGCAGAGTTTCAAAATCACGGCAGGTAAGTATAACAAACAATGGGATGACATCATGGAAGATGTCGATGAATACTATGATCAACTCGATGTCCTTGCAGATTTTTGTGGGGACGTAGAAGAAAGCCGTCAGACACTCGAGCGCGTCGATTGGTCAAAAGTAGATCCAGAGAAGCGCGAAGAAGTTTTTGCACAAGTCCAAAAAAGCATTGACACTGCAGAATCCAGAAAAGCTGCTTTAGAAGCGCAATTCCATCGTCTTTGCGATGCTATGGAAGAAGTGATTTTTAGCCTCTCTTCATATAAAAAGCAGAATAAGTACTGTGAAGAACGGGTTCGTGATCTAGTCACAGAGAAGCTTTATGGTTATAAGAGCTTTGCCGAAACTGTAAAAGAACGATTTGGATTTGAGCGTTCTGATGAACAGAAAGCCAGCCGTACTGAAAAGCTAAAACAATGGGAATAAAAGAAAACGCTGAACTAAGGGGGTGAGATAATTATATGGGTCAACGATATGAAAAAAGCAAGAAAAATGTCTCTGAGAATAAAAAAACATTGGAGAGACTGCATTCAGACAAAGACACTCTTCAAAACGAATATGCCCCGCTTAGCCTTCTTGATAGCATCCAAGGTTTGTTAGATGACGAAGCAACGGAAGCTATTCAAGGTGTACGAACTGTTGGCGAGCTTGAATCGAAAAGAATTGAATCCGAAACAGATACTGCTGAAGAAGAAAAAAAGCAAATCACAAGCGAAATAAACAGTGAGATTGCAAAACTCAATGCAGGATTAGAGAAACTGCGTAGATCTGGAAACATCGAATTCGGAAGAAGGGCGGTTGAGCAAAGCAGCCAAGAATACAAAAAACAGATAGATAAGTTTAAGGACTTGATGGGCGAATTAGGCGAGCATGTTTCTGATAATAATGCCTCTGCAGGATCACATTCAGAAATGCAATCTGCATATAATCCAGAAACAACCCAGAACAGTTTTGAGGAACATGGACTAAGAGATAGTAATGCTTTTTCAACTCAGGCTCGATCTTCTAACCTTTCTGATGTTGCATTCTCAAAAATGAATCCAGATCGAGTGCGTGTTGCTGACCTTGCTTTGGGCAAAGCTCCACAGAGTATTGTTGATGAATTAAACGCACACGCCGATCACCTACAGCCGACAATGGATACGGGATACTCTTTCAATGAGATCGGTCAGCGCGTAAAGGATGGTTGCTATTATTCTCCTGTCGATCATCAGGTTAGAATGGACGAAACATTGAGTGATGAGGAATATGGAGAAATACTGCCCCATGAATTGTCGCACTTCCTCGACCATGAACGAGGGTGGGAATCACGTTCACCGGATTTTGTTAATGCAGTACAAGCGGATTTCAGTTCGATGGATAAATCTACAGTAGAAGGTAGAGCCAGAATGAATGAGATGCTTGATGATGCATTTTCCACAGGTGCAGCATTTGACCGAAATGTTTCGGATATAATATCTGCAGTATTTGTTAATGATCCCGAGATTGTTCAGAGATTTCATGAAGAAGGCGTTCCCTATTATCAACATAGTAATGAATATTGGGCAGATCCTTTTTCACGAGAGGCAGAAATATATGCTAACAACGGGGCGGTTCGATGCTCTGATGAGAGAATCTCAAAAAACTTTCTGGAAAGATATTTCTCAAATACATATAACCAATTTGGAAACTTCTACAATTTAGTATGAGGAGGGAAAACAATGAAGACAATTGAGTTCGGCAGGATGTGCCAACCATACAACAAAGAGTACTACAAACTATTTGCTACTGTGCCGTGTATAGATGACTATGCAGCTACGCAAGAGCAGTTCTTTGATGCGTTGAAAAAATCCATTGAAGAAGAAAAAGAAATAGAAAACTTTATTCCTAAAAGAGTTAAACATAACGACGGTAGGATGGAATAGTCTTTCGAAAGCTGAAGTTGGAGGATAGACCAATGGCACGATACATTTGTTCTGATTGTTATAAAGAGTTCGAAAGTGATCAAAAACCGGAATACTGCCCTGGTTGTGGTGCAGATGCCGGTAAATTGCAGTTGCTGACGCAGAGCCAGATCAACGATGAAATGGAAACCACCATGGGCAATCTGCGCCTGTTGCTTAACCTTCTTGATGCGTATGTCGAGAAGGTGCGAGGAATCAATGCTGACTACAAAAAGAGGCTGGATGCTATGCATGCCAGCCAAGGCAGCCAGATTAAAAACTGCGATGACAAGCACGCTCAAGAACTCTCAAAAATTGAATATGAAAGAACAAGTGTACTCGAAAACATCGAACAGCAATATAAGGGTACGCTGAATGCCGAGCAGAGAAAAACGGATTCTTATAAGCGCCAGCAAAATGAGACTACGGAAAACTCCCGCAAATACCGAGATGAGATGCAGAAGCGCGTTGACAACGGCAGAAAGCATATCGACCATATTATGGAGGAAGTTCGGAAAGCCGAAGCGCACATAATCCCGAAAAAGTACCACAAGATGGCTAAACAGCCCAGTCCTCCTACTGTTGAAGTGGCTGCCACTACTATGGATGGCATTATGGCAATGCATCCTCAAGTGATGGCAGATCAATTGAATGTTCTTAACGAAAAGTTTATCAGACGCATCATAAAAGCAAGCGAAATTAACCGCAAATTCATTGAGTTCTACTCTATGAAAATGAAAGCAGAGCAGCTCTACCAAAAAGAAATGGCAGAGCTTAATGCCATGTTACCCGATAGCGATTCAAAGGCGCAGAAAATGATTGCGGAAGCTCGTCAGCGGTTCAGCATGCAAATGTCCCAGCATGAGAAGGATGCTGCAAAGAACAAACAGGATTATATTGCATACTGCGCAGAGACAAATCAGAAGTATGACCGTCAAAGAAGCGAAGCAATAACTCGGCATGCTCAGCAAAAGAAAACCCTGCTTGCGCAACATGAGCAGCAGACTAAAGACTTGGATGCCAGTAAAAAGAGAGATCTGCTTGCATCCTATCAGGCGATGCAACAGACCGTTCTTTCCAAAGTGTCGCCTCAAGCTATTGCCGATGCAGTAAAACTGCAGAAAGCAAGAGCAAAGGCATTAAGGAATAATTTTGCACTTGCAGATTCAGAACCCGAAAATATTACTGTTGGTTCTCTTGAATACAAATTAGACCGCATCCTCGGCAACCGCTTGGTTTCAAACTTCATGACCACGAACTACCAGGCGGTGATTAACGGAAACAGCTTTGTTTTCCCGTTCACAATTGGTTTGAATCAAAACCTGTGTTTGATGTTCAAATACAACAACTCCCAAGCAGCACAGGCAAAGGATCACATTCAGACAATCTGCCTTAATGCGTTCCTTTCTACTCCTCCTAACAAGATGCGTTTCCATTTCTTTGATCCGCTCAAGTCAGGACAGAGTTTTGCGGTTTTCAAACATTTCGAGGATGACCTTTCCAGGAGCTACAATGTGATTCTCGGAGGCATTCAGACCGAGACAACCGGCATTGAGCAGCAGCTCCAGATAATTGTTGATCACATTAAGACAATGCAGATCAACACTTTTAAGGGGCAGTATAAGAATATTCGAGAATACAATGCTGCGAATACACTTAATCCCCAGCCATATAATATCGTTGGCATTATGGATTTTCCTGCCGGTTTTTCTGCAAAGGCAGTTGACTTACTCCAGCAGATTGTTGCAACTGGTAAAGAATGCGGTGTTTATGCGGTTATCATGTGCAACACAGATAACATATCAACTATAGATGCCAAAGCCCAAGCACAGCTCAAAAACATAGAAGCTGCTGCAACAGTCTATTCATTGCGACAGAAGGGATACTACCTCGAAGAAAAAAGTGGCATCGATGAAAACATGATCTTCACAATTGACGCTCCTCTTAGTGTACAGAAGATTGTTTCTATCGCCCCAATCATGAAGCAAGGCATAAAAGATGCCGGTCGAATTGTCATTGACTACAAACACATTGCTCCTCCCGCAAGCAAGCAATTCCAATACAGTTCTGATGAAGGCTTGGTCATTCCAATCGGAATGAGCGGCGCAAGCGACATTCAGTACTTAACCTTGGGACAGCCCGGAAGTCAATCTGTTCATGCGTTGATAGCCGGTCAGATTGGAAGCGGTAAGAGCCGTCTCCTTCACGCAATCATTACAAGCAGCATACTCCAATACTCGAATGAAGAACTCGAGATTTATTTGGTTGACTTCAAGAGCGGAACAGAGTTCAAAATCTACGCCGATTATAACTTGCCCAACTTCAAGGTAATAGCCATTGAGAGTGAGCAGGAATTCGGACTGAGTGTGTTGCAGTACATCATGAAAGAAGGCGACCGGAGAGGACAACTCTTCAATAGCCTCTCGGTAAGCGATATTACTGCATATAACAGCAGACCGGAAGCCCGAAAGAGCGGAAAGCTTCCGAGAATGCTTGTCGTTATTGATGAGTTCCATGAGCTTTTCAATAGTGCAAATGCAGCGGTATCGACCGAGGCTTCTCGCTTGCTTGATAATATTTTGAGACTAAAACGAAGCTTTGGCGTTCATGTTATTCTTTGCACGCAGTCCGTTAGAGGTCTCAGCGAGGTCAACGAGGCTGCGATGGCGCAGATCGCTGTTCGAATTGCTTTGAAATGCCCCAGAGAAGATGCTGAAATCCTCCTTGGGGCTGGAAGTGATGCTATTGCACAGATTGAGGATAATGACGCCGGTTCCGCTATCTACTTGCCGGCAATCAGCACTCCAAAAACCAACAATAGGTTCAGAGTCGGTTATATCAGCCAAGAAGCTCACAATGGCATACTCAAAGCAGTAGAGGCGCATTACGCAAGAAATGGTAGCAAGCGTTGGAATACCCGAGTGCTTGTTTCTGATGTTGCAGACAGCAGAGACAGCGTTTTCCAAGAGTATTTGAAGCGCAACAAGCTAATCGTTGAACCGCGGAAGATTCATTTCGGAGAATCACTTAATATTGACCGTAGCCTTGCCGTTCCTTTCGAGACGAGAAAGAATGAAAACCTTTTGCTTGCAGGTAAAGATGCGCAGAAGGCACAGAATCTTCTCTTCTTCATCACTTTGGATCTCGTCATGCAGAAACTGAAGGCCCTTAAAGAAGGACAGAACCCGTCACAGATTTATGTCTTCAACTTCAATGATTCAGACGAGAGCAGCATAACAGACAGGCTTCAGGAAATGGTGCTACTCCTTCCCGATTATATTGAAGGATCAACTGCATATGATGCCGTTGATCGGCTGGAAGAAGTCTACAACTTCTATCAGAATAAAGAAAACGACGGCTCGTATGTATGGATTATTCTGTCCAACCTTGGACTTGCATCCGATTTCCAGAACGGGCTGTACAGTAGCAGCAGTCAAGGGTTCACTATGCTTGATGAGATTCTACGGAACGGCCCGCAAAAAGGCGTCTACACAATCGCGTGGCATGATGACCTCACGCTATTCAATCAGAAGTTCCCGAACATGATCGATTCCTTCAAGAAACGGATTGCGTTCAATCTGAGCGACGAAGAAGCTTTGAATTTTGCCGACGTTGTAAAGGATCCGAGCATCAACAAGAACAACGCAGTATACTTTGAAGCCGGTCGCGGTAAGCAGAAGTTCAGACCTTATTCAACACCCAATACCGAATGGTTCAATGAAATCATGGATAAGATTTCCTGCGAAGATGTGTTTTAATGGAGGTCGAGAATGATTAAGGAATTCGAACTTGGAGAGTTTGATCTTGACAGTTTCATGAATGAATCTTCAGAAAGTGAAAGTGCCGCTACAAATACCGGAGCAGGATCCTCTCGACAGATTGTATTTGTAATAGACGCTTCCAATAGCATGCAGGGGCATAAGATCGGAGCGGTGAATGATTGTGTAAACAATATCATCTCTAAACTCAGGTCGCTGGATCGAAGCCAAGAGAACGCCATTCACATATCTGTAATAGGGTTTTCAACCAGGCTTTTCAGATGGACGGATTCCTTTGTGCGAGCATCAGAGTTCAAATACAGCTATGTTGAGATGGTTGATGGATTAACTGATATAAACGCAGCTTTTAATGAATTAACTATGCTTTCCAACAACATGGAAAAAGCAGCAAAAAAATATGTTGTTCTCTTCTCTGATGGGCTTTTTACTGAAGACTATTCTGAAAGTATGGCACGATGGTCTCAGGCTGAGCTATTTCCGGAAATAGAAAGGATCGCCGTTGTTTTTGACGATGATCTTCATGACACGCAGAGCTTAGGCTTTTTTAAAGAACTTGTAGGTGCTGGGCTAATTGTTCCAATATCAGATCAAGAACAATTACTATCGGCCCTGCTGAAATAAGAACAGGGGGAAATATGGGATACATTGTTGTCGGTGCGATAATCCTTATTGCGTTTATGCCGTTCTCTATTCGAAACCAAACAAAATACAGGCAAGAGCAGATCAGCAAAAGGGCTTCATTACTTGGGGCCCAATTCGACTTCGAAGAAAGAAAAAATTAATCGTGGGGATGAGCACATATGACTCAATATAACAGTATAGAGGATGCCATTCTTGCTCTCACGCAGAAATTCGGCATAGATATATTTGAAAACACGCCTCGCTTTATTGCGATATTGAGTGATTATGCACCCAATCACACTTCAGAACAGGCAAATGTTAGAGCTTTTGCCCGAGCAAATGGAATGGCCCAGATTGTCACCTGCTTCAAGCGGAAGGATAGTTACTCCACCCTAATGGCAGCGGTATGTGAATGTGCTGTTCAAGCTACGGATGATATGGAACAACGTGGTGTAATGGTAAGAACGGCAAAGGCCATAGCTGCCGCATTTGACAAGCGATATGAAAAGTGCGCTGATCCATCCTCAGTATACGCAGAAGGCATGAATTACTTTCGCAAATTCCCAAAGGACAAAAATATTCCAGTAGCCATACTATTGCTTGAAGAAGCGTGGAACTTGGGTTGCGATGATGCTCTGCTCTACCTTGCAAGTGCATTTCTAAAAGGAAAAGGCATCCAAAAGAACATAGAAAAAGGAATGCATTATCTTGAACTTGCAACTGAAGCCGGAAACATTAGAGCTGGCCTTGATTATGCCGAGCATTTATGGAAAGGCATAGACGTTGATAAGGATCCGCCTCGAGCGGTTGCGATTCTAAAACAATTAGAGGATAGCAATGCATTCTTCATGCTGGGAGAGATATTTCGAGAAAACGCAGAGTATGAAAAAGCGTTTAATTACTATCTGAAAGGCGCGAAAAGCAATCACGTCTATGCACAGTTTTCGGTTGCGTTAGCCTTTGCAACCGGTCAGGGTGTAAAAAGAGATATGCAAGAAGCCAAGAGGTGGCTGAAATCTGCTGCCTCGTTGGGGCATGGCGAAGCGCAGCATAAATTGAAGGAGCTCGGAGAAAAATGGGATTAGTCGAATACCTGCTAATTGCCGTAGGCGTAATTGCAGCTATATTCCTTATGGTAACAGTCGTCCGTCGAATTTCGGCATACTATCGACAGCGGCACAATATGAGTGTTTGGGCCGGGGTCTTTATGCTTGCTGTCGCAGCGGTAATCGCTGCATTTGCAGTTTACCATTATCAGGACGTTAATATCCCTCTTATTGCAGCCGCAGGTGTTCTCTTGCTTCTTACGGCCTTTTTAGATATTCGCCATGCAGGAGCCGGGATGGGCTTTCTCGCCTTACTGTTCCAGCTTGTTCTTGCAGCAGCGTTTATTGCAGTAATTGTAGTTGCGGTGATCCTATATGTGATCCGAGCCCTCCGACGTGGCGACGACTTCGTTCTTGATGCAGTAACCGGAACGACGAGCGGATTTAGAAATGGAGCCGCATTATTCTTCCGTTTCTTCATTCCGTAATCACAAGCAGCAGGTAAGCCACATATACTGTAGAAAAGTGAGGCTTGCTTATGGGTTTTGTTATTAAATTCTTAGCGCTAATTCTGATTACATTTATGACTTGTAAAACATATGAGAAGCGGAGAAAGAACGAGCGCCTAACGATATCAATTTATTTTGCCGTTGTTGCAGTAGTTTTCTTGCTCTAACATGACTAATCCCGGAGGTAAAATAATGCAGAACAAATTCATAAAAGATGATATCCAGTATAGAGTAGGAGGTCTGTTATACACTCCCGCTTTGAATGATGGCATCGTAGCGAAAATAGTAAATCATGAGTTAAAAAATCTTACCTCCCTTGCTTTGTGCTTAGAAGACTCTATTAGTGATGACAGTCTGGAGAAAGCAGAAGAACAATTGAAGAATACACTAACCACTCTAAGCAAAAGCAGTGCGAATCTCCCGTTGCTGTTCGTTAGGGTTAGGTCAGCAGATCATCTCGCAAAAATTCATACTTTCCTAGGTGAAGTCGAATCAATTCTCACGGGATATATTCTTCCGAAGTTTGATTTAACAAATTGCTATGCTTATTGCCAGCTAATCCAGGAGTACAATTGCGGAAGAAAAGATCGGCTTTATATTATGCCAATTTTAGAAAGCAAGACGGTGGCTGACATTGGTAATAGGGTAGATATTCTTTGGTCAATAAAACACCATTTAGACACTGTTCACGACTACATTCTAAATGTAAGAGTAGGTGGAAATGATTTCAGCAATATGTACGGTCTGCGAAGAACAGAAACCCAAAACATTTATCAGATCGGAGTAATCAGAGATATTCTCGTGAACATCATTAATGTCTTTGCATCAGATTATGTGGTTTCAGGCCCGGTATGGGAATACTTTGGCACAGACGATTCCAAGCTGTGGGCGGACGGCCTTCGCAAAGAACTCGAGTTGGATCAACTGAACGGTTTTATTGGCAAAACAGCAATCCATCCCTCGCAGTTGCCAATAATATATGAGAGCCTTAAGGTACGCAAATGCGACTACGATGACGCATACAACATCGTCAATTGGTCTGCCAACAGTCTCGCTGTGGCCAAGAGCTCAGATGGACAAAGAATGAATGAGGTTAAGTGTCACCTTAAATGGGCAAGGAAAATATTAACCCTTGCTGAAATATATGGTGTTCGAGAAGAATAAAAATCCAGGAGTCGGACTTTTGTATGATAAGATATCAAGAAAAAGACATTTTAAGAATTGCAAAAAGAATCAATAATAGTAGGCGCCCATATTTGTTAGTGAATCCTTTGCAGGCGAAACATATTCCCGTTTCACCTTCTACGGCATTGCAAATGATGACAAGTCTCGGAGAACTGGTTGCCGCTAAGTATGGTGACGCAAGACTTGTTATTGGCTTTGCAGAAACGGCGACCGCCATAGGTGCCGTTGTTGCAAAAACAATATCGGACGAGTGTTTGTACATACACACTACCAGAGAGATTGTCACGGATGTCAAAGACTATATTCTTTTTACCGAAGAACATAGTCATGCAACTGAACAGAAAATTGTTGCAGACAATCTAAACAATTTCTTCTCCAAGACGAAAACTATCATACTTGTAGACGATGAGTTTTCAACGGGGAAAACCCTCATTAATATGGTCAATCGTTTGAGAGCCTGCTATCCTTCAATAGTCGGGAAAAAGATAGTAGCGGCATCAATTATCAATCGTCTCTCCGAGGACAACCTTCAGAGATGGCGTGACGAAGGCATTGAAAGCGTTTGCTTACTAAAGCTTGACAATACTGACTACTCCTCTGCCGTTGAATCCATCAATGTGGAGGCTGCATCACTATGTTCAAATGAGTACAGCCGTTCAGGTTATTTGACTTCTGTACTTGCGCAGAGTCTTCCTGACCCAAGATTGGGCGTCGTCATTTCTGACTACTACGAGTTTTGTGTCAGCAAAATTGACCTGTTAAAGAGCCATTGTGCCTTTCGGGGAAAAGATGTTTTGATCCTCGGGACAGAAGAATGTATGCTGCCGGCGTTGTTGATCGGAAAAGCAATTGAAGACGAAAAAGATGTAAAAAGCATCAAATGCCATGCTACAACCAGAAGCCCGATTGGAGTAAGCAAACTTCCGGGATACCCAATTGAGACGGGATTCCGTGTTCACAGCTTATATGATTTTCGAAGAGATACCTTCATCTATAATCTCCAATCATACGATGTCGCAGTGATCATTAGCGACGCAAAGGGAGCATATGCTCGCGGCTTATTCGAATTGAGCATGATACTCAAAGAGTTTGGGTGTCAAGAAATCTTGTGTTTGGCAGGTACCGATGATGTTTAGTACTTATCACCCTGAAGATGTCACTATCCTGTTGAAAGATATAACAGGACTTGTTAAGCCTTTGGGAACAGCAGAAAGAGAAGCGTTCATACAAAGTGGAATCCATTACTCGGAGATGCTGCCATTGGAATACAAGCCGTCTCCTGCATATATGTCTACATATAATCGAGCCTTATCAATGAGCTCCCAGATCACAGCTGACGCGGTAGCGGTTGTCGCAGAGAAAATTTGGAACGACAAAGGCAAAGATGTGGCGTTGGTTTCTCTCGCTAGAGCTGGCACTTCAATCGGAGTGCTAATCAAACGATATTTGCAGGCAAAATATAAGGCGGATGTTCAGCACTATACTATCTCAATTATACGAGGCAAAGGAATAGATAGAAACGCAATGAATCACATATTGGAGGGTCATTGCCCAAATTCAATCCAGTTTGTTGATGGTTGGACTGGAAAAGGAGCTATTCAAAATGAGCTTATAATGGCAATGAGGGATTTTCCTGGCGTATCACCCGGACTTGCCGTTCTTTCCGATCCGGCATACATTGCCGAAAAGTGTGGAACGCACGATGATTTCTTAATCGCCAGTTCGTGCTTGAATTCTGTGGTTTCAGGCCTTATAAGCAGAACTTTTTATCGTTCAGACATCATTGGCGAAATGGACTATCATGGTGCCGCTTTTTATTCAGAGCTGCGCGGTGAGGACCTCACGTATCAGTTTATTGATACAGTAGAAAAATGCTTCCAATTCAACTTGGACTGGCACATAGAACAGCAAGCGGAGACAAGCGGCATGGATGAAGTGCAGAGAATCTGCAAAACTTTTGATATAGCTGACATTAACTATGTTAAGCCGAGTGTTGGGGAAGCAACAAGAGTTTTGTTAAGGCGCCTCCCTTGGAAGGTACTTGTTCACAGCCTTGATGATTATGAGCACCTTGGTCACCTATACCAATTAGCAAAAGAAAAGAATATAGAAGTTACCGAATACCCACTTATAAACTATCGAGCTTGTGGGCTTATTAAGAGGATAGCAGATGCCTAATGAATGAACATAATGGAGATTCAGGATATGACAACGCACATAAATGAAAACAGTATTATTCTAACACCCGAGAATATTTCAAAAGAAATAAAACTTGGGTTTGAATGGTTATGCGTAGAGGGAGAACATGAAGAGATTGAATTTGATGTTTTCTTATGGGCAATTCTTGTAAGCAGGGATGGAAGAATTTCTCGCGATACAGACCTCGTCTTTTATAATAATTGGTCTGATTCAGAACATATTGTTTATTTTGATGATGATAACGACTATATGCAAGAGGACTCAATTAGCATTAATCTAAACAACGCAACGATTGATACAGAAAAAATCATTATATTTGTAAGCTTGTACAATGCAGTGGAGAGGAATCAGAATTTTTCTCAGCTTGCTGCCATTCGTCTGCATAGCAATGTTGAAATTGGGAAAAGAACTCTCGTTGAGTTTGACAACCTCCCACCGAGCTCAGTATTGCTGTTATGCGAAATCAGAAGAAGCAAAAATGAGTGGGTATTTTCTCCCACCGGAATCGGCTACTCAGGAGATTTGATCCAGTTTTTGAAAGACTATGGTGTCAATCTTTAAAAGCTTATATAGAAACAACAAGTATTTGCAGATTAAAGGAGCTAAACATGGCAAGAGTATGGATGAACCATTGGTTCAGCACTGCTTACAACATAATAAACCTTATCAGAAAAGCCATTCCAGACATTGAGATAATCGGGAGCAATGAACACCCGTATTCTCCGATTATGAACGTGTGTGATGAATGGTATCAAGAACCCGTGATTAAAGGAGAGCAGTACGTTTCTTACTGCTTAGACTTTTGCCAACAGCACGGTATCGACTTGTTCATGCCCAGGAGAGAGATGGTGTCTATAAGTCAATACAAGGATCGATTTACTGCCGCGGGAATAAGGATAATGGTGGACGATTATCAGTATGTCTCCATCCTCAACCAAAAGCACAGAGCCTATCAGTTCTTCATACAGCATGATGTTGGCGCGATTCCAGATTTCTTTATTGCAACAAATGTCGAGCAGTTCAAAGAAGCTTATAAGAAACTTTCTGAGAAATACAAATGGGTCTGCTTTAAATTCGTACATGATGAAGGCGGAAAGAGCTATCGGCTAATTGACAATAATCGCAAAGGATATGCAGCCTTGTTCAAAAAACAAACGACTCGTATCAGTTTTGACGCAGCAGTTGAGGCTTTGTCTGAAAAAGGTGTGCTCTCGCCGATAATGATAATGCCATTCCTCCCAGATGAAGAAATTAGCGTTGACTGCTTGAAAACATCCAGAGGACTTATTGCGATTCCTCGAATAAAAGACTCAACTCGTATTGAACGGGTATGTTATGATTCGGAAATTTTGAAGACTTGTGAAGATTTTTATACTCAAATTCCTCTAGAATGCCCTTGCAATATACAGTTCAAATATTTGGACAGAATCCCCTACTTGCTTGAAGTAAACACAAGAATGTCCGGAGGCGTCCAGATGGCGTGTGCGGCCAGTAATGTCAATATTCCTGCTCTTGCTGTGGGTAAGTTGCTAGGTATCGATATGCCTTGGACAAATAAGAAAGAAGAAAAAAGGGTCACGCATGTTGAGGTACCGGTCGTATTAGATAGATAGTCGGAGATGATGATTTGATAACACTTTTTTGCGATCTTGATAATACACTCATTTATTCACACAAGAAAAGCCTTAATGTTCCGAAACGAGTAGCAGAAATGCTTCACAATAAAGAGCAGAGCTACATAACAAGAAAGACTTTTGACTTTCTTTCTTCTTGCCGAGAGGTTTCGATAGTTGCGGTAACAGCAAGAACAATGGCTCAATATGACAGAGTTTACAAGCTGCTGAATTGTCTGCACTCAGAATATGCACTTATCTTGAACGGGGCGGTGCTTTTAAAAAACGGGCTACAAGACAAATCATGGCTTGCAAACTCAATAAGGGAAGTTAGAAATTCAGAGCCAGAAATGAACACGGCCAAGAAACTCTTGGAATACTATGGCGGCAAGCCGGTGAGATACAGCGATAGGTTTTTGACCTATATTGATGCTGCCGACCCGCCTAAGCTTTTAGAGCACCTTGAATGCTGCATTGACTCGAATCTAATAAACACATTCTGTGACAGTAGAAAAGTGTATTGTGTGCCAACTGCAATTAACAAAGGAACTGCCGTAACAAAGTTCAAAAAGCAATTTGAAACTGGTGTCACTGTGGGAGTCGGAGATAGCATGAATGACCTCTCCATGCTTGAAAGTGTTGATATTCCTATCATTCCTCATTCAATGGCGTGTTATGTTTCAAACCCAAACAGAATCGTAGTAGCTAAATCGGAAGTGTTATCTGATGCTGCTTGTGACGAAATCAGCAAACTCATTAAATCCGATATAGGATCCTGTTGAGGAAAATGCCTTTTACAAACGATTCCTTTTATATGATTGTAGATATCGTCCCAATTCATACATGGAGATATATTTTCACTGTAAAAGACGGAATTTGGATGGAATAATAGAAAAATGTATAGATATCTGCTATAATAGAATACTGCATTTACAGGATGGAAACTTCTTGATGTCGAGAATACAAAGTGGTAAGGTGAACTCATGGATATAAAGGCAAAACTTCGCCCTTTCTATGTGGCTAAGATGCTCTATGAGCAGACAGACGAGGATCACTATCTGACGATAGCTCAGATAATGGAGCAGCTCGAAAAAGAGTATGGTATCTCAACCTCTCGCGGAACCGTGGGTGATGATATAAAAGTTCTCCAGGAACTCGGAGTTGAAATTGAGGTTGTCCCTTCGACGCAAAAGCGTTTCTCGCTCATTGGCCGGAGATTCGATCTGCCGGAGCTCAAGACATTGATTGACGCTGTAGAGTCTGCAAGATTCATACCTAAGAAGAAGAGCGCCGCCCTGGTTGAAAAGCTCGGTTCTCTCGCAAGCCAGCATAATACGGAGAAGCTTGTTCGCAATGTTGATGTAGAGAATCGTCTCAAAGCCGACAACGAGAAGGTCTACTACATCATGGAGGCGTTGAACGACGCGATCAATGCCAGCAAGAAAGTGTCGTTCCAGTATTTCACCTACAATGTCCGAAAGGAACAGAAGCTGAAATATGATGGCTACACCTATGTGTTTAGTCCGTATAAGCTGATTTGGAATGGCGATTACTATTATGTGGTTGGCTTCTCTGAAAAGCATAAAGGGATCGGCAGTTTCCGCGTAGATCGCATTGCAAGATGCCCCAAAATTCTTGATGATGACGCTGTGTATCCTCCGAAGAACTTTGACCTGAATGTCTACCTGAACTCAATGTTCCGGATGTACAACGGCCAGAGAAAGCAGATCGAACTGGTGTGCAGCAACGATGTTATGGATGCAATCATAGATAAGTTCGGCAAAGATGTTCATGTGCTGGTTAATGATATGAAATCCTTCCGCGCCATAATCGAAACCTCTGTTGGCAGCGTCTTTTATAGCTGGATATTCGGGTTTGGCGGAAAAGTTGTAATTAAGTCTCCCGAAGATGTTAAAGACGAGTATTCTAGCATGGTACTCAACGCTGGTAAGTCTCTAGGGCTATTTGAATATGGAGAATCTGAAAACCAAACCGTATAAGGAGTAGACAAAAAGTGGATAAAAGCGCCGTATGTTTTTGCGCTTGATTTCACAGAAGATATCAGCGAGGCAAAGCGGTAATTGTAGTTGTAAATTTATAGGTATCATGCACCTGTAAGTATCTCCATAATTAGATAATTTGCAAAGATGAGGTGCGATCAATTGATTGCACCTCATCTTTGCCTTGTGGATATCCTCTTGTAATCACCTTAGAAATGAGTATAATAACATTATGGGATTCGAAATCCCATATAGAAACAGAGGTGCTGATATGAGAACAAAGAATCAAGAAACTCTGGACAGGATATTGAAGTTCGTCAACAAGTATTATCAGGAGCATCACAGCTCTCCTACAATCAACGATGTTGCTGAAGGTGTCGGCGTTGCCAGATCCACTACACATCGCTACCTTCAGGAGCTGAGTGATCGCAACCTGATTGACTACAGCAGAGGTATCTTGTCTGCTCCCCAGAGCGCCAAAATGAAAACGGCCTATGTATCCGCCCCGTTAGTAGGTTCTATTCGCTGCGGCAATCCGGAGGATGAGGAAGAGTCGATTGAGGAGTATGTCAGCCTCCCGGTCTCTATGTTTGGCAAGGGGGATTTCTATATCCTCCGCGCCAAAGGCGACTCTATGGTGGATGCCGGAATCGATGAGGATGATCTGCTTGTTATCGAGCGTAATTGCCCTGCTCTCGAAGGGGATATAGTCGTTGCGCTGGATGAAGACAACCAGAATACGCTGAAGCGATATGCCGGCTACGACAAAGACAGTGGGTATTACATCCTCGAATACGAAAACGAGGAGCAGTACCCGGGCAAAACAATAAAGGTGCGGAGCTTTCAGGTACAAGGCGTTGCTCGGCACGTAATAAAATCACTCTAAACAATAATCTTGATTCGATGGGAGATGTGTTGTTTTGAATGCAAAAGATGTGAAATGCCCCATTTGCGGCACAGTCAACAGGAGTCTCGACTTAGATGAGACCGACGGATGGATGGAATGTGAGAGCTGCCATAATGCCGTTCAGATATTGGAGTACGCTAAAAGCAGGCGCGTTCCGGTATATCAGATGGCGGATTGCAATCTCCTCGTTCCGTTGAGCAAAAAAAGATAAAAGGAGTATGGCGATGCTGGAGGATTGGACGATTTACTCTTGGTATTGCCCAAACTGTAAGACGCAGGTGGCGGGGCTAAAAAACAAGAAAAATCAGATTAGAGTTATTTGCACGAAATGCAGTGCCGAAATGGTCCGCACGGTAGTGGGCAGAAGGCACGATGTGATTGACATATATGCACCAATTGGAATGGAGCATAGTGACTTGGAATTGAGGGAGCATTGATATGACGATGTTAGAGGCTTTTGTAAAAGAGCGCAACGAGGCGCTGTTCAGCCTTGACCGAAAGAAGATCGAGGCCTACATGATCAAATATGGAGAAACGGAAATTACGCAGACACCCGATGTTGTTTTCTGGGCATCCGTGTACAAGGCCATTTGCGGTGTCAAGGATGCGCCGGAAGCCATTGTAAGCAAGGCAAAGGCATGGCTGCACGAGCATGGCATGAGCCCTAATCTGACGGGATGATAATCCCCCCCATTGATCTGCCTGAAGAACATCGAAGCGAGTTCCTATAACAACTGAATCAACGACATCACGACGGAACGGTCGGGCTGAAACAGAGCCACACTAAATCCGCTTCCAGGTCACTTGATCGTGGGCAACCGCCCGAACATTAACCGGTAGTTATTCCAGACATACGTGAGAGGCCACCGGCAAGGTAAGACACTATAGTTCTATCTATAGGTCTGCCTTGTCGGTGGCTTTTTTTGTTTTTTACCGACATCACAAATACATATTCGCAGCCTGAAGTACAAGGGCCAAGGATACAAATACGCTGATTTCAAACTCTTTTGAAAAAGCAGTATGGGTACCCTTAGATTTCTGCGCCCTTTTTCAGGCAGGCAGCATCGGGAGTCCTTTTCGCCAGCGTAGTTGTGTCCCTTGGACCGCAGCAGGCGGAAAGGACTTTTTATGTGCGATCAGTGGCTCTGCTATATCGCTGGATACCCGTGATCTCTGAATTTTTGACTTTCACCCAAATTCAAAAATTCAAAGGAGATCACAGTAATGAAAAGAACATTTTTGGTAAAGAAGGACCCCACGATTGAAGCACAGGACAATTGGCTGATCATGGATTATCGCCAGTATGCGGCATGGAGAGAAACGGATGAAGGCAAGAATCGGGAAATCGTCTTTGGAAAGTTTGAGGCTTGTAGTGAAGACGACTCTATCATTTTCATGGAGTGCAATGAAAAAGTCAGCAAAGAGTTGAAAAAGGATTGCCATCGCAAGCAGTACATCCGAAGCCGAGACGCCGAAACACCGTTCCAAGTCATGTCTTACAGCACCATGACCTTTCAAGAGTCTGAAATTTATGGAGAAGATGTTCTCGAAGATACAGAGTGCAATGTAGAGGAGTCGGTCATGCAGCGTATGGATATTGAGCGGGTCAGAACTGCACTGAAAATGTTGGCCCCGGAAGAGCGGGCCATCATTCAGGATTTTTTCTTCACAGAATCCCCAATACCGGTTAAGGAGCTTGTGGAAAAATACGCAATGCCCAAGACGAGCATCTATAGAAAAAGGGATGATGCACTGAAGGCGCTTAAGAAAATTTTAGGAAATGCGTAGGTTAAATAGGAACGATACGACTGGTTTGACATAGAAAATGCACCTGCCGAAGCAGGTGCAGGAATGAAATTACATCATGGGATTTTCCAGCAGGTCTTCCACATTGCAGCCGAGAACACGGGACAACTTGTAGAGGATGTTTGCCTGCGCCTTGTCAATGCCATTGATCCGCTGTTCGTACATCTGAATGTTGCGCAGATTCACGCCGGACTGCTCTGCAAGCTCTGCCTGAGATAAGCCCCGGTTTTCACGGATGCGCTTCAGGTTGGAATCGCCTTCCGCTGCTTTATAGAGTTCCTCCATGGTATCGATGAAACTTGTAATGTCCATCTCGTGGTAAACGGAATACATCCCAATGATCTTGGAAAGTGGAATGCGCTCAAAGATATCCTTGAAACGACGGCCAGTAAACCATTGGTACTCTGCAACTGCCCAACCGGCCCAATATTCAGGGGAGCAGTCCTCTGCGTTGGTTGGTGCTGGCAGCTCCTTTGGACCATATGCCTTTGTGATGACCGCACGGGCCAGCTCAACACCGGACATCCCTGCAACATAGGCGGGGTTGCCTCGTTCAAACTGTTCGGCGTAGCCGGTATTGATGAAGAGTGCTGTGATCCAATCCGGTTTTAGCTTGCAGTCGTTGATCGCATAGTCGAAGAAAGAGGAAAGACGATCCTTGGCATTATTCAAATAAGATTCGCTGTATGCGTGGGTCATCGTTGCTCATCTCCTCCCTCAAGATATCCAGCACGAAGATGTCGTCCCGGTAAGACTTGCTTTTCTTGATCTCTTTACGGTAAGTATCCCTCGCTTTGGTATCTCTATCCAAGAACTTGGGGTAATAGACGCTCTTGCTGACCGGATAAGCATTCACGAAGTGCAGCCGATCAAAGCCTTTTTGAGAAATGACAACCGTCTGCTCACCGAGCTTGCCCAGCTTTAGAGCCTTGTTCAGACTTCTGAGCGGTAAGGTGTTGGACACAAAGGACTCTGCATACTGGAAATAGGAATCGTCTGCCCGATAGCCGATGACAACATCATAGCCAGACAAGTCAATGGAATAGTGGTCGATGATGTAGTCCCTTGCATCAACGGCAACTTCGGAGTCCAGCTTGAAGGTGCGGAACTGAAGCAGAAGAGCCATCCAGTTCAGGACCGTATGCATTCCGTCCAACAGATTCAGCACCTTCAGCCCATCTGTGTCAAAGTCGTAGCTGTTGACAAAACCGTCTGTGTTCTTTTTGCAGGCCCACTCACGAGCCATTTCATCGACGCGGGTACAGTAGAAACCCATGCCATAGTCGTTGTGCGGATTACCGATATGAATATCCGGAACCTCGATGATGTGGTCGGTTCCATGAAGCAGTTGAATGACGCTCATAATATGAAGCCTCCATTATCATTGTAATGATACAACCGCATTATATCATCCTGATGATAGTTTTGTCAATAGCGCATGAGAATTCATTCCAAAGAATATGCCGCCTTCCTCCAAATTCTTCTGCTTCCGAAAAATATTTTGGAAACGAGCAAAAAACTGTGGGAATCTCGCAAAAAAATTCGGCAAAGAGAAAGTGAGAGGACAATCTCATAAAACCCGGTAGGAGTGATTCACATGAATAACAAAATAAACATCAACCCCAGCTCGACAAAGTGGCTCGAAAAAGATGATCGGGTCGTCGCTGATTACTTTTGCGATTTGGGCTTCCGTTCCCTGAAGCAGATCCTTGATATGCGTGTTTTCGACCTGATGAATATGCAGGGTCTGAACGCTGTCCGAGTCGAGGAAGTGATCATCTGCTTATATAAGTGGCTGAATCCCAACACAGCTATCGATGAGGCTATCTATAACGGTATGATGTCACAGCCCTTCCTCTATACTCCGTGGAGAAAAGAACACAAAGACCTTGCTGCAATCAAAGTCGGCGACTTGGTGCTGACCCCCGGTATCAACATGAAAGCTATCCAGCATTTCTATGATGCGATCCGTAAGGCGTTTTTCAAATCGGAGGAATACAACTGGAGATGGTACAAGTTCCGAAACAGAAGTGAATATGTGACCTATCTCCGGAAACACGAGGAGGCGGAATAAATGACGCGAACAGAAAAAGAAAATCTCGTTCCTGTTTGGGAGCGCATTACCATTAGTCTGGAAGAAGCTGCCGCATATAGCGGTATCGGCGTGAGGAAGCTGCGGGATATGACCGATAAGCCCGAATGCAACTATGTTATCTGGGTCGGAAACCGAAGAATGATCAAGCGGAAAAAGTTCGATGAATACCTTGAGTCGGCCTATTCTGTATGAGTCAAGTATGCGATTTGCTTGATATGGGCTGATTCGCAACATTGGAAAACGAGATGTCTCTATGTATCCTTAATGGTGCCAAGAGAAAAGCGAAAGTAAAGGAGTGAAGACTATGCAGTTTCAAAAGAAAGAAAAGCGGCAGACAACCGTTCGCTTTGACAGCCACCATGTCAGGCTACGCACCGGAGAGGTACAGAGAAAAACCGGCAGCTATATGTACCGCTGGACAGACAAGCTCGGAAAACGTAATACCATATACGCTGCAACATTGGAAGATCTCCGGGAGCAGGAGGAACAGATTCTTGTTGATCAGCATGACGGCATCAAAGCCAATATCAAAAATGTCACGGTGAATGATGTATATGAGCTTTGGTGCCAACTGAAAAGAGGCATCAAGGACAGCACCATGAAAAACTACATTTATATGTATGAGCTGTTTGTGAAGCCAACTTTCGGAAAGAAGAAGCTGGTACAGGTGAAAAAATCGGATGTGCGCCGATTCTATAACCAGCTCATCGACGATAAGGTCCTGAAGCCGTCTACGGTAGATGTCATCCATAATATTGTCCACCAAGTATTTCAGATAGCCGTCGATGACGATATGATTCGCAGCAACCCTGCGGCCAATATGCTTCGGGAAATCAAAATGGCGCACGGTTCGGAAATCGAGAAAAGAAAGGCTTTGACCCTTGAGCAGGAAGAATTGTTTCTTGGTTATCTGGCCAGAACTCCCAAATACCAGCACTGGTATCCTGTCTTTTATATTATGGCGAACACCGGAATGCGTGTGGGGGAAATCACTGGTCTGCGCTGGTGCGATGTGGATATGGAAAACGGCATCATCAGCGTGAACCATACGCTGGTGTACTACAACCACAGAGATGAGAAGGGCTGCTACTTCTCCATCAATACACCTAAGACAAAAGCCGGTATTCGGGAAATTCCCATGACCGAAGGTGTGAAGCAGGCATTTCTAATGGAAAAGGAGTTCCAAGAGGAGTGCGGAATGAAAAGTGTCAGCCACATTGAGGGGTATTCAGACTTCGTGTTTGTTAATCGGAACGGCGAGGTGCAGCATCAAGGCACACTGAATAAGGCTCTGCAACGGATCATGCGCGATTGTAACAGCGAGGTCCTTGAGAAAAAGGGCGTAGACTCTGATCCGGTTCTTCTGCCTAAGTTCTCGTGCCATGTGCTACGGCATACATTCGCTACAAGAATGTGCGAGAGCGGTCTGAATGTAAAGGTCGTGCAGTCTGTGCTTGGTCACGCCGATGTAACGACCACGCTCGATATTTATGTGACGGTCACGAACGACCTGAAGAAACGAGAAATCACAGCCTTTGAAACATATTTGAAAACCGGAGCCAAGCAAATGGCAAATGTATAATATGGTTCTCACCCCCTTGCGGTCGCAAAATCTGCGATTGCAGGGGGATTTCTCTTTTTGCACATTTCTCTTATTTTGAGGTTTTTCTTATACTGTTAGCAGTACGCAGGAAGGGCGGCAACAGTATGGAAAACAGTTTGGCAAATAAGAAACCTTGGCTTGTAGCTGAATGGTCAGAAAGAAACGGCAGCATCTCACCGGATGATGTACCCTATGGTTCTAAAAAACTATATTGGTGGTATGGCAGTTGTGGCCATGAGTGGCAGGCCAGCGCAAAGGCAAGATCAAGCGGCGAGAATTGCCCGATTTGCAGTAACGCCAGAATCGTTGCGGGTATCAATGACCTTGCGAGTTTGAAACCGGAACTACTGAAAGAATGGTCGCCGAAGAATACCATCCAACCAACAGAGATCGGTGTTGGCTCTCATAAGAAAGTGCTCTGGATAGGAGCTTGCGGACATGAGTGGAGCGCAGAAATCCGAAATCGAGTTAGGGGAGCTGGTTGCCCCTACTGTTCACACAACGCCGTCCTTCAAGGATTCAACGACCTTGCAACTGTACTGCCGCAGATTGCAAAGGAGTGGTCGCCTCGAAACGCACCACTCAAGCCAACACAGGTAACGCCCTATGCCAATCGGAAAGTTTGGTGGAAATGCGAACAGGGTCATGAGTGGTTTACGCTCATATCTACACGGGCTTATGGAAGCAAATGCCCTTATTGCAGCGGAATAAAATTGCTGAAGGGATTCAATGATTTAGCTTCGCTCCATCCGCAGCTCGCATTGGAATGGTCACAAAACAACGGCACATTATTGCCGGAAGATTTCAACGAGCGCTCCACCAAAAATGTCTGGTGGAAGTGCAGTACCTGCGGACATGAGTATAGGGCGGTAATCAAATCTAAAGTTCATGGGTTAAAATGCCCGGTATGCACGAGGAACGCTGTGTTGCCTGGTTATAGCGATTTAGCAACTACAGACCCGGAGCTGGCACAGGAATGGAATGCTGCCAAAAACACAAGAAAGCCCACAGAGATATCAAGACTGTCACAATACCCAGTTTGGTGGAAAGGTATTTGCGGGCATGAATGGAAGGATAAAGTGTTTCACCGTGCAGTTGAAGGGGCTGGCTGCATCTACTGCGAGAAAGCATTTCTTAAGGAGCTGCCATATCTGCTTGTAACGATGTATGCAAAGCAATATGGGCTTGCGACACGCACAGACGACGAAAAACTGATTGGGGCACGGATCGATGCGGTTATCCCGGAACTGCGGCTTGCGTTTGCCTTTTCTCAAAAAGGCACTGATAGAGAAGCCAAAGTTGAGGAGGTTCTTCGCTTCCTGTGCAAAGCGAAAAGGATACAGTTATTTGTGATACGGCAGAAAGACCCGATTGCGCTTGCCACAGAAATCAAGCAAGCCTTCGCTAAGGCAAACCTATTTATAAATTCGGATAGTCAAAGGGATGTTGCCCATCTTCGGAAGCGATACTTTGCTCAAAAGAACAATGGAAACTAAAAAGAGGAACTGCGACTTGCAGTTCCTCTTAGTCCTTTTGATTCGTTTTTACTGCATGGGCAAGCAGCATATTGAGTGCGTCTTGCTTTGCTCGCTCATCAGCTTTTCGTGATGCGATCAGCAAGCTGAGTTCATACTCGGACAGTGTAGAGTCCTCGATGTCCTGCCTTCCCAGCAGGTAGTCAACCGTTACGCCAAAAATATCTGCCAGTTGGATCAGAATATCAATGGAAGGCTGTCTGGAGCCGGTTTCATAGCGGGAGTAAACCACGGAGGATACGCCCAATGCGGAGGCCACTTCTGCCTGCGTAAGACCCTTGCGAGTGCGAATATCCTTGATGTTCACAGGCACGACCTCCTTCCTATATACTACATTAAATTATACTACCGGAACGGAATGCGATACATTACCGTATCGGTAAATAGCTCGTTGACCAGATACCGTTTTGGTAGTATCATATTCCACAGGGGTAAATACTTCGTGTCACTTCGCACCATCTCGGAATGCGGAGGAATACATGAACCTAAAAGAAATACGAGTCAGTCGCAGACTCAAAGTACAAGAGGTATCTGACTATCTGTGCTGCTTGCCATCTGTTTACAGCCGTTATGAGAATGGCAAACGAGAGCCATCCATCGATATTCTTCTGAAGCTGTCCAAGCTGTACGGCGTTTCAGTTGATTGTCTGATTGGAAATGATGAGGTCGTTGACACGAGCATAACCGAAAAAGAAGCTGCAATGATAAGTGCTATGCGTCAGGCGGACGAACGAGCCAGACAGGATGCAATTGCCTTGTTAGAACTGCATACAGGGAATAAGAAAATCTAAACAGAGAGGTGCAAAGTGACAGGAGCTTTGCCCTCTGTATCTTGAAAGACTAACTATTAAAAGTCAAGCCCGAAATGCGGAGGAGCGGCAAAAATTT
>ERZ791746.140-NODE-140-length-77192-cov-5.108003_pt1 | contig 77192 bp, 121 predicted proteins | sample MGYA00510038_ERZ791746 | MGnify/ENA primary metagenome ERZ791746 (study PRJEB30046, sample SAMN00792018) | human gut metagenome | study: EMG produced TPA metagenomics assembly of the A metagenome-wide association study of gut microbiota in type 2...
TATAGTATAATAATATATATAGATATAGTATATGGCGTTATATGAGATTGACTAAAAATTTTAAATAAATAGTTGACAGAACAACAACTTGTATGTTAATACTGTTAATAGACACGAAAACGAAATATATTTTTTAACGCATTTTGCACAGGATAACAGGAGCCGGAACAATGGCTCACATGTTTTTCTGTGCTTTTTTATTTGCAATATTTTTATAGATTAACGTTGTAAAGTGAGGTGATACAGTGAAAGATAATGCTATAAAAACAGAAAAGGAAACAGAAGTATATTTAAGCAATATTAATATATATGCTGATGAATATATTAATACAGTGTTATGTGTATCACCTGATAGTGAGAACTACAGAAAAGAAGTAGCTGACAGTTTTGTTGATATGATTTTTTATATCGCTGATCACATACAGAAACCTAGTAACGATGATATAGAATTATTAGATCATATGTTTAGCGTGTTTGTAAGGTTGTGCAGTAAGTATCATGTTTTGCCAACTCTGGAAGTATTTAGCTTTCTGGTAGGAATTAACCGTTCAACGTTTAGCGATTGGATGCGTGGGGATTATAGAACTGCCACAGCACATAGCAACACGGTGAAAAAATGGTTCGATATTTGCAAAAACTGTACGCTTAATAGATTGCATAACCAGCCCGGAACAAATGCAAACTTAATTTTCGTAGCAAAAGCTGCTTACGGCATGGCAGAGACGGCACCAATTCCAGCAGGACAGCAACAGGGCATACCACAGCAGACAGCGCAGCAGATCGCAGACAAGTACAAGGATGTTCTGGAGCTTCCAGAGATGGAAAAGCCGGAGTTATAACAGCGTGGAACGTACACAAGATTGTTGAAATGTACGCAGATGGCGAACAAACAGACCGAAAAGCGGTAGACATGGCAGTATTTAGTAAATATGCACATATATAACAGTTGAATTTGTGCATGATGTATAGCAGTCTATTTAAAAAACAAGTGTTTATTAAATAGATGTAATATTCTGAAAATTGATACGCATTATAATTCCCTTGATTACCGCCGAAGGTATCCGAAAAACAGCGTTAAGACCGGGACAACGGGAACCCATGGGGCAAAGGGTTGCCCGGTCAGCGTCACCAGAGACAGACCCGGGAGGGGGGTGTATATGGATGCCCCGAACGGCCTAATGAGTGCCCCGACCGCCCCAAAATTTAAAAAACGCCCTTTTAACAACAATCCCTCAACATGGCAGAGATAGTGATTGCAACATAACAAGCCGTAAGCCTTAACGATTGATAATCACTGACATCCGCAGAAAGGAAGGCACAAGATGGAAAAAATAGTAAACAACGATGGTTATCTTCGGTCAGGCTTAATGGATATTGCCAGACAACTACTGAATGTCTGTAGTGAAACTGGAGTTTCCAATATTCAGATAGTCACATCTCCTTGGAAAGAGGGTAAAGGCATTACTCTTTTAGCGAAAACTGATGACAAACCGATTCTTTCAGTAAAGATGGATACTGCCTATGAAAAATAATAATCCTCAAGGCGAATCCATCCGCATCCGGTTGCCGTACCAGCTAGAACGAAAACTCATAGCTGAGAAAAACCGAACCGGCAAGAGTGTATCACAGGTCACTCGTGAAGCATTGGAACAATATTTTCGAAAGAGGTAGACAGATGTCTTTGCTTGAAAAATTTTTCAAAAATAAAAAAGGCTTTCAGGAAAAACTTGAGATGCATCCGCTTGAAAAACCTTTAATGCATGACAAGGTATATGAGTATCATCACAAGAAAGCTGTTCTGGAGGACGGAAGACTGTACGATACAGAATCGGCAAAAAAGGTTTTTACGGACGAATCAAGCTTGAAATATATCTCGTTTGGAGTAAGCACGCAAAGGGTTTATTTCTTAACTCCGAATAGGCATTGGTTCTCAGCTGAAGAGAGAATCGAAACTGAAAGTGGAATAACTGATGTTGGCGAATGCCGTATACAGGTTACTAAAACAATTTTTGTGTATAGCAATCTTCGAATGGAAAAAACACACAGAGTCAAAGATCTGATTGGCAAAAACGATTATGAATTATACAAGAAATATTTTGGGGAGGCAGAGGAAGCATGAATAGTAACAAGAAAGTTTATTATGTGTACGTAGAAAACGGAAAAGCAGTTATTACAGAGGAAGCACCGGACTTCGATAAAGTTCACGATTACATGCTAGTGAAAGCGGATGGAATCGAGCTTTTTATGGGAGTACATAAGAACCAGGACGATTTGATGCTTCCAGATGAACCGATTGACGTAGCGACTATGTTGATTAATGCCGAAGCAAGTGTTGATTTAGGGGATAAAGGACCATTAACTTGCCCGAAATACGACCCAAATCAGCTCAGAGAGATTGCAGAACATCTTCTAGCGTATTGCAATGCACAAGAAAGGGGATGTGTAGATGCCTGTTGTAAGAATTGTGAACCCTAAACCGTATGATTGGGCTGGAACTAAATGCCTTATTGATGGTAAAACGATTCCAAGAGTGAAATCAGTGGATTTTCATGTTTCTGTTGACGAGGTTCCGACATTTGTATTCGAGATGATGGCAGAGCCGGATATTAAAATGGAGTGCTTGGCACAAATCAGTTTCACTTCTAAATCAATTACTGATGCAATTTCAGTTTTAAGGCATGAACTGTTACAACACGGGGAAATTTACCACGGCTTCAAAGCAAGCCTAAAATCGGCTTTAATTGCTTATAATTCATGTGGCTTACCATTTGAGCCGGAAGAAGAAATCGCAGAGAAGATACTTAATTTCATGATTGGAGAGGAACAATGAGATTACCATTATCGCAGTAGCAATTAATATTCTGATATTTACTACATTAGCTGCATTTTTAATGAGCCGGAATTACAAAGGCAATCAATTTTCCACAGCATTCTTCTTGCTGATGGAAGCAGGAATGATACTTAATACAGTTTTGATTTGCACAGCGAGGTAAAAATATGCTTTTAGCATTTCCTACGAGGATTATTCCGTTTTTTATCATAGAACGGGTTAAACCTATAATTAAACCGGAAGGATACGCTTACCCGATTGTGGAGCGGTACGCAAGCAAATATTCTTTACATCCGACTTAGCGTTAAAAAATTTCTGTAGTCGATTATATTAAATTTGATTTCCTCCACATATATTGTTTGCATTACAGAAATAGTAATTATATCACACACAATTCTTTCTCCTGCTTTTGTGATGGTGCGGAGTGGGAGAAAGATTTTAGGGCTATCGCCAAAAGGTAAGGTAACGGACTTTGATTCCGTCATGTGTGGGTTCGAATCCCACTAGCCCCGTTTGCTAGGTTGCGCATGTACCTGGCAATGGTTTATTTCACATAGACCCTCCGATACCCATCTAGCTCAACGGAGCTGATTAAAGGGGCTTCAAATGTCCCGGATGGGAATCCTCGTAAAAACGAGGTACTCTATTTTGCCATGACCTTTGTTGCGGCTGGTGGCAAAGAACTGCAACAGTAGAAGCAAATCAACTCAAAATCTGCAATCCGGGAGACTGCTTCTACTCAGGAAATTTAGTTCAGCGGTTAGAACGCCCGGCTCATAACCGGGAAGCCCTGAGTTCGAATCTCAGAATTTCCATTTCTTCCGTATGCTACCCATCCGTTTTATGGGCAGAAAAAACTTTCGGATGAGCGTATGTGAATCAGAATGAGCAAAGGTATGTAACGGCATAGGCTTGTGCTTGATCTGATTTCCCGTCCGATAAATGCTTCTTAGTTTCAATAAGTCATCATAAGTGCACGTTGATGGCAGGGAGTTTTCAAGAAGCATAAAGTTAAAAGGCATAATAATATCCGAAACAACTCCGTGGAGCATACCACGGTTACCAAAAAGCCGTCAGGTTGGCAAAAATACGATAGTCCAAGTTATGAAAAATTGCCTAGTGGAAAGCATAACACGAAAAAATCATTGCTAACCCGGAACAATCTCCGGGTTCTGGGGGAATAATACCATAAGGGGCAGAGGGCTGATTAACAGTACCAGAGCGGTTCAACTCCGCATTCTCCCATTATCCAATCTGTAAATATTGGATATGAGGAAGCTGTCCGAGATGTAAGAAACAGTCGGCTTGTGGATTGCCGGTACAAATACGCTGAAAATCCACACAAGGCAGGGTAGAGAAGTGGAATCTCACAAGACTCATATTCTTGAGAACGGCGGTTCGAATCCGCCTCCTGCAACTTAATCCGCTTAGAGTTAAGTTGTTTGTATACAGGCGGTCTATGCCTCTGGTGGATTTACGCATGAGCGTAAACGTACAACTCACTAGGCGTTTGCGTAAAAAACTTTTTAGAGAGATGAGACCACTGGCCGTAAGAAGTGATAGTCGGCAATTCTAAAAGAACCATCTAGTTCATGCGTTTTACGATGGAAAGGTTAATGCTTATCTGGATATTTGTGTCCAGTCCGAAAGCATATGAAGTGAAAATCAACTCAGTTTTTTTAACTGACCGTGACAAGCGGTACGGAATGTAGCTCAGGTGGGAGAGCGCACTACAAAAGTGAGGTCGCAGGTTCGAATCCTGCCTTTCCGATTCCTGCGGATTGCCATCGTAGGAATAAATTACTCCTAAGGTATAGTTTGGTTTCCAGTACTCCACGTTGGGTGGCTAGTTACGGTTCAAGTCCGTGTGCTGGAATTTTTGTTTAGAGAGGTGGCTTATGGAAGAAAAAAATTATTGTTGTACATGTAAATGGTACGCACTGGAAGAAGGAGTCTGCTGTAATGGTGAAAGCGAACATCGTGCAGATTTCAGATGCCTTGATGATAGTTGTGAATGTTGGGAGGGTATTGAAAATGACAGAACAAGAAGTAAAGAAAATGACAGAAGATTTATCTGATTATAAAAAAGTTTTTTCGGAGTTAGAAAAAAGATGCAGCCAAGGAGCATTAGAATACTGGAATCGCCATTTATGGTATGGGATTACGATTCAGTCCAATAAAGAAGCGGCATCGCCAAAGGATGGCGAGCCTCCTAAACAACCTTTGAAATTAGTAGATTGGCTGATTGACAGAGGATTAAAAGATGGGATCCGATTATACGGAAAGAATGAGCTTAAACAAATCGCCAAACATCTTTTAATTTATTGTGAGGATGAATAATGCAAATAGCAGGAAAAGAAATTAAAGACGAGTGTTCCAGATGCGGAAATATCCTTGAATGCGAGTTGTTCCGCCAGGGACATGGAATAAAACAGGAACGTGAGAATGTAGCAAAGATGATCGAGTGTCAGATGAAACATAGGGAGGAAAGGAGTAAATTATGACATATGATTTATTGAACAGAAGAATGTGTCCGCTATCCGGGATAACTACGACATGGAAATATTTACCAAGATTTGAGGGAGGATGCCATGAGAATTGAAGATTTGAAAAATTGGACAGTAGATCAGCTGAAAGAAGAAGTTGTTCGGTTGGCTGATGAGAGCGAAGCAAAGCAACATGAAATTCTGAACAAAAATAAGAAAATCAATGAGCTTCAGGATAAACTGGATAATATGCGTGCTTATAATAACGAGTTAAAAAGACAGGTGGACGAAAAGGCAGATACACCATTTTACGACGAATCTATAGAAATCGCAAAATATCACAGGCGGCATGAGTCCGATTGCATTACAATCAATCAGCTTCAGACTGCATTGGACGTACTTGTTGACCGATATGCAACTCTGAGAAAGATTCATGGGGTGAGTTTATATGGGGGAGAAAAATAATCCTTGTTTTTACATTGGAGAACAGAGCGACAGCTTGCAAGAACTTTCTGAAATAGAAGATATATCAGATAATTCTTCGGAGAATAACAAACATATGCCAGATTTATTTGGACACAAAAATAAATTTAAAGTTGACATTCCTTTCTTTATAAGCCCGTATGACAGAAGAAGACTATATGAATTGGTGTTTGGAATTTACTTAACCAACAATGACCGTAAAATGCACGGAGAACCTATGATACGCAGAATTGCAGGACGAAAAGAAGTGAGAAAACGTGAAAGATAATATGCGTCTACGTAATATTCCTTGGATAGAAACTGTACCAAAAAAATATTTTTCTCCGTTAATGAACGATATGTGTATTGTTCCGTATTGTAATAATTATCTTAAAATGCATGGAAAGCACAAAATAAGACAGATTGCCGGGAGAAAGAGAAAAAGAAAATTCAATAATCAATTCAGTAAAAACATAAGAAGTAAAATGAGAATTTATCTCAAACGGAAACATAAAGGTATTAAACATAAAAAGAATAGGAGATTAACGTGAGCATCAAATCAGCATTTGAATCTGAGGGGATAGATTTTTCTCAGGTAATGAATCCACCGGAGCCGTGGGACGGACGGGCATTAATAAAAAATATCAATGGCAAACTGTGGTATTGTTGTCCTTTTTGTGAAAAGAAAGCACTTCTAATTAGCCCAGAGACAAAAATTCGGCATCTTAAATTGAAATGCAAGGGTAGCAACTGCAAGAAAGAGTTTGAGGTGAATGTATGAGTACTTGTTATGATTGTGCATACTCAAAAATTGAAACCAATGGTAGTCGCAGATTTCTTTCTTGTGGGATTTTTACAAAATATTTCCATGTTCCGTTCTCGTTTCCAACACCAGATATATGTGATGTATTTCGAAAACGAAGCGGATTCTCCGCATTAGAAGTATTTACTCCTGAGGAAAAAGAGAAATACTTCGCAATATATCGGAAATTACCTTCGTATAATCCAGATGTAAGTCCAGAAGAATTTTTCAAAGGAATGGACAGCGGATTTTTCGGGATATATCCGAAAAACACTTCGGACATTGTTAAAGCTATTGATTCTATAAAGGTGCCTGATGAAGATGTTATTAAAACAGTTGCCAGCGATGCGGAAGAACTTCAAAAAACTAAACCTGTGGAACTGGACGAACTTTCGGAAGAAACCAAGTTTAGAATTTATAAATTAATTGTAAATGAAATTGGAAAGCATTTTTACAATTGCGAGATGCGTATGTCATATAAAGACTTTATACTTGTTGAGGATTGCATCAGAAAAGTTTTGCAAGGAGAACAAGATGAACACAAAACGGATTAAATGTATTCTGACAGGTGGTTGCAAGTTCAAAAGTTCGGATACAGAATCGAAATGTAATGATAAAGAAAAGACTTGCACTATTACGGAAACTTGTTACAAATGCGGGAAGAAGTATACAGCGGTATTTACTTACAAACAATTAGGTATTCCAGATTGAGGTTAATGTATGAGCAAATATTTTGTAGTAAATTTTCCAATAAAGATTTTTGCTAAAGACAAAAAAGTTGTCGATGCGTTGGCAAATATTGATGTGTACCATGAAAAAGATAAGAGAATTATTTTTGTAGAATTTGTCACACTTTATACTGTTTTTCCAAAAGAATGTGTTTTTGAAATAGGATATCTTAAAAAGAAATTCAAATTCTTACATGTTGAGCCACACGTATCTGATTCTGGACTATATAAAATAAAAATTCAATATAAACGAGAAGAAGATATAAAAGAAAAAGATGAGTGGTGGGATTCACTTAGAAGTATTGTGAGGTGAGTAAATGAAAAAGATACCAACATTATTTGAGCGAGAATTTAAAGACCATAAGGTTGTAAAGGTTCTTCCGAAAGTGCATCCGGGCATGGAATGGGTACTTAAAGGAGAAGGTGTTGCAACAGTCAAATACGACGGTTCTTGCTGCGCGATAATTGACGGAGAATATTATAAAAGATATGACTGCAAGAAAGGCAAGATACCACCAGAGGGATTTATTCCTTGTTGCAAACCAGATTCCATTACAGGTCACTGGCCGGGATGGGTAAAGGTTGATGAGAATAATCCGTCTGATAAGTGGTTTTTGAAAGCGTATAGTCCGATAAAAGGAAATGTAACAATTTATCTAGCTAACGGAACATACGAAGCAATAGGAAAATATTTCTGCGGAAATCCGTACAATATGGATTACGATACACTTGTTAAACATGGCGACGAAATCGTTAAAGTTGAAAGAACATTCGAAGGAATCAAGAAATATCTTTCCGAACACAAGATAGAGGGATTAGTTTTCTGGAAAGACGGAAGCCCACAATGTAAAATCAAGCGTTCAGATTTTGGCTTTGAATGGCCAGTAAAGGGGAATTTATGAATCCAGTATTTATATTTCTAGTGATATGCGGAGCAGTGGCAGTATGGTTTCTGCTTTACAAATTATTTCAGCCACTAGGTAAATTATTGAATCACATTGGCAAAAATGCCATTGATGAGTTAAATAAAGATGAAAGTCAAAATAAGGAGGACAAAGAATGAAAAAAGGACTTTTAGGTGGAATTGGATTAGCTGTTGTAATCATTGCAGGACTTATATGCGTTGCAAAGTGTAGTGTAAAGGTTCCAGCCGGTTACATTGCGGTCGAGTACAAAATGAACGGGGGAATCTCCAAGAATGTACTTACGCAGGGGTGGCATTTGATTTCACCTACAGTAAAAACTTCACTGTATTCTGTTGGAATCGAACAGTCTTATCTTACATCTGAAGATAAAGGCGATTCTCCAAAAGATGAAAGTTTCAAGACACCAACGGCAGATGGCAAATCTCTTTTAGTTGATTTGGAATTTTCGTATAAATTCGATCAGAACAGAGTAACTGATGTATTTACTCAGTTTAAAGGTCAATCCGGGGAATCTGTAAAAAACACCTTTATTAAGCCGAAAATGAAAGCATGGACGCAGGAAGTAACTGCGAAGTATCCAGTAACAGATGTTTTCGGTGATAAGCGTCAGGAACTGAATGAAGCACTTGACGAATATCTTAAACGGAAGTTTGAACCATACGGAATCATTATTGATACAGTAAACTTTACTTCTATTTCCACTGATGATGAAACACAAGCTGCAATCCAAAAGAAAGTAAATGCACAGCAAGAGCTTGAATTGGCCAATATTGAAGCTAAAACAGCCAAAGTACAAGCCGATAAAGATAAAGAAGTTGCACTGATTGCTGCTGAACAGGAAAAAGAAAAAGCAGCTATTCAGGCAGAACAAGCCAAAATTGATGCAGAAGGTAAAGCCGAAGCGATTAAGATTAAAGCTGAAGCCGAAGCGGAAGCAAATAGAAAAATTGCAGAATCACTTACTCCTGAACTGATTGAAAAACAGAAAATTGATAAATGGGATGGTGAAGTTCCGAAGATTCAGGGAAGTAACACTTCTACCATCGTAGACACAAGAGATATGACAGCCGATGAGAATGCTGAATAATAAATAAATCAGTCAGAGAGCCACATGAGAGCCAGACTAAATCCTAAAAAGAAAGGAGGTCTGGCTCTATTTTTATGCAAAAATTCACAGAAGGTTCGCTTGAATGGTATCGGGCAATTTTAAATCAAATCATTAATGATGATATGACAGTCTGTCAAAATCAGAAGGACTGCCTTGATTTACTTTTGAATATGAATATTGACCTTCCTTTCAAGGATAATCCAGATGCACGGAATATGGCAATGAAAGTCAGCCGGTACGCTCATACAACTGCGGCAAGAAACGCGGCACTGACTGGAAGCGGTAATTTTGATGATATTTACTGGCAGTATTTATTATTGGAAGCACAGAACTATCAGGTTGACAGCGGGCTTCTTTACCTTGAAAAGAACCGAATCCCGAAAGAACGATTCTATGAACCACGAAGAAATGTGTTCTTGCAGCATAACATCATAGGTTCACTGCAAGACCTGATGGATGACAAATTAGATATATTTGCATTAAGCGTACCTCCGGGTTGTGGAAAGAGTACTCTGGAAGATTTCTTTTTATCATTGGTAGGTGGATGGTTCCCGAATGACTTTAACCTGTCTTCGGCACACAGTAGCATTCTGACACGTTCCCTTTATGATGGTGTTCTGGAAATTATCAATGATCCCGTGGAATACACGTGGCATGAGATATTCCCTAACGTAGAAATTCAAGGAACAAATGCAAAGGAAACTACAGTCAATCTCGAAAGAAACGGACGATTTAAGACATGGACATTTCGTTCTATTGATGGCTCTTTGACTGGTGCCACTAGATGCAATAGATTCCTTACTGCCGATGACCTTGTGTCTGGTATTGAAGAAGCTTTGAATAAGAACCGACTTGATACCCTGTGGACAAAAGTGGTAAATGACTTGCGTTCCCGTAGACTTGAGGGATGCAAAGAGTTTTATATTGCCACCAGATGGTCAGTACATGACCCTATCGGAAAACTGCAACAACTATATGCCGGAAACCCACGGGCAAGGTTTATTGCAGTTCCAGCACTTGATGAAAACGGAAAGAGCAATTTTCTGTTTACGGTAAATGGATTCTCAGAGAAATATTTCAATGATGCTAAAGAATCCATGGATGAAATTTCTTACAACTGTCTTTATCAGCAACAGCCGGTAGAACGTGAGGGATTATTATTACCACCGGACAAATTAAAACGATTCTTTTTCAGTAAAGAAGACGTGCCGGATGGATGCGCGGATGAATACATTATCATTCCAGATAAAGATGCAGATGCGATATGGGCGGTATGTGATACAAAAGATAAAGGAACTGACTTCGAATCATTACCGATTGCATACCAATACGGAGATAAATTCTTCTTTCCCGATGTGGTGTTTGATGACACTACAGACTATGACATTTTGGATAGAAAGACAGCAGATATTTTGGTAAGACATAACCCACATAAGATTCGTTTCGAATCAAATAATGTCGGAAACCGTGTGGCACACAATATCCAGAAAATGATTACCGGAAAGTGTCGAGCTGAAATTGAGACAAAACCAACGTCAGCAAATAAAGAAACAAAGATTCTTGTAAATTCGGACTATATAGCAAAACATTTTTATTTTCTGCATCCAAGTCAGTACAAAGCAAAGTCTGATTACGGATTGTTTATGGCTAATGTAACTACGTACACTACTAGGGCAAAAGTACCACATGATGACGGAATCGATTCTTTGGCTATGATGGCTGAGTACATACAAAATCCATTAGGTGGTAAAGCAACGGCAATGCAGAATCCATTTTGGGGAAGGAGATAGCATGGATATAAAGGAATATCTGAATCAAATTCAACGATATGAAAAAGTTATAAATAACAAACTGGAAGAAATCGAACACTTAAAATTGCTTGCTACTAGCATTAGTGCTTCGACGTATGGCATTGAACGCGTTCAAACTTCTGGAAGCCAAGATAAAATAGGCGATACAATTGCAAAATTGGTGGATGCGCAGCGTGAACTGGCTGATAATGTGGTAGAACTTATGGATAAGAAGCAGAAACTTATAGATGTTATAGAGTCTGTGAAAAATCCCCAGTATTATGATTTTTTGTATAAACGATACGTAGAGGGAAAAAAGCTAACTGTCATTGCAGATGAAATGGAATACAATGAAGAATATATTAAACAATTCCACGGGAAAGCAGTAAATTACGTAAAAGAAATGATTAATTTCAAAAGTTAGCACCTTTTCTTACTGAATATAACTTTCCGATTATGTATAATATATGATGAAAATGTATGAAGCATCGGGTGAAAACTCGGTGCTTTTTTCATGTCTAAAAATAGGAGGTATAGGCAGTGGGAAGAAACAAAAGCAATTTTGTTGACCTATGCCAAGGCGATTTTGGCAGAAAAACTGCCTACACTGGCGTAGCTCAAATTACTACCGAAAATGTTGTTCAAGTTCTATCTGATACGATTGGTACACATAATCGAAACAGAATGATGATTAATTATCTTTATCGGTACTACAAAGGCGACCAACCAATCTTATATCGGGAAAAGCTTGTGAGACCGGAAGTAAATAATAGAGTTGTCGAAAATCACGCTCTGGAAGTTGTCAAGTTTAAGGCAGGACAAATATATGGAGAACCTATTCAATATGTCTGCAAAAAGAAAAAAGCAGATAAAAAGATAAATGAGCAGGTCGACCTGCTGAATGATTATCTGGACGAAGCAAATGCGGATGCCCGAAATATTCAGCTTGGAATATACCAGAGTGCCGTAGGAACTGCATACAAGGCAATTCTACGAGAAGACGATTGGACAAAAGACCGTGATTTACCACCATTTAGAATTTTTATTCCGTATCCGGGAGATGTTTATATTGTTTATTCCAGAAACACAGGAAAAGCAATGCTATCTGTTCAAATATTGAAAGATGAAGAGAATCAGCAATATTATCTTTGCTATTCTTCAAATCAATATTTCAAGATAAAGAACGGACAAGTAACCGTCAGCGGCATTAATGGCTTTGGCGGAATCCCAATTATCGAGTATCCAAACAACCATGACCGGCTATCTGATGTCGAAATTGCAATTACAGCATTTGATGCGATCAACAAGTATCAGTCGGATAGATTAAACGGTGTTGAACAGTTTGTTCAAGCATTTATGAAATTCAAAAACTGTGAAGTTGACGAGAATGAATTTTTGAAAATGGTCAAGCTAGGAGCAATATCTGTAAAAGATGCTGGAAACGGTGTTCAGTCAGATGTTGACTTGATGACTGCGGAATTAAACCAGTCGGAGAGCCAAGTTGCTAAAGACGACATTTACAATAATATGCTGATTGTAGAAGCAATGCCAAACCGCCAGAGCAACACCGGTGGTGATACTGGTAATGCTGTATATTTGCGTAATGGATGGGATTTTGCAGAGCGAGATGCCAAACTTGTTGAAGCATTCACAAAAGAAGCCGAAAAAGCTTCTGTCAGAATTATTCTCAACATCATTCGCAAAACCTCCAATGATGTCAAGATTTCTACCAGAGATTTTGATGTCAAAATCACCAGAAACCCAACAGATAACATGCTTGTTAAAGCACAGGCACTTGATTATCTGTTCAAGAATAAAATTCACCCGCTTATTGCATTGATTACTTGTGGATTATTCAGCGATCCGCAAAAGGTATATGAAATGAGCTTACCATATCTTGGAACTGTTTATCCCGAACTGGCAAACCCAGACGCAGAAATGAAGAAAGCACAAGAATTGATTAAAGATTTTAGTCAGAAATCAATTCAAAATCAATCAGCAACAATTTCTTCCACTGGTGAAGAATAGACGTTTTTACATCAATTATTTAAGGAATCTTGGAAAACTGAGATTCCTTTTTTAATACTCAAAAATATTGCAACAGCCCGTGAGCGCAAATCGGGCACAGATCATGTGCGGAGCGAACCGTGTGAACAAAGTGTGTTGGTCTGGAAGAAAGGAGATTTCATGACAAGAGAACAGGCAAAACAGGTACTTATCGGTATGGGAATTGAGGAACCATCTGATGAACAGGTGTCTAAATACCTTGATTCCGTTACAGGAGAAGTAAAGAAAGAAAAAGACAAAAATGCTTCATTACAAGAAAAAGCCAACAAGGCAGCAGAACTTGAAAAAGAATTGGAAGAGCTGAAACAGCAGAATATGACAGACGCTGAGAAAGCAGAACTGGAACGCCAGAAAGAAAAAGCTGCAAACGAGAAAAGAATTTCTGACCTTGAATCCGCACTTGCAACTTCCCAGAGAGAAGCACTGACAGGAAAAATCACTTCCATTTTTGCTAATGCAGGAATGCAAGGTGATGCCTACGCAGGAGCAATCAAAGCATTTTCCAATATGAATGAAGAAGATGCACTCAAAGAAGCACAGACTTTTGTTGATGGAATTTCCGAAGTAAATAAAACAACTCTCGATACTGCAAAAGCTGCATGGGAAAAAGAAGCCCTTGAAAACACGCCTAATCCGGGTGGTGGAGCTGGCAACAGTAACGAGACAAAGAAAAGTGATGCATCTGAATATGCAAAAGCATACTCAGCAAGAATGAACCCAGAAATCAAACCGGCGGACGATAACGCACCGGTAAATATTTAAGAAAAGGAGATTTAGATTATGGCTTTTATGAAAACAGAGCAGTACGAATCCACACCTAATATCCTCGAATCCGAGGTAGGACTGGTACTTAAAACCTATACAGCAGAACAGACAAATGCTGAAACCGTTGGAACTAAGAAGATCATCAAAGCAGGTTCTGTATATCCGACAAATGCAACCGGTGCAAAAGGAATCGTATTTGAAGAGGTTGATATGACAGACGATGTAAAGAGACCAATTTCCGTAATTGTTGCAGGACGTGTTCTTGAAAAAAGACTCCCGGTAACAGTTGATGAAACTGCAAAAACTGAACTTGAGAAATCAGGAATCGTTTTTGTAACTACAGAAGACCCAGTATTTTAAGGAGGTATAAAAGATGCCATTTAATGTATTAGAATCAATTACACAGGAAGAAAGACTTAACTTCTCTCAGGATTTTAGCGTAAAAAGACCGGGTATTCTTGATACCATTTTCCCAGATGTTAAAACCCAGTACCTGAAAGCTGAATACTACAGACTTATGGCTGGACAGAGACTGCCAGAGGTAGCATTCGTTCATGCGCTTGATACTGAAGCAGAAATCGGAACAAGACCGGGCTTCGAAAAAGTTCTGACTGAAAAACTCTTTATTAAGAGAAAAATCAATCAGTCCGAAAGATTACAGCAGGCAATTGAAAACGGTGTGCCGGATAATGAAGCACTGAAAAACTTTGTATTTGATGATGCAGCTAACCTTTTTGAAGGTGTTGTTACCAGAGCGAATGTTATGAAAGGACAGTTCCTTTCTACAGGTGCCGTAAAAGTCAAAGAGAACAATGTAGATCTGAATATTGATTACGGCGTACCAGCAACTGCAAAAGTAACACTTGCCAACTGGGCTACGCCAGAAGCAGATATCATGGGAGATATCCAGAAGATGGTGGCCGCAGCAGAAGACAATGGTTATGTAGTTAATAAAGCCCTTACATCCCTAAAGATGATTAACTATATGAGAAACAATACTGCTATGCAGACAGCGGTTCTGGGAGCAGCAAACAAACGTCTTCTGACAAAACAGGAACTTGCAAATCTGCTTATGCAGGAATACGGAATCACAATTGATCGTTGCGATGAGAAATTCCACTTCAGAAAAGCAGATGGTTCTCTTAAAACAGGCAGATACTTCAAAGAAGATGTATTTACTCTGTATGAAGCAGATGCAAACGGTTCTTTCGGTACAGGACTCTGGGGCGTGACACCTGAGGAACTTGAATACAGACAGTTCATTCAGGAAGAAAACCGTTCTTTCGTAACACTGTCCATGTGGGCTACACAGGATCCGGTTGCAGTATGGACAAAAGCGTCCGGTATGTTCGTTCCGGTTGCTCCGAAAGCTAATGGCGGTATCGTTATCGGTACAAAGGGGGAATAACCGGGCATAGTCTCAATGAGAACAGCCGATCACCGTCTGTAGCAAGTGTTAAATTCAAAGAACCAACACATAAATACACAGAAAGTGAGCTGTCTAATATGACTGTACCACAGTTAAGACAGCTTGCAAGTGATAATGGCTATGCCCTGACAGCAACTAATAAGGCTGGTATCATTTCTGAAATATTAGTTCAGCAAGGGTAGGTGATTTTGGATGAACGAAGAGCTTATAAACGATTTGGTAAACTATCTGACCGATGATACAGAATCACCTGAAATGATTTCTCTTGCCGTAAAACGAGCAATTCGTTCGTTCAAGAATAAGAGAAACTATCCTTCAAGTTATACAGATAAAAAAATAGATAGTGACATGGAAAAATGCTATGATTGCATATTTGATTTAGCCCTCTATTTTCTTGTGAAGCAGGGGGCTGAGTTCCAAGGATCACATTCTGAATCTTCTGTAAATAGAAGTTGGGAATCTGAAACCGAAATTTATATTAATCATGGTGTTTTTCCTTTTGCTGGAAGTTTGAGTTAAAAAAGATGGGATGGAACGCAATGTGTTTTTCCTCCCGGTACATTGCAGGGTTGCTCATTAAAGTAGGGAAAGAGCAAAAATCTTATAGGGAGTGAAAGAAAGGAAAAGCGATGGGATGTGAACATGAGTGCTTTAACAATCACCGCTTCGAAGAAATCGAAAAAAGTATTCATGATATGCAGGAAAAGCAGTCTGAAAGGCACAAAGAATTTTATTCAAGAATTAATAAGCTCGAACAGAAGACCGCCCTGTATAGCAATGACTTAGATCATATTAAAGAAACAGTCGATGAAATGAACAACAATTTAAAAATCCTCATGGCAGTCCCTGGCAAACGTTATGACACTATTATTGTATGCATTATAACGGCAGTCGTGGGAGCAGTTGTAGGATTTATGTTGAGCGGTGTATTTCCTATGTAACAAATTGATTCCACTTGTAAGGGAGGACGGTGGAGTTATATGAATTATGCAGATTTTTCAGAAGATGAAAGAAAATTTTACTTGCAAGAAGCAGGTTTTGATTCACGCGAAGAAAAATTATTTCGATTACGGGCTTATGACGAAAAGACATTATGGGAAGCATCTGAATTAATGGAGTACAGCCCCAGAACCATAGACCGAATCAATAAAAAAATAAAGCAGAAAATTACCAAAGTTGCCCCGATGTACATTCGGGGCTTTTCTTTGCATAATGGCGGAAATGTGGCGAAATAGTGACGTTCAAATATAGTGCTTCTTCCTATATGATATAAGCATAAGGAGAAAACAGTATGCTTATATTAGAGAACCCTTATGAAGGATTATGGGAAAAGCATCTGTCTGTGGATGACATGGACATGATTCTTGAATCCCGGATGGGAGGAACATATTATGGCTTATCCGTATTATCAGCCAATAATGGCAAATCCATATCAGCAACCACAAATACAGCCATATCAAGACAGATTGGCACAGCTACAAAATAGTTATCAGCAAACAATGCCGTATGGACAGGCGCAGATGCAACAGCCCATGCAGCAGATTCCGCAGATTTCCATGTTGCAAGGGCAAATGGTGGATGGAATTGATACTGTAAAAGCAAAGGATGTTGATATGTCCGGCAATCCTGTTTACTATCCAAAAACAGATGGAACAGAAATATATAAAAAGCAATTACAGGCAGACGGAAGAAGCAGGATTTTTGTTTACCGACTTGCAAATCCAGACGAACAGCAGCAACCGAAGCAGGAAGAAAAACAGATTGACATTGAGTCCATGTTTAACCAGCTTCGGAATGATGTTTGTTCTGAGATTTCCGGAATCAAAGATATGTTCCCGACATTTATGTCAGGAACATCGGAAGCTGCAAAACAGCAGAACGGAGGTAAGCAGAGATGAATTTCAACCCAAACGCCATGATGAAAAAGCAACTTGAGAAAATGATTTCTCAGAGGTTCGGAAGTGTGAATAACATGATGAACGATATGAGTAAATTTGCAGGAAATAATCCGACATTGAAAAATGCATTGGATTTATACAAAAAAGGTGATACAGATCAGTTACATCAAATACAGCAAAATGTATTTAATGAAAAACACTTATCACCAGACGGAATTATCCAGAAGTTCCTTGGATTATAACATTTCCCCATAATTGGGTGATTCAAAATCGCTACAATTTGGGATGACAGCCGCGGATGTCTCCTATTGTAAATAAAATTTAAGGAGACTAAAAACATGATGAATGGTTCAAATTACAGTCTTAGTGACATTGCTGCCGCTACAGGCTCTAATAATCGCGCCAATGATATGTGGGGCGGTGATGGCTTTTCACTTATCTGGCTTGTCTTGATCTTTGCTATCTTTGGATGGGGAGGTTTTGGCGGCTGGGGCGGCGGCTTCGGTGGAAATGGTGCAAATGGTGCTGGATTCCAAGGATGGGCCACACGTGCAGATATCAATGAGAGCTTTGCTCTTAATGATATCCAGAATGGTATCAGAGGTATTCAGCAGGGTATCTGCGACAGCACATATGCTCTCAACAATACCATGCAGAGTGGCTTCAACGGCGTGAACGTTGGAATGCTTCAGGGCTTCAATGGTGTTCAACAGGCAATTAACGCTGATACCGTAGCTGGTATGCAGAATACCAATGCATTACAGTCTCAGTTAGCAAACTGTTGCTGTGAAACAAGAGAAGCTATACAGGGTATCAACTACAACCTTGCTACCAACACTTGTGCTCTCCAGAACACAATGAACAACAACACCAGAGATCTTCTGGAAAACCAGAACAGCAACACAAGAGCAATCCTTGACTTCCTGACTAACGATAAGATTGCAACATTACAGGCAGAGAACTCTGATCTGAAGCGTGCTGCATCTCAGGATCGCCAGTCCGCGCTGATTGTAACTGAAATGAATGCACAGACGCAGCGATTAATCAATTCAATCAATCCATCCCCGATTCCTGCATTTCAGGTACCGGCTCCGTATGCATACGCAGGATGCAACGGATATGGAAACGGTTGCTGCTAAGTAACTCACCCTTAGAGGTTGACTAATTCTAAGAGGTGGGTTACGGCTCACCTCTTATTTTGATTGAGAGGTAAAAATATGAGTTGTAAAAATGTTTGTAAGCTCTGCAACCATCTTGTAATCAGCCAAGCCGTTGCATTTACAGGAGGCAATCTTGTAATCACACTCCCGGCAGGCAGTTATTCCAATGGAGAAAAGTATTGCATTGTGATCGCACAAAGTATACCAACAACCACTACGATTACCGCCCCGGTAATGATTCAAATAGGAACAGGAACAACTTTGTATCCGCTAGAGAATCGTTGCTGTGCACAGGTTACAGCTTGTGGCGTAAGAACCAGAACGAAGTACGCAACAAGAGTAGCTACAAGTGCAACTGGTGGAGTATTCAAGATGTTAGGAAATCCAGCTTGTAGTCCGAGTAACAATTTGACAGCAATTAATGGTACAGCCCCAACGACAGACACACCTGTTACACAGGCTGTTAGAAAGGGGGAACTGTAATGCATAAAGTTGCAATGGAAATGGGAAAATGGGCTATGGAAAAAGCCAAAACACATGGCTTCGACAATCTCAGTGCTCAAGACTGGGACGATCTGAAAGACTGCATGGAATCCGTAAAGTGTGCGATTTGTGCAGATAAAGATTACAGAATCGTAGAAGCTATGGACGAATGCGAACAGGAAGAGAAGTATCTTGGACGCATGGGATATGACAGGTATCGTTACGCAAACGGCAGATTTGCCCCGAAAGGCAAAGGAAGTCGCATGGGATATAAACCGTATCTGTACATGGAAGATGATGATTGGATGGAAGAGTATCTGAACAATCCAGAGTTTGAACGTAATATGTACCGCATGGGATATCATCCAGACCGTAGTGATATGAGAATGGATGGAATGAACCATAAGCAGTCCAGATATGGTGAAAGCTATGACAGATACAGCGAAAACCGCAGACATTACCATGATTCCAATGATACAGAATCTAAGAGAAAAATGGATGATTCCATGAAAGAGTATACATCTGACATTATCCGTAATCTTACAGAGATGTGGTCAGATGCAGACGCGACTCTTAGACAGTCGATGAAAACCGACTTAACCCGTCTGATACAGCAGATGAATTGACAAATAAGAATTAAATTTTGCCCTTGTTACAGAAATGTAGCAGGGGCTTTTTAGCTGAGAAAAGGATGGTGATAAACCATGCTAAGACAATTTTATATGAACGGGGACTTATGGAGAGTGCAGTTCGTATCTCCGCACGACAGTGTGTTAATTGATCGCACAGGTAATAGAACACTTGGAGTATCGGATTATTCCACCCATGTTATTTCAATCGCAAATAACCTTCACGGGGAACTTCTGAACCGTGTGTTTATCCATGAATTAGGTCATTGCGTGATGTTCAGCTACGGTCTATTACCAGAACTTCACCGCATGGTCAAAAAACGATACTGGGTGGACGCAGAGGAATGGTGTTGCAATCTTCTAGCTGACTATTCTTGTTTCGTGATTGGCACAGCTAGAGATGCTTTAGGAAACCAGTTCACATATGTATCTCCTGTTGGGGTAGAAAGGATGATAGCTTAATGGCATTTGCAGACAATAATATCATACCAATACAATTAGATTATAGATTCGTGACAACCCGTAAAATCTGGCAATACGACTACGGTCAGATATTGAGCATCACAGGACAGAATCTTCCAACAGCTACGGAGGTACATTTTAGCCTCGATATAAGAGGTGGAAGCACACTGTCAAGAGTTGGAACAACAATAGATGGCGTGACAACTGTTAAGATTCCAGACGAATTACTGAAAAACAATGGAAAGTCTGGTGATTTTTCTATCTATGCGTTCGTATACGTGGCTGATGAGGAATCCGGCAATACAGAGTACAGAATTACTATTCCGGTGTACAGTCGACCAAAGCCAGAGAATCCAAGCGTAGATCCAGCACCGGAACCGAATATTTTCCATGAAACGGTTACTGCGGTCAATAACGCGGCTGATCGGGCAGAAAAAGCAGCGAAAGATACGGAGCAAATACGTGACAATCTGAATCTTGACCTGTCAGAGAAAATTACTCGACCACAGTCCGCAAAGGTTGGACAGGTAATAGCGGTAAAAGAAGTCGGTACAGACGGCAAACCGACAGATTTCGAAGCAAAGGACATGACAGGCGGTGCGTCTACGGAAGAAATCAAAGAAGCTGTCGGTGCGTATATGCAAGAACACCCGTTTGAAGAGACCGACCCAACAGTTCCAGACTGGGCGAAACAACCAGAAAAACCGACATATACTGCAGAAGAAGTTGGTGCATTACCAGATAATACAAAGATTCCAACAAAGACATCTGAACTAGAAAATGACAGCGGATTTCTTTATTCTCCCCCAACTCCCGAAGTTGGCAAAATCCTCAAAATCAAATCAGTCAACGAAGATGGCACATTCGTCTGTGAGTGGGCGGATGGTGGAAGTAACTTGGATGTGCGGATTAATGGTGAGAGTATTGTGCAGGATGGGGTTGCGGAGATACCGATATCTTCGCATGATACTCTTGGATTGGTATACACCGACAACTCGGCCGGAGGCTATACTACTGGGCTAATGAATCAACAAGGAAGATTAAAAGTAAATACCGCAAGCATTGACGATGTAAATAAGAGACGTCTTAGAAAAGAAATTGATTGTTCCAACTTTGATTACGCCGTCAAAGCCGCCATGTGCGATGGAAAAGGTGCTGCATGGACAGCAGAGGAACAGGCGGCAGCTAGGGAGAGGATGGGGATTATTTCAGAAGATGATTTTGAATTAATAGCAACTGTGAACCCATCCAAAGAAGAAATTGTCAGTTCTATGTTAATAGATTTAGCCGAACCTATAAAAGCAAATTTTTATATTGTTTGTAACATAGGAATCACAGACAAATCACTAAATTATGTGAACATTCCACGACTTCAATTGACGATTAATGATTACACTACATGGATGTATCAATCTCTACAAAAAAATAGTACAGAATTACGATATATGTTAATGCAGATACCGATATGTAAAAAAAGCGGGCTTGTTATTTTATCCAATCCTATACCTATAAATAATGATTTTCAGTCAGGTACAAACCTTGTTGGAAATGGATTAGGAATAGCACCATACAGTGATCGTAATTATTCAAAAGGAATAACCAAAATAAACATTACAGCGAAAGATAACTACTCAGCAGGATATTTTTCGAAGAATACTGTGTTCACAATATATGGAAAACGTATATAGAGCGGGGTAATGATAGTGAGCAAAATAGCAGAATACAAACAAATCAATACAAGAACAGAATCTTACACAGTAACCGTTCCAGCCGAGTACGATGAAGACGGTAACCTCATCTCTGAAGAACATGAAGAAACCCGTACCCGTGAAGTCCCAGTGATGGGAATGGTCTACAGAGATATGACACCCGAAGAGATTGCCGAACTGGAGAAGATTCAGACGGAACTCCCAGAAGAACAACCAACTCAGCAAGATCGTATCGAAGCACAGGTTATGTATACGGCACTGATGACAGACACATTATTAGAAAGTGAGGAATAGAAATGTTTGAGAAAATTAAGAGATTTTTCAACCTGCATCTGTACACAAAGAAGCAGATCAGACAGTTTTGTGACAAGGGCGTAATCACCCCGGAGCAGTATAAGCAGATCACCGGAGAAGAGTACTAACATGAGTGAGGTATATTATGAGAGGGTTAAAGCGACAGCAACAGATAGTATACTGGTCAAAAGTAACCGAAGCACTTGATGGGATAGATACCGTATCGTCCTACAGTCAGCCACAAAGTTTTAAGTTTTCCGTATCATCCACCGCAGGAACACCAGAGGAAATATCGGCAGGAATTGTGCCGGATTACGACAGGTACATTACTTCATTCAACCGTTCTTTCCATCCGCAAGAGGGAGATGTATTTTGGATTGATACCGTGCCACAGGTTGACACACTCGGAAATCTGGTTCTGGAAGATGGTATTCCTACAACACCGCCAGATTATCGTTTGAAGAAAATCCTTGATACGCAAAGAGGGAATCTGGCTAGATATGGAATTAAAAAGATAGGTGCAGAAGAATGAGCGGACGAGTAATCAAATGCAATCTGAGTCAAAAATCTATTGGAAATGCAATCAAAGAGTTGAAAGCATATCAAAACAGCCTTCGCGATAAAAATGAAGTATTTCTTAAAAGACTTTGCGAATTGGGAATTCCTGTCATAGACGAAAATATTATGTTGGCACAGGGAGATTCTGATAAAAACCACAATACCTACATCAAAATCAACAGGTTCGGAAATTACGCGCAGGCAACTCTTGTGTGCGAGGGTTCTGGGATTTTATTCATAGAATTCGGTGCAGGTATTTCGTACAACACTCCGGCAGGAACAAGCCCCCATCCAAAAGGAGAAGAATTTGGATATACTATTGGTTCTTACGGACAGGGTAAAGGAGAAAATGAATCGTGGGTATATGTGGCAGATTCTGGCGAATGGGTACGTTCTTACGGTACGGAGGCTACAATGCCCGTTTACAAAGCAAGTGTAGAAATTATGCAGAACATCCGTAGAATCGCAAAAGAAGTGTTTTCTGCATAAAAACATAGCACCTTTTCTTACTGAATATAACGTCTGTTTTATGTATACTGTAAGATATAAAAGCATCTACCGGAATGGTGGGTGCTTTTTCTATGCTCAAAACAAGGTGGTGACAGAGATGCCAGATGTAGTAAAAAATCCAGTTTCGGATGTATTTGAACGATGGATAACAACTATTGAACCTGTTGTAGGAAAAGGTAACTTTTCTAATGATGAAAGCCAGACGGTAGCTTCAAGCAAAAAGGTTTACGCACGTTTGTTCTTGCTTGGAAATCCAACATCACGTGGCAATCTTGAGGGAGACGAGTGCGCGACAACGCCATCTTTCCAATCAGAATCCTATGCGACTGGTTCAAAAGCTTCTTCAAAAGTATATGAAATTGACGCTGCCAGTCACAAGGCTATGGTTGGCATGGGGTTCCGTAGAATATATGGGCCCGTAAGACAAAATAATGCTGATAACAGCATAAAACGTGTTGTTAGCAGATATAGCCGGATATATACCGGCACATTACTCTAGGAAAGGAGTGAAAAAACATGGAACAGATTATGAACTATGTGAAACCGGAACTTCTTATTGTCGCGGTTGTACTGTACTTTATCGGAATGGGTATTAAAAAGTCCGAAGTCATACCGGACAAATATATCCCGGCAATCCTTGGTGCTTTAGGCATTCTGATTTGTGGAATTTATGTTATTGCTACATGCGCTATATCTGGCGCACAGGAAATCGCAATGGCAATTTTTACCGCAATCACACAGGGAATCCTCGTTGCAGGACTTAGTAATTATGTAAATCAGATCGTAAAGCAGGCAAGCAAAGAAGACTAGAAGGAGGTGATCCTTTTATCTCCCGGTACAGGGTTAAGTATCAGAACCAGAGCCATTAAGGCTCTTTTTTATTGCAATAATTCATAGCCGAAAGGCAGAAAGGAGCCAAAATGGCACGATTAACTACACTTGGTGTGAAATTTTCATATGCCGTTGAAACCGTGAAAGGCACAAAGCCTACCAAATTCACACAGCTGGAAGAAGCCTCTTCCATCGGCGGTATTTCTCTTGAAACAGAACAGATTGACGTTTCTGCACTGGAAGATTATCTGACACAGTATGCAGCTGGTAGACAGGATACTGGTGGTACATGGGAAATTGAATTCATCATGGATCCAGACAAATCTGTTAAACAGATTAAAAAACTGTACGAAGATTCTAAAGCTGCAAAAACTACAGGACTGGCAACCTGGTTCCAGGTGTCATTCCCGGATATGTCCGACGCATTCTTTGTTATTGCAGAATGCGGTCGTGAAATTCCAATGCCAGAAATTGCACAGAACGAAGCAGCAACCATGTCTATTTCTCTTATCATCAATACATATAAGGGACTGGATACCAAAATTGAGCCGACAGCGGCTGCTGAATAAGATGTAAAACAGGGAGGATAATTCATGTTTAGTTTCTCAGTAAATGATAAAACATACAAAGTAAAATTCGGATACGGAGTGCTTACTCAGTCGGACATTCTTACACAGGTGTCTTCTATGGGGGCAATCACCAATCCGAAAGATATGATTAAAATGCTTCCAGAACTGATTCTGGCAGGACTGCAAAGAAAACACAAAGATGAATTCGGATACGAAACCGAAGAGGAAAAGAAAGTTGCATATGAAAAGGTATGTGACCTTCTGGACGACTACGAAGATGAATCCACAGAGGAAAATCCTCATAATGGATTTACTTTATTCGAAAAAGCGAGTAAGGAGCTTGAGAAGAACGGTTTTTTATCCGGCATGATAAATGCAATGGAGAAGGCAGAGACGAAACTTCCGAAGACTCCACAGGATCACAAGAAGAAGAGCTGAGCTTTCCTGAGGTAGTCCACAAAAAGCTACTTCCACTTTATTTGTCTATTGGCGTTTCTGAGGAAAAGTTTTGGGATTCCACACCATATGATTTAGAACCATACATGGAAGCCTACAAATTAAAACAAAAAATGGCTGATTCGCAAGCATGGCAGTTCAACATGTACACGATGTGTGCAGTTCAGACTGCGGTTGCAAATGTGCTTATTGGTAAAAAGTCAAAGGCTGAATACCTTAAAGAGCCATTTTCACAAACAGCTGAAAAGCAAAAGCAAGAGGATGAAGAGAATCTTTCTGAAGCAGAAAAGAAACGGCAACGTGACAGGTTGCTCATGACATTGCAACTCATGCAAGCAAATTTTGAGTTGAATCATGGTAATAATGACGAGGGCAGGCAGGATTAAAAGTCTTGTCTGCCCTTTATTTTTTTTGATTAAAAGGAGGTGCTTTAATGGCCGATAATACCATAGATACCCTCAATATACAAATAGAGAGTAGTTCTTCCAGAGCTGTTCAATCTATCAACGACCTTATTAAAAAGCTAGATGTATTGAATAAATCTTTGAATGGCATTAATACTGGTGGGTTGAGAAATTATGCTAAAGAGCTTGGGCGAGTTACCGTTGCTTTCAGTTCTCTTGGAAATGTCAATACGTCTGGCTTAGATCGTACCATAGCAAAACTGAATGCTCTCAGCAAAATCAACCTGAGTAATCTGCAAAATCAGAAAATAAGTCTTGACCTCGAAATTAAAGGTGGAGATCAGACGCAAAAATTGCAGTACGCCATCGACAAAACCATTCGAGATATAAAAGTTGACACGTCATCATTATCTGAACAACTCATTAAGTCATTTGACCTTAAAGGTGGAGCGGCGGCTAAAATTCGCGCTCAGATGAATGAGCTGTCCAAAGCTATGGCAAGCTCTTATGACGGAACAGATATGTCTGCAAAACTCAACGATACGCTTAACAGCATTGCTAACACTATTATCAAAAGCGGAAGTGTTGTTAAGGGAAATTTAGGATCATATCTTGATGGTGCTGAACAGGAATGGATTGATTTCTATAATTTCTTTAAGAATAAAAGAATTTATATTTCTGACATGCTCAAAGCAGATGTCGGAAACGGTGAATTCAATAGCTTACTGAAGGAAAATCTGAGCAATATTGTGCGTGATGCCGCAAAAGGAATAAATCTCAATGAATCATGGGAAGAATTGGCAGACAGATTTCCTACTCTGATTCCTAAAGATACAATCAATGCCGCAGATCAGTTGATTGCTGTTCTTGAAAACCTCAAAAAAGTAAGAGATTCTATTAAGCCTGTTTCAATTCAAGACCTTACCGGCAAGGATTCAGCTATAGCATCAGATAAGGCATGGGGGTTCAGCACAGACGCATACAATCAATTAGCCGAGAGTGTAAAGAAACACATTGAAAGTGCTTTAAGTACCGCAAACGGTGAACTTCCAATTGATGTAAAAATCAATACAGATAAAATTGTCCTTGATATTCAGAAAGCAATCAATAAAGCGGCAGACCTGAAATACAATACTGTCAATGTAACTCTGGATGCAGATGTTACGACAGTAAAAGACGCAATCACAAAGAAATTAAAAGATATTGATGCCGGAGAAATGACTGATTTATCTACCAGTATGGCAAAATTTGCAACCTCTCTCCGCGATCTGGGAAGTGTGAATTTCAAAGGGACTGGATTGAACGCAGTGATTAATTCCATTAATCGTCTTGGAAAATCCGATTTCAGTCAGTTTGATACAGGGAAATTGGGTGAAATTCTTACTGAGATGCAGAAACTTGATACTATTCCAGACGTTTCTCCGAGCGTTAGCCGGTTCACAACCGCTATAGCTAAACTTGCCGACACAGGACAGTATATCGGCAATGTATCAAAGGAACTTCCGAATCTTGCGACAGGTTTAAATAATACGGCTGCTAAATTAAGCTCTATGAGCGAGGTATCAGCATCCACCAATGCTTTTATTACTTCTCTTGGAAAATTAGCTAGTGCAGGAGATAAAACTGGAAAGACTGCAAGCCAATTATCAACTCTTGCACAAGAGGTTTTGAAGTTTTTTGACGCAATGAAAAGCGCACCAGATATCAGCTCAAGCACAATAAGAATGACAGAAGCTCTTGCAGTATTAGCATCGTCTGGAAGCAAAGTAGGGCGTGCTACAAATAGCGTTTCGAATTCATTTAACACGCTTTCTTCGTTAGGTTCGAAAGCAAATACTGTAATCCATGGGTTGACAAATGCTTTTCAAAAATTTGCTTCAAAAGCTATTTCTTTAGGCGGAAAAGCCGTATCTGCAATCGCAGGTATTGGAAATGCATCTTCTGAAGCCGGCGAAAAAATAAGAAGATTGTCAAATCCTCTGAGTTCGGTAACGAATAAGTTGAGTGCTCTTTATGCCAAAGGTTTCCTCGCAAAAAGAGCATTAGATGTTCTGACATCGCCAGTAGAATCCGCAATGAACTATGTAGAGACCCTGAATTACTTCAACTCTGCATTCAATCAGGTGGCAGAAGGAATCGACACTGACGAATGGAAGAAAAGTGGTATAAAATCTGCTGAAGCATATGCAAATTCATTCCAAGAAAGAGCAAAACAGCTTTCGCAGAAACTGACAGGATTCGAAATTTCAGATACTGGCGAATTGGCTAGAACCAATACCGCCAGTCTTGGACTTGACCCAGAAAAGACTATGCAGTATCAGGCAACATTTGCGCAGATGGCATCATCTATGGGCGATACATCAGAGACTGCATTAAAATTGTCTAATGCACTCACTATGATTGGTGCAGACCTTGCATCTGTAAGAAATATGGACTTTGAAGATGTATGGCAGGACATGGCATCTGGTTTGACTGGTATGAGCCGCGCTATGGATAAGTACGGCATTAATATCCGTAATGCCAACATGCAACAGGAACTGTATAATCTTGGAATTAATACCAGCATATCGAATTTGTCTCAGGCAGATAAAACGATTCTGAGAACGATTATATTGCTGAACAACTCTAAGTATGCGTGGGCTGATTTATCAAACACGATAGACGATGGTTTTTGCGAACTATCATTTGTCGCCTAACATAGTAATGTGTTAGTGAAAATCGAGTAAAATCGGTAAAACCTGTACTGAATACTGTATTTGTGTTATAATAAATACAGGTGATATGATTGAAAAAAGAATTTGTAATTTATACAGCAACTAATAAAATCAACGGGAAAATATACGTTGGAAAAACTTATAATTTTGAAAAAAGAAGAAAAGAGCATTTTTATGACATTAATGATGATATTCCTTTCCATAGAGCTTTAAAGAAATATGGAATTGAAAATTTTGAATGGAAAATCATTGATTGTGCCAAAACCGATGATGAAATAAAGGAAAAAGAAATATACTGGATAAAAAAGCTTAATACATGTATTCATTCAAAAAACTCAAATGGGTACAATATAACATTGGGTGGCGAAGGCGGTGTTTCGTGGAATTCACTTCCGGTTATTCAGTATGACTTAGATGGGAATTATATTCAAGAATTTCTAAGCTGCCAACATGCTTCAGTATGTACTGGAATAGGGCGCCATAATATAGGAGATTGTGCCAATGGAATTACTAAACAATCTGGTGGTTATCAATGGAGATACAAAGTCGAAAATAAAATTGACTCCATAGAAGCGTATCAAAGGGCAGAATCACCTCGCAAAAGAAGTATCATACAGCTAGATCTTGATGGAAATTTTATAAACACTTTCAATTCCGTAACAGAAGCAAGCAAAAAGATTGGAATAGGAAGAGCTAATATATCTTCTTGTTTAACTGGTAAAATAAAAAGAAGTGGTGGTTATCAATGGATTTACGCAGATAACTATGACGAAAATCAAAATTATAAGTTTAAAGGAATATCAGAGGGTAATGGAATATTCCAATTAGATCAGAACAAGAAAATAATAAATCATTTTAATAATTGTTCTGAAGCAGCGAGGTTTCTAGGAGAAGAAACAAAAGTACACAAACAAATTCATAAAGCAATAAACACCGGCCACAAATGTAGAGGATTCTACTGGTGCAAGTGTGATGATTATATCAATATTCAGCATGGCAATACCGAGGTAATCGCATAGATAGCGAAAGGCTATGCGACACCGTAGAGCGTAGGAGATGAATAAATATAATTCTCCCAAGAGTGCTCGACAACCATAAGACGTAGAAATACGTCTTATTTTTATGGTTGAAAATGTACGCCGACCTTATGGGAAACCATAAGAAGTAGAGGATAAAAAGCCTTTACGATAACAAAGTGAAATCAACCGGCAAATCAGATTCGCATGCTTCAATCTAACTTTGCATCCCTTGGTAGAACAATAGGTTCCTTGTTCATTCCTATACTGCAAACAGTACTTCCATATATCAATGCAATTGTAATCGCATTACAAAGAATGTTTGCTTATATTGCAAAATTGCTTGGAATCAAACTGTCAAACTTTGTATCATCTACTGGTGGTATTTCTGTAAATACCGGAGATATTGCAGATAATATGGATAATGCCAGTGGTGCAATTGACAATGCCAATACCAGTGCAAAAAAACTCGAAAAAACATTGTCAGTTCTTTCATTTGATGAACTGAATCAGCTTAATGACAATTCTGATTCTGGTAGTACAAGTAATCCATCTTCTGGCTCTGGCGGTGGCGCATCACATCTTCCGGCGCTTGATGCTGCTTTAGATGATGCTTTATCTGCATATCAAAAAGCATGGGACGAAGCTTTTAAAAAGATGTCCAATAGGGCAAATGAAATGGCAGATGCCATTGTAAATGCCTTTAAGAGAAAAGACTGGAAAGGTCTTGGAAAAATCATGGCTGATGGCATCAACTGGGGGATGCAAAAGCTTTATGATTTCATTAACTGGAATAACGTAGGTCCTTACATCACTAAATTCACCAGTGCGTTCACCCAGACTTTCAACAGCCTTGTTGATAATATCAACTGGGATTTGATGGGACGTACCGTTGGAGCTGGTATTAATACAATAGTTAATACAGCCAATCAGTTACTTGAGGGAACGAATTTCAAAAACCTTGGTAAGAAATTTGCAGAAGGTATTACAGGCTTAGTTCGTGAAGTTGATTGGACTAATTTTGGAAACATGCTTGGAAACAATTTTATGAAAGCATGGGATGTGCTTACGGGATTTGTCGAAAACCTTCCATATAGTGAAATTGGTCAGTCTGTAGCAACTGGATTAAATGGAATCTTTGAGAAAGTAGATTTTGGAGAAATAGCACATGCGCTTGCAACAGGTTTAAACGGAGCTTTTGATTCGTTAGATGCATTTACAGAAACATTCGACTGGAATGAACTGGTTGATAATATTACAAATGGTATTGTGACATTCATGCAGGAATTTGACTGGAAAGAGAATGGACAGAAACTTGAAAATTTTATCAATCATCTCTTAACATCATTAATTGACATCGCAGAAGGTGTTGATTGGGAAGCGTTTGGACACAATGTAGGCGTATTCCTCAGTGAAATTGACTGGGGAAAACATCTTGCACAGTTACTTACGGTTATCGGAGACGTTCTTGGTGGAATCTGGGAAGGACTTGGAACAACATCTGCTGGCACATTTGTTCAGGCAATGGCTGTTTTTGCTATTGGTGACAAATTAATGCCACTCGTTGACACCATTACCAAATTCTTTACAGGCGATACTGTTTTTGGAAATCTTTCTAAAGCTGTACAAGGTATGCTGAGTCCCGCAATCACAGAAGCTGTAGCGACAACTATTCCAGCTCTTGGTACTTCCTTGGGTGCGCTTGTGGCAACTGGTGGTGGAATTGCTCTTGCAGTAGGTGGTGCAGTATTACTTACCAAGAAATTAGCAGGACTTTTTGAGACCATGCAAGGTGGTAATGGAATGACTACACAGTATGGTGGTTATCTCCATGATTACGCAACACAGCTGACTGATGTAGCGAATCTTACAAACGATCAATCGGAAGCGTTGTGGCAGCTGATTGAGAAGGATGAAGAACTTGGAAAAACTCACGATGAAATGTACTCTGATATGGTTGAAAAGCTTAAAGAATACGGAGTGTCCACAGATCAGGCAAAAACCGCTCTTGAGCAGTATGGCGCACAGGCAGGTGTATCGGCTGAATTTGTTGAAGGCATGACCGATCAAATTTCTGCTCTTGGAGAAGGTGTGTCTGAAGCTGCAAGTAAATTTGATACATCAAAAATAAGTGTCGATAATTTGAAAGATACTCTGTACGCATTGAGCCTTTCTTCTACAGAATTCGGAGGTAATTATACGACGGCATGGAATGCAATAAGCGAAGTACCTTATAGCAACACAAAAGATGCATTAGACGCGGTCTACACTTCTCTCAAAAACGCAGGTGTTCCACTTGACGAACTTGATAAGAAGTTAAGAGAAGATTTTCCAGAAGCAACTGTAGCTACTAAATCAGCAGTAGACAAGAATATTGTTGGAGCGCAGCAGACTATTTCAACATCAGTTGGACAAGCATCTAAAGATACAAAGACAGCCACAAATGAAATGGCAAAAAATGCCACAGATGATTTCTCGGAAATTCAGAAACAAGCCGATACTTACATGAAAGGCATGGAAAGCACAACTACTAGCTCATGGGGCAACTCTTCCAGAGAAGCTACATTGAAAGCCAGGGAAATGAAGAATGCCGTAAGCACAGAACTCGGGAACATGGACAAATCTGTAACAAGCCATTTCCAAAGTCAGTACAACATTGCTTATAAGAAATGGGAGAATATCGGAAGAGATATTTCTTCCTACATTTCAAAGGACATGAACAACAAAATTGGCAGTTCCTTGAACAGTGTTGTAGATACAATCAAGAGCAAGTTTGCCGGGTTGTATAATGTCGGCAAAAATGCAATGCAAGAACTGTCAAACGGCATGAAATCTGTCCATATCAGTACACCGCATATGTGGATGAACATGAACGCTTCCACAAGCGGAAACCACTATTCCTACAACTGGGATTCTGGTGTAAACTGGTACAAGAGAGGCGGTCTGTTTGATTCCGCATCTGTTATCGGTGTCGGTGAAGCCGGAAAAGAAGCTGTATTACCGCTTGAAAACCAAAAGGCTATGAAGGATATAGCCGACAGCATTATGTCTGGCTATGACGGCAATATGGGTCTCAGCAAGGAAGACATTATGGAAGCTGTTGAGCGTGGCGTAGTTACTGCTTTGATGAACAATGGTGGCTTTGGTGGTTCTTCACCAGAGTACATCATGAACAGCATAAAAGTGAACGAGCGTGAACTGGCACGAATCGTCACAAAAGCGCAAAATAATACAGATTACCGTATGAATCCGTCACCTGTGTATTGATTTTACGGTATGGATGTGGTAATATGATAAATGCATAAACGTTAAGAAAAGAGCACACTAAAGATGAAACGAGGGAAAAAACTCACGATTCTTTGGTGTGCTCTTTTTTTGTTTGGTAAAACCAACAGGCTAGACCGATCATCGAAAAGCGGAAATGCCTTGCCGCCTGCCTGTTGATTTACATACATTTCAAGGCATCTTATATACGAAAGGCAGGTATTTTCTATGGAAAGAATTCCTATTAGTAAGAAAATTAGATTTGAAGTATTTAAAAGAGATCAATTTACATGTCAGTACTGTGGACGCATGGCTCCAGATGTAATATTAGAAGTTGACCATATCGATCCAGTGGCAGAAGGCGGCACCAATGATATTATGAATTTAATCACATCATGCCGGGATTGTAATAGAGGGAAAGGCAAAAATAAACTTTCCGATAAAAAAATTATATCATTGCAACAACAATCTTTAAAAGAATTAGCTGAAAAAAGAGAGCAGCTCGAAATGGTTGCTGAATGGAAGAAAGAATTGTTGAATTACAACACCCAAGCAATTAATATGCTTTCAGATTATTTTGAGCAATTAACTGGTTCTAGTGTGAACGAACATGGCAGAAATAATATTAATGTATGGTTAAAACGTTTTGGAGTAGAAAAAATAATGACTGCCATGGAAAATTCTGTAAAAACATATTGTAAAGAGTTTTCATATGAAGAAATTGAAAAAGCTTTTAAAAAGATTCCTGGAGTTTGTATAAATTGTGAAAAAGGAAATAGTTCGCAAATTTATTATTTTAATTACATAAAGAAAGTCCTTAACTCCAAGAATATAAAATTTGATTTGAAGTTATTGAAATATTATGTCGATACTTATTTGGTTTCCGATGATGCTTTCGAAGAAGAGAAAAAAACGAAAAGATATATTAAAATGTTCGAAAATAGAAAATTTGATATTAGCATAAAAAAAGTACAAGACAGAATTATGCAAAATTGTTATATACCTATGGGTGACATTGACTGTAAGAAAACGATTGAAAATCTTAAATATGGTTTAAATACGAATCATAAAGGATATTTTTTCTCGGACAGGTATTCGCTTCAGAACAGAATTGATTTAAAACCATACGTTAAAAATTTTATTGAATTTATTGAAGAATTTTACAAAGAATATTACAACACATTTAACGAACCTCATCCCAAATTAACCATCGAACAATGTTTAAAATTATTGAACAGATATGCTTGGAATGCGTATTGGGGCTTAGCGACCAAAGAAACTTATCGTAATATGTCTTTTGTTCTTTCGATTGGAAAAGAGATGAATTCGAAAGTTCGAATAATGGAAGCCATGTCCGCTTGCGGCACGGGGATATGCCGGGAAAAATATGAAGAATATGAATCAGAAAAGGGTACACATAAATTTGAATGTTGATAATCATATTTTATAGACGCAACAAAGACGCACTCAGGTAAAGGTTTAGGTATAGATATAGGTAAAGATATAGATAAAGAAAAAGATATAAATAATATAATAGTATCTAAGGATACTATTCGTTTAACAAATCAATTATGTAAAGCAGAAATGAGAGGAGAAAGTTGAATGCCAGTAGACAGACCATTGTTTGAACCGGGGGACATAGTAAAACATTTCAAGAGAGAAACCGTCAGTGATTTGCGGAGCAATGATTACCTGTATAAGATTGTCGGCGAAGCAAAACATACAGAGACAGACGAACCGCTGATAATTTACCGTGCTTTGTATGGAGAAAGAAAACTATATGCCAGACCACAAAAAATGTTTTACAGTTTGGTTGATAAAGAAAAATATCCAGATATTTCACAGAAATACAGATTTGAAAAATATGAAGGACAGATATTCATTGAATAAAACAACCTAAAATCTGTTTTAAATACAGAGGGCGATTATTTCCTCACATAGATGCTTCAAATGGATTTTAGATGGAAAACGATACAATAATTAATTAGAAAGCGAGAAAGAAATGAGTAGACTTGGAAAAGAAATGCCGGCAGAGTATTCAGACAGGTTTGATGAACTGAGACAAAATCGAGTAGAAGTCAGTTTTTACAAATATGACACGGCAAAAGATAATTTCGGTGAGAAATTGGTAAACGCCATAGAATCTCATGATATGTGCGTCAAAAAATATCTTAAAACCGGCAACACGGAGTATCTTTGCGATGCTGCGAATTATTTGATGTTTGAATTCATGTATCCATCAATCAAAGGTGCATATTTCAAAGCTACTGACAGCGGAGAAAGTGCCGGAGTAGCTGGAACACCAATTAATCAGTTAAAGGAGAAGTGGTAAAATGAAAAAATTCAAAAATGTGCTACTTGCAATTTTATGTTTGTTCCTCGTTACGGGAGCCACAGGATGTGCCCTGTTGGACGATACGCTCAATGATATCAAAGGCGATCTTGCTGGAAATGGATATACCATCCGCACATATGACAACTATGGCGAAAAGGTTATGACTACAGTCGGGGACAAAATCAACGTAAAAGGAAATCCGGTCAAAACAACATCATACGACAGTGACGGTTCTGTGATTACTGGATATGAAATGTCGTCTGTAATTACCATCAACATTGACGGAAAAGAAATTCAGAGCTGCGGAGACACCTGTATATTCGAGCAAGACGGATTGGAACCGGATGTAGATTTTGAACAGACAGATATTTACAGTCAATCCACCGGAAAGATTGATGAAAATACATATATTGCCGGAATCGTAAACCAATATAAAAATTATTTTGGAAAATCCCGAGTGGTAGTTATTAAATCGCAACTCGGACAACCTATCACAGCATATTCTGGTGACGAGGTGTATTGGAAGATTCCGAAGAAATTACCTAAAATGACAAAACTTATGATCGACGGGAAAGCCCTTTATATTCACAGGGCAAACTTCCAGATTATTGACACTGCGTTATTGAATTAATAAGAGGTATATAAAAATGCAGACTAATTATATTGAACTTGGAAGAAGTCGCTTTTTCAGGAACAAACAATTTGCCTACATAGACACAATGGGATTTCTTGCTGATCGGATTTTTATAGAGAATAAAGTCCGAGTAAAATTCTGTGGGGACTACAAACACAGAGAGAAAAATTATGTTGTCGTAATCTGCAAAGTAAAGGAAAAAGATGTACCTATGTTTTTGCAGGCACTGAAAGAATTAAAGAATCGGGCACTTCTTATGGGGAATACGGATTATGAGACATTTTGCAAAGAACAAATCCGTTTAATGCAAAGCAAAATATAACTTTTTCTTACTGAATCTCACCTTGTATATGTGATAAAATAAAGAATCATAAAGCGTCTATCAGAGCGATAGGCGCTATTTTTATGCGATTTTTAAGGAAGGTGACAAAATGTCGATTATATTTGTAAAACCAATGGGTGCTCCCGAAAACCAAAAACAGGGTTTTTCGCCTTCTGGATTTTCATGGGGGCTTCAAGACATATCAGCCCCAAAGTCTGGAAGATCTGATGATACAGACATGCACAAAAACAGAATTGGACAAGCCCGAAAAATTGGTTTGTCTTGGAATGGGCCGGATAAAGATGAAACAAGTCGCATATTAAAAGCATTTAATCCTGAATATGTGGATATGTATTACGAAGACGATATGGACAATAAGTGGGAATGGCGAACATTTTACGTTGGAGATAGAAGTGCGATGCGTAAATGTTGGTGGATTGGAAATAAAAGGCATGAAACGGTGTCTTTTGATATTATCGAAAAACATGGAAGGAAAGGCGCGTTTTGAGAAATTTATCATCTAACTGGAAAGAAAAAGTTAAGAACGGAATGGACGTGCAGTACCTCAAGTATGCAGATATCACACTTACAGACGGAACTGTACTCAATCTGACCAGTGCCGATCTGTGGCAAAACGGATTAAGCTTTGAAGATTCAGTGTCTAGTGATAGTACTTTTGATATCGGTTCTGCAATCGTTAATGTGTTGGATTTAAGTATTAATAACTTTAATGGCGAATACTCTGGTTATGATTTTGAAGGCGCAGAAGTAGTTACATATGTTGGATTGGAACTGGACAATGAAACTACTGAGAAAATCCGCATTTGTACAATGACAGTTGTTGAACAGCCGGAAGATGAAACAGTAACCATCGACCTGACGTGCGAAGATAACATGCGGAAATTTGATCGTAATTATTCTGACAGTAAGCTGAAATATCCGGCAACCAGAGGGCAAATTATCAGGGATGCCTGCGAAGTATGTGGAGTAACCTTACAGACAACGTCTTTTGACAGAGATGATTATATTGTACAGATACGTCCTGACAATGAGGCTTTGACGTTCCGACAGGTATTACAATGGGTAGCTCAGATCGGATGCCAGTGGTTAAGATGTGATGAATATGGCAGACTTTGCGTAAAGTGGTACGATACAGAAAAAACAGATGCACAGGAAATTGATACGACTTATAGTTTTACGCCACAACACACAGATGTTGTAATTACAGGTATTCAAGTAACTGAATACAGTGATTCTTCAAATGAAGAACCAGAAAGCTATATGGTTGGTACGCAGGGATATGTACTGGCCATTTCTGATAACAAATTAATCAGAAAAGGCGATGGACAAACGATTGCTTCGATGATTGCCGAGAAATGCGTTGGAATGATATTTAGACCATTTGAATCTCAATGTCCTACAGATGTAGCCTTGGAAGCCGGAGATGCAATTACAATAGAAGATCGAAATGGAAATCTGTATAACACCTACCTCACGACTACCACTTTGCAACCGGGAGCTGGACAAAAGATTGCTTGCAATGCAAAAAGCGCAGCAAAAAACAGCACTGTGCGGTACGGACAACTTACTCAGGTGTATGTTGAAGCTCGAAAACTTGTCAAAAAAGAACAGACTGCAAGAGAACGTGCTATACAAAATCTTGAAGAATCTCTGTCTATTGGAAGCGGACTGTTCGCAACTTACGTTCAGCAAGAAGACGGAAGTACAATTTCGTATTTCCATGACAAGGCAAAGCTCGAAGATTCTACGAATGTAATCAAGATCACGTCAGAAGCGGTAGGCGTGTCAAATGATGGTGGTAAAACATATCCGTTTGGTTTCCAATTAACCGGAACCATGATAGCAAAATTGTTATACGCAGAGGGAATTAATGCGGATTTTATCAACGCCGGTGCGCTTACTATTAAGGACGGGAAAGGAAATATAATCTTTTCCGTCAACATGGACACAAATTCTGTGTACATCAACCCGGAATATCTGATGATTGGAGATGTAAGTCTGTCTGACAAAATCAAAGAATTGGATGCAAATGTTGCCGCAGCTAAGAACATGACCATGACACTTTCAAATGAGTATCAGGCGATTTCTACTGATGAGAACGGAAACATTCCCGGAGAGTTTCCACAGGTGCAGACCACTGCACAGGTAATGTACGGAACGATGGACGTAACGGACGATTGCAGTTATACGATCACGGAATCTGAAAATGTGACCGGAATCTGGGATAAAACTACGCACACTTATACTGTTAGCGAAGTTACGGCAGACAATGTATGGGTTGACATCAAAGCAGTGTATCTGAATACCATCACCATAACCAAAAGATTCAGCGTATCTAAGCAGAAATCTGGTACTCCCGGAAGAACTTATGTGTTAGAATCATCTACTACAATTTTGAAGAAAGAAAGTGAAAACAGCATAACACCGAATGTTGTGATATTTAGCGCGTACTACCGTGATGGCAAGAACACAGGTAGAACAGATTATGCCGGAAGATTTGTTATTGAGGAAACGTCCGATGGAAAGACATGGAAGACAGCTTATTCGAGTGTAGCAGATGAGACCAGCGTTAACTACTATGCAGATTACGTTTTTGCGGATTCTGATGGAGTATTGGTTGCAGACAGCGACGGTTCACTGATTGGTGTCCGTTCAAAAGATATCGTAGGATTACGGTGTAGCTTGTACGCATCGGGCGGAACCACGAATCTGATTGACACAGTCAAACTTGATGTTATCACAGAAGTCACGGCTCTGACACAGGAAGATATTTTGAAGCTCCTGACCAATGATGGAGAATGGAAAGGTATTTACAGGGGCGCGGATGGGGAACTGTACATTTCATTCAGTGCCGCAATGGGCGGTTTGCTGAAGCTGGGAGGCAAAAACAATGGAAATGGTGTTCTGAAAGTGTTTGATGAATCTGGAAGATTAATTAATATTTTGGAAAATAGAGGATTTATGTATGGCTATGACCTAAATGATAAAAACTTGGAATTTACACAAGTCAATCAGAACGGTTGTCAACTATATATATGGGATGAAAAAAATAAAGAAATCATCAGACAATTAGATGTTGGAATAAATTGGCGTAAAAGCAGCGACGGCAATAAATATGTTGTTGAAATCAATGCTGATAAAGAATTTACAATAATCCTAAATGATGGTATTGATTCGGATACGAATCCGTATAGTCCATTTTCTTGTGATTACAATTACAGCACAATTTACAACAAATTCAGATGTTATAAGGGAGAGGTAACACTTGACAGCCTTACATCGAAAGCCACAAAGCTCCTAAACGTCAAGCAGAATACGAATGCTTACAATCTGTTGCTTATGACAGATGGAACTGTAACCAGAGCAGCGTCTTCGTCCAAACGCTATAAGGATATTGGAGACGCCATTTCGGAAATGGATATTGATAATTGGTACAAAATAGAACCAGTCTGGGCGAAATACAAAGACGGTTATCTTGCAGAAGGCGACGAAAACGAAGGACGCTATCTGCCTATGTTCATTGCGGAGGATGTAGAAGAACATTTTCCACAGGCAGCTACACATGTGAACAATCAGATAGAAGACTGGAACTATCGTATGATGATCCCGGCAATGTTCGCAATGATTAAACAGCAAAAATCCGAAATAGACAACCTAAAAGAGGATATCAAAGAACTGAGAAAAATTATAAAAGAAATGAGAGGTGAATAATATGGCAGATGCATTAAATGTAAAGAAAATCAGCGCATTCGCAGACAACACAACACCGGCAGATACAGATTGTTTCTTGACAGCTACGGGAAATGTGGCAAAGAAAACAACCGTGGCGCAGGCAAAAGAGCTTTTCGGTGTATCTTCTGGATTGAAATTATTGGCAGCCACAACGGTTAAATTCAAAGTTGCATCTACTGCGAGCGGAGCGTCTACAGGCACCATAACTACGGCATTTAATGTTGCTGATGGAGCAACTGTATTCGTTCCGGTGTATCTGGCAAGTGGATGGCTTACACCTGCAAGCTGTTCGGCTGTTGCTGGCAAACTCAATGTAAGTTTCATCAATGCCACAACCGCAGTACATAGTACCGATGTAACATTTCTTGTTTTACAATTTGCTGAATTTTAGAAAGAGAGGACAAAAGAATGCTCAAAGAAAATATCACAGTACTCAGAAAAATCCTGTATGCGGTTGAAACTGGTGGACAGGTATATGGAAAACAACGTTACAATGCGTTCATTGGCGCCGGCGCAAACACTCCGAATGAAAAAGCAATCACTATCGGAGCTGGTCAGTGGTATGCAGGCGAAGCCAAACGGCTCTTACAGAAAATACAGAGAGGAAATCCGGCACTATTCAAAAAAATGGACACTCAGGGGCTTGAATCCGACCTGTTGAAAAAGAACTGGTCTACCTATGCGATTTCCCCGTCATCCGCAAAAGCAAAATGTATCATTTCTATCATCAGTTCCAATCTCGGTATCAAGTGTCAGGATGAGCTGATGGAAGAACAGATCACCGAGTATTCTGAAAGTATCGCGAAGAAATACGGAACCATGCCGGACGATGCCATGATGGAATGTATCAACATTATTCATCAGGGCGGCGCATCTGCATTACAGAGGATACTGAGTAAGGCTAAAAAGCCTTATACTTCAGAAACCATCTATGCAGCATTATGCACAGACCCAGCAGACCCGAGATCGAATCAGGTTGGTGACTACACAACAAGACAGAAGAAGGTCATCGAGATGATTCGGGTATATGCAAAAAAGGAGGCAACGACAGTGGCAAAAACAAAATTACAAAAATTCACAGAACTCGGTGATTATTACGCAAACAATGGCGGCAATAAACCGTATCTGGAAAAACGCACAAACGCTTATCTTGATGATTTCCAGAAAAATGCCGGATATAACAATTACACCAAATTTGCCCGTGATGTAGATAATTGGGGACAGCCGGGATGTCAGGGACAGCCATGGTGCGCAGAGTTCCAGTTCTGGAAATTAGTCAAAATTCTCGGCATTACAAAAGCGTTGCAGATTATGGGCGGCGGTTTCTATAATTGTCAGAGCATTACACAGTGGGCGAAGAAAAATGGTACATGGCACAGCACGCCAAAAGATGGAGCACTTGTTATCTTCCGTGATGGCTCTCACATCGGATCTGTCCGCTCTTATAGCAATACGTACATCTACACCAACGAAGGAAACACTTCAAGTGCAGCAGGAGTCATTGCAAACGGCGGATCCTGCCGAAATAAACGCTATCTTCGCAGTGATCCGGTAATCGACGGCTATATCTGGATTACATGGGGAGATGAGAAAACTTCTACAGAGACATGGAAAGCAACCGGCACGGTTACATCTACAGTTGATGCCCTGTACATCCGCGAGGAACCGAATGGTTATGTCCTCGGACAGATCAACAAGGGAAATCGCGTAGAAATTAACGGTGAGAAATCCGGTATGTGGACGAAAGTCAAAGTTGTTGGAATCGGCATTGGATGGGCGGCAACTAAGTATTTGCAAGTTGACGGAGCTGAAAACAAACCGACTACAATCACCAACAAGCAGAACAAGACGCAGCGTCTCTTTGTCGGAAAAGTATCTGCGGCATCTACGGTTGTACGCACGTGGGCCGGTGGCAACTATCCGTCTATTAAGAAATGGCCTAAGCTTGTGAGAGGCAACCTTGTTGACGTGATGAATTTCACTCAGAAAGCAACAAACGGTGCTTCATGGCACTATGTCCGCATTGCAGGCAAGTACTACGGATTTGTGGCTGCAAAAGATATTTGCAAAGTGTAACAAGTGTGATATAATAAATATACCATAATTCAACTCCTCCCCAGAGTTTAAGCATGGACTCAAAAAAAGAGATGGTCTGTTTCTTCCTTGACAGACCATCTCTTTTGCTTCACTTAATAATGTATTCCCAATATTGATTTTTAATATCCGCATATCCGTTCTTACGAATCAACACTTTATCCCCGGAAAACATCGTAAAATCAGAATCCAGCTTTTGCACATAATCCATGTTTACAACAAATGACTTATGGCAACGCAAAAACCGTTTATCAAGGTAAGGCTCAACCGACTTTAAAGTTGCATACATACTGTGCATAATCCCGTTCGTGCAATGAACAAAAACTTGCTTATCCCGTGCTTCGAGGTACTCGATTTTGTTCAATGGAATCCTTATAATGCAATCTCTGTGTCTGATTGTGAGCATCTTGTGTTTCATATCACTCAAGGTATTGTCAATCATAGAAAACATTCTTCCGTGTTCATTTCCCTTGATGATATAATGCGTAAATTCAACATCCAACGCATCAAAAACAAAATCCTTGTGAGCTGTCCAGAAAGCAATTTTGCCCTTATATCCACACTCTCGGAGTTCTTTGGCAATATCCACGCCATTTTCGTTTTTAAGTATTACATCCAAGACAATCATATCAAACCATTTTCCGTCCTTAACATCATCTATCAAGGGTTCCCCACTGAAATAACCGTCTATCGTATAATTCCGGTCACCGTTTTGCTTCAAAAACGGTTCAATCCGATGCTTAAAATACTCAACCTGTAGTTCACAATCGTCACAAATAGCAATTTTCATAGTAATCACCTTCCGTTTATCGCCTACGCTTCAACTTTCATCAGATTATCCTCATCTAATCAATTAATTATGGTAATATAGTAGCACTGAAACGGAAATGTGTAAATAGTTCAGCAGAAGTTCGAAAAAAATCGACATCTTAATACGTTGGTACAGCCTGCCAGATTACTCTGGGGAGGAGATGTGATCGTGAATGCAGGTTTTGCCATAAAAAGAGCCGGGGAGTAAAATCCTCGGCTCGTTGCTGTTTATCCTTTGAAAATACGACCGCAACTTTTACATTGGTATTTTGTGGAGAACAATCCTTTACTAACGATCTGAACATTAGCACTACGACAAGTAAGAGCAGGGCATTTTATCTTTTGAGTCACTTTATCTATTTTCTTTCTTTTCCTCATTTAACATCCCTCACGTTTTCGATATATTTTGGCATAAACCACGCTGAATTGTGACCGCTCCAATAGTCGATACCATAATCAATAATTTCCCCATAAAGTGTCAAGTAAGTCCCTGGAACATAGTCTGTATTTTTGAAATCATAATCATTGGAGTATAGAATACCCACGTCATTGCCGCTTCCGTAGCTGTCGGTATCTTTTGAATAAATGCCAACAAGACTGCAATTACTGCTAAGATTATACTTTTCAGTCTTGTCGGAGATCATTAAATCATAAGGGTCTATTGTTGCAGTGCCTTCAACGTAAAGATCTATTTTGACAAACTGACCTTCCAGACTTTTCTTTGAGAAAGTAATATCTTCATACCACATTTCGGTACATTTTTTCTTGTATTCTTCCTCTGATAAAGAATTCATGTCTGTTTCTTCTTGAGTCATTTCAGCGTCTGCATAGACTTCTATGGGGCAAGCGCATAAAATTCCTGACAGCATTGCAACTATAAGTTTTCTTCTCATGGTGCATTCCTCCTTGGTAAAATTTGCATATATTATACCGCAAGAATCGACAATAGCATAGTCAAAACCGAAATATTTTTCATATTTTTATCCATTAAAAATGCAGTTTTATCGTTTTGCCCGATTAATTTGCACAAAAAGTGGTATAACTAAGTACATAAATTATAGACTAAAGAGGTATATATTATGAGGAAGATTGAGAGATTGCTGATCACAGCAGGAGTAATCTTCTTTGCAAGCTACATCATTCACTTGCCGATGTGCAATCAAGATTATTTACGTAAAAGCTTCATCCGCTTGGCAGATGATATGTGCAAGCATTCAACTTTAAGCCAGAGCACAAAAGAGGTTCTAAGAACGAACGATATTGTAAAAAACACAGAAAATCCGGTAAATACGAACTTTATATTTGCGAAAGTAAAGGTCATATTTGAAATCACAAATATTCCAGTTTATCGCTGGCAACTGGCGAGGGGGAATTTGAATGCATCCCGTTTTACTCCACTTTATTGGACATATCATAAGGTATAATGAAAACATAAGTTCGAGACATATTTCCCACTGTCCAGACATATACTGTAGTAAAGTTTCGATTGGGAGGGTTATTTATGGATTATAAGAAAGAGATTATAAAAATGATAGATGAAATTGAAAGTCAAAAGATTTTGCGTTATATATATCTTATACTACTCGACATTCCGAAACGATATTGGAGGTGAAATAATGCTTTTTAAAAGAAAGAAAAAAGCAAAGCCTTACCGCATAGATACATCGCAGAAAGGCTTTGAGTACGTTGGTATTAAATTGACAGATCAACAGTTCCAAGACGTATGTGATTTGAATTTGTTGTGGTCGGATGAAAGAAAAGATATTCCTGCTTTTAATATGCTTGTCCTTATGAAAGTATTAGGATTACTGCCACCCGAAATGGTGTGCGATAGCAGAAGCAGCGACACCGATAATAATTCCAGTTCCGATATCTACGAGACGTTGGAACGTAAATTTGGTAAAGTTATAAGATAATTTTATCGCAAATCGTTTGGTTTTTTCGGATTTTGATGGATATGCTTTATGATATTCGGCAATTCCTAAATCTGTGATGTGTATATCGTAAGTAGAAGTCTGAATTGTATAATGCTTGGAATTTAATGAATCGAGTAATGGTATTAGTGAAAAATCATCACAGTCCAGTTTATATCTAACCGTTACGAGCATAGCATTATGTTCTTCGTTCATACATTCAATAATTGCTTTTAATACAGCTGCTTCTGATAACATAACGCACCTCACTCACTTAAAAGATTAATCAATTCTATAATGTGTTTCTTTTTGGCATCGGACAGTCCGAAGTATTTCTTTAATGCATCGGACAGTTCGGTGTCTTTTCTTATCTGTGCAATCAAATGTGCAGATTCATCGGAAAAATCTTGTTCCGGCTCTTTTCCTGTCATCAGATAATCTACAGATACGTGAAAGAAATCTGCGATTTTTCGCAAATTTTCAGCATTAGGAGTACTTTTATCCAGTTTGCTTGCGTATCCCTTTGCGAAACCACATTCAGTTTCTAACGCATTTAATGAAGTTTTCTGTTCTTTACAAAGTATTTTAACTCTTTCTCGTAATGTCATTTTTGTTTCCTTTCAATTCTGAAAAAAAACGCAAAAATAGTACTTGACATTCTGAAAATATCGCTTATAATGTAACTATCAGTACTGAAAATAACGCAACAAAATAAGGACATAAAGAATGCCCAAGTTTATTTTTTATGATTTTGTGTGGTAGCTTGATTATAGAATATATTCAGAAGTATGTCAATAATGTTGTGATATTTTCAGTAAAAATATGAAAGGAGGTATCGAATGATGATTTACGACAAGGTGAAAGCCTTGGCAAAAAAGCGAAATGTTTCCATTCGCAAAATCGAAATAGATTGCGGATTTTCGCAAGGTAGTGTTTGTAAATGGAATGAAGTTTCTCCATCTGCCGAAAAAGTGAAAAAGGTCGCTGATTATTTAAAAACTTCGGTAGATGAAATTTTGAAATCCGATTAACAAGAAAAGGAGATATATGAACGAATTAATACCAATTAATTACGATGGCGAGCAGCCTACAGTATCAGCCAGAGAGTTACATAAATCTCTTGAAATCAGTAAGCGATTTTCAGCATGGTTCGAAACGAACTCTCAAGGGTTCATTGAGAATGAAGATTACACCAGCGTACTTACAGGTACGGAGGTTCAGAACAATGGTGGAGTGCAGATTAGAGAATTGCAGGATTATTCTTTATCGGTAGATATGGCGAAGCACATTTGCCTTATGAGCAGAACTGAAAAAGGAAAAGAATGCAGGCAATATCTTATTGACCTTGAAAAAGCATGGAACACACCAGAACAGGTTTTTGCCAGAGCATTGAAGATGGCAGACCAGACGATTGCAAAGTTGAAAGGTTCAGTTGAAACATTGACAGCCGAAGTTAGCGTCAAGAACCAAATTATCGGAGAACTTAAACCGAAAGCAGATTACTACGATGAAATTTTGAAGAACCCGGGATTAGTTACAATTACCCAGATTGCAAAGGATTATGGAATGTCTGGCAAAAAGATGAATGATATCTTGCACGACTTGGGGATCCAGTACAAGCAGAGTGGTCAGTGGTTGTTGTATGACAAGTATTCAAAGAATGGGTACACACATTCAGAAACTGTAGATATCGTCAGGTCAGATGGAAGACGTGATGTGAAGATGAACACCAAATGGAAACAGAAGGGTAGAATCTTCCTTTATAACATGCTCAAAGAAAAAGGTATTGTTCCGATGATTGAGCAGGAAAATGCCCAGATGACAATGTAGGAGAGAGATATGGAAGAAACTAATGCATTACTCAAACAGATTTTAGAAGAGCTTAAAGCTATTCGGAAAGAAGTTGCCCCTACGAGAACAAAAAAAGTAACGCACACGGCAAATATTGACAGGAAGACAATTACCGAATGCGTTACAAGCGGAGTTAGTTCTGCGATTCAGAAATCCATTCGTGATATTGACGAAGCAGATTCATAGCGATTGAAGTAGACAATCACATCGAAAAAGAAGATATGGCTGCAATTCTTGGAATTGAGTTCAAAGAAAGGAAAAATAAAAATGCTGTGTTATAAAGGGTTCGATAAAGATTTGAAATGTCAAGATTTCCAGTACGAAACCGGGAAAAAATATTCAGAAGAAAGTGCTGAAATTTGCGAAAAAGGATTTCATGCGTGTGAATTTCCATTAGATGTATTTAGATATTATGCACCGTCAGATTCAAGATACTGTGAAGTAGATTTGGATGCAAACGATCAAAAATCAAATGATAGCAAGAGAGTTGGAAAAAGTATTTCGATCAAAGCTGAGATCGGGATTGCTGGAATCGTAAAAGCCGGTGTTGAATATATCAAGAACCAAGTTGATTGGAACAATGATAAAAAAACCAACACCGGAAACCGTTCAGCGGCAACCAACACCGGAGACTGTTCAGCGGCAACCAACACCGGAGACTGTTCAGCGGCAACCAACACCGGAAACCGTTCAGCGGCAACCAACACCGGAAACTGTTCAGCGGCAACCAACACCGGATACCGTTCAGCGGCAACCAACACCGGATACCGTTCAGCGGCAACCAACACCGGAGACTGTTCAGCGGCAACCAACACCGGAAACTGTTCAGCGGCAACCAACACCGGATACCGTTCAGCAGCAACCAACACCGGATACCGTTCAGCGGCAACCAACACCGGAAACCGTTCAGCGGCAACCAACACCGGATACTGTTCAGCGGCAACCAACACCGGAAACCGTTCAGCGGCAACCAACACCGGAAACCGTTCAGCGGCAACCGTAGAAGGAAAAGAGAGTGTTGCAATGGCAATTGGATACGGTTCCAAAGCAAAAGGGTCTATTGGATGCTTTATTGTACTTGCTGAATGGAAGAAATTTGAAGACGAAACATACCATATTGTAGACGTGAAGTCCGCAAAAGTAGACGGGACAAAGATAAAACCAGATACATTTTATAAACTTGTAAACGGAGAATTTGTTGCAGAAGAGTAGTTTGGCTCCACGGGTACGGCAAATACCACGCAGAGCCACGTATCTAACTTAATTGGGTAAGTTAAATACAGGTAAAGTATAACATACCTTCCTGTATTTGAAAAGAAAATTTATACCAGGAGGGCATTTTTTATGTCTAAAATCACAAAACACACCGAAAACGTAACTAAAAACCAGAGCCTTGCAAGCGAAATCATCGCAGATCAGGCGGCAAAAACAAAACGTCTGGAAATCGCAGTTGTAGCGCTATCAGTAGTTTTACTTGCAATAGCAGCAACAAAAAGAAAGAAGTGAGGGATATGAGAAAAAGAATGTATTTTATCGGAGTGATGGCACAGGTTGGAACATTTTCCACGATTGCATTATTACTCTGGTGGATGACGAAAATGGATGTACTTAAGCTGTTCTGCATAAGTGCGGTGGTGTCTTCAATGATATCCCTTCCTATTTTAATGCAGATAGAAAGGTGGGTAAACGGAGTTGAATAAACTTTCAGAAAACAATCAGGCAACACTGATTGGGACGATTGAATCCAAGTTTGAATTTAGCCATGAAACATATGGAGAAAAGTTTTACACAATGCAGGTATCGGCAAAACGACTGAGCGATACAAAGGATATTCTTCCAGTTATGGTATCCGAAAGACTTATTGATGTAACACAGGACTATACCGGAGAAATGGTTGAAGTTTACGGACAGTTCCGTTCTTACAACAAGCACGATGACAAACACAGTAAATTAATTCTCTTTGTTTTCGCAAGAGAAATTAAATTTGCAGAGGAAGGTACATATCACACCAACAATATTCTTTTGGACGGATTTATCTGTAAACCGCCAGTATACAGAAAGACACCAAACGGAAGAGAAATCGCAGATATTCTTCTTGCAGTAAACCGCCCACATGGAATATCTGACTACATACCGTGCATTTGCTGGGGAAGAGATGCCAGATATATTGGCGGTTGCGAAGTTGGAGATAACATTCTTTTGCAAGGAAGAATACAGAGCCGAGAATACACAAAAAAAGTTGAAACTGAGGTTGAAAAAAGAACGGCTTATGAAGTTTCAGCATATTGGTTGGAGGATAAAACAGCATGAAAACAGTAGAATTGAAACAGCTTAATATTGAAAACTACAAGAAGTTTGAGTCTGCGGGATATCAGTTTGCACCACGAACAATGGTGTCCGGCAGGAACCGTCAGGGTAAAACAACATTGATGGACGCATATTTTGACACACTGACCGGAAAGTTTGCAGACGGTACATCTCCGAATAATGTCAGAAGAAAAGAAGATGGAGAAGAAGTTGAGGGTGTCGTATCCAGAGAACTCACACTTCTAATTGATGGAGAGGAAACCGTGATCCGTAAGGAAACGAAGAAAGGCAAATCTTCCAGCACCACAAAATATCAGGTTGATGGGTTTGATTACAACCAGACAAAATACAAAGATTTCTTAAAAAGAATTGCAGACCCAGAAACCATTATGATGTGCAGCAATGCCAGAGTATTCCTGAATGAACTTCGAAAATCAACAGCAAGTGCCAGAGCAACGCTTGAAAAGACGGCAGGGTTCAATGCGGATAAAGTATTACAGGACAATCCAGAAGTTTTGGAAATCATCAAGAATCATTCTGTCGAGGAAGTTGTGAAAAAACTCAACAAAGACAGAAAAGATATCCAGAAGAAAATTGACGTCAAAAAGGTTGAGATTGATACCTTAAAGGAACAAGAAATACCAGACGCAAGAGTTCTTGAAGAAAAGAGAGAACAAGTTTTAAATCATTTGATCGTACTGAGGCAGAAAGAACAACAGCTGAGTGATTCTGGAAAAGCATATGATGAACTTTCCTATGAAATTGTAGGTCTTAAGAAGTCCAGAGATGCGATCATTTCAAATGCAGCAGAAGCATTACAGGAAGAAAATAGAAGAATCGTTTCATTATTAAATGACAGACGATTCAAGCAGAAACAGGAAGAAGACAATCTCCGTGTTCTGGAAAATTTCCTTGTTACTGCTGAAAAGCCGGAACGTATTCAGCAGAGAATTACGGTTTTGCAGGAGAAATACAAACAGACATATGCGTCCACATTTGATGAAACGGCTTTAAATGCCATACAGAACGAAAAATTTGATCCTGAATCAGCTATTTGCCCGACCTGCAGACAGGCACTTCCGGAGGAACAGGTTGAACGTCTTAAAACTGAATTTGAACAAAAGAAACAGGAAAGAATCCATGCAGAGCTTGCAAAAAAAGAGCAGTTTAAAGCAGATAAACAGCAGAAACTTAAAGACATTGCAGAAGAAGGCAATGCCGAAGTAGCCAGAAGAAAAGAAGTTGAGGAAAAGCGCAAAGACATCGAATCGCAGATTGAGCAGACAAAGAAAAATATTTCCACTCTGGCATCTGAGATTGCACAGAAAAATCAGGAATTAGAGAAGCTTCCGTCAGAGCCAGATATGTCTGGAAACGAAGAGTATCAGGCAGTTGTAGCAGAAATCCAGAAGAAACAGGAACAGCTTGACGGACTGACTAATAATTCTGAGGAAAATGCAGCAGTTCAGGCAGAAAGAATGTCTGCCGAAAAGGAACTTACAGGAATCGAAACAAAAATTGAGATGGCAAAACAGGCAGTTCAGAAACAGACAGAAACGCTCGAACAACTAAATGCGGACAGAAAGAAATTAGGACAGGAAGATTCCGATATTCAGCAGAAACTTGACATGTTGAAAGAATTTTCCATCAAAAAGAATCAGAAGCTTGCGGAAGCTATCAATCCACATTTCAAGCACTTTCAGTTTCAATTTTTGGACTATACGCAGGACGGTGAGCCGGTGGAAGTTTGCAAAATGATTTGTGACGGAATCGGATATTTCGATGGGCTGAACCATTCTGATCAGATTCTTTGCAACATTGACCTCGTGAATGGATTGCAGAAATTGAACGGCTTAAACTTGCCAATTTGGGTTGATGATGTTGAAAGTGTGAATGCTGACAGAATACCAGATACAGGCAGGCAGATGATTCTACTTAAAGTTTCCGACGATGAATTAAAAGTGGAGGGAATTTAATATGGCAACAACTACATATAACATTCCAGAAGCAATCAAAGCACAGGACTGGTACTGCAAAACAAAGATATTACCACGTTTTGCACCGGGCAATGGTATCTGTTGGTCTTGCCACAAGAATATCTATTCTGAGGAAGGACGGACACGGTACGGAAAAGAAACACACGGGTATTCCGTTGAAAGTGCAGCAGGGCAGTTGATTACGGGTTGCCCGTTCTGTAATAGAAGTTATTGCGATTAAAGCGCAATAGATTGGCAGGGTTGGCTTTTCGATGGCAAAGCGGTGCGACGTGAGGTAGAGGAAAAGATATGCATAGAACAGATATGAAGCGCTACGGAATAGTCAGGCATTGAACTGCAGTGCGAAGAAATGAAATGCAATGGAAACGTTAAGAATAGAATAGCAAAGTAAAGCAAAGGCATATCTAAGCACTGATTTGAGATGCAACGGCACGGCTCAGAGAGGCAAAGAACAGCAATGGAAACGCACGGCTGTGACAAGCAAATCATTGAATAAAAATATAAAAATCGGAGGAATATGAGATGAAAGAATTAAAAGTCAGATTAACATTTTTAGAGGAAGTTCTGGGAACAGCAAATGCGGAAAAAGATATTCACGAGAAGTTTATAGCATCTAAAGCACCAGATGCACCTTCCAGAGAACAGGAAGTTGAAGCTTTAGGAGTTGAAGAAGTTATTGAAAAAGGTCGAACAGTATTTCCGAAAGATGATAACGGCAATCCGTTCCTTTGGGACTACCAGATCAGAGGATTCTTTAAGTCAGCTGCACAGGCCGGTTCCTATATCGGCGGAGCAAAGAAACTTGCAGCTTATAAGAAAAAAATTGACTTACTGGTATTTGTAAACGAACGCAAAATTCCGTTTGTTCTTCCAGAAGGTACAGAACTTTCTGATTGTCAGAGACCACTGAGAGCGCAGACAGCACAGGGTGAAAGAATCTCTTTGGCAGACAGCGAAACTGTGCCGGCAGGTTCGACAGTAGAATTTACAATCAGAGTACTTGATGATTCACTTATGAAGTATGTAATTGACTGGCTTGATTATGGAGAATTTAACGGCATTGGTCAGTGGCGAAACTCAGGCAAAGGCCGTTTCAAATGGACTGAAATCACGAAATAAGCTACGGCATGGCTGATTGTAGTTATGATAGGTAAAGTAAAGGTACAGAGTTGCTGGGTAATGATTTGCTTCGGCGAAGCGTAGCAAAGTAATGTATCGGAGTGGTACTGAGAAGCGCAGAAGGGCAAAGCTATGGAATAGAAAAGAGTTGATACGTTTTGGCAAAGTAAAGAGAGGTTTCGCATAGTGAGGTAGCGGAGAAGCGCAGCAGAGCAATGTGATGTAAAGAAATGTAACGCATTGGCGAAGTAGGGCAGGGCAAAGATACGTATAGGCGAAGCTCAGAACTGAACAGAAATGCAAACAAAAATGAGTTGATTAATATAAGAAAAGGAGAATTAAAATGGCAGAAAACACACAGGTAGCAAATTTTAACACGCAGCTTTCCTATTACACAAATCGTTATGTCGATTTAATGGAAAGAGATTTAACTTCAAGAGGAATGGAGTTTGATTCTTATTCAAAAGATTGTGTAGTAGCGGCAATGGGATCTATTTTCCAGATGGTACATGAGAGTGGAGTAAGTTTTGAAGCAATTAATGGCTCTAATCTTAAATTTATTCTGAGTAAAGTAGCAGCATTAAAACTGAACGCAAACGCGCAGCCGAGAGAATGTTATTTCCAGATCAGAAACGTAAACGTAGCAGGAAAAGGGCAGAAACCTCAGTGGGAAAAGAAAATCGAATTTGCGATTGAGGGCGATGGAAATGACGCTCTTGTAAGCAGATACGGTGTGAATGTAGCGAAGGTATTTCCGTACTGGAAAGTTAGAGAGGGAGATAAGTATATTCCGCCAAGACACAGAGGCGTGGAGATCACACCGCCGGAATGGGAAGAATCCGGTGTGGGCAAAGTAGTTCGCGTCGTATATCCGATTCAGTATAAGGACGGACATATTGAATATCTTTCTTGTGAAAGAGCAGACGTGCTGAAGAATCTTGCAGCACATATCAAGAACAATCTTCAGAATGAAACTTTTGGCATTTGTGCAGATAGATATAAAGCTACAGATGCACAGAAAGCTCAGATTGAAGCAAAGAAAAAAGAAGTTATGAAAAAAGTTGCTGAAATCGGAGAGCTGGAAGCAATTATTGATTGTGAAGAATTAAGACCGTATATTTCACCGTCTTATTACGAAACACAGTCGAGAGAATCTATGATTGTTCGTAAAATGCGTAACAACATTATGAAGTCCATTCCCAAAAAATGGGATAATCCGGTGCAGGCTTATGAATATAACACAATGGATGCTACGTATAGAGAAGTACAGGAAGAAATCGAACAGAATGCCAACAAAGAGGAATTCATCCCAGAACCAATGGCAATTGAAGAACAGCCGAAGCAGCCAACAGTCGCAGAAGTTGTACAGCCAGCTGAGAAAGAACCAGTCCCGGCAGCAGTTAAAGAGCCAGAGATTCCGGATTTTATGAAACAGGAGGAAATGTGATATGAACAATAAAGAAATTTTAAAGAAAGCCAAGGAACTGGTTGAACTTCTGGAAAAGCAGGAAGAAACTGACAAGGTTTTACTGTCAACACTGAAACGTGGAGATGTTTTTCAGACCACTGGAAAGCGTAAATACAAGGTTCTGGAACAGTATGGAGATACAACGAAAATTATTTCACTTGATCTGGTGAAAGAAAATGTAAAATTTGGTGATACCTCAGATTACAAAACATCAAAAGTAAAGAAACTGTGTGACACTGAAATTCTGAAAGACTTCGAAGAAGAATTCGGGGCAGAAAATATCGAAACGCACACAGCAGCTATTATCACTGCGGATGGACAGAAATTGGGGACTGTTGATTGTAAAATTCGACCGATTACGTTTGATGAAGTACGCAGATATACAGATATCACACCGAATCCATGTTTAAACGATTGGTATTGGACATTATCGCCATGGTCAACGAAAGAACGTGGATGTGAGAAAGCCTTTGCCGTTGTTTCCCCTTCGGGCTATTTCGGCAACTACAATTGCCGCAACGAAAATGGTGTTCGCCCAGTTTGTATCTTAAAATCTAATATCTTTGTATCTAAGGCGGAGGAATGATTATGAAGAAAAATCTGAAATATTTTGAAGATGAATTATCCCGATTAAGTAAAGAGTTCACGGAATTCAAGAAAAAGCACATCGGTAAGCCGGAAATCGGAAAAGCTATTGAACTTGCAGGTATGGAATGGCTGATTCTTGATAAGACAGAAAAAGGATATTTTGCCATTTTGAATGGATTTGATGGAAAAGAAAGAACATTTGATTCAGATTCAAATAACTGGATTTTGAGTAAACTGAGAAATGAGTTAAATACTCGTTTTCTTAAAAAAATTACGGACGAGTTTGGAGAAGATGCAGTTATTGAGTTTGATCGAGATTTGCTTTCTTTGGACGGCCAGACAGAATACGGACATTGCGAAGATAAGATTTCACTTTTGACTGTGGATGAGTACCGGAAATATCGTAAATTACTGCCGAACATGCCGAAATGGTGGTGGTTGATTACGCCATGGAGTACACCAGCAAATGGTTACAGTGCAACACTTACCGTTGTTTCCCCTTCGGGCGGTGTCTTCAACAACTTTTACGCAACGCGAATGGTGTTCGCCCAACATGGATCACATGTAGACAGAGTAAGCGTAAAGCTGAAATCAGAAAAGATACAAGCAAATGCATAACCTTTCCGCAATGGACAAATATAAAGGAACAAAATAAATGGATAAAGAAATTGTTGCAAATTTTGAGAATTTATATCGTTCTTACAAAAAGGTTAAGAGCGGTAAGAAATTTAATTCAGGTACTGCAAGATTTTCTAATTTGTCTCTTGAAGGCATTCATCTCTTGAAGGAACAATTGGAAAGTCAAACGTATACCATAAATCCGTATAATAAATTTCAAATTCATGAGCCAAAAGAGCGAACGATAGAATCATGTGCATTTAAGGACAAAGTAGTGCAGAGATGCTTTTCTGATTACATTCTGACACCAAAACTTGAAAATATCCTGATTAAATGGAACACTGCCGGGCAGCAAGGAAAAGGACAACATATGGCGATGGATGGATTAAGAGATCAGATGTTGAATTTCTATAAAAGAAATGGAATGAATAGTTGGATTGTAAAATGTGATATTCATAAATATTTTTACAACATAGACCATGAAATTATGAAAGACGTGCTGGACTATTATTTTGATGATAGTTTTACGACTTGGCTGAATCATTTGTTTATCGATAGTACAGATAATCCGGGAATTCCATTAGGGAATCAGGTAAATCAGAAATACGCTCTTTTGTTGTTACATTCATTGGATCAAATGATAACGATTGAATTTGGAAATCCATATTACGGACGATACAACGATGATTTTTATGTGATTTGTAAAACGAAAGAAGATGCCAGAGAAATTCTTGAAGCAATCCGAATGATGATTGAAAGCCTTAGACTGGAACTAAACCCTAAATCACAAATTGTACCGTTTCGCATGGGATTGTGTTATCTGGGCTTTCATCATTACGTGACTGATAAAGGAAAATATATCAGAAAATTGCGTGGCGATAAGAAAAGAAAAACACAGAGAAAAATCCGCAGGTGGGTACGGACAGTAAATGACGGAAAGATGTCAATGGAAAAATTTAATGAAAAGTATGGAGCATGTAAGAACCATATGCTTCATGGGGACTGCATTAAATTATGCCACAGTATGGATTTAGAAATTGAAAGGAGAATGAAGTGAGATTAATTAGTCAGAATGGGGAATTTGATGTTCCTTATGAAATCGCAGCATTAAGTAGAACAGAAAATATCATAAGAGTATATGTGCCAATAGTTGGTGAAAAAGGAACAGTCATGGCTCGTTATTCGACAAATGAAAAAGCCAAAAAAGCTATGAAAGCGTTGCACAAAGTGTATGCAGGAATGTTTCTTGCACAAAACGTTGAAATGAGCGATGACGATTGCGAAGAATGCATAAAAATGGCTGCAAGAGGTTTTGGAATCATCAAAACAATGGTTAACAGCCCAGATATGAAATTCGAACCGGCAAACATCGTGTTCAGATTCCCGGAGGAGGATGGAGTATGAGAGAAATAAAAGAAATAGACTTAAACCAAAACGTCAAAATTGATATTACTTTAAAAGAATTGGACGTCATTAGAGTATGTTTAGCGGTGGCGAACGATTCTGAAATAGAGTCAGTTTTTGAAAGTGGCAATATAAAATATGAATCTCAAGAAAAATATACATTGATAAAGGATTGCCGAAATATTTTAGAAAGTTATGGGGTTCTAAGAAAGAGTGATGAAGCATGAAGAGAGTAGACAGCAAGAAGGACTGGGAACATGTAATAACCATTGAACTTACGTTGAGGGAACTCAAATTAATGCGAGATAGCATGTGCAAAGTAAGTTATGCGGAATTAGAGAGTCTAAATAGAGGAAAAGACATACCATATGCCTATTCCGATTTAGAGAAAGCCATAGATGAAGTTGAAAATATCTTAGAAGCATAAATGCAATGCACAGAAAGCGAGGTGATGCCATTTGTTCATGCGAGTAATTTCAACAGGAAGTACTAAAGGAAATTGTTACGCTTTGCAGTCAAGTACAGGCGAGATTGTTCTTCTTGACTGCGGATGCAACTACAAGAAAATCCTTAGAGGGATTGACTACCAGATAAGCAATGTTTCCGGTGTGCTTCTTTCACATGAACATGGCGATCACACAGAGTCTTTTAAAAAAATAATGGACGCAGGTATTCAGATTTACACTAATGACGAGACAGTTGAGAACATGAATGTCCGAACTGGTGAACTGATGAAAGGTGTTCCAGAAAGATATCCGTTCAATGTAGGTTCATTCAATGTGATTCCATTCAATCTCCCACATACGACATACGATAAAGATACGAAGCAGCTTGTACCTTGTCCGAACTATGGATATCTGGTAGGACACAATGAAATGGGTAGACTTCTGTGTATGACTGATTTTGAGTACAGCAAATATAATTTCCAGAAAATGAACATACATCATATGGTAATTGAATGCAACTACTGCGAAGAATTGGTGGACAAAACAGAAGTTAACTACAGGCATAGATTAAAAGGGCATTGTTCTTTGCCAACTTGTAAGCAATTCATTAAGCAAAATCGCACAGAATCGCTTCGAACGGTAACACTTGTACATTTAAGCGGTCAGGCATCAGATGCCCGTAAAATACAAAAAGAAATACAGGAAGTCACAGGAAACAATGTTCTGGTTCAGATTGGACGGGCTGGATTAGAAGTTGACTTGAATTTGTGCCCGTTCTGAAAGGAGGAATTTTTATGGAGATGGCAGACTGTAGCAAATGTAGATTCCGTAATTGCTGTACGTTGGCGTGGGATTACGGTTCACTTTACTGTAACGACTATGAGGAGGAAGATACATGGAACATTTTTTAGAATCACTTAAAAAATTAAAGAAGCCGTCAACTCACAGTAATCCAGAGGAAGTTGACCCACTGTTTTGTCGGTACAACAAGGGCTGGAATGATGCAATCGAAAAGGTTGAGAAACTGATTAATTCATATAGCTTATCGGATATGTGGATTCCAGTAGACGTGAAACTGCCACCGGAACCAAAACCTAATCATAATTTTAAAGGAGACATATATTTGATTGCTACCGAAAAAGAAACAATTCCATTCAGAGCAATGTGGAATGGAGAATATTTTACAGACGGTTTCGAAAAATTGAAAGTAATTGCATGGATGCCTTTGCCAGCTATGCCAGAACCGTACAAGGAGAACAAACATGAATAAAGTAATTTTGATCGGACGTTTGGCAAAAGACCCAGACATCCGAATGGGAACAAACAATACAACGATTGCCAGATACACACTTGCAATCAACCGTAAGTATCACAAAAATAATGAACCCACGGCTGATTTTATCGGTTGTGTGGCTCTTGGGAAGAACGGTGAGTTCGCTGAAAAGTATCTGCATCAAGGAATCAAAATCGCAGTCATCGGAAGAATCCAGACTGGCAGTTATACTAACCGCGATGGGAAGAAAGTGTACACCACTGATGTATTAATCGAGGACCAGGAATTTGTGGAGAGCAAGAAGAGCCAGTCAGAAGAGCAGTCGCAGCCACCAGTTCCAAGTCCAGAACAGGACACAAGCGGATTCATGGATATGCCATCAATTATGGATGACGAACTTCCGTTTAATTAAGGAGTGATGAAATGAAACCAGTTTTAGAAACAAAATTCGCATACAAAGGTTATCCATGTGTAGTTCTGTTTATGCCCGGAGCATACAGATGCGGATATGTTGGAGTACCTTACAGCCACAAGTTAGCAAAGAAAAGAGTTGTCGATTTAGGCTATCTTAACTGTCATGGTGGAGTTACTTATGCAGAACCATCACTATATGATTGCAACGATGATAACACATGGTGGATTGGATTTGATTGTGCTCATTGTTTTGATGGATATGATGTTGATACAGCAAAACAGTATTTTGGAGATGACCCAGACTTTAAAAGACTTTTTCATACAATGGAATACTTCTGGAGAGAGTCTTTCGGCTTCGAAACGGATTTCAAAATCTGTTCACTTGCTTATGTCAAAGATGAGTGCAAGAAACTTATTGACCAGATTGAAAAGGAGTGATACCGGGTGGGCTATAAAAAGCTTCGTCAGGTTAAGGCTATCGAAGCAAGTAATAAGAAAAGGCTTTTAAAAGTCAATCCCAAATTGGATGATGAAGCTGGGATATACATGTTGTGGCGAACGGAAACCCACGGGTACGTAGGACAGTCGAAAGGAATATTAACCAGGCTATCACAACATATGACTGGATACGAGCAACATATTGACCTTTCTATGAAAGCTCATGGGCTGTATTCAGAAAGCAATAAGAGCGGTTATAAGATCGATTTCTTTCATTGCCCGATTGATGAACTTGACAAGAAAGAGAGAGAGTACATTCAAAGAGCGATTGATGCTGGGTGGATTATAAAAAACAAGACAGGTGGCGGACAGGATGAAGGGAAAGAAAAGATCGCTGATTACCGACCAGCAAAAGGTTACCGCGATGGGTTGAAGCAAGGTAAAATTGTCCTTGCAAGAGAATTAAAGCATATCATTGATACTCACTTAAATGTGTCAATCAAACCAGAAAAATCAAACAATAAAGTGTCTATAAAGGCACTTGAAAAATTCAACAATCTTCTTGATGAAGAATCTTACAAATGATAAAGCTGCCGGTTCTGGCAGAAAATTCCAATTAAATAAATGAAAGGAGCTTGCCTTCATATGACGCAAGGGTGCACCGGGCTTCTTTTAAAAGATGAAATTAAAATGTGAAATCTATAGAGATTCTATGCAGAATTATAAAAAATATGCAATTCCAAGAGCACAACTTGTAATTGCGGATGTGCCTTACAATGTTGGCAACAATTTTTATGGTAGCAACCCTATGTGGTATACAGGGGGCGATAACAAAAACGGTGAAAGTAAATTAGCCGGAAAAGCAGCTTTTAACTCAGACTTCAATTTCAACTTGTATGAGTACTTTCATTTCTGCTCAAGAATGTTGAAGAAAGAAGATAAAAAGCCCATACAAAGAGGAAGAAGCAGCAATTCACCGTGTATGATCGTATTTTGCTCATTTGAACAAATTCAAACTCTGATTAATGCAGCTGCAAAACATGGATTTATCCATTATATCCCCCTTATATTTATCAAAAACTATAGTCCACAGGTGCTAAAAGCGAATATGCGTGTAGTTGGTGCCACGGAATATGCGCTTCTGTTTTACAGAGACCGACTTCCAAAATTCAGAAACGGCGCACAGTTTGACGAAAATGGAAAGACAATCAGAGGAACCGGACACATGGTATTTAACTGGTTCCAGTGGGAAAGAGACCCAAAAGATATCCCGAAGATTCACCCTGCGCAGAAACCAGTTGCACTTTTAAAGAAACTGATTAAAACGTTTACTGATTCCGGCGATGTAGTTATTGACCCATGCTGTGGAAGCGGAGCCACATTGCGAGCCGCGTATGAGCTTGGAAGGAATGCTTACGGATTCGAAATTGATCGGACATTTTACGAAAGAGCAAAGAATGAAATGCTTATCTTCGAGAAATATTCGCAAATGAATATTAATGATCTTATCTAAAAAGCGCACGCCCTCTGGGATTGGAACAGTGAAACTTGTTTCCCGGCATATCACGCTATCCGGTTCCAGAGGTAAAAAGAAAAGAGGTAACTATGGTAAGTAAATATAACACCGAAAGAAAGTATCTCGAGGGACAAGAGAACAGAAAAGAAATTTATCTGTTTCTTATCAGATATTTTACAAAATATGGATACGCGCCGTCATTTAAAGAAATTGCCGAAAGCCTTGGCATATCAAAAGCAACTGTGCAACGACATATGAGGCAGCTTGAACTTGATGGATTGATTGCTACTGCACATCCGAATACTCCACGAGCGTTTCGCCTTGTAGGGTATGAATATCGAAAGGTGGCGGAAGTATGAGACTATACAGTGTTTTCGAGAATGAACAATGGATTGGCGATATGACCGCTGATGATATTTCGCAAATGCTCAAATGTACCAGAAAAGAAGTCTTAAATGCAGTTACAAGTGCAAATCTAATTGCCGGAAAATACGCAGTTGTCTATGACGGTGATAATACCGTGACTGGAACCACGCCATTAGACAGAAAACTTCTGAAAGAATTTGTTCTAATCACAAACCAGTTGAAAGGGATGATGGGAGTATGAACAGGGCAGAACGCAGAAGACAGCAGAAAGCGGCTGAAAAGTCACGGAATCCAATTCCATACAATTTTAGTAATTACAGTTTGGAACAGATTTCCAAAACGACAGGCGCAAGAGTCGAAACACTAAAACTGTACTTGAAGCAACGTGAAGATGAAATGCGCAAGGAAATATCGGAAGAACTTATTTCAGAATCACAAGAAAAGCTGTGGAAAGCAGAGGATTATATCGCAGTTGCAAATGTTCTAATCAGTTTGTTTGCAATTAAGAAAACATGGGGATTTACAAAATCCAATCAGAGATTCTTAGAAAACCTAAACTCTGCCAAAGAACATATTGAAGAAGTTGGAATTGAAAAAGCATACCAGGAAGCAAAAGAAACAATGGGAATTAAACTTGAATTTGATTCCATAAATATAAATAAAGAATTTGGATTTGGAGAAAGTGAGGACTAATCATGGCAGAGAATTGCAATGAATGCAGCATTGCGTGGATTCGCGGTGGTGAGTACGCAGAAGTATCAGCGCATAACGGCAGTAAGATGAAAGGAAGAGTCCTGAAGCTTGTAGAACAGCATCCAGAAGATGTGAAGATTCTGGCTACGAACAAAGATGGTTCCATATTTGCTCATGTCCCAGTTAAGTACGTGAAACTACGAGCGCCAAGAGAATTAACAGAAGAACAGAGAGCCGAACTGGTGGAACGTGGAAAGAATATGTCCAGAAATAAATCAGTTGATTACGAAGAAACGTCAGACTTCGATTCTGATGATGAAGATGAGAAATGTTCGATGTTTAATGAAAGAATGGGAATTAATGTTGAAAATGGTAAAAGTAGGATTTGTCCTAAATGCGGGAATCGTTTTCATGTTTTCGCAGATTATAACCGGCATTGTGGAGGAGATTTATATTGGTGCGAATGTACAGAATGTAAAACCATAGCAAAAATACATCACAGTAAGGAAGCTGCAATAGTGGCTTTTAAGGAAGGATTGGTGCACAAAAATGAGCAAAGTGAACATATATGGGCTTAAAGCATATATAAGTAAAACGTTTGATTTGCATGTTGGCAAAAGAATCAAATACGTAGAACGTGGCGGGGAAGAAAAAGAGCATATCTATGAGGTAAAACAACTTTTTCCGCATTGCGTTTTACTGGAAGATATTTTTGATCATACAAGAATTTGTCCTTGTTACAGCGAATTAAGCTTGATGTTAAGAGGGATTGAATAAAAATCTGGTTAAGAAGATGGGAGTTTAAAATGAAATTTATAGATTTTTTCGCAGGAATCGGAGGATTTCGTAGGGGAATGGAATTGGCGGGGCATGAATGCGTTGGTTTTTGCGAATTTGATAAATTTGCTACTGCGAGTTACATCTCAATGCACTTGCTGACAGACGAGCAACGAAAGGCATTGGAAGATATTCCTATCAAGAAAAGACAGAAAGAAATATTAAAGGAGGAATACAGAAATGGAGAATGGTACGCAAATGACATTAGAAGAGTGTATGCCGGAGACATTCCAAAAGCAGATTGCTGGTGTTTCGGATTCCCTTGCCAGGACATATCCGTTGCAGGAAAGCAAGCCGGATTTCAAGGAAATCGTTCAAGCCTGTTTTTCAGAGTTATGTACCTTGTCGGACAGCTCAAAGAAGAAGATAAACCCACTTTCCTTTTCATTGAGAACGTTAAAAATCTGCTTAGTGTTAATGGGGGATGGGATTTCGCCAGACTGCTCATTGAAATGGAGCAGGAGGGGTATGATGCAGAATGGCAAGTGCTCAACTCCAAAGATTTTGGAGTCCCACAAAATAGAGAAAGGTGCTTCATTATCGGACATCTTAGAGGGAGAAGTACCTCAAAAATATTTCCTATCGAAGGAACAGACGGAAAAAATAGTGTTTCGTTAAATCTTCTTGGTTGTCTTAATGGTAGAAATTCGCAGCGAGATAGAGTTTATAGTGACAATGGATTAGCACCAACAATCAGTACGAAGCCGGGAGGAAATACAGAACCCAAAGTATCCATATTATTTGATACAAGTTATATTGGTCAAGATGGAAAAGCACGCATATATGAAAATATTTGTCCAACACTAACAAGCAGAGATTATAAAGAGCCTAGAAGTGTCGGAGTAGTATGCAATGTGAACCCGTCAGGAAAAGGAATGAACGGAAATGTGTATGATTCGACTGGCTTAAGCCCTACTTTAACAACAAATAAAGGAGAGGGAAATAAGATTGTAATCCCAGTATTGACACCAGATCGTATAGAAAAACGTCAGAATGGAAGAAGATTCAAAGAAAATGGTGAACCAATGTTCACATTAACATCTCAGGATAGACACGGGGTCGCAATTGATCCGCTCGGAGTATTGCGTAACGTTCGCACAGAATATGGAAAAGAAGTTGCCAACACACTCGACACGAGTTGCAATCAAGGAATATTTGTGCAGGTATCGGAAGAATTAACGGTATATGCAGTGTGGTACGAAAAATATCAGTGTTACATAGCAATTCGGAAGCTGACACCGAAAGAATGTTTTCGGCTGCAAGGTTGGTCTGATGATTATTTTGAAAAAGCACAGTTCGTAAATTCTGACAGTCAGTTATACAAGCAGGCAGGAAACGGAGTAACAGTGACAGTTATAGAAGCTATAGCAAGAAAAATGAAGGTGGAGAGCGTAAAGCTGCACCGGTGATTTATATGCAGAATAACGGGCAGGTAGCGTTTGGATAAATCAATCATGGAGGACTGCACAATAGCGTGTCAGTTGCTTACATGGGGAAAGGGAATAAGAAAAATGAGAGATAAAGAACGCATTTTGATGATTATTATTTCAAGGATCATACCGGGACTGACTTTTTGTACGGCAAAGAAAGAAGATTATATTCGACCGTTTATATTTAACACGCATGAATTAAAAGCCGGTGATCTAGTTATGGCGAATACTACTACTTTCCCGAATGAATTTATGGTCGGTTTCGTGCATGAGGTAAAAAGTGATTGCGTCGTTATCCGGGAAATAGGCTCTAAAAAGTTGTGCAATTATTATAACGAAGCTTTTTCGGTCATTAACAAGGAAAAACTGGGGTACGAAATTCTTGAAGGTGTGCAGTATAAAACGTATCAGAAAGTTTTGAAGGCATTTTCAAAATACACAAGCTATTCAACCAGATTTCGAAGTATAGAATTTTCTGGTAATACTTGCACGGTAACAAGCAGGATAATGTTCAAGAACGACAAAAACGGCGAAATTTCTTTCGAGTACAACCAGAAGACGAAAATTTCCGATATAGGTAAATTGTTGGAAAAAGCCGGGTTATAATACGAAAACGGGGAAAGTGAGGATGAGAAATGAGAAAGAATAATTATACTTCATTTTTTAAAATCAAGCCAAAGAAAGTGGAAAAATATATTCGTTGTAAAAAATGCGGCGGGAATATGGAATGGGTTGAATACTATCCACCACAAATCAAATGTCCGAAGTGCGGATATACGGTATATCCAAAACCTTATGAGCCAGATTGTATCAAACTACCAGAAACATGGGAAAAATATTCTGAATTATACGAGAAAGCGAGAATGAAAATGAGCTTTATGTCGGAAGTAATATGGGAAGGATACGCAAATACATCATCTTCAGAAGCATTGAAAGAACAGTTCAATAAATTTTGTAATTGGTGTTGGGGGCATAGCTATGGAAACTGTGATATTTGTAGAAGAGAATACCATAAATTGTACATTCCGTTAAGAATTGCAGAGAAGCAAAAAGAACTAGGATTACCGGTCACACGAAATAAGGAGGACACAAAATGTTAATCAGAAGTCAGAACAAAAAGTATCTTGTAAGCACTAACAATATCACCTTTTATGTAATGGATAGCGAAGTTATCTGCTTTGGTATATCTGGTATTGAAGATAGCGACTATATAATTCTTGGACATTACGAAACGGAAGCAAAAGCCATGAAAGTACTGGATATGATTCAGGAAGTCTATGAAGAATACAAAATTACTTGTACTTTTTTGACAGGATTTACAGGACATCGAGCAATTGTAGAGTCAAACGATATTCGCGTCAATGGTTTCGAAGAACTTATAAAAAGTTTTAAAAAGAATATGGTCTTTCAGATGCCAGAAGATTTGGAGGTAGAAGTATGAGGTACAGAAAAAAACCAGTTGTAATTGACGCAGTGCAGTGGACTGGTGCAAATCATCGAGAAATGTTCGATTTCCTGACGGACTATCAGTGTGTAGATCAGTACATGTCGGCAGAAGGTAAGAATTTCTATATTGACCATTGGAAGGTTCAGGGCGGATTGGTTATTAAGACACTAGAGGGTGAACATTTGGCGAATATTGGTGATTATATCATCCGCGGCGTTCACGGTGAATTTTATCCGTGTAAACCAAATATATTCAGAGAAACTTATGAGGAGGTGGAAGCATGAGCGATAAACATAAAATATACGATTACATAAAAAGGACAATAAACCCTTATGGAAGACCTTTCGAGGGAACAGCTTACGAGTTGGGACTTAAAATCATGGATTATATCGAAAATATGGATGACGAGAAAGAAAATGGTTGGATTCCGGTCAGCGAGAGATTACCGGAAAATGAAAAAGAATATCTTGTAACACTTGAAAAAGTCTATGGAACACCTGATACATTTTTGGGAATTGCGAATTATTTAAAATTTGGTGATGCCGGATACTGGAATGAAAAGAAATATGGGTATCTTGAATGGGATAAATATTCAGATGGATATGGAGGAACAATGATGTATAAAGTTATTGCCTGGATGCCACTTCCAGAACTATATAAGGAGGATTAAATATGATTGAATATATCAATAAAGACGTCAAAGAAATTGGAGATGCCCTGAACACGTTGGTTCAAAAATGCGTAGAAGCAGGGGGCAGAGAGCTTGAATGCACTATGTGTTACGATGGCGATCTGGAGCTTGATTGTTATTTTACTTTCAAGGTGCACGAGGAGGATGAGCCATGATTACATTTTTATTAGGATTCGCCCTTGGAATCATAGTCGGAGTGGTTGGTATTGTATGCGTAGCAATCATGTACGACAAGCACCACCCAGACAAATAGAAAGGAGAACGACATGCTGACAAGGAATAAAAAGCTGAAAGACTACGGTATTCCAGCAGAGGACATTGAAAAACTGAATACGATGCTGAAAGACTTCCCGGTAGAGTACGGATACCTGCTTTCCGGTGCTGCCTTGTCAGCTTGTCCGAAAAACACGGTGATAGCGGATATGGTTATCGAGAATATCCTACACCGGAAAAGTTACAGGAAAATCAGCAAAGAAAAATACATTCCAATGAACCCGAAGGACTTCTACGGATACAGACGCAAGACCGTCGCTGTACTGTATGAGAGAATGCGGTTATTGGGAGTGTGGGAGGATGAATAAATGCGTTTAATTGATGCAGACAAAATAATTGACTCTCTTGGAAATTCGGATATGGATTTTGCAATAGGTGCAGTTATTGACGAACAGCCGACAGCTTTTGATGTGGACAAGGTTATCAACGAATTGAAAAGAGATAAATTCATCGAATCCGAATGTATCTTATCTGATGTACATCAAGGATACAATGCTGGACTGAGCAGGGCGGTAGAAATCGTGAAAGGCGGTGGAGTTGAATGAGCAAATGGCATGTAAGTGTCGGAATGAGCTTATCAATTGATTATGACGATATTGAAGCCGATACAAAAGAAGAAGCTGAGAAAATAGCAAAAAGTAAAGCATTGGAAGACATTGATTACAACAATTGTGATTGTGATACTGGCTATCCAATAGTGTATTGTTGTCTTAAGGAGGAATTATGAGTAAATCAGTATTAGTGATAAATACGCCAAAATATTGTGCTTTATGCGTTTTACGCAGTGGAGTGTCTCACCCGTTCTGTAGAGTAAACAATAGAGATATTACAGATTTGAGTATTAGACCTGAATGGTGTCCATTGAAGCCATTGCCAGATAAAATGAAATTAACAGGAGTGTACGGAAGAGAGTATTTTCAAAGCAATGGGAAGATGCCTAGTTACAAGATTGGTTGGAACCAGTGTATTGATGAGATTACAGGAGGAGAATGATGCATGGCAATAAATATAAGCGAAACTGTGAAAAAGTGTAGTGTTTGTGGCAAATGGAAAATCACAGCGTATGAACCGGATTATCCGATACTTAATGATAGCCGTTTTAGGTATCCGAAAGCAATTTTTATTTGCGAAGAATGCGCGAAAAAGCGCGAAGAAAAGAATATATTTTTGTGAGGTGAAATAGATGATTGATTTAAGAAACACATGTGTTCTGGTTAGAACAAAAGAAGAAAATGAAATGCTTCTCAAAGAAGCTGAGAAACAGGAATTTCATTGGTATAGAAAAGACCATTGCGAGCCATTACAAACACAATATTTTCCAGACATTTTAAAATTTTATGAATATGATATAACTTATGCGGCAAGTGTCAGATCAGACTTTGCTTTCTATGAGGCATCAGAACTTCTCGGGACAAAAGAAATGACAGTAAGAGAGTTTATTGAGCGGATTGCAGATGTTTGTAAATGCATCGAATCTGGCGGTGGAGAAGTTGAAAGAGGTGAAGTAAATGGAGAGATTAACGGAAAGATATGATATTACGCCAGACGGAGAATCAGATGCCTGGGTTAAACAGCACGATTACATTTCAGCGGCGCAAAAGCTTTGCGATTATGAAGATTTAGAAGAACAGGGCTTGCTTGTGAGATTGCCGTGTAAGATTGGAGACACGGTTTATAGAGTGAATGCCGGAGCCAAGCAACCGATTATTCCAATGACTGTTTCAGAAATTCATTTTCTCTGTTACAAAAATGAACGTGCTGTAAGGTTTGACGCAATAGGTAAAGAAGATATGGGAGAAAGTTGCTACCGTTTAGAAGATATTGGAAGAATAGTATTTCTCACACGTGAGGAAGCTGAGAAGAAGTTGGAGGAGATGAAGAATGAATAAATGTTGCGCTAGTCAAGACGGTATATCTAGAAACACTATTCTATTCGGAACTAAATGTGACGGGTACAAAGAAAGATGCACACTGAGGCCGGCTTATAGCACTCTTGAACGAACAGTGAAAAATTATCAGCATAGTTTAAGAAAAATGTTTGGAGCGGAGGATTAACAAAATGGAAAAAGCAAGTATTCCTGTTGAAGTCGAAAAGGAAATTGTAACGGAATTAGAACAGATTTTTAGAATCGTAGATGACAAGCCATATTTTGAATTAAAATATAAGAAAGTTGGCGAGGATTATTACCACGTAGGATATAGTTCGTTCGATTTTCATAATGTTCTAAAATGGAAAGAAGATTGTTTTGAATTAGTGAAGGAGGAATATTGTGGATGAGAGAGAAGCTATTGAAAGATTAACAGATCATTTTAGAATACATTATGATGATAGACCGACTCCATATCTCGATAAAGCAGTTGCAATAGCAATGAATGCATTACATAAGCAGATTCCAAAGAAGCCTAAAAATATAAAGACTATCCTTGACTTTTCAGGCAGATATTATACGACAAAAGGTGATTGTCCGGTTTGTAATAGAGAGGGACTTTATAAGTCGGATTTTTACTGCAATAAGTGTGGTCAGAAATTAGATTGGGGTGAAGAAGATGACAAATGACATTGACGAAAGCGTTATTGCTAGAAGCGTTGACCATTACGGAGCAGAAATTTAGGCAACCGTCTGTATGGAAGAATGTGCGGAACTGATACAAGCAATCAGTAAGGAAAAACGTGGAAAAATCGACCGTGATAATATGACAGAAGAAATTGCAGATGTGTTGATCTGCATCGAAATGCTAAAGCAAATGTATATGATTTCCGAAGATAAAATTAATAAGTGGATTGAGAAGAAACAAGCGAGAGAAGCAGAAAGGATGGAAAAGAATGAATAAGAAAGAAATCGCAGAAATTAAGAAACAGTTTACTCCAGCCAATTGCACAATCACACGCATTTGTGGTTGTTATGTAGACGCAGAAAAGAATAAGAAAACCAAAATTAAAGAAGCATTCCTGTCTCTTCCAGAGGAAGAAATGTTTAAGTATTTTGACATTTTCAAGAAAACCATTTCTGGCAGACTTGGAAAAAACCTTATAAACCTTGATTTTCCATTATCACAGGAAAAAGAGGGTGGAACACAGGAATTTCTTATGCGGATCAGAGCAAGTAAGCTTAAAAATGATGAACTTTTGGACGAATTCTACGACAAAATCATTGAAAATTATGATTACGGTGAGAATTATTATATAATCCTGATCCACGCTGTTTATGACATTCCTGGTAAATCTTCCGATGGTCAGGAAATGTTTGATGCATCCGATGAGATCTACGACCACATTCTCTGCAGCATTTGTCCAGTAAATCTTTCAAAGGCTGGGCTTAGCTATGATGTGGCTGAAAATAACATCAAAGACAGAATTCGTGATTGGGTAGTCTCAAGACCAGAAACAGGATTCTTATTTCCTGTATTCAATGACAGAAGCACTGATATTCATGGAACCTTGTATTTCAACAAAAACATAAAGAATATTCATCCCGACTTCATTGAAAATGTTCTTGGCACGCCAATTCCCCGTATACCCGGCAACGAGATCAATGTCTTTTCAGATTTTATCATGGACAATTTCGAAGGAAATACAACATTCAATTTCGCGGAAAGTCTGGTTGAATCTTTGCAGGAAGTAAGAGAACAGAAGAAAGACAGCCCGGAGATGGTAACCGTGTCATGTGATGAAATGGAACAGATTTTTGGATATTGCGGAGTTCCAGACGAGAAGTTGTCGGATTTTAAAGAAAACTGGGAAATGTATTTCAGCAATGAGCCTGTTACTCTTGACAATATTCATAATTCAAAAACTGCAAAAATTGTAACACCAGATGCAACAATCTGCATCCAGCCAGATAAAATTGCTCTGATTGAACTGAAAGAAATAAACGGCATTCCATCTCTTGTAATTCCGGTAAATGGAGAAGTGAAAATCAATGGAATTGAAGTTGAATTAAAATAAACACTTTTGAAAAACCAGGAATTGGAGAAAGGAATTTTAGAATTGGCACAGAAACGAATGTTTACGATGAAAATTGTTGACAGTGACGCATTTTTGGATATGCCGGCAACAACGCAATGCTTATATTTCCATTTGAATATGAGGGCTGACGATGATGGATTTATTGGAAACCCAAAAAGGATAATGAAAATCACAGGAGCAAGCGAAGATGATCTGCGATTATTGATTGCAAAAAGGTTTGTTCTTACGTTTGAAGACGGTGTAATAGTAATCAAACACTGGCGAATGCATAACACATTGTCAAGAGATCGGTATGTTGAAACGTCATATACAGACGAAAAGAAAATGTTGCTTTTAAAGGATAACGGTAGTTACTCTTTGACGGGTGGGAATCCGATTGATGATACTCGGCTGATAGAACGTTCTGGACGGCAGACGCAACAAAGGCGCAACAAAGACGCAACAAAGACGCACTCAGATAAAGGTTTAAATATAGATAAAGATATAGATAAAGAGAAAGATAATAAATTAATAGTATCTTTAGATACTATATGTCAGACTGATGTCCGACGTGTCATCGAGGAATGGAACAAATTACAGGAAGTTGGCATCAATCCGATACGTGATATCAAACCATCATCAAAAAGATATCAGTTACTCAAAGGGCGAATCCGCGAATACGGAATTGATGAAGTTCTTAATGCAATCAACAACGTCCGTAACAGTGATTTTCTTCGAGGAGAGAATAACAGAGGTTGGATGATAACATTTGACTGGTTTGTTAAACCAAATAATTTCCTTAAGACGTTGGAAGGAAACTACAACAAGGAGGGGCAACATGGAACCACTAGAACAGCTCAAAGACATGTCAAACCGCTTATCCCATTTGAACAATGCGGAGGAAGCAAAATCTCAGACACTCCATTTGCAGACTGATTGTCCTGATTGTGGCGGTTCTGGTTGGATATGGTCAAGGGATGATAATGGCATTCCATATTGCGAAGAATGCCATTGCGGAATCAGAAAGAAGATGATTTTGCAGAACCAGCTGCAATTTGCTGAAATGCCGGATATGTACAAGGAATGCAGATTTTCAAATATGAAAAGCAGCGTGTATCAACTTCCAGAAAGTAAGGAAATATTCATACAGGCGGCAAAAGCTGTTAAATATTGGCTCGAAAATATCCAACAGATGCAGAAACAGGGAATTGGGCTGTACATATATTCAAATACTAAAGGCTCTGGAAAGACAAGGCTTGTATGCAGCATGGCAAATGAGATGATAGAAAAGCATCAGAAATCGGTAAAATTTACAACATCCCTAAAAATTCTCGATGAGATAAAGTCAACATGGGGAGAACGAGGAAAAAACGCAGAGAATAAGCTAATTAGTGATTTGACCTATGCGGATATTCTAATTATTGACGATTTTGGTGCGGAATCTGGGAAAGATTGGATTAATGAAAAATTCTACGGAATCATCAATGGTCGGTATGTGGACAAGAAAACCACAATTTTCACCAGTAATTATCCTATTTCCCGATTGAAATATGATGACCGCATTACGAACAGAATTTTAGAGCGATCATTGGAAATCCCTTTTCCTGAAGAATCAGTCAGGGAACACATAGCGGACGCAATGAAACAGGAACTTATCAAAAAGATTCAAGGCGGTGAAAATGGAAAACAAGCGTAAACCGTGGAAAAAATTGACACCACAAGAAATTCAGAATTTGACTAATCGTCAGTGCATAGATTGTAGGTTCTATCCGAAATCAAACGGTACATCAGGGAAAATGCAACCGTGCGATTATATTTTTGTGGTCGGCCATAGTCGAGGATGTGACCCAAGAGATTGCATAAAAGAAGGCAAATTTGAATATGCAGCAACAAAGAAAAGGAGAAAAGTATGGAGGGCAAAGACGAAAAGTTAGATATCACGCCAGAACTGGTGCTTATATGTAGGAAAGTAATACGACAATACGCAAAGCAAATTGGTAGGCATGATTGCCACAAATGCATCATATATACAGAATGCGAGCATGACTTTGCCAGATGCCCGGAATTATGGAAGGACATCAGCCTATGAGAAGAATCAGCGAAATGTACAAGCGTTCGGGCGGTACGAACTATGAACATCAATGCTTTGAATGCGCGATGTTTAAAAACGTCAAAAGATGCAAATGCTTAAATTACGAATTGGATACTGACTGGAATCCAAATTGGACAGCCTGCAAATTTTTTACAAAAGATGAAATAGAAGAAATACAAGGACAGATGAATATTTTTGATTTTGTGAATTAGGAGGGATGTCATGTGACCGATAAGATAGTCATGCTGATTATAAATAAGAGATTATATGATGAAGGTATAATAAGTCGAGAAGTATATACAAAAATCATCACGCAAATAAATAAATGTTAAAAAGCATTGAGCGAAATCATTGTATGGAGTATAATATAAATGGTTTCGCTCCTTTTTGAAGGAGAATCGAAATGAACATATACCATACAAGAGAAAGGCTAAGAACCCGTTCTATTTATGATTTGAATTTACGAGTTGCTTTTTACGCTCGTGTAAGTACAGATTCCGAAGACCAGCAGGTATCCATTGAACACCAAACCCAGTATTATAAAGAATTCATTAAAAGCAATAGAAACTGGAAGTTTGCTAAAGGATATATTGATAATGGCATATCTGGCATACAAACCAAACATCGTGAGCAGTTCAAAGAAATGCTTGAAGATGCAAAGAACGGGAAATTTGATATGCTTATCACAAAAGAGATCACGCGTTTTGCCAGAAATACACTTGACAGTATCCAGTATACCAGGCAAATGCTTTCTTGGGGCGTATGCGTGTGGTTTCAGAATGACAACATCAACACCATTGATGAAGACAGCGAACTTCGATTGACGATCATGGCTGGCGTCGCACAAGATGAAGTCCGAAAGCTTTCTAACCGTGTTAAATTTGGACACAAGCAATCTATTAAAAACGGGGTTGTCCTTGGGAACTCTAGGATTTACGGGTACGACAAAAAAGACGGAAAACTCACGATAAATGAATCTGAAGCTCAAATGGTTAGAATGATTTTTGAAGACTATGCATCCGGTGAATGGACAACGCCTCAATTAGAAAAAAAATTATACAACATGGGCTATCGCAATTACAAAGGCGGTAAAATCGACAGGAATGTTATTCGCCACATTATAAGAAACCCAAAGTATAAAGGATATTATGCCGGTGGTAAAGTTAAGATTGTTGATATGTTCACCAAAAAGCAGGAGTTTCTTCCAGAATCAGAATGGGTGATGTTTAAAGACGACGGAAGCCATGTTCCACAAATCGTTGACGAAGAAGTGTGGAAAAAAGCAAACGAATATATTGATGCACGTGGCGAGATTGTAAAAACCCGTAGAACATCTATCAAAAAGAGTGAAAATGTGTTCACAGGGATGCTTATTTGCGGAAATGACGGCGCATCATATTGGCTTAAACAAAGAACACTTCGAGGAAAAGAAGATGTTAAATGGGTTTGCAGTAAGAAAATAAAAGAAGGTGCTGCAAGCTGTGATTCTTTTTACATTGATGACAGAGAACTTCGAGAAGTTATTGCGAAATTAATTCGTGAATCTTCTGGTGATATTGAACAAATTGCCGAAAAGTTCATTAAAATATATCATTCATCCATGAACCAGGCAGATGCATCAACTGAAATTAAAAGACTCGAAAAGCAAATAAATGTCGCTGAACGCAAAAGTGATAAGCTACTGGAATACAATCTGGACGGAGCTATTAGTGATGCTGTATTCATTGAAAAGAGCCAAAAACTAGAAGCTCAAATTGAAGAATACAAGAAGCAAATCGAAAAACTGTCAACCATACAGGATGATATTGTTCCGATAGAAAACCAAATCAGAGCAATTGCACATTCCATAAAACAGCTTGATGGAATCAGCCCGGACGACATAACCAAGACAGTTGTAGACAGTTTTTTGAAAAAAATAGTTGTTAATCCAATAGGCGAAAAAGAAGCAAAGCTGGTATTTTATTTGAAAGATGGAATTACGACAGAAATGTCATTTGTTAGTGGAAAAAGTATGCGTTGTTCGGTGAACTTATTTAACCCCATATTCACGGAACGAAGCACTACATTTTACAGAGCTTTACGCAGCTTTCCGGGACACAAAGAGCCCGTAAAATACACATATTTCTTTGCTTTTTGATTAATTACTAAAGAGTAAATTTTAAGGAGCGAAACCGCAGTAATAATGATTGAGGAACGAAGCATGAAAGCATTAGGAGATAGTCATACCGCATATGATGTAATGAGAGAATACATGATTATAGGAGCAGAACTGGACGGAAAATATCAGATACCGATGTTAGATAGATACACAGGACATCCGGGAGAAGATACGATTGATTTCAAGGATAGTTTCAGCTTGAAGATTAAGAATCACCGCAAGCTGACGGTGAATTTCTACATCCACGACTACGAATTTGAAAAAATTTGGAATAATCCAGATAGATACCTGGAACATTTAAAATGTTTCCATAGCGTGATCGGCCCTGACTTTTCTATTGCAGTGGGAGAGAATGGAATGCCATTTGCAATGAATATCTATCAGAAGTACCGTAATCATGCATTGTCTCATTATCTCAGCATGAACGGAATTAAAGTTATTCCGAACGTAAACATACCGCCAGAGTATTGCTATGACTGGGCTTTTGATGGTGTGCCAAAAAGAAGCACCGTAGCATGTTGCACCAATGGAAGAATTAAATCCAGAGTATCCAGAGAAGAATTCTGTATAGGCTTTAAAGAAATGGAAAGGCGCATAGAACCGCTTCGAGTTATCGTTGTAGGGAAAATACCACCTGAACTCAATACGGACGTGGAAATCATCAATTTCAAGACCAGAAGTCAGAAGATCAAGGATAAGGAGGGAAAATATGGGGTATAGTACTGGAAACTCATTAAGAAAGAAATCGAAGACCAGAAAACAGGAAGAACGAGAACAGAGGATGAAAAGTGGAACCGCAATAAAGAAGAAAAGAAGCACTGGTAAAGTAGATCATCTAAATAAATTGAAATAATTTTACATTTTACACAGTCCCAGAATAGATGCTATAAAAATATTTGTACAAAATTACAAATAAATAAAAATTATAAAATGACCCGTATCCATGGAAAAATGATTTTTTTCGTTCAAAATCCATGCTTCGGGTCTTTTTGAATGTCTATGAAAATTAGCACTCGTCAGGCTTCATAGTAAAGTGATTATGCATCAAGGAATATACCCGCGGCAAAACATGCCGCCATCCGATATACACGATCATACTAGAAACATTGTAATTAATTGCATAATTGCGCCTAAAATCAATTCTAGCGTCATAAACCTATACTTTATCGAGTGACGATATAAAACGGCTTAAAAGTCAAAATACAGCGTTAAAACATTATGAAGCAGTAAACCGGTATATAATACAATAACCCGATGCCATTATAAAACCCGTAAACATGCCTAAAATCAATTTTGCATTTACAGTTGATAAATTACACATTTAAGCATACAAACAGCCGTAAAACGCCAAATAGACGCTTGCAAGGATAACGAAACCGGCAACAGCTGCATAAACTGGACAGAATCTAAGTCGGCAGTTATCCACATTGACATATATAATCATAATACGCCTGTTATATTTTGCCGTCAATCATTTTGGTTGATTGCATAAAACTGCCTAGAAACGATTTTACAGCCGTATGCGGTAAAATGTGCTACAAGCCAGTTAAAAGCCGTTAAAAGCCGTATAAAAGGCACTACAGCAGGAAGCCCGGCACAGGTCACGAACCAACGCCGCCCGAAGCGGATACAAGGAAGGGGAAAAAAGAGCAGCGTTTTACTGCTCTAAATAATTTATATTTGTCGCGCTTTTCTCCTTACTACAAGTCGAATTTTCACTTGATTTTTTGCGCACCATGGTGTATGATACACATATCAGCTAGCAACAGTTGCTGGTTCTCGTGCGAACCATGATTTCACCGAGAGTCGCCCCGATCAATGGCGGGACGTTGAGTTAAAATACATTTTTATATGGTTGCTAAGTGAGCAAGGAAGGGGAAGCGTGATAAAAAATCACGCTTTTTCTTTGGCTTTTTTTAGAATCTCACGGTAAATTCTTGCGCCTCCGTCCCATTCGTTTCTATCGGCTAAATATTCCTCGGCGGTTTCTTCCCGGACTTCGCCCGAATTTTCGAAATATGCAATTTTCCCCGTACTTTTTTGAACAACTTCAGTTGCTGACAAGGTGTAGAAGGGGCTGCAACTTTCGCGGAATTTTTCGGCACGCTCCATTAAGTCTATCATTTTTTCGAGTTGCGGAATTGAAAATGCTTTCAAATCCTCATCGGTAAGTACGTTTTTCACGTACCACTGAATATTTTTCACAGCTTCTGATTTTTTGAATAATAGTTCTTCTTTTCTCATGTTTTTTGTCCTCCGTTTTTTTGTTATTATACCAGCTTTTCAACTGATATAAAAGGCGTTGCCGGGAATCGAACCCGGCGGAAACCATTACGCCTAATTTAAACAAGCATTTATTTTCTTTTTCAGATGTGGGAACGCTTCACAAATTTCTTGCACGCTGTCCGCGTAATAATCACCAACTATTTTACCAAAAATTCTTATATTACCAGAATAAAAACAGCCAAGATCGTTAAATTGAATATCCAGCCCGGTTGCCTGTTCCTTTTTGTCGTTGTACCACATATCAATTTTAATCATTTTCAACCCTCCTGTTTTAACATGCCTTTTTAGCTGTACATACTTCCACACTTTCGCATCCGCAGCACGGTGTATTTTTATTGCAAAAGCAACTGTCTAATATGCTCTCAATATTTCTGTCCCATTCATCATAGTTAATATAACTATGATCGTAGTACCATTTATTTTTTTCAAGTTCGTTTTTTCGCTCCGGGAACAGTTCTGCAAGAGATACAGTTATCCGGTTAACTTTTTCACGATCTGCCATGTTTACACCTCCACCGGGAATATTATTCTAATTTTGTATCAACGTAAATATTGAGCATATATCGAAAACAGTTCAATTCGTCGACTAAGAAACCGCCGTCATTAATATGAAATATTGCGTGTTCTCCATACTCTTCATTGATGTCCTGAACGAAGTTGTAGAACTCCTCAAACCGTTCCAGGCGGTCAAAGTCTAAAATATACCATTTATGATCTGCCGGAAGAGTTTTTATAAAGTCTTCCGCGTTGCTTGGATAACTGAAAGCCCCAGCAACGTTGATCTTGCTTTTTTGGTCGTCCTGTGTGGAACGGTCAATCATTGTAAAGACCGCCCAATTAAGATATTTTAAATATTTGTTATTCATATCAACACCCCCATTAGAAAGTTAAGTCTTTCTTTCTCTTTACATCTTCCACAGTGCACGGAAATTTTGCCATCATAGCGTAAGCTTTTCCGTTATCTTCTGGCACTTCATAACCTTTATTGCGCAGCAGATTGGCGGCAGTGGTCAAGAAGTGGTTATCATATCCATAACAGATATCAGAGATAACAACTTCTTCCTCGTTAACTACGGCCTTTACAACGTGGTAAGTATTGCCAAAAGATTTCTGAAACCATCTTTTGGCGCTGATTTCTAATGTATTAATTTTTTTCATTGCTTTTTACCTTTGCCCCTGTTATAATAGGGCTACCTTTCTTTTTTTGATTGGTGCCCGGTTTGGTTTGGAAGTCTGCCGGGCTTTTTTATTTTTCTGTAAATGGAACTAGAATTTTTCAATTAATCGAATCGGCTTTCCTATGTCCTCATTGGCTTGAGTGGT